>Ga0209169_10000272_pt1 | contig 31166 bp, 30 predicted proteins | sample HubBroMetageWRM4_FD_188346 | JGI IMG/M metagenome (GOLD analysis project Ga0209169, IMG submission 188346) | Warmed soil microbial communities from the Hubbard Brook experimental Forest, New Hampshire - Hubbard Brook CCASE Soil Metagenome WRM 4... | ecosystem: Environmental > Terrestrial > Soil...
CCTGGCGATAAAGCGACAATGAGCCGATCAGCTCGTTGTCCTTCAGCATCGGCACGGCGACAGAGGTGCGCACGCCGCCGAGCTCCACGGCGGTCACAGCGGCCGGTTCGCGCCGCTCCGTGTAAGCCGCCTCTGTCGCGGCATCGAGAACTTGATTCGGCGACTTGGTTGCCATCATCGGGGCGACAAGCTGGTTCTGCTCGATCCCCATCGGTACGTTCTTGCGGTGCGCGGCGAGCGCGGGCGGCGTGTTGTAAGCGGCGGCAAGGTGCAAAAGCCGGCCTTCCAGCCGGTATATATTGCCGAACTTGGCGTCGCAGATACGCACCGCGTTCTCCAACATGGCGGCGAACACCGACTCGAGATCGCCCGGCGAACTTGAGATAACGCGCAGCACCTCCGATGTCGCCGTTTGCTGCTCCAGCGACTCGGTGAGCTCGCAGGTGCGCTGCTGCTCGGCCTCGAACAGCCGAACATTCTCGATGGCGATCACCGCCTGGTCCGCGAACGTAGCGACGAGATCGGTTTCGCGCTGCGTAAAAGGGGCCACTCGGTTTCTGGCGAGCCCGATCACGCCGATCGGTTCGCCATTTCGCATCAGCGGCACGCCCATCATCGAGCGGCCGACTCCTGCCGCCGCTTTTTGCTCATATAAAGGGTCGGTCCAGGCATCTTCGATCTGAACGATTTGCCGGCTCATGGCGGCACGGCCGATGAGCGTGCCTGGCCCGGGCAAGATCGGGTTTCTGCGCTCATGTTCCATGTACGCCGGAATTAGGCTGTAGCCGGCTGCAAACTGGTAGATTCCACCTTCCAATCGGAAGATCACAGAAGCGTCCGCTCGACAAAGCCGCGACGCGGTATCCACAACGCTTTGTAAAATCGGCTGCAGCTCAAACTTGGACCGGCTAATGACACCCAGAACCTCCGCGGTCGCCGTTTGCTGCTCCAGCGACTCGGTGAGCTCGCGGGTGCGCTGCTGCTCGGCCTCGAACAGCCGTGCATTTTCGATGGCGATCACCGCTTGATCGGCAAATGTCACAACCAGTTCGATCTCGCGGTCGGAGAAGGGCTCGACCCGGCTGCGCGCGAGCCCGATAGCGCCGATCGGCTCCCCCTGGCGCATCAGCGGGACGCCGATCATCGAGCGGGCGCCGCCAATCCTGGCGTCGCCCTGTTTCTCGTAAAGCGGATCCGACCAGGCATCGTCGATGCGGGCAACTTGCCGCGTCAGCGCGGCGCGTCCAATCAGAGTACCGTGGCCCGGCAGGATGATCGATTGCCGTTCCAGCTCCAGGTATTCCGCGGTGTGGCTATGCCCCGCGGCAAAACGATAGGCTCCATCCTGCAGCCGGAAAATCACCGTCTGGTCGGCGCGGCATAGCCGTTCCGCCGTATCAACGACGCTTTGCAGGATGGGCTGCAGATCAAACTTGGATCGGCTGATCACGCCCAAAACTTCGGAAGTCGCCGTTTGCCGTTCCAGCGATTCAGTGAGCTCGCGGGTGCGCTGCTGCTCGGCCTCGAACAGCCGCGCATTTTCGATGGCGATCACCGCTTGATCGGCGAACGTCGATACTAGTTCGATCTGTTTCTCGGTGAACGGGTCAACCTTGGTGCGGACGAGAGCGAACACGCCAATCGTCGCGCCCTCGCGGAGGAGCGGCACTCCGAGGTTCGTCCTATATCCGAATGCCCGCTGGTAGTCGGAGGCATGATACTCGGGATCGGCCAATACGTCGTGGACGTGAACGGCCTTTCCCGCCAGCGCAACACGTCCAGTCATGCTGGTTCGGTCAATCTGCAGCGGAGCTAGCGACTTCCCCACCTCGGCTGGAAATCCAAAAGTTGTAGCCATCCGATAAACATCACCCTCTCGCAGAAAGAGGGCCGCTTGGTCGGCGAGACAGAGGCGGGCGGCAGATTCAACAAGGGTTGAGAGCACGGTCTGCAAATCGAACGTCGAGCGGCTGATAACCTTGAGAACGTCGGCGGTCGCGGTTTGCTGCGCCAGCGATTCGCGCAGTTCGCTAAGGAGCCGCGCATTCTCAATGGCGATGACAGCTTGCGCGGCAAAGTTTGCGACCAGCGCGATTTGCTTGTCGGTGAAGGGGCGGACTTCTTGGCGGAAAATGCTGAAGATGCCGAGCAACTTATTGTCTTTCAGCATTGGAACAAACAGCACCGTCCGAATACCGCCGAGTTCAGCAGCGGCAGCCATTCCAGAATTGCGGTGCTCGACGTAGCTCTCGTCCGCGTTGATATCGGCAACATGAACGACCGTTTTTGTTGCCACCAGGCGGCCGAGAGGATCGTTCGGTAAGAAAGGCATCGGCGTCCGCCTGCGTGCTTCGGCATAGGCGGCCGGCGTATTATGCGTCGCCAGGAGACGGAAGCCCTCGCCGTCCCAGCGAAAGATATTGCCGAACTTGGCGTCGCAAATGCGAACCGCATCCTCGAGCATAGTGTCGAAGACCGGTCCAAGATCGCCCGGCGAGCTTGAGATCACCCGTAGCACTTCCGACGTGGCGTTAAGCCGCTCGATGGCGTCGTCGCGTTCGCGCTTAAGGTTTTGCAGCTCGGTCTTCTCAGATTTGCCCGAAGCCTTTCGCGGCGTGGCCGCCCCGCGCGACGGGCGGACAGCGGCTTTGCGCGGCGCCACTTTGCGCTTGCGGGTTTCTTGTTTGCGCCGCTTCATCGCCCCTCGCCGGGTGGTGTTTGTTCAGCGGAGTGCATGAATCATACCCGCTTGCGCCGAGGGGCGCGAGATGGGCCGGGCAGGTCTTTGCGGCTGATTCACCGGGGGCGGCTCAGCGGAAGTAGAACGGCCCGCCGCATAAAAGCAGACGCCCGCGCCGCACCAAACGCGGCGCAGGCACCGCGACGTTTCGGCCGATCAAATCGCCGAGCTAGTGCTTGGGATATTCGGTAAAGATGTAATCTTTCGACGCCACCACGGTGTGGCACGCAAATCCGCAGTTCGGTTCGGTTCCCTCAGGTTTAAAAGTGTCGGCCGCGGCGTCATAGGTGAAGTTGGCGTAGGCCCAGCCGTGGGTGTCCGGGAATCTCTTGGTGTCCTTCTCGATGACGTCAACCGCTTGCAGCGCGTCCGGCACCTGTACGAAATAAGGCGACACCGGGTTTTTCTTGAACGACCATTCGATCTTTACAATCTTGACCCCGTCGGGGAAAAACTTGCCGTCGGCGGGAAGGCCTCGCTTATAGGCGTCGATCATCAGGTCGTTCGCCAAAATAACCTTCAACTGCTTTTCAGTCTGGCTGACCGCGACGTTCTTCCAATTTTCGTAGCCCCTGAAATCGCCAAACGACAGTTTGCCCAATTTCAGCGCGTACTTGTCCTGCGCGCCGATAGCGATGCCGCAAAAAATCGCGAGCATGGCCGAAACCATCAAAATCATCGAAGAGGTTATTCTCGTCACGGTTCACTCCTGTTCTTGCTGTTCGCAAGTCAGATTCTTGCGAGACAGATTTTCACAAGTGGGACTCTCGCAAGTCGGATTTTCGCAAAGTTAAACCCAGTGACTGTTCGCACAAGCGAAGGCGGCTTAAGCGCAGTAAGAATTTTCAGCTTTTTGTCCAGAAAGGTTTGTTAGTTGGAAATCGCTTGCGGGTCGGCGGCGGTCGTTCGGCGAGCGGTATTGAATAGCCTGGTCGCTCCCGAACGCAGCGTGCCACACCGCGCCGTCAAAATCCACAAGCTGGCTGTAATACTTTAGCGGGAAATCCAGCAGATAACGTCGGACTATGCGGTGCCCGCTTTAGATCAATCGCGTCACTTGGGGGATGTCGCGGTTCGCGGTGGTTCCGCGTCTCGATCTTGCGCCTCCTGAAGGTCGCGCGGATCGATGCTCACCATCTCGAGCGAAGAAGCATTCTGCGAATCCGCCGGTACGAAGATCATAGTGGCGACGCGACGATAAACCGGGAATGATAATTGTTCGATTAGCTCTTCATCCGTCACAACGCGATAGTCGCCCGCCGCCAAAATCCGATCGACGCCCTTCAACAAGAAGGGATGCGAGAAGGTCACGGTTTTTTCGGTGGTTCGCGTGGCCATGGCAGAGCCGGGCTTAGGGATAAGCCGTCAGGATCAGCATGGCGACAAAGACGGCCACGCCTGCGGCTAAGACGTAATAGCCCACTTTGATTGCGAGGCTGGTGTTGCCGTAGCCCGTCGTCATGGTCGGCCCTCCCATTTCGGCAGTGATCGCTGTGACCAGGCTGCTATTCGCAGGTCTGGGCGAGTTCGCGGGCCAGCGCCAGAATTTGGTTTTTGGCCGCCTGCTCTTTGTCCGATGTCGATCGCCTGTCCGGAGGCCCTTCGGTCCCAACGTTGACGCGCCCGGACATCTCTCCGCGCGCCGAGGAAAATGTGAAGCTGAACGACCCGCGGCCATCTGCTTCTAGACGTATCGTATCCAAGCTCCCACTCCGGTCGCGCCGAGCTCGCGCGTTGTCGATGCCGTACTTGACGCCGGCAAGGGTCACGAGCTCGTCCTTGCGGGGGCGCCGGTTCGAGCTCGGAACACTTATTCCACTTGGCGCCGGTGTCCTTAAGAAGGATCTGACGGCGTTAGCGCTGCTTGCTCGGGTTTACGGCACCCAGATTTACGGCACCCAGATTTACGGCACCCAGATTTACGGCATCGGTAAGTGCCATTTCGAAAACATCGAGGAAATATCGTTTGAATGCATCACTCAAATAACTAGCGTATATGGCGATAAGTTGAGGCGCCAACAGAGGGTAGCGCTCGCTCACCTGAAATAAAGTCGGTCCGCATAATCCGGACCGAATAAGGCAAGCCTCTTGTCGCCGGCCAATTGTCGGGATTGCGTGTTTGTCGTCGTAATTCGAGATGGCCGTCCCCATATACAGTGCTTGGCGTACGGAAACAGCAGTTGAGAGCGACGCAACGCGAGCGCGGCATTTCGGGGATTTTTGCAAATAGTTCTATGGCTGCGTGCGAGCACATCCGCCACCGAGCCCACAAAGGGACGCGCCATGTCTTTTGACCTGTTTATGAATGATACCTGCCCGAGATGCCGCAAGCCGATAAAGCTCGCGCGCATCGAACGACATCCCACTCGCCACGACCTTACGGTTCACAAATTCGAGTGTGCTGAGTGCGGCGGCGTGACGACCAGAGTTGTGTTCCGAAAGCAGGTCGCCGCCTGAGGATGAACGGCTGCCTTAGCCGCCGCCTTGACGATTCTCGACGACGGCCAGCAGGTCCAGTACGGCGGACTGCCGCCGACGCGAGCAACGAGGAAGGGCTTCAACATGACCGGTGGCGATGACGACTACGGTGACGCGTTCAAGAAAGCGAAGCTTGAACACAACCAAGAATTGGAAGCCCCAACGGAGGCAAGCCGTGTGCAGGCCGAAGCCGATGCAGACATTGCGGTATTGAGCGATGTGGTGCTGCCCCAATTACAGGCTGCAGCTCAGAAATTGCAGCCGCTCGGCGGTAAGGTAGAAATTCGGCAGTACGGCCGAACCGGACAAACCTTGCGGCCCGCGTCAGTTGCTTTCCGCATAACGGATCAGCAGGGTCAGCAAGACAAGTCGGGCTATGGAAAGGGCCACCAAAGCCGCGCCTATTTGATTGTTCCGGGCAGCGGCGCGGTCACGGTCACCTGCGGCGACGGTTTCGACGTGACCGGCCAGCCCAAACAACCCAAGAACGTAAGTAAGGAGATCGGTATCGAGCGACGCGATGACGTTACGATCGAAAGTGTCAAAAAGCTTATCATGCGTGCGATCGAGGAATACCGCAACGATCGTGACCCGCCGGAGCGCCGATAACGACGATCATCTAACAAAGCGAGCTATTTTAATCAGGCGCCGCGTAGCGATTGCGCGTAAATTGCGCAGATTGGTGGGAACTCAAATGAGCGAGCGCGGCATAACCCCCAAAACGGCAAAGGGGCGGCGGTTCGATCCGGCTCTATTCCTTGATACCGCGGCCAGGGGTCGAACTCTTGCAAAGCATCGCAAGAGCGAAATCATCTTTTCGCAGGGCGATGAGGCCAATGCGGTTTTCTATATCAAAAAAGGCAAAGTCAAAGTCACCGTCGTATCCAAGCAGGGCAAGGAAGCCGTCGTCGCGATCTTGGGTATCGACGAATTCGTGGGTGAAGGATGCTTGATCGGACAGCCGAAACGATTGGCGACCGCAAGCGCCATGTCGGAATGCGTCACTATGCGAGTGGACAAGAGCGAAATCCAACGGCTTCTGCGGGATGAGCCCACATTTTCACAAATGTTTGTTTCGCACGTTTTGGCGCGGACCGCTCGCGTGGAAGAAGATTTGGTGGACCAACTATTCAATTCCACAGAGAAACGGCTTGCCCGATTGCTGCTGCTGTTGGCCAATTTCGGCAAGGAAGGTCGGCCCGAACCGCTGATGGCGAAGATCACTCAGGAAACTCTTGCGGAGATGATCGGTACAACGCGATCGCGGGTAAGCCATTTCATGAATAAGTTTCGCGAAGCAGGTTTCATTGATTACAACGGTCATCTTGAAGTCCATAGCTCGTTATTGAGCGTAGTCCTGGCCGAACAGCCGCGCACTGTGAGAACGCCGCAGTGACTTTTCCTTGAGCGAATACGCGGTGGCTTGAATTTCCAGAGTTCAGCCAAGCAATTGTGTATTTTAGTAAAACTTTAGTAAATCTGTGCAGTGAGCACTTCGGCTCAGTCTGCGCTGCGGTGCAGTGCCAGCCTCGTGCGAGACGTTGGCACGGAGGTAGCCATGAGCAGCTCGAACTCTGCGCGCGAGCCGGTATTTCAGTTCCCCGGGTTGCAAGCGGTCTGGCGCGATACAAGCGACGAGAGGCCATCCGATGCATTGGCGGCCGAGTTGCAAGCATCGCTCGCACGCGAAAGTGCGCTGCGAGCGGAAAATCGCGATTTGACTCAGCGACAAGCCATGCTGATCCAGGAATTCGAGCACCGGGTCACTAACGGCCTGCAGTTGATTGCAGGTTTGCTGTCGTCGCAAAGCCGGACCATGCCGACGGCGGAGGCGGGCATCCAACTGAGCATCGCGGCTCGTCGCGTTGTCGCTCTCGGAACCGTCCATAATCGGCTGGGTCTTCTCGACCAGCCAGCAAATATGGACTTGAAGGAATTTCTGGTCGGCGTGTGCCACGACCTTTCGAGTCTGCTTCTCCAAAACCGAAGCGATCATGCCATCGTCGTCGAAGGAACGACGACTGAGATATCGTCGTCGCTCGCCAACGCGATTGGGTTGATCACCAACGAGCTAATCACCAATTCGGTGAAACACACGAACGGTGACATTACCGTGCGTGTTGTAAAGCGCGCGCCTGCCGCTTATTCGCTGTCGGTGCTGGACGACGGGCCGGGACTGGCCGCCGGAGGCGAGGCCGGTAAGAGCAAGGGGTTTGGGCTGAAAATCGTCCTTTGGCTCGTCGAGCAGATTGGCGGCGAGCTCCAAATCAATCCCCGCCATGAGGGCCATAGGGCATGCGTGACCGTCACTTTTTGCCCGCAGCAAAAATCTGTCTAGAAAATTGTGGGCCGCGCGATGACAGCGCCAGCAAAAGACTGAGCAAGGCGACCGTTATGGCTTGGTCCCTCGTTGCGCGCTGCTAAGGCTGCACTATGCCCATTCGGTGCGGCGACCGTTCTTCCATTCATTGCCGAGCCTAAGGATCGCATCTCGCGAAAGGAAATGAGCCTACGCCCTCCTTCGTCCCAAAGAACCATGGGCACGCAATGGAGGCTTTGGCGCAGTGTGAGGCGCCCGACGGAAGCAAGCTCCGGGTGATCCTGCAACACTTGGGGCAACCGGTAATAAGGGATACGGCTACAGAGATGATGGATGTGGTGCACCCCGATGTTGGCGGTAAACCACCGCAACACCTTTGGTAGGTCGTAATGCGAGCTGCCCTGCAGCGCCGCAGCGTGAAAATTCCAGCTCTCGTCGTGGGTCCAGAAAGTGTCCTCGAACTGGTGTTGAACGTAGAACAGCCAAACACCAACCGAACCTGCGATAAGCGTGATCGGCGATTGCACAAGCAAGAATGGACGCAGGCCGACCAGCCAGATCATCGTAGCCACGAGAGCTGCGATTGCGAGGTTCGTTGCCATCGTGCACAACCAGGAGTGCCAACCGCTGCGCATTAGTCCCGCCGGCAGGCGGTGCTGCAAGACGAACAGATACATCGGACCCAATCCAAACATTACGATCGGATTCCTGTACAGCCGATACAGGAGCCGACGCCATCGGGGTAATGCCAGAAACTCTCGCACGGTCAGCGTGTCGATATCGCCGTATCCGCGGTGATCAAGATTGCCCGAGTTCGCATGGTGGAGTGCATGACTGTGGCGCCAGAAATCGTAGGGCGTCAGGGTCAATACGCCAATGATGCGTCCGACCCAGTCATTCACCCGACGTCGGCGGAAGAATGCTCCGTGGCCACAATCGTGCTGGATCATGAAGAGGCGTACGAGGAAACCGGCAGCCGGCACGGCGAGCAACAGGTCGACCCAGTAGCCGGCGCCGAGAGCGGTCCACATTAGAATCCATAAGAGCACGAAAGGCACGGCCGTGATCGCAAGTTCGACCGTACTGCGGGCGCAGTTCGGCTCCCGGTAGCGGGCGAGGATCGGTGCCCACGCCCTCGGATCGCGTGTGGCATGATTACTCGGATATCGTTCAGGCATCCAATCGGTACTCGATCGCGGCCCCTTCAACGCATTTCTGATCCCTCGGCTCTGTGCATTTCTGAGCAATTTTGCACACAAGGCGCAGCTCTCTCGTGCGTATGGTTACCGTCGTCCAGCGGGGCTCTCTCTAGCTCGGACGGCTTTCGAGCCGGTGCGGCGATTGCGTACGGTCAATTCGGAAATGTTTCTCCGCTGAGTGGAGCGCTACCCATCCGCCGCGATGACGGTTGCGTTCAACCGGTGACACGCATCTCCTCTAACACGCTAACGTGTCCACACAGCGCGCAACCAATAGTGGCTTTCCTGCGTTCTGTTTGTGCTCAGAACGAATTTTTGTTTGAGCGCCAAAAAGGAGAGTTTCGTGTCTCATAAAACAATCATCGCTCTCACGACCGCGGTCGCGCTCGGTTGTGTGCCTTTCGCAACCAATGCGGTCGCCGCCGGCGACCCGGCAGGTAGTCACAACGCCGGACACGCAATGAGCGGGCATGCGATGGGCGGGCGCGCGGTGGGCGGGCACGGGCATCCCGGATATGCACGTGGCGGTCATGGCGGCCAATACGGCGGTGGCTATTACGGCAACGGCTATTACGGCAACGGCAACGGACCGGTCTATGACACGTGCGATGGTTACAACGGCTGCCCGGGTTACGGCATTCCCTTTGTCGGCGGTTTGATAAACGGCGCGTTGGGCGGCTATTGATGGTGACCGGCGGGCCTTTCCTGACGGGAAGTGCCGCCGGAAAGATCTACACGACAAGATCTGAAAACCGATGGCGAGATCAAGAAGCCCGTTCGGCAAAATGCGAACGCGATCGGTGGATTGAAGTGCTTGGTGCGCGGCAATAATGCCAGCACAGTTAAAGGAAACCTCCGATGGAATTGATCCTGATTATCGTTGTCCTAGTGCTGCTTTTTGGGGGTGGCGGCGGATACTTGGGTCGTAGGCGAGGGTATTGGTGATCGGACGCTGCTGCGCACGTAGCCTCTGACCGCTGCATCAATCAATGCGGCGTCGTGGCAGTGCCTTGTTTCAGATCAATCCACTGCGCAGTCGTTAGATCTGGGCTTGCGCATGACGACGTTTACCGCCATCGTCGTGACGTGATCCTTCCGATTTGTTGGCGCGCGATAGACAGGCGCGACTATCATCGGCTCGCTGCTTGGCACTAGTCGACGTTATTCAGGACGAAGCTCGGCTTCGCTCCCACAGTTCGCGAAGATATTCTTCCACAAAAACGTCACCGACTTTTTCGCCGCCGCGCCGGCCGAGCGCCTCCATTACCCGCTTCGACCATCGCTCGACGTGGTCCTTCAGTAAGGGGTGCCGGGAAAGAATGAGCTTCATCGCCTCTTGCTCGTCGTTGCCGTCCGGCCAGGGAAAATCCAATAGATTCTTGCCCGACACGATCCATTGGTCTGGGTCGAGTAGATCGGCAAGTGATGTCATTCGTCATGTTCCGATCAGGCCAGCCCAATTGGGCGATCTCACAGGATTAGCACAAAGTGTTCCGATTAGCGAAGGCGTACGACATGCCGCGTTCGAGAGCTTTTCGAAAAAGTGCTCAATTTTGAGCAGACGGCGACTGCAAAAGTAGTGCAGGCACGTACGCAGAACCGCGTCGCTGCGTAAAATAGACTTAAACTTCCACCGACAATCGCTATCGAACATCAGCCGAGAACGTCGATGCTTGACTTGGTCGCGAAAGCAGAGGAAGCAGCGCTTCGAGACAGCCAATAGCTAAGGGCGCGACGCGGATAGAATCTCGGAATATTGCAGAAGTGTGGCAGTGCCGCTTCGTTCACATCTTCAGCGAGTAACAGCAATCTGACTGGAACAGGACTGCCTCGGTCATGTTGAGATTTTTGATGACCAGCTCAAATTCGAGGGACCGGGATAGAGCCGACGATACGGCGCGGCCTATTTGACACAGCATAGGGTTAGTCGTGGTCGAATTAAACGTTGGACTTCCTAATGGCACGGTGTGCCATCTGACATCCGAATCGATGCGGCCCCTCGCGAAATACTTGAGGTGGGAAATCTTCAAGCGTGGTCGCTACGCTCGTGTCGGCTTTGAACTGCGGCCGAGCGACACTGTTGTCGACATTGGCGGGAATATCGGCGTGTTCGTTCTTTGGGCGGCGCCGCAGGTTCCACAGGGCTCCATCGTCAGCGTCGAGCCAAATCCGGTGTCGCTCGGATGCTTGAAATTAAACATCGAGCGAAACGGTTTCAACAACGTCAGGGCCGTACAGGCGGCCGCCGGGCGCGATGGTGGAACCATGCAATTGGTTTACCATCCCGGCTGGGAAATGATCGCCTACAATGCCGAGCTGTCCGCGCCGTGGTTCTATAAGCAAAGCGTCCTGGGACGATTGATCCGGTGGATTGTTGCGGGATTGACCAATCAACATATCGCCGCGGGGCCGGCCCAGCGCATTGCGACGCCGCTGATGTCGCTCGAGCGCATCATGGATAGCCACGGGATCAAGGTGGTGAATTATCTAAAGCTCGATTGTGAGGGCAGCGAGTTCGACATTCTGAGAAACATCAGGGGCGTTTGTTGGTCCCGGATCGAGCGCGCTGTGATCGAGTATCATGAATTCGGGCGCGACCGCAGAGCAGCCGAGCTGGTGTCGATCCTCGAAGGTCACGGCTTCGAGGTGGAGGTACATCAGTCGCTTTTCGAAAAGCTTGGCCGGCCCTTCGGGGCGAGTATTGGCGAAATTTGGGCCTGGAAGCCGGCATTGGCCGCCAGCGCCTAGAACGTCTAGGCGGCGTCCGCTTCTTCTTCGTTCCTAAAATTTATTTCTGAAAAGCGGACACGCCTCATAAGCGGGCGTTCCGCCGCCAATTCCTATTGCGCGGGCGGCCTAAATCGCGCTGGTCAGGTCGTGATTTTTGAGTGGCAGACTACGGATGCGCTTGCCGGTCGCGGCGAATACCGCGTTGCATAACGCCGGCGCCAGCGGCGGGACCGGCGGCTCACCGACGCCGCCCCAGAAGTCGCCGCTCGGCACGACGACGGTCTCGACCTTGGGCGCGTCGGCCAGGCGCAGCATCTCGTGCTCGTCGAAATTTCCCTCCACCGCGGCGCCGTCCTTGATGGTGATTTCCCCGTAGAGCGCGGCGGTCAGCGCGTAGACAATCGCGCCTTGGGTCTGCATTTCGATCGACAGCGGATTGACCACATAGCCGGGATCGAGCGCCGAGACGACGCGATGGACGCGAATGCGGCCGCGCTCGACCGAGACCTCGACCACGTGCGCGCAATAGCTGCCGCAGGCCTCGGTCACGGCAATGCCGCGCGATACGCCCTTTGGCGGCGGCTTGAACCAATCGGCCTTCTTCGCCGCGGCGTCGAGCACCGCGAGGTTCTTTGGGCTGTTGCGCAACAGCCGCCGCCGATACAGGTAAGGATCGATTCCCGCTTCATGCGCCAGCTCGTCGATGAAGCATTCCTTGTAAAAAGTGTTTTCGGAATAATTGATCGCGCGCCACACCCCGACCGGTACCGGCGTCTGACGGATGACGTAGTCGACCTGATAGTTCGGCAGATCGTACGCCATTTCCTCCTCGATCAGGCCGCTGAGGAAGGTCCGGTCGATAATGTTGGCGCCGAACGCCGACACGAAGGTGGCAACGAAGGACGGGCCGGCGAGCCGTATTTTCAACGCGGTCGGCATGCCTTCGGCGTCGAGGCCGGCGACGAGCCGCGCCATTCCGAACGGCCGGTAAAAATCGTGGCGCATGTCTTCTTCGCGCGTCCACACCAGCTTGACCGGCGCGTCGACTTCCTTGGCGATGAGCACCGCTTGGCGGACATATTCCTGGATGGCGCCGCGGCGGCCGAAGCCGCCGCCGAGCATCATAGTGTGAACGGTCACTTGATCGTTGGCGACGCCGGCGGCAACGGCGGCGGTGACGAGTGCTGTCGGCGAGCCTTGGGTCGGCGCCCAAATTTCCACCCGCCCGTCCCGCACGTGGGCGGTGCAGTTCTGCGGCTCCATGGTGGCGTGCGCGAGATAGGGTACGGCATACTCGGCCTCGACGTGCCGCACTGCGCGCGACAGGCCGCTGCTCACGTCGCCGTCGGACTGACCGATCTGAGCATCTTCCTCGTCGAGCGCGCCTCGCACCAATGCGGCGATGCTGTCGCTCGATACGCTGCCGTTGCCTTGCTGGTCCCAAACAATCGGCAGCACATCCAGCGCGCGCTTCGCGCGCCACCAGGAATCGGCGACCACCGCGACCGAATCGGCCATGCGCACGACGCGGCGCACGCCGTTCATGCCCGCGATCGCGTTTTCGTCGACGGATTTCACCGAGCCGCCGAATACCGGACATTGCCTGATTGCGGCATACAGCATGCCGGGTAGGCGGACGTCGATCGCGTAAACCGGCCGCGCGGTCACTTTGTCGAGCACATCCAAACGCCGGCGCGGCGTACCCAACAGCTTCCAGTGCTTCGGATCTTTCAGCGGCGGGTCTTCGATTTCGATCTTGGCGGCGTCGACGGCGACGGCGGCAAAGGTCGTGGTGCGGCCGCTTCGGTTATGGGTGATCGTGCTCATGCGCGCGACGCACTCGGACGCCGGTACGTTCCACCGCGCCGCGGCGGCGCCGATCAGCATTTCGCGCGCCGTGGCGCCGGCTTGCCGCAAGTAAAGCTGCGACGATCCGATCGAGCGGCTAGCTCCGGTCGCCATGTCGCCGTAGACCCGATGGCGGCGGAAATTCTCGCTGGCGGAGACGAATTCGGTGCGGACTTTTGCCCAGTCGCATTCGAGCTCTTCCGCCACCAGCATGGCGAGCCCGGTGGTGGCGCCTTGACCCATCTCGGCATGGGCGACGCGGATGACCACGGAATTGTCCGGTTGAATAGTGAGCCAGGCGGTGATTTCCGGCGCATCGGCGGCGGCGGGCGCCGATCTAAACGGAATCGCCAACGCGAGCGTGAGGGCGCCACCCGCGGCACTTACGCCGGCCAGAAAACCGCGGCGGCTAAGCGGACTGCCCGACGTCATTTGCCTTGCTCTTTAAAAGCGTTAGCTCAAGTCGCGAGCATTGGGGAAACTTGGGTGCGACTCGTCGAGCATAATGGCCACCCCCTTCCGGCATCCTAACAAACAGGCTGCATCAGGCAACGATGCAATTGTGGCACCTGTGATTAAGAATTGTTCGCAACTTCCCGCGCGCGCAGCTGGCGCGTGAACGCCCAAACCAGGAAAGTCAGCCATCCCGCGGCAAAAACCGCGCCGGCGACCGGCCACGCGGATTGTCCGAGATAGGTGCCGACAGCAGCGGCTGCTGCGGCCGCGGCCGATTGCTGGACCACACCGAGCAGGGACGCCGCCATGCCGGCACGCTCCGGAAACGGGGTGAGTGCGCCGGCCATGGCTTGCGGCATCGCCAGCCCAAGGCCGGCAAGATAAATCGCCATCATGACAATAAGCCAAAGGCCGTTGGGGATATGCATGGCGACAAGGATCGCAAGCCCGGTACCGCCGGCGGCAAGGAACGAGACGCCGAGACCCATCATCCGATCGAGGCCGAGCCGCTGGACAAGCCGGGCGGCGCTGGCCGCGCCGGTCATATAACCAGCCGCGCCGAGCGCGAAGGTAAAGCCGAACGTCACCGCCGACATGCCGTAGATGCCTTCGAGCACCACGGCGGCCCCGGAAATCCAGGCGAATAATCCGGCATAGCTGATGGCAAAAATGGCGAGATAGGCGACAAAGCTGGGCCGCCGCAGCAGCGAAAGGTAACCTCTGCCTAACCATCTCAGCGAAAATGGCTCGGCGCTGCGTTGCCGCAATGTTTCGGGCAGTAATCGGATCGCCATCGCCAGGGCGATGACGGCCGCTACCGCCATGAGGACGAAGTTTGCGCGCCAGCCAAATTGCGTCTGTAACAAGCCGCCGATCATCGGCGCCACAATGGGAGCAAACGCGCTGATCGACCCCATCAGCGAGAGTTCGCGTGCCGCCCGTACGCCTGAATAAAGATCGCGCACAATGGCGCGGGCGAGCACGATGGCGCCCGATCCGCCGATGCCCTGCAAAAAGCGCGCGACAATCAGCGGGTCAATCGACGGCGTGGCGGCGCAAGTGATAACGCCGGCCAGGTAGACGGCCACCGCGCCGAACAGCACCGGCCGGCGCCCATACCGGTCCGACACCGGCCCGTAAATGATCTGTCCCACGGCGAAGCCGATGAGATAGCTCGAGATGGTCAACTGCACGCTGGCGGTCGGCGCCGCGAGCGCGCGGCCGATCTCGGGCAATGACGGCAGATACATATCGATGGAGAGCGGGCCGAGCGCCGTCAGCGCCGCCAACAACAAGGTCAGTGCGAACGTGCCCGGCCGGAGCATCAGCTTCCTATCTCTGCCGCTTCTTCAGCTAGTAAACGCCTGCTGACGCAAAACGGCCTGGAACACCGGCGGGACAGGGTTCCTTCAGCACCCGGTAATTTCGTTTATAAGGGGCGCGGCCACCGCAAAGTAGAGCGTTCCCGAACAAACCATGGATGCAAAAACAGAAGGTCGCGCCGGCAACGAACCGCGCCTCGAAGACGACGCGCTCGTTCGCGGCCACGGCCGCTTCATGGCCGACGTTCCGCTGCCCCAACAGGCCTATGCCTGTTTTGTGCGTTCGCCGCATGCTTTCGCGCGGATCGCTTCGATTGAGACCGAAGCCGCCGCGGCCAGTCCCGGCATTGTCGGAATTCTCACCGGCAAGGATACCGGTGAAATCGGCAGCATCAGCAGCCATCCTCCGCTGCCGGGGCGCGGCGGCAAGCCATTGATTATGCCATTCCGCCCGGCGCTCGCCGCCGAGCGGGTGACCCACATCGGCGAGGGCGTGGCGATGGTCGTCGCCGAGACCGCGGCCGCCGCGCAGGATGCCGCCGAGCTCGTCGCCATCGACTATGAGCCGCTCACGCCGGTCATGGATGCGCGCGCGGCACTCGCGCCGGGCGCACCACAGGTCTGGCCGGAGGCCCCCGGCAACCTTGCCGTCGACTGGCCCGGATTTGCTGCCGACTCCGAAGCGAATGTGCGCGAGGTCGACTCGATCTTCGCCGAGGCAAAAGTTGTGGCCCGCGTCGCGCTGATGAACCAGCGCATGGCGATGGCCGCCATGGAGCCGCGCGGCGGTACGGCGCAATACGTCGCCGACGGCGACTCCTACATTTTGCGCGTGTGCTCGCAGGGCGCTCGCATCATGCGTGACAACCTTGCCGCGATCATGAAAATTCCGCCGGCGCGGCTGCAGGTATTGACCGACGATGTCGGCGGCGCTTTTGGGCTGAAAACCGGCCCGTATCCGGAATACGCTGCGCTCCTGATCGGCGCCAAAAAGTTCGGCCGTCCGATCCACTGGATGTCGGGACGCTCCGAGGCTTTTCTCAGCGATAATCAGGCGCGCGATATTTATTCCGAAGCCGAGCTCGCGCTTGACGACAAGGGACGTTTTTTGGCGTTGCGCATTCGCAACACCTGCAACCTCGGCGCTTATATCGGCCCCGTCGGTGCCGCGATTCCGAGCTTGAGTTTTGGGCGCTGTCTGCCCGGAATGTACGACATACCTCGCATCGATTTCAGCGTGCGCTGCGCGTTCACCAATACCGTGCTGACCGCACCTTATCGCGGCGCCGGACGTCCTGAGGCGAACTACGTGCTAGAACGTTTGGTCGAGGAGGCCGCGCGCATCACCGGAATCGATCCGGTGAAATTGCGCCGCCGCAATCTCATTGCGCCAGCGGCGATGCCGTATAAAACCGCGGTCGGCACGACGTATGACAGCGGCGACTTTGCGCCGATGTTGGAGCGCGCGCTGCAATTGGCCGATTACAAAGGTTTCAAGGCCCGCCGCCGCGCCGCCAAATCGCGCGGCCGTCATCGCGGCATCGGCATTTCCTGCATGCTTGAACATGCCGGCGGCACGCCGACCGAAGGCGCGCTGCTCACTTTTCCCGGCGACGGCACGCTCACCGTGAACCTCAACGTCCAGTCGACCGGGCAGGGCCACGCCACGGTATTTCTCCCGCTGGTCGCCGAGCGGCTCGGCGTTGCGCGCGACAAGCTCACGCACCGGCACGGCGATTCGGCGCTGGAGATTGCCGGTTACGCTTCGGTCGGCTCGCGTTCGGCGATGACGGCAGGCGCCTCGATCGTTAAAGGCATCGAGGTCATGCTAGAGAAGGGCAAGCGCGTCGCGGCCATGGCGCTCGAAGCTTCCGAAGGCGACATCGCTTATGCCGATGGCAATTTCGAAGTGATCGGCACAGATCGCCGGCTATCGTTGTTCGATACCGCGGCGCAAGCCGCCGAGATGAAACGCCGCGGCGTCCTCGACGAGGATTTGGACACCAAAGTCACGACCGACACGCCGCTGACTTTCCCCAACGGCGTTCATGTCGCTGAAGTAGAGATCGATCCCGAGACCGGGCGCATGCAGATCGTCAATTACGCTGCGGTCGACGATTGCGGCGTTACGCTCGACCAGCGCATCGTCGAGGGCCAGTTGCACGGCTCGCTGGCGCAAGGTCTGGGCCAGGCGCTGATGGAGCAACTATTTTACGACGACGACAGCGGCCAACTCGTGACCGGATCGTTCCAAGACTATGCCATGCCGCGCGCCGACGACATGCCGCTCGTGCTGCGCGACGAGCTTCTCAACGTTCGCGCCACCACCAACGTGCTGGGCGTCAAGGGCGTAGGCGAGGGCGGCACCACGGCCTCGCTCGCCGCGATCATGAACGCGGTTGCCGATGCTATTCCGGAAGGTGGCGGCATCAATCTCGACATGCCGGTGACGGCGGCGCGGCTATGGCAAGCGTGCCGCGGTGCGAAGGCCAACCGAATATAAATATCATCGCCCCGAGCGGGTTATCAATGATCGACCGCCGCCGTTTCGTCTCGACCGCCGCTAGTCCGGTGCTTGCCGCGATAGCCGATGCGTGCGGACCGGCGCTCAAGGCGTTGGCGGCGGCCGAGGCGCCGATCGACCTCGGGCCGACGCTCGAACAAATCCGCCGGCGTTTCGGCTTGCCGGCGGTCGGAGCCGTCGTGGTTTCGACCGATCGCGTCATTGCACGCGGCGTTGCCGGGTTCAGGCGGATGGGAGAATCCGAAAAGGTTTCGCCGGACGCGCATTGGCAGCTCGGCTCGGTGACCAAGACCTTCACCGGCACGCTCGCCGGATTGCTGGTCGAACGCGGCAAGCTGTCCTTCGACACGATGCTCGGCGAGATCTATCCGGAGCTGGTGCCGATAATGGCGCCGAATGTCGCGAGCATTACGATCCGCCAGCTCATCCTGCACCGCAGTGGCATGGTGCATGACGACGCTTATGGCTGGGGCGGCGGGCCGGAGATCAACGGGCCCGGCCTGAGCTTGTCGCAACGGCGTCAACGCTCCGTCCCGCCCGCGCTGAAGCAACCGCTCGAATTTGCGCCGGGGGCTCGCTTCAACTACTCGAACCGCGGTTACAACACGCTCGGCGCCGCGCTGGAAAAAATTGCCGGCCGATCCTACGAGCAGCTAATCGCCGACGAGCTGGCGCGTCCGCTCGACCTCGGCACCATCAAATTCGGCGAGCCCGCGCTTGACGATCCAAGTCGCGAGCCGTGGCCGCATGTGGCGAACGGTTCCGGTTGGAAGCCGATCGCGCCGGTGCCGCGCGATCAGTACGGCTATTGGGTCTACAATCCCGCCGGCGGTCTCTCGCTCACGCTCGATGGCTTCGGGCGATGGATGCAGGCGCACCTGCGCGGCGAGCAAAAAGGCGGACTGCTCTCGCCCGGTATGTTCAAGACGCTCCACACGCCGCTGGAGCAGGGTGGTGTTTCGCCATTCGGCATCACCACAAATGACCGGACGACTGGCAGGGCTATTTGGTTTGCCGGCTCGAATTTGCGCAATTCGGCCGAACATTTGATTCTGCTGGAGCAAGGCGTCGGTTTCCTGTCGGTGATCAACGCCGCGCCCCCGCCGGAGAGTCAGCAAAGCTTCTTCATCATGAACACGCTGCATGCGAGCGCACAGCCCGGCCGTTGGCCGGTGCCATCGCTGGCGCCGCCGCCACCCAATGCGGCCGGCGAGATCGAGGGCGAGGCGCTGGAGATCGCGCAAGTCGGCGGCGGCCAAACGCGCTTTCAAAGCCGTCCGCAGCTCTCAGGCCAGTGGCAACTCTTGTGGAGCGGCGCTAAGGATGGACAACGGTTGCTGCTGCGCTTTGCGGTTCCGGCCAAGGCGCGATACGCCATCGAGGGCAGCTTCGCGCGCAATCGAGATTACGGCGATGCGACGTTCACGCTCGGGAGTTTGCGCACGCGCCTGTCGTTTCACGCCGACAAACTCGTTTGGGAAACGATGCCGCTTGGCGAGAGCGTCCTGGACGCCGGCGTGCATGAGCTTGCGGTGACCGCGCATCGCAATGCGGGCGACGACGGAATAACCCATCATCTGGGGCTTGATCTTCTGCGGCTCCGCAAAGCGGCGTAGCAGGACGAGCAACCTTAATTGGGAAATGCACCTCGTTCGGCGGCCGAGCGCCTTGCCGTTTAGCCGACCGCACCTATAATCCAGCGCTTCCTTCGCGCAGGAGTAGGCCTTGGCGCCGGAAGTAAAATCCGTGGCGATCATCATGGGCAGCCAGTCCGATTGGCAGACCATGAAACATGCCGCCGAGACACTCGATGCGCTCAATGTCGCCTACGAGACGCGCATCGTATCCGCGCATCGCACGCCGGAGCGGCTTTATGCTTTCGCCAAAGGCGCGCGCGGCGCGGGCTTCAAGGTGATCATCGCCGGCGCGGGCGGCGCGGCGCACCTGCCGGGAATGACGGCGGCCATGACCAGCCTCCCGGTGTTTGGCGTCCCGATCGCGTCGAAGGCGCTGTCGGGACAGGACTCGCTTTATTCGATTGTGCAGATGCCGCCCGGCATTCCGGTTGGCACACTCGCCATCGGCGAGCCCGGCGCGATCAACGCCGCGCTGTTGGCGGCGAGCGTTTTGGCGTTGAGCGATGCTGGCCTACAAGGCCGCCTGGAAGCATGGCGCGAGCGTCAAACCGCCGGCGTTGCCGAACGGCCGAAGGATCCGCCGCGTGAGTAATGCGTCGCCGGTGCTCGATCCCGGGGCGACAATCGGAATCCTGGGCGGCGGTCAACTGGGCCGCATGCTGGCGCAGGCCGCGGCGCGGCTCGGTTTCAAATGCCGCATCTTCGCGCCCAATCCGGAATCGCCGGCTTTTGATGTCGTCCATCGCGTCACCTGCGCCGATTACGCCGACACCGAGGCGCTCGATCGCTTCGCCTCCGATGTCGATCTCGTCACCTACGAATTCGAGAACGTGCCGGCCGAGACGGCGGCGTTTCTCGCCGCCCGCGTTGCGGTTCGTCCCGATCCGAAGGTATTGGCGATCACCCAGGATCGGCTCGTCGAAAAGAATTTCGTCAGCGGCCTTGGCATCGCCACCGCGGCCTTTGCCGCCGCGGACGGCTCGGCTGATTTGGCAACGGCGCTTAAGCAGATCGGATTGCCGGCGGTATTGAAGACGCGCCGGTTTGGCTACGACGGCAAGGGCCAGGCGATGATCGGGGAGCCCAAATCCGCGGAGGCGGCTTGGCGTGCGGTCGGTGCGCAGCCCGCCATCCTCGAAGCCTTCGTGCCGTTCGCCTGCGAAGTTTCGGTCGTTGCCGCGCGGGCGCATGATGGCTCAGTCGAATGTTTCGACGTCACCGAGAACGAGCATCAAAATCACATCTTGAAGATGTCGCGCGTTCCGGCGCGCGTCTCCGCGGAGGCGGCCAACGAGGCGCGCGGCATCGCTGAAAAGATCGCGGCCGAGTTCGATTATGTCGGCGTGGTCGCGGTCGAGATGTTCGTGCTCGGCGACGGCGCCGTGCTGGTCAACGAGATCGCGCCCCGCGTGCACAATTCCGGGCATTGGACGCTCGACGGCGCATCGGTCTCGCAGTTCGAACAACACATCCGGGCCGTGGCTGGCTGGCCACTCGGCAAACCCGTGCGCCACGGTAGGGTGGAAATGATCAATCTCATCGGCGATGAGGTCAAAGATTTCCGGAAGTGGCTGCAGGTTCCGGGCGCCGCCGTGCATCTTTATGGCAAATCGGCGATCCGGGCCGGTCGCAAGATGGGGCATGTCACCAGGGTCTTCGCCGAGTAACGGGCGGAGGCAGCCGCGGATTGCCGCCGCAGGCTTGTGGACTTCCGGGGCCCTTTCTGATAAGCCACCGCCAAGCTGGCGCAGGCATTACCGCTTTCGCCGCCATTTCATTCCCCCGGCGCACCATACCGAGCGCTCTTGAAAAGGAGGATGCGTGCAGGTTCTCGTTCGCGACAATAACGTCGACCAGGCCCTCAAGGCGCTGAAGAAGAAGATGCAGCGCGAGGGCATTTTCCGCGAGATGAAGCTCCGCGGCCATTACGAAAAACCCTCGGAAAGAAAGGCACGGGAGAAGGCGGAAGCGATTCGCCGGGCCCGCAAGCTTGCGCGCAAAAAGCTGCAGCGCGAGGGCCTGTTGCCGATGAAGCCGAAGCCCGCATTCGGGGCCGCTGGCGCCAGATCAGGCCCGCCGCGCGCTCCGCGCTTTGGCTAAACATTGAACGAATTTGTGAAGCGGCGCGGGTGGTTACCCGCGCCGCTTTTTATTATCCCGCTATCGCCGAACGCGTGCGTGATTTACCGTTAGGCAGTCGGGGGCGATGCGTGCTGCGGACGGCGAATGACGGTAGCAAGGGTCATGACAGCCAGGCGGCCGAGGCCGCGGCGGCGGGCTAATCCGGTCCTCTTTCCTATCCTCGCTGCGGTCACGCTGGCCGCCTGCGGCCATCTGGATTCCCCGGAGAAGGATGAGGCGCTTGCCGCCACTTCGCAGTCCAACCTCGCCTCGCTCGGCGAGGTGATCCAAAAGCACCCGGAAGACCCGCAAGCCTACAACATGCGCGGCACCGTAGAGGCCGCCGGCGGCCAACCTGAGGCGGCGCTGGCCGACTTCAACAAAGCGGTCGGCCTCGATCCAAATTATGCCCAAGCCTATGCCAACCGCGCGTTGCTTTACCGGCAAAACGGCAAGCTTGAACTCGCGCTGGCCGATTACAACAAAGCGCTCGCTATCAATGCCGGTTACGTGCCGGCTTACATCGGCCGCGGCATTATCTATCGCCAGCAAGGCCATGGCGCGCAGGCGCTCGCCGACTTCAACAAGGCGGTCACGCTCAAGCCCGATAACGCGCAGAGCTATTACAATCGCGGTCTGCTCTATCAGAGCCAGAATCAGCATCAGTTCGCCATTGATGATTTTTCGACCACGCTCACGCTGACACCGCAGCAGGCCGACCCGTATGTGGGACGCGCGCTGAGCTATCTCGCCATCGGCGACACTAAATCGGCGGCCGGCGATCTCGACGAGGCGGTGCAGATCGCGCCGACCAACGTGCAAGCCTGGACCAGCCGCGGATTGGCTTACGAACGGCTCGGCGCGAAGGAGAAGGCGGCCGGCTCTTACGCGAAAGCGCTCAACCTCAACGAAAAATACGAACCGGCCCGCACCGGCTTCGCCCGCGTCGGCGGCAAGACCGGACAGTCGTATCAGACATTTTAAAGGGCGCGGGCCGAAGGAGCGGTGACATGACGATTACGCTCAATCACACCATCGTTCCGGCGCACGATAAGGCGGCGTCGGCCAAGTTCTTCGCCGGCATTTTCGGCCTCAAGCCCGGCCGCACCGGATATTTCGCGCCGGTGAAGGTCAATAAATCGCTGACGCTATTGTTCGACGAAGAGGACAAATTCGAAAGCCATCATCTGGCGTTTCACGTCAGCAAAAAGGAGTTCGATGTCATCCTCGCACGCATCAAAAAAAAGAACATCGCCATCGGCAGCGCGCCGTGGAGCCTGCGCGACGGCAAGCTCAACCATTGGAACGGCGGCCGCGGCTTTTATTTCGAGGACATCAACGGCCATGTGCTCGAACTCATGACCGTCGCGCAATAGGGCGATAGCTCAATGCCTGGCCGGCGGCGCCGGCGGCTCATCCAAATCGCCGGCGAGGAATCGGCCGACCGCGTGCAATGCGCCGTACTGATCCAGATCCTCATGCCCGCCATCGATAAAGCGCACGATGTGCTTGTTGCCCTTGGCGAGATCGAACATCTGCTCGCCCATGGAATAGGGAACGACACGATCGTTGAGGCCGTGCAGGATGAGAACCGGTGCCGTGACGTTGGCGATGCGTTCGTCGGAACGGAATTGGTCCTTCATCAACAGCCGTACCGGCATGAACCAGTAGCGCTGCGATGCGACCGCCGCCGTGGACGTGAACGGCGCTTCCAGGATGACGCGGCCGATCGGCTTCTCCGCCGCCAAATAGACGGCGACACCGGTGCCTAGCGATTCGCCCCAGAGCACGATCTGACTAGGCCGGTAGCGGCTGGCGGCAAAGGCGTAGGCGGCTTCGGCGTCGGCGAATAAACCGGCTTCGCTCGGACTGCCTTCGGATCCGGCGTAGCCGCGGTATTCAACACCGACGAGGCCGAGGCCTTCCTTCATCAGCCGGTGAAAGCGTTCGACGCGATAGCGCAACGCTCCGCCGTTACCGTGCAAATAAAGAATGACCGGCTTGCCGTCGCGCGGCGCTACATGCCAGCCGACGAGGTGCACGCCGTCGGCTGTGGTCAGCGAAATTTCCTCGGCCTCCGGCAGGCCCGCTTCCGCGGGCGACGTGTGAATGGTCTCGGGGAAATACATCATGGAGCGCTGCGTGAAATAGAGCATCGCGGTAAGCCCGATATAGACGAACAGAAGAACAGCAATGACCACGATCAACGCCGTCATGGTGCGCGACTTACAAAATGTTGGCAGCGGCAGGCGCGCCATGAACGCGCCATGCCACGCGTCGACGCGGCGCAGCGCATATCGAATTCGGTCTCCGACCCGGCGGAAAGCCGCGGTGGCGCGTTCCTTCGCGGTGGCTCCATTAGGGCGATGCGCAGCTGGAAATGAGTTCATCTTCAAGCGGTCCCGGCGCGCCTTTCTGAACTACGATGGCATTTTGCATCAGATTTGTCGCAACGACGCGACGACAAACCCGCTGGGAAAAACAAAACCGGCCGGCTTGTTCAAAGCCGACCGGTGTCGTTCGTCACATTTGTTCAGGGCTTACGGGCAAACTTGGACGGGTTGCCACTGATAGCCAGCACCTTCGACCCAGACCTTGCGCTTTCCCCAGTGACAGCCCGGCGCTAGCTGCGCATAAGCGGGCCCCGGCGCAGCACCGGGCGGCGGCGGGTAATAGGCGCCAGGAGGCGGCGGTCCGTATCCGGGAGGCGGCGGCGGGTAGTACGCGCCGGGCGGCGGCGGATAGTAACCGGGCGGCGGCGGTGGGTAGTAATAACCGGGCGGCGGGCTGTTGGCGATCGCGGTGCCAACGATTGCGCCGGCGAAAAGGCCGCCGAGCAGTCCCGCGCCAACCGCACAGCCGACGCACCCCGCGTTGGCGGGAGCCGGTGCGGCAAGCGACGCAAGGCCGATGCTCGCGGCGCCGGCGAGCGCGATGAGCGATTTATGCATGTAGTCTCCTCATGGGACCGGCCGGGCACCCGGTCTTAATTTTTGGATTCGACGGAAGTCCCCCGTGAACTTCCGGATTGGTAGCCACTTTCGCCGCCACTTAAGCGGAGAATCTTTGGCGGAAATTTGGTGCGCGCACCTTTTTAGCCAAGCCGGCAGGCATTGAGCCTCGCCGGACTTGGTTTCGCGCTATCGAAAGCCGACAGCTAAGCGAGTTAGCAGCCGCGGACCCAGCCGTATCCGTTCCACACCGGCCGGCATGCGTAGCCATATCCTGGTCCATATCCGTAATAGGCATACGGGTAGTAGGGACGATAATAGTAAGGCGACGCAGCAATGGCACCGCCGACAACCGCGCCGGCGGCCAGGCCGCCCCAGAATGGACCAGGACCCCAGCCCCAGCCCCACCGGCCCCAGGCTTCCGCCGGGCTTGAACTGGCCAGCGCCGTTACTCCGATGAGCGCCGCCGTAGCGACAGCAGTCAGGATCTTCCTCATGACATCCACCTCAATTGATATCCTCGTGACTGCACCCAAAACCGACCCCGAAGACACTACGTTCTCACGAATCTGTTGAACGGTTTCTGAACGGTGTCGCCCGAAAATGGCCATCATTTGGCAGCCGCGGACGGAAGTTCGCCTCGAACCGGCGGTCTTGTCTGCGCCGTCGGCGACATCCACGGCTCGCTAGCGAAGCTGCGAGAACTCGTGGAACGCTGCGAAAAGTTCGCCGCCGGCGCGCCATTAACATTCGTGTTCCTCGGCGATTACGTTGATCGCGGGCCCGACAGCGCCGGGGTGGTCCGCTATCTCATGGAGCTGCAATCGCGACGTGGTGAACGATTGGTTGCGCTCAAGGGCAATCACGAGGCGGTCGTGCTCGATGTTTGTGACGGTGTGTGTCCCGCGGACCTTTGGCTCAGCCAGGGCGGCGACGCGACGTTGCGAAGTTACCGCGCCGCCCGGGCGCAAGATTTGCCGGAAACGGTTCTGCGCTGGTTTCGTTCGCTGCCGTTGAGCTACGACGACGGCCGGCGTTTTTTCGTCCATGCCGGCGTCAATCCGCAGCTGCCGCTCGAGGCGCAGGATGAGCGCGACCTGATCTGGATTCGCGAGCCGTTTCTTTCCGCTCGCCGCGATTATGGACGGCTGATTGTGCACGGCCACACGCCGCTCAAGACCGGCCAACCGGACCTTCGCGCCAACCGGCTCAATCTCGACACCGGCGCTGTCTTCGGCGGTCCCCTGACTGCTGCCGTGTTCGCGGACGGGCGGACCGATCCGGTGCGTTTTATTCAGGCCGGTTGAATACCGTCATCTGTTTGCGCCCGGCTTTTCCAAGCGTTGGCACAGCGCGCATCATTGCCGAATCTGCATCGTTCCGCCGCGCCGGATCCAAGGTAAGCTTTGCCGATTCGCTTAAAGGTTCCGTCGTGCGGGAAAAACCGGCAAGTCGGCCAAATACACCGGCGCCCACTTGGCGGCAGGCGCGGCGTTCCGAACGGATCGGTGACGCCGCCGCCGACGTTGAAGGAGCGAGGGCCGCCAAGTCGCGCTCCCGCGCGATCGCGGCGCGGCTTGCCGCCGAAGTCGAACGCCTTGCGGTCGAACTGCAGGCCTCGCGCGAGCGTATCGCCAACCTGGAAGCTACACTCGACATCGACCCGTTGACCGAGACGCTCAACCGCCGTGGTTTTGAACGCGAGCTCAAACGCTCGCTCGCCTACGTCAAACGCTACGGCGCGACGGCGGCGCTGATTTATCTCGACCTCGACGATTTCAAGCCAGTCAACGATCGTCACGGCCATGCCGCGGGCGACGCCGTGCTGAAGTCGATCGCCGCGGCGCTGTCGTCTCGCGTGCGCGCATCCGATGTGGTGGCGCGCATCGGCGGCGACGAGTTTGCGGTCCTGTTGTGGAACATCAGCGAGCCAGACGCGCGCGCCAAGGCCGCCGCCTTGGAGGCCGCGGCGTATGCGGCGCCGGTTACTTGGGGCAGCTCGACACTGGCGGTGGCGGCCTCCGCCGGCGTGACGTTTTGCGGTCCGACCGATGCCGCCGGCGAAGTGCTCTCCCGGGCCGATGCCGCCATGTATGCGCGCAAAGCGCAACGGCGGCGCGCCGCGGCGCGGTAGCTTTGTTCACGATCTTTTTCGGAACACCGCGATCCACTTTTCGGGATCATGCTCTAGGCAATAATGTCCGGAGTAAGCTGGTCTTCGATGAAGGTGATGCGATCGCGCAACTGCAGCTTGCGCTTCTTCAGCCGCTGGATTTGGATGATGTCGGCGCCGGGCAACCCTTCCAGCGCCGCGATCGCTGCATCGAGGTCGCGATGATCCTGCAGCAAGCGCCCCAATTGCGCCCGTAGCTCGCGCTCTTCCTCGTTGGTCATCGCCGCCCTTGCTCGCGCCGCGAGCGTGATGGCGCCCGGGGCGCGGGAGGTAACTTGCTAGCGATTATCGCGTTTTGGCTAATATCCCACAAGTCCGGTGCAGCGAAAGTGCACAGCGGGTATTTTCGCCGCGCGGCAAAAGGAGTATATTGGTCGGGTCAGGGTGAGGCGTTTCCGTGTTGAGGGGTTACGGGTCAGGTCGATCGACGCAAGGAGGATAGCCAGATGGCGATTGAATCGCATCTTGCAGAACTTGAAAGACGGCACCGGGCACTCGAAGTGGAAATTTCCGACGCTCTCACGCATCCATCGTCGGACGGCTTGAAAATCGCCGAGCTCAAACGGCGCAAGCTCTCCGTGAAAGACGAAATCGCGCGGCTCCAGCAAGACACGCTCGTCCACTAGTCAGTTCGTTTCAGATTTGAATGGAATGAACCCGCTGCCAAGCGGCGGGTATGGTCATGACTTTTCGTAGTCGTGCGCGACGCGATCGTTCAGCTTCGCCGCGACCTCAATCACACCTTCTTCGCCGCTTCCCGCAGCTTGAATTTTTGCAGCTTGCCGGTCGAGGTTTTCGGGATTTCCGCGAACACCACGTGGCGCGGGCATTTGTAGGCGGCGAGATGTTGCCGGCACCAGGCGATCAATTCTTCCGCGGTCGCCTTGGTCCCGGATTTTAGTTCGATGAAGGCGCACGGCGTTTCGCCCCATTTGTCGTCGGGCTTCGCCACCACGGCGACGGCGGACACCGCCGGATGTTTGTAAAGCGCGTCTTCGACCTCGATGGAGGAAATATTCTCGCCGCCGGAGATAATAATGTCCTTGGAGCGGTCCTTGAGCTGGATATAGCCGTCGGGATGAATGACGCCGAGATCGCCGGAGTGAAACCAGCCGCCGGCAAAGGCGGCGTCGCTCGACGCCTTGTTCTTCAGGTAGCCCTTCATCACCACGTTGCCGCGGAACATCACCTCGCCCAAAGTCTCGCCGTCGCGCGGCACGCGCGCCATGGTTTCCGGATCGAGCACGTCGAGCCCTTCGAGCACCGGATAGGCGACGCCTTGGCGCGCCTTTTTCACCGCTTGTTCGGCGGCCGGCAGCCCCTCCCATTCGCGATGCCAGTCGTTGATGGCGGCCGGCCCGTAAGTTTCGGTCAGCCCGTAGAGGTGTGTGACATTGAAACCGGCGCCTTTCATCGCTGCCAGCACCGCCTCGGGCGGTGGCGCGGCCGCGGTCATGAACTCGACCTCATGCGGCAACGGTTTTTGTTCGCTCGCCGGCGCGTTGAGCAGCGTCGACATCACGATCGGCGCGCCGCACAGATGCGTGACCTTGTGCGTGGCAATGGCCTCGAAGATCGGCGCAGCGCGTACCGCGCGCAGGCAGACATGCGTGCCGGCGAGGATCGACAGCGTCCAGGTAAAGCACCAGCCGTTGCAATGAAACATCGGCAGCGTCCACAAATAAACCGGGTGCTTGCCCATCTCACAGGTAACGACGTTGCCGAGCGCGAGCAGATAAGCGCCGCGATGGTGGTAGACCACGCCCTTCGGATCGCCGGTGGTGCCCGACGTATAATTGAGCGAAATCGCATCCCATTCGTCGCTCGGCATCTCCCAGGCAAAAGCTTCGTCGCCTTCGCACAGCAAATCTTCGTATTCAATCTCGCCGATCCGCTCGCCGGCGCCGGTGAATTCCGGGTCGTCGTAATCGATGATCAGCGGCTTCACCTTGGCGGTACCGAGCGCCTCCTTCATCACCTTCGAAAACTCGCGGTCGACAATCAGCACTTTGGTTTCGGCGTGATCGAGTGTGAAGCCGAGAATCGCGGCGTCGAGCCGCGTATTGAGCGTGTTGAGCACGGCGCCCGCCATCGGCACTCCGTAATGCGCCTCGATCATGGCCGGCGTGTTGGCGAGCATCACCGAGACGGTGTCGCCGCGCTTGACGCCGTGCCGCGCAAGCGCCGAGGCAAGTTGGCGCGCGCGGGCATAGAACTGCCGGTAATTCCAGGAACGCTTGCCGTGGACGATTGCGGTCACGTCCGGATAAACGCCGGCGGCGCGCGCCAAAAACGACAAAGGCGTGAGCGGCTGAAAATTCGCCGCGTTGCGCTCAAGGTCGGTGTCGTAGGCCGTCGCCATCCTGTCGCCTCCTCGCCCATCAAGCCTAGCGAAAACGGGCGGTGGCGAATAGCGAAAACGCGGCCGGCGCGCGGCTCGCAGCTCATGAATCGGCTGCAGCGCACCAATTTGAGGCCGATGTTTTTACGGCATTTGGATCAAGAACGTTGTTTTTGGTCGCGGGTCCCGACGTCCGCTACGCGCCCGATAGCGACGCTTAGCGGATCCCGAGCCGCGCCGCGAACGGATGGTGGCTGCTTTCGGGTCGATCCCAGACAATCCGAATTGTTGCTGTGATTCATTCCAATTCGCCATCGGCCTTGGAAATCGCGGAGAGCCGTTGAACCGTTCCGCTCGCTTGCGGTTGCTCCGGCGGGTTGTTAGAATCTCGGTCGCTCCGTCATACCGAAATAACAAATAAAATACGGGAGGACTGTCATGCTGGAGGTCTATCTCGATCCGGCTACCATCAACAGCCGCAAAGTGCTGGCGGGCTTGGAGCTGGTCGGCATGCCTTATCATGTCAACCACGTGAATTATTTCGCCGGCGCGCACAAGCAGTCGCCGTATATCGATCTCAATCCGAACGGCGTGCTGCCGGCGGCGAAGGACGGCGAATTCACGCTATGGGAATCCGACGCGATCCTGCAGTACGCGGCCGACATGAGCGGCACCGACAAGCATTATCCGAGGGACTTGAAGAAGCGCGTCGATATCAACCGCTGGCTTCTCTGGGAAGCGGCGCATTGGCAGCCGAGCTGCTACGTCTTCTTCATCGAGAACGCCGTCAAGCCGGTGATCAAGGCGCCGACCGACCGGGCCCTGCTGGACAAAGAGACGCCGAACTGGCGGCGGCTGGCCGGCGTGCTGGACGGGCGACTGGCAAAATCGACATGGGTCGCCGGCGACACCGTGACCATCGCCGATATTGCCGTGGCAGCGCCGATGCACGTCCACAAGAAGCAGGCTTTGCCGCTCGACGATTTCCCGAATATCCGGCGCTGGATAGCGGAGGTCGAAAAGCTGCCGTGCTGGCAGAAAACCCAGGGGGCGGTCGAGGCGGCGCTGCAACCGCACTGACCGATCGGCACCAATGACAGCACAGATCGACGTCAGTTCCACACTCAACTACACGCGCGACACCGGCGTGGCGCCGGAAGTCTATTTCTATGAGCCGCCGCCCGGCACCCAATGGCGCACGTCGGGGGATGACCCGCACGAAATTACCGTGCACGACGGATGGGGCCGCGCGAAATCCTTCTCGCTGGACCGCGAAGGCTTTGCGTTGCGCGAGTTCCACTCTGCGTTCGCCCAATGGGACGACGATGCGGCGATCCGCGCGCAGCTCTACGGCGACGTCGAGCAATTCGTTAAGCGCGAGACTGGCGCCAGGCGGGTGATCATCTTCGATCATACGATCCGCTCGCAAGCTAATCTCGCGCAGGCTCGTTCCGAGCACGCGACCTCGCGGCGCGCGCCGGTGATGAACGTGCATTGCGATTACACGTCGAATTCCGGGCCGCTGCGCGTGCGCCAACTGTTGCCGAAGGAAGCCGATGAGCTGCTGCAACGCCGGGTTGCATTCTACAATTTCTGGAAGCCCCTGCGGCGTGCCGTGGAGGAGCGGCCACTGGCGATGTGCGACGTCACCTCTTCGACCGAGGAGGACTTCATCACCATGAAGCTGCGCTATCGCGATCGCGATGGCGAGATCTTCGTTATGCGATATTCTCCCCGGCATTATTGGTGGTACTTTCCGCGCATGGCGCCGGAGTACGCGATCATGCTCAAGACTTATGATTCCGCGACCGACGGGCGTGCCCGCTTCATCGGCCACAGCGCGTTTATCGATCCCAATACGCGCCCCGACGCGCCGATGCGCGAGAGCATCGAAATTCGCACCATGGCGTTTTTCTAGAGGGCTTTATTTGCGTGCGATCTAAACGTCGGCTCGGCCGGCTTAGTCGAGCTATCGTTCAGCAAACGACTTAACAAGGCGTAGTTTTTCTTCCGGCGCGCCCGGGGGTGAGGGCACGGCGTGCCTCGCCTGAAAATCTTTGAGAATATGCTCGCTAACTTCTGAGCTGGGGACCGGGCGGCCGAAGAAATAGCCTTGCGCCAGGTCGCCGCCGATTTTGTCGAGAAAGGCCGCCTGCGCTGCTGTTTCAACGCCTTCGACGGTCACCCGCATATTCAGCTCCCGTCCCAGCGCGATCAGGGTTTTGACCACAGTGCCGGCATTGCGGTTGTGGCCATCGAAGCCTTGCATGAAACTGCGGTCAATCTTGATCTTATCGAACGGAAATTGCCACAGATAGCTCAAGCT
>Ga0209169_10000273_pt1 | contig 30989 bp, 25 predicted proteins | sample HubBroMetageWRM4_FD_188346 | JGI IMG/M metagenome (GOLD analysis project Ga0209169, IMG submission 188346) | Warmed soil microbial communities from the Hubbard Brook experimental Forest, New Hampshire - Hubbard Brook CCASE Soil Metagenome WRM 4... | ecosystem: Environmental > Terrestrial > Soil...
GCATCCCAAGATCTGCTCCATGGTCGTAAACGCCGGCGCGTAGGCCTCTTCCATACCGCTGAAGCTTCCGCCGACTGCGCCGAGGACGGCCGCTTTCGCTTCGGTCTTATTGGCGACGCCGAGGCCAGGTAGCGGATCGAAGAGGGCATCGTTATCACTGCTCGCATGGCCGACGGTGATGTTGCAACCCGGCGCAAAACCTTGCACGATCGCCTCACCCGTGGCTTTGGTCCGTTGATCGACGTCGGCCCAAACGAAAACCGATCCGGCCGGCGGGCAGCCGCTCTCGCTCAAACCCAGCATGCCGCCGTAATAACGACGATAGTATGCGCCAAACTGGCGCATCAGCGACGCGCCGTGCGGCGTGAGATATCCGGGCTGCTGACCGCTCCACGACGGCCACGGTTGGCTCGCGTACGCTTGCAGCTCGGTAGGATGCGTCGGCGATCGGACGCCGTGACGGCTAAGGACGACCACCATTCGCAACGATGAGCTTTGCGCCGCCGGCGCACTCCAGGCCACCGTCCCAGCGCCAAACGCCAAGGCACAGAATAGCAAAACGAAGACAAGGAATTTGTTCATGGCGGCATTATAGGCGCCCCGGATGACACCTATATGAAAGTTAAGGCGTGAGCGCCGCTCCCGGAGTGAAGCCCCCGATCGGGATGGTGGTCACTAACGTACCGCCAGGATAGTCGAACACGCCAACTCCATAGTTGAAGCCTTCGGGGCCGTAGATCACGTTTTCGGCTTTGTTGATGGCGCTGCGGTCTGCGCTGGGGACGGTAATCGTCCCGGACGGCGACGTCTGCCCGGGAGGATAAATCAAGATTTCGCTCAGGCCAAAGTCTGACACGACGAGGTTATTCTTCTTGTCGACGATCACGCCTGATGGCTCGGAGAGTCCGGTCAGCCCGAGATTCGTGCCCGAGCCGCTCGCATTGGCGTATTTCACGACGGCACCCCCAGAGCCGTTGGTACCGTCGGCATAGAGATTATTCGACGCGTCGACGGCGACGCCGGCGGCGTAGGTCAGAGCTGAGTTCGTTAGCCGGGTGCTCGGTTCCGTGGCACCAGGCGGATACACGTCGATGCCTCCGGCGATGTCGACGGCATAGACGTACCCGTTGCTTCCGACGGCAACGTCGTCGGGTCCATCGGAGTCTGTCAATGTCAGCGAAGGGCTTGTTGCCCCCGGCTTGTAGACCGTGATCGTGTTCCCGCTCAGGTTTGAGACGTACAGTTTGCCCTTCTTGTCGGTGGCGAGTCCTTCGGGCTGGTTAATCCCGTCGGTGATCTGTCCGACCATCGAATATTTCGGCACTGAAAATATGTCGACGATTCCTTGTCCTTCGTCCGAAACGTAGAGCAGCTTCTTCTTTCTCTTCCTATCTGGCGACATCCAACCGCGCAGGGTTGAGATGTGCGATAGCACGCCGTTCGGGCCGATTCCGTGGCGTGCGGCTCCCTGCGTCTGATTGACTGATCCGGGAGCGAAGCCGGTCGGCAGGTTGCTCGCAGAGCATGCCGTGAGCGCGACCCCTAGAACGCCGGCCACACCTAAAAATCGTAAGCTTTTCATCTGCACCGGCGATTGGTTTCGCGGGCGGGCGGCACCTCCCCTAAATTCCGAACTTGACGGTGAACCAGTAGCTCCTGAAGGGTAGGCCGAACTGCTCGGCGCTTTGCGCGAGGGCGCTCGTGGGGCCGCCATTCTGGCCAAGGCCGAAGAAATTCTGCGGAACGTAAACGCCGTATCCGATCAACCCGTATTGCTGCGCGGCGCTATTGAAAAGATTGTAAATGCCGAGGTTCAAAGCCGTCTGGCTGTTTGGCGCGCTGTAGGAGACGGCCGCATTTGTCAACCAGAACGGATTGCGGTTCCATGAGTTGTTTGGTCCGAAGTACGACGTGTCCATGCGCGCGCCAAAACCAATGGGACTCGTGTAGGCGAGGCCGGCGGTCCCGACCCGCAACGGTATGCCGTAGATTTGGCCGCCGTCGATCAGGTTAGTATTCGCAATTAAAATGTCGGTCGGTACTCCGAGGTACGCGGCCGATTGAATGGTGTATCCAGCGTTGAACGACACGTTTCGGGTGATACCGACGTTCGTCGAGAGCACGATACCGCGATAGCGCGCTCCCGCGGCGTTAAATGTGGTCGAAAACGCCAGATTCTTTTCGCTCGGGTTCAATCCAGGACACGAGCTTAGGCGCTGCAATGCCTTATCGATGTAATCCTGCGGAACGGTGATGCCGGGAAATCCGACGATTGAAACGTTGCCGTTGAGCAGCGCCTGACTCTCCCACGATTGATAAAGATCGGCTTGGATGTTCGTGGTCGCGTTAAAACGATGGCCGAGCGCGAGCTCCAGGTCTTGCGCCGTCTCCGGTTGCAGCTGCGGATTCGCGACCGAGGCGATGGAGACGAGCGCTCCGCTTCCGCTCGTCGCCGGCGGGCAGTTGATGCTCGACGGCGCGCCGTAGACCGGCGGTGCAAATGCAAGCAGCGAAGGATCGGGCTCGCTATAAGACCGCCCGCCGGTCAGCCGGATCACGTCGCTGGGGGTCGGCCGGTAGACAAGCGAAACGCGCGGATCGAAATGCGTCGACGACGTATCGAGGGAGCGTTGGATCCAGAAGCTGCCGAATGCCTGAAACTTGTCGCTCGGAGTCCACGTATCGCGCAAAAAGTAACTCGCCGTCGCCAGATAGAGCGGCGGATTGGTTCCAAAGACGTTATAGGTCGTACCGTTCGCCAACGAATAGGGAAACTGCCCGTTCGTGTTCGACTGGTGCAGCCAGCTGTACCCGAAGCCCAGATCGTTCTTGGACATCGGCAGATCGTAGCTGAGCAGATACCCGCGGTTGCTGTAAAGGTTTAGGAAGTTGGGTCCGGGTCCGTACGGCCCGATCGCGGCCCCTGGGCCCTTCTGTTCGTTGTAGTTGTAGGCGTCGACGAAACCTTCCAGGGTCATGATTCCGGAGCCGATCTGTTGATTCGCGCGCGCGTCATAATCGACATTGCCCAGCGTTCGCCAGCGATCGATGCTGCCACCGAACGGGCCGTAGAAGTTGACGGCATACTGCTCCGGATTCATGCACGTAAAGCCTCGCGCGTTATCGACGAGCACGGCGATGCTGTCGTGGCATGAACGCGGCGTTCCGTTGACCAGAATCGTATTGAGGCCGCCCTTGCTGGCCTTGATCGAAGCCAGCGTCTGCTGCGCGCCGAAGAGCACGTATGGGAAGGTCTCGTAGTCGTTGTCGCCGTTTCCGGTGGAGTTCGACCAATCTTGGGCCGAATATGCAGTAAACTGCAGCGACGTCTTCGGCGAAAAGTCGTAGACTAGCTTGCCGACAAAGTTACGCTGCACGTAGCCACCGCTCACCCAATACGTGTTGACGAGGTTGTTGACGTTCGCGTGAGTGAGATCGGGCGGCGGCGCGTTCGACTTGTAGCCCGGGTTAACCACGCTGGTTTGAAGCAGCGCGTTCTGAGTGATTACCGCGCCGGGGAAGTTTCCCGTGGTTCCTTGGGTACCCCAGGCGATGGCGTACCCGAGTTTTCCCACGGTACCGGTCCCGAGCAAGCCGGTAAATGCCTTCAGGTTGCTTCCGACACCCTGGGTAACCGTGAGGTGATTCTGCTGCGTGGGATTGATCGTTAAGAAGTTTACGGCGCCGGCGATCGTCGTGGCGCCAAAGAGGCCGGTTGCGCCCGAACCAAAGATGACGTCGGCGCCGCTGACGCCCCAAAACGGCGAAACGTTATAGTTGTAGCCGTTGCCGAATGCACCAACCGGTCCGATCGGATGTCCGTCGAGGAGCGTTGCGGTTTCGGTGGGATCGAAGCCGCGAATGGAGAGCGACATATCATCACCGACCGACGAACTGGTCGACGTGATGACGCCCGGAACGGTCGTTAATACGTCCCCGAACCGCTGAAAACCCTGGCTCTGAAGAATGTTGGCATCGACGTGCGTGCTAATCGTCGCCGTCGTTTGTAGTGAGGTCCGTCCCCCGGCGACCACATAGCCAATCTGCTTGAGGCCCTGGCGCGCGCGGTTGATCGCAATTTGAAAGGAAACTTCAGGGGCCTCCGGAGAGACCAAGAGGTCGGGAGAGAGACGTGTCGCCTGATACCCGTTCGCGTTGACCAAGACGACGTACGTCCCCGGGGAGATCCCCGGAACTGAGAAGTTGCCTGCGGCATCGGTTCGCCCGGTAGCAATGTGAACGCCGCCTCGCACCAGTTCGACGGTCGCGCCGGGAACCGGTAACCCGCCCTGCGTGTCGAGGATGCGACCGGAAACCGTCGTGGTCGCGGTGGGCGCGGCCGTCGTCCGCATTGCGAAGGCCAGAAGTAGCAGAAATGCCAGCGCTGTGGCGCGCGAGAGTACGTTCGCACGTCCTGTCATACCGCCAAGAATGGCTGATGAAGTTTATTATAAACTTATGCTGGTCTTAACCTCGCGCATAACTTTGAGTTCATGTTGAGTTCACGTCGAAGCCGTACAATCTCTTGATGGTATCGCGCGCTTTAGCACTCGTTGCCGTACTTTCGCTTGCCCCGCCGGCGCCCGCCGCAGGCCAAGGAGACGTCGCTACCGCGCTGCGCGCGCACATCAAGCACGTTTTTGTGATCTATCAAGAGAATCACTCGTTTGACAACTACTTCGGAACGTACCCCGGCGCCGACAACCTCGCCAGCGCCGAAGCCCAAGCGCACGGCTTTCGCCAATACGACGCCATCGGCAAGAGTTGGGTGACGCCGTTTCGGATCGCCGATCCCGCCACCGAATCGCCCTCCCAGTCGAGAGACGTCGTCGCGGAAAAGATGAACGGCGGCGCGATGGACGCGTTCGTCTCTACCCAGGAGAGGCTTTCTCTGAAGAAATTCGCGCCGGAGGGCGCCCGCAGCGTCGGCCTGCTAACAATTTCGCACTACGACTGCGATACGATTCCATTCCTTTGGAAGTACGCGCACGCGTTTACGCTCTTCGATCACATCTTCAGTGCGATGATCGGTCCGTCGACGCCAAACGCACTCTATCTGATCGCGGCGCAGGCCGGCTCGGTTACGAACGACCTCGATCCCGCCTACGGTCCGTACTCCGAAGCCGACAAAGCGTATCAGGCGCCGCAGCGTTATCCAACCCTGATGATCCCGCTGGCCGGCAGCGACGCGAGCCAAGCGACCAACGAAACCGAGGGCGTCGGGAGCGATCTCGGTGCTGCAGTTGCCAGCGGCCGCGGGCCGATACCGTGGGGTTGGTATCAAGAAGGCTACGTTTCACCGACCCTCGCGCTGCCCGGATACGAAACGCATCACAACGCGCCGCAATACTTCGGGTATCTTCGGCAAAACGATGTCTTTTGGCGCAACGTGCATGACGCGCAGGCGATGCTCAAGCAGCTGCGCGACGGGACGCTCCCGGCGCAAGGCATTTTCTACATCAAGGGCAGCTCGCAAAACGGCTTTGGCTGGAAGCCTGCAAATACCGATCCCTACGTTCAAGCGAACTGGCTGGGTGATGACGATCATCCCGGTTCGGGCGATACCGACGCGCAGATCGGCCAACGCTTCGTCGCGACCTTCGTCAATGCAATCGCGCACAGCAAATATTGGAGCGACTCGGCAATCGTGGTTACGTGGGACGATCCGGGTGGTTACTACGATCACGTGCCGCCGCCCCAGTTCAGCGCCTGCCCCGATCAAAAGCCCTGCGGCGACGGCCCGCGCCTGCCCTTCATTCTTATCTCACCCTATGCGCGCGGGGGGGACGTCGTCTCCGATAAGGGCGACCAGACTTCGATCCTTAAGTTGACCGAGCGTCTCTTCGGACTACCAAGCGTGGGGCCGCGCGATGCCAATCCGGCGATCACCGATCTGTTGGGAGGGTTCGATCCGGCGCGCCTCGCCGGCACGACGCCGCCGATCGACGCGTCTGAGGCCGAGATCCCGGATGCGATCGTCAATACATTTCCACTGCAGATGAACTGCGGGTCGCTCGGAATCCAACCCGTGGCGCTACCAAATGCTCCCTCCGCGCCGCCGGCGAACTTCAATCCCCGTCCGCGCCGCGCAAAAGCGCCGTCCTGAGGAGAACCGATGCCAATAGTAGTAGCAGCGCCACCGCAGCGCGTTCCGGTTTTCAGCGGATTCGACTACGTCACCGTCGACGAAGCACGGCACCGGGTTTATGCGGCGCATAGTGCGAGTAAGCGGTTGCTCATCGTGGACGCCGCCACCGGAAGAGTCGCGGCACAAGTCGACGTGGGACCGATGCACGGCGTGGCCGTAGACCCCGCGACCGGCCTGGTCTTCACCGGCGATGGGACCGATCAAGCGCTCTCGAAAGTCGATCCATCTTCGGGGAAAGTCGTCGCCAATGTGGACGTACCCGGCAATATCGATGCCATCGCCTATGACCCGTCGCACCACCGCGTCTATGCCGACCAGGACGGAGGCGCTTCGGTCTACGTGATCGATGGCGCGACGATGAAGTTGATCGGCACGATCGCGATGCCGGCCGACGACCTCGAATCGCCCGCGGTTGACCCTTCAACCGGCGTACTCTATCAGAATCTCGCAAATGGCGGCGGGTTTGCGGTGATCGATCCGGTCTCGTTGAAAGTAACAAAAGTGGTCAAGACGCCGCAGCTCACCGACAACCATCCGCTGGTATTCGTGCCCGGTGCAAATCAGGTGATCGTTGGCGGCACCAACGGCGTGCTTTCGGCTTACACGCCCGACGGCACCCATGTCGGCGACGTGGCAGTGCAACCGCGCATCGACCAGTGCAGCACGGGGTCGAAGGGTAATCTCGTCGTTTGTGCCGGGCGTGGCATCGTGACCGTGATCGCAACGAAACGCGCAGCTGCGCCCCGTGTCGTCGGCCGTATCGACACCGGTCATCAAGGGCTGCATACCGTCGGAATCGACGAAGCCACCAACGATCTTTGGGTTGTCTACTCCGACGCGCGCGGCGACTGGGTGCAGCGCCTCAAATGGACGCCCTAGCTCCTACGTGCGTATCCTAGTCGTCGAAGACGACGAACCGCTGCGCACCCTGCTGCGACGAGGTCTCTCCGAGGATGGCTACGTCGTCGACACCTTAGCCGACGGCGACGATTGTGAAGCATATTTGGCCGGAGCGCACTACGATGCAATCGTTCTTGACCTCAACCTGCCGCGCGAGGACGGACTCTCGATCCTGCGCCGCGTGCGCAAACAAGGATATCGGACGCCCGTCTTAATTCTCACGGCCCGTGACGGCGCCGCCGACGTCGTCGCCGGCTTGGACGCCGGTGCGGACGATTACTTGCGCAAGCCCTTTCTCTTCGACGAGCTCGAGGCGCGGCTGCGGTCGCTGGGGCGCCGTCCACCGAGTTGGATCGATACCGTGCTGCGCGTCGGCGACTTGGTCTTCGATTCCGAAACGCGCGAAGCGCATCGCGGCCCGCGCGATCTGCACCTAACCGCAAAGGAAGGCCTCTTCCTCGAGGTGATGATGCGCAATCCCGGACGCACGGTGACGCGCCGGATGCTCGAAGACCGCCTCTGGGATCGCGAGAGCGATCGCGTCTCGAACGTTCTCGACGTTTACGCGCGACGGCTGCGGAAGAAACTTACCGAGCGAGGTGAGCCGCAGTTGCTGCACACGCTACGCGGCTTAGGGTATCGGCTCGAGGCGCCATGAGCATCCGCGCACGCTTTACGGTCACCGTCGTCGCGATCATGGCGGTAACCATTGCGCTCTTCGCTAGCCTCTCGATCGTCGCGCTCGATCGCACGCTGCGCTCCGGCCTGGAGTCCCGGCTGCGCTCCGCAGCGCAGACAATTGCGATGACGGTAGACGTCCATGAGGGTCGCATCTCCGTCGACGCCGGCGATCTGCGTTCGATCACATCGCTCAACGCGGGCACGCCCTTCGCCGTCTACGGATCCGATGGCAGCCTTATCGCCGGCACGCCACCTTCATCGGAAGCGCGCGGCTTGCAAACTGCCGTGGTTCCGGTAACCCGTGACGATCAAACGTTCGGCCACGTCGCGGTTTGGCAATCAGATCTCTGGATCGGCGAGTTCGCTCGTAACGCCGCGATCGTTTCGTTTGGCATCGGCCTCCTCCTGATCGCGCTCGGCGCAATCGTTTCACGCCGCGTCGCCCAACGCGTGCTGGCACCCGTCGGCGAGATCGCGTCGTTAGCCGAGCGCATCGAAGCCCACGATCTCTCAGGGCGCCTCGATGCGGATGGCTGGGACGAGCTCGGCCGTCTCTGCGCGTCGTTCGATCGCATGCTCGATCGCCTTCAATCGGCATTCGAACGCGAGCGGCGTTTCGTCGCCGATGCCTCGCACGAACTGCGGGCCCCGCTCGCGGTCTTGCGCGCCGAAACCGACCTCGCGCTGCGCCGTCCGCGGGACAATATTGAATATCGTGCCGCGTTGCTCTCAATCGCGCGCGAATCGGCGCGCCTCGAGGAGCTCGTCGACGAGTTGCTCGCCGTGGCGCGTGCCGAGGTGGACGCACGGCAACGCCAGACGCTCGATGCCGGTGAGCTCGTTCGGCAACTCGGCGATCGCGTTCGACCGGCGGCCGCGACGCGCGGCATCGACGTGCGCGTCGAAGCCGCTGGAACCGCGCTAGCGCAAGCCAACCGCGCGACGCTCGAGCGCGCACTGCTCGCGATCGTTCACAACGCGATCGAGTACGGGCGCGACGACGGCGTCGTTTCGCTGCGCGCGCTTCGGAACAACGATGCCGTGCGCATCGAGATTGCCGATGATGGGCCGGGGTTCACGCCGGATGCGCTGGCACACGCAACCGAGCGATTTTGGCGCGGCGATGCCGCGCATCCGCGGGGCGGCACGGGGCTTGGCTTGGCGATCGCGCGCACGATCGTCGAAGCCAATCGCGGGAGCATGGAGCTCGCCAATGTGGCGAGCGGCGGGGCGATCGTCACGATCGTGCTTGCCCCCTCATCCGACGATTCCGGTTCGTTCACGTAGCGTTCATTCAGCGCCGCTATTCTGTCGGGGTGAGCCCCGCCCGGTTTTCGATCCGTCACGCGCGGGCGATCGCCTTTCTTACCGTGGCCATGGTGTGTGCGGGGGTTTGGGCGTACCTCCGCACACCCGCTTCGATCCTCCCGGAAATGCGCTTCTCGCGTATCGACGTCGTTGCCGACGTCGGTGATCTTCCGCCGGAACAAGCCCGCGTGGCGGTCACGCTACCCTTGGAACGAGCCTTTCTCGGGCTACCCTCGGCGCAGAAAGTAACGGCGACCTCCGCGCAAGGCAGCTCCGAACTCGTCATTGCCTTCGACCCGAGAAGTTCGAGCGTCATCGACCTGCAATATGTCAACGCCGCGATCTCGCAGACGCGCAGCGAGTTGCCGCCGGATATCTCCGTCCAGGCGGCCGTGGTGACGCCGCAGACCGAGCCGGTGCTCTCATATGCGCTGACGTCGCCGGTCCTTTCACAGACGCTCGTCCGCGAATACGCGATACGCAATCTGGTGCCGGCGCTCTATGGAATCGACGGTCTCGCGCGCATCCTGGTCGTCGGCGGCGCGCAACGCGAGTATCACGTCGATCTCGATCCGGCATCGTTAGCTGCGGCCGGTCTTTCGGCCAAAGACGTTAGCGACGCGATCGCAACCGCCAACGGCGTCACCGGTGTCGGTCTCGCGCAGGGTGACTCGCAGCGAAGCGCCATTCTGGTGGATGCCGGCCTGCGCGACGGCGCGCAGCTCGCGAACATCGTCGTGACGAACCGGACGGGCTCTGGATTGCGCGTCGGATCGCTCGGCAGCGTGCGCCTCGGCGTGGCGCCGCTAACTGCGCAGATGTCGTTCAACTCGACGCACGCCGTTGCGCTTAACTTCTATGCCCTCCCCGGCGCCGACAACGTTCGTATGGCGCAAGCCATTAAAGCACGGCTTGCCGCTATCGCCGATCGGATGCCCGGCATCACCGCACACCGCTACTGGGACGCTACCGACTTAATCGTCGCTTCGCAGGCGAGCTTGCGCGACGCGATTTTCGTAGGAGCATTGCTCGCACTTGGGGTCATCTACTTTTTCCTTCGCAACTTTCGGATGATGCTGGTTGCGGCGCTGGTGATTCCAGCCGCGTTGGCGATCTCAATCTCCGCAATATCGCTTTTCGGCGAGACGCTCAACATCATGAGCGTCGGCGGCCTCGCAATCGCCGTTGGCTTGATCATCGATGACACGATCGTCGTCGTCGAGGGCATCGCGCGGACCGGTGATGTAGCGATGACGATGCGCCGGTTAATCCCACCGATGACGGCGTCGACGCTGGCGACCGTCGTCGTCTTCGTCCCGCTAGCAGTGCTTTCGGGCGTGAGCGGCGCTTTCTTTCGCGCGCTCGCACTGACGCTTTCGTGCGCGCTTCTCGTCTCGCTCGCGCTCGCGCTCTTCGTTACGCCGCTGCTCTTTCGCGCGTTGCTCGGACGCGGAACGCCGCATGAGGAGAATCCCGTCATTGCGCGCGCACTGGACCGCTACGAGCCGATCCTGCGTTGGGCGCTCGCTCGGCGCGCGGCCGTCTATTGGTCGGCCGGCGGCGTGTTGGCCATTACGGTCGCGTTGCTCGCGCTGCTTCCCAGCGACTTTCTTCCGCAACTCGACGAAGGCCAGTTCGAGATTGCCTACCGCATGCCGGTCGGCACGACGCTGGCAGCCAGCGATGCCGCGGCGACTTCGCTGGAGCGCACCGTGCTGGCCGATCCTGCGGTGGCGTCGGAGGGACGTTTCACCGGAATCGACACCAACGGCTTCTCGCCGACACCGGCACGGGCCGGGATCATTCGGGTCCGGCTGAAGCCGCTCGGTAAGCGCGCGTCCTTCGAAACGATCGCCGACCGCCTTCGCGCACGACTTGCGGAAGTTGTGCCGGCGGCGCAGCTCGACGTGCACCAGATCCTTGAAGACATGATCGACGACATCTCCGGCGCACCCAAGCCGGTCGAACTCGTCATCAGCGGGAACGATCAGGCTACGCTCGCGCGGAGCGCAAAGCGCGTCGCCGATGGTTTGACGTCGGTGCCGGGCGTGACCGATGTCTTCTCCGGGATCGACATTGACGACCCGACGCTGCACGTGCTGCCGAACTTTGCGGGGCTCGCGCGTAGCGGAACGAACGCCGGCGGTCTCGCTTCGGCAATCGCCGCGGCCGCGCAGGGCACGATTGCAACCGATCTGCCCGAATCATCAGCGACCGTTCCGGTTCGCGTTGCCGTTGCCGGCGGCGCAAACGCGCTGCCCGAAATGCTCATGCTCAGCGGCGGCGCGGTTCCACTCGAACAGCTCGCCGGCACCGCAATCGACCGCACCGCGACCGATGTTACCGAGATCAACGGGCAACGCGTGGCGCTGGTCACCGCCAACACGACAGGCCGATCGCTCTCGACGACGATTGCCGGCGTTCGTGAGGCCGTTGCGCGCGCAGGGTTGCCGCCAGGCTACCCCGCGGAGATTCAGGGTGCTTACCGCGCGCAACAAGAATCGTTTCGCGAGTTCGCGGCGGTGATCACGATCGCGATTGGTCTGGTTTTCTTCGTTATGTTGGTCGCGTTCGGATCGTTCCGTCAACCGCTCGTCATTCTCGCTGCGGTTCCGCTCGCCCCAATCGGCATCGCGATCGCTCTTACGATTACGCATACGTCGATCAACGTCGCGTCATTCATGGGCTGCTTGCTGCTCGTCGGCCTCGTCGTAAAGAACGGCATTCTCTTAGTCGATGCCGCGAATCGCCGGCGCGCCGAAGGCCACGAGGTCGACGATGCACTGATGCTTGCAGGTCGCGAACGTCTCCGGCCGATTCTGATGACCGCGCTCGCCGCCATTGGCGGCTTGCTGCCACTGGCTTTTGGAATCGGGGCGGGCGCTGCGATGGAACGTCCGCTCGCGATCGCAGTCGTCGGCGGCCTCTCTACGGCGACGCTCTTTACGCTCGTTCTGATTCCGGTGCTCTACGCGTCGTTCTACTCCCGCGAAAGGCAATCCGCATGATTGCCACGCTCGCGCTTGCCGCGATTCCGGTTTTCGCACAGCTTTCGCTCGCCGACGCGCAACAACGCGCAACCGCCAACAACGTCGATGCGCAGGTTGCACTTGCAGCGGTGCGCCGCCGTGAAGCTTCGCTACACCTCGCCCGCATCGGAGCCGTGCCGCATCTCATCGGCGACTACTCGCTCTCACCACAAGCGAACGCGCCCACCACCGGGACGGTCGAGCAGCATTACTTCGCGGTTGGCGCGGGCATCTCGATCAACGATCTCGTTGGCGCCTCAAACTCGATCCGCGCGGCGGCCGGCGATTTGCTCGCCGCAGAGCGCGGCGCCGACGCCGCCGGCATCGCGGCCCGCGAGAACGCCGTAAAGCTCTATTTCGCCGCCCTTCAAGCGATTGCACTCGAAAGTTTTCGTAGCAGTGCGCTGCTTGGCGCGCAGCGCGACCGCAACGCCGCCGATCTGCGCGCACACAACGGCGCAGCTCCGCAGCTCGACGTCGTTCGCGCCGACGTAACGCTGGCGCAAGCGCATGCCGATCTGGCCCGGGCCCAGGCCGATCGCGATGACGCCGTCGATGCGCTCGCGTCGGCGACCGGTATCGATCCCGCGGGCTTATCGGCCGTAACGGCCGTTCCCATTTCGGCCGAGCCGCCGCTCGACGTGACGCGTGCCGTCACCCGTGCGCTCGCCGGCCGGCCGGAGTTAGCCGCACTGCTCGCCACGATCGAAGCGCGCAACGCCGACGTTAACGCGGCACGCCAATCGTGGATGCCGTCAACGACGATTCAGGGCGGCTATGAGAAAGGCGTCGACACCGGGATTCCCGTGCAAGGCGCCCAGGTCGCCGCGCACCTCGACCTTCCGCTCGCATCGGGCAGCGACGACCGCGTCGCCTCGGCGGAGACCGAGGTGGATGAGGCTTACGCGCAACTCGTCGACGAACGTCGCAAAATCAGGCTCGAAGTTGCCGCCGCCGTTCGCGATGCGCAGGCGCAGGAGTCGGCGGCGAAAGGCGCCGATCGCGCGCGCAGTGAGGCCGAGCGTGCGCTGACCGCGGTGGAGATCGGCTATCGCGAGGGTGCAAGTTCCAGCCTCGACGTCGCCGACGCGCGGCGCACCTACGACCAGGCCTCGGTCGATGCGCTCGTCGCCGAATATCAGCGCGCGGTCGCGTTTGCGATCCTCACGGTGATCGTCCCGTGAATCGTGCGCGCACACTTTGGCTAACGGCGCTCGGCCTTGTGGTGCTCGCCGTTGCGCTGTTTTGGATGACTCGGCGCGGTGCCGAAACGCAGCCGAGCGCGCTCCAGCCGCAGGTTACGCTGGCAACGGTGCGCGAGGGCAGCGTTGCGGAGAGCATCGAGCTTGCGGGACGAGTTGGACCGCCGGCGGGCACGCAAACGAAACTGGCATTTTCGGTTCCCGGCACGATCGCCGGCGTCGACGTGCGCTTAGGCGAGCACGTCGAACGCGGCGCCACGCTCGCTCATTTGGATCCAACGTTGTATGCTTTGACGGCGCAGCAGGCGCAGGCCGAGGCCGGCGCGGCGACGCAAGGCGCCGCGCTTGCAGGCATCGATCGGATATCGGTAAGGCTACGCGTCGACGAAGCGGAGCTCGCACGCCAGCGGCGTCTCTATCACGCCGGAGTCGTCGCATTACGCGACGTGCAGGCGGCGGAAGGAACGGTGGCAGCCGATCGTGCCGAAGGTGCGAGCGCGAGCGTGCAGCGGGCCCAAGCACAGGAACAGTCGCGCGCGGCGATGTTGCATGCAGCCGGCGCAAGCTATGACGTCGCGCGCACGACCCTGCGCGCCCCGGCCGCCGGTTCGGTCGTCGGCGTTTTCGTCCAACCCGGGCAGACGGTCGATTCGACCATCGGCGTCGTCGCACTCTCCTCGGATCAGCAAGGCGTCGCGACGCTCGACGTTCCCGTCACCGAGTTAACGCGCATCACGGTCGGCGACCCGGTCGAAGCGCACGCGAGCAAAATCGGTTGGGACGGACGCGTCGATGGAATCGCGACGGCGGTCGATCCCGCCACCGGTCTTGCCGTGCTGAGCGTGTCGGGCGTTCCGGCGGGTACGCCCGCAGGAACTCCGATAGACGCTTCCGTCGTCGTTGGAGAATCCCACGGGCTCGTGGTGCCGGCAGCAGCAATCATTGAAGACCCGCAAACCGGCGCGCAGCTCGTCTTCGTTCGGCACGTCGATCGGAGCGGTGTCGCGCATTTTTCCGCGCGAACGGTTGCCGTTGGGGTGCGCAACGCGCGCGTCGCGCGCGTCGTTTCGGGTCTGCGCCCGGGCGAGCAGGTCGCGGCGGAAGGCGCCGTCGACCTGCTTACTTCTTTTTCTTCTTCTCGCTGATCGCGACGCCAAACGGATTTTCGATCGGATTATTCTAGGGCGTCGGCGATGGGCGGGGCAGGTAGCTGCTGCAGAGCGAAGCGCTGCTCATTACCGCTTTAGCGGCGTCGTTTTCGCGGGTCGCGGTTGCGTCGATCGTCCAGCGTAGCGCCTCGAGTAGCCGCGTGACCGGATTGTAGCCGAGCGTCAGACCGGGAACGGTCGCCAAGTCGATGTCGTACGGATTCGGCGGAAGCCCGGCATAGTTTGGGTTTGCTTCGAGCGGGTTCAGCGCCGGCGCCGGCGTCGACGTGCCGGCGCTGCTGATGTCGGGCTTGCTCAACGAGCTGATCAAGCCTTCGTCGGCGTGTTGAAGATCGGCCATCTGTTGCGTGTCGACGAATCCACTGATGATGTCGAGCGAGGCGTTCTGCGCCGCCAGCGCTTTGAGCAGCTTGGCTCGAATATCTTGCAGCTGCTTGTCGTCGTCAGGTTGTCCCGTTCCGTTGAGGAGCGTAGGAGAATCGAGCATCGTTTCAATCGCGATGATGTTGTTGGCGATCGGCCGGATCAAGTTTTCCATCCCTTGAAGGGCCAGCTGCTGCGATGGGTTCGACGTGCCGCCGGGATCGCCGGAGGCGGGATTACTGTCGGCTGCCGACCCGCCGCTGCCGTAGAGCGCCGCAGCATTATACTGCTTGAAAAGGTCCGGACTCTTTTTGATCGTCGAGTCGTTCTGCAGCATCATGCCGACGGCCGGGGCGATGTGCTCGTGCAGCTCGCTGCAGAGCGGACGCGTCACAATATGGTAGATCTGGGGCGGCGGGGTCGGCGAGGGGGTCGCCCCCATCGCAAGCATGACCGCAAGCCCAACGAGTGCTCGGTGCATCAACGTTCTCTACGTTTACGACGCTCGACCAGACCTGCCTGTGACGATTAGATATACTTTGCCAACCAGGCAAGGATCAGGTGAAGTCGCTCGACCCGGTGAATCGGCGAGCCGGTCCTTGAGAGATCGTGATTTTCGTCTGGGAAGTCGACGTACTCAACGTTCTGCCCGAGTATCTTTAACGACGTGAACTCTTGCAGCGTCTGGTCGACCGGCGCGCGCGTGTCTTCGTCTGCGTGAAGCAGCATCACCGGCGTCCGCACGGCGGCAACGTAGGTAAGTGGCGAAAACTTTGCGTAATCGGCGCTTGCCGGATCCCACGGCGGACCCCAGTTGTAGTAGCCGCCGCCCAGCCCATTTTTGCCCGCAAAGTCGGCCGCCAGATTTTCGCTTTGCATGTTGCTTACCGCGCGCTCGGCGACGGCGACCTTGTAGCGGTTCGTATGCCCGATCACCCAGAGCGTCGCGTAGCCGCCATACGAACCGCCCAAGACGCCCAGTCGCGTCGCGTCGACGTCGGGACGACGCACCACCGCATCCATGACTGCCTGCACGTCGGCGAACATCGCATCCCCGTAGTTGCCTTCGAGCGATTTTTCGAAGGCATAACCGTGTCCGGTGCTGCCGGCCGGATCGCTGAACACCACGTTATAGCCCGCGGACGTATAGAGCTGAAACTCGTGGAAAAAGGTGTCGCCGAACTGCGTCTCCGGTCCGCCGTGAATGTCCAGGAGCGTCGGATGCTTCGCCCCCGGCGTGCCGCCGGTCGCCGGCATGAACCACGCCTGAACGTCGAAGCCGGCCGGATCTTTTACCGTAAACTCTTGCGCCTTCGACAGCGTCGCCGACGCGAGATATCCGGCGTTCACGTCGGTCAGTTGTCGCGGCGTGCCGCCCGCGACGCCGGCCACGTAAACATCGGCCGGATGCGCGAAATCGCTATAGAGATAGGCGACGCGGCTGCCGTCGTGCGAAACCGAGCAGGACCAGGCTTCGCCGTGCGGCGGCGTGACGTCGGCAAACGCTCCGCTCGTCAAATCGAGCGAGCGAAGGTTGGAATAACCTGGACCGTCGACGTTGAGCAGCGCGAGCTTTCCGCCCGGCAGCGGCGCTCCGCAGAGACCGCCACCCTCTTTCATATCGGCGAGCAGCGAATCGCCCCATCCGACGGTGTCACGCGCAACGACGATGCGGCGATCCGAACCGTCGCGATTTGCCACAGCCAGCGCGGGCTGCTCTGCCGAGTCTTCCACATTGCCGGTCAGAAAATAGACGCGGCTCCCGTCGCTGCCGAAAAAGAAGCCACCGTTCGCCGGCAGCGGCGAGTCGAGCTTCGCCATCGTGCCTCCCGTTGACGGGATCGTATAGACGTCGCTTGGGCCGCTGTTGACCGATTCGTAGCGCAGCGAATCGAAGAGTATCGCGCGGTCGTCGGGTGACCATGCGTCAAAGTTCTCCGAATACTGCCCCGATGTCAGCTGCGTCGCATGGGAACCGTCGGCTGCGACCGTCCAGATATGCTGGTGGTCGCGATACGTGTAGCCCTGTCCGTTCGCCTCGAAGAAAAGCTGGTTGATGACGTTCACGTCGCTCTTCTGCTGCGAGTTCTTCGGCTTAAACCCCGCGCGTGCGAAGTCGACATAGGTGTCGTGGGCGGCGTCCGTTTCGGTCACGGCGAGCGCGATGCGATCGCCGTCGTGCGAGACCACCGGCGACGAGACGCCCTGCTTGATATGTGTCAGCTGCACGATTTTGCCGGTCGCGAGCGTATAGCGGAACAGCTGGGGCTTCTGCTTGTCAAGCGTCCGAACGAAGACGAAGCTTTTGCTGTCGGGCATCCAAGCATAATCGCCATCCCCAAGATGGCCGGTAACGTTGTGACGCTGATTTCCGCTGCGGACTTCAACGAGCTCGACCGTGCGGTCGTACGTATTCTTTGGACCGTTCATCCGCGAAGCTTCGACCAAAACGGCGGTGCCGTCGGGCGAGATCGATGCGTTGCTCAAGAAGGTAACCTTGAACAGGTCCTCCGGCTGGACCGCGGCCGCCGAGGCCGCGACCGGGAAAAGCCCAAGCATCAGGGCGGCAATAGGAAAATAGCGCATGCCCCTGATACCGCGCACCGCCCGCAACGGTTTCATTGTCACGTACCTTTGGCAGCGCCGGCATAAAAGATTACTTTGAAGATTGCCTGAGGGACGGTTATGAGGGTGTTCGGGTTGCCGTAGGCCAGGTAGATCTCGCTTCGGCGCAACCGCAAATGATAGGCGATGGAGACGTTCGAGCAGGTTCCGATACAGTCACCGCCGCCGTTGGGAACCGGCGGCGAGCCGACAACGCGCCGCAGTCCGATGGCGAAGGACGAGTTGCTGCTGATCTGATAGGCGTAGGAAAGGCTTTCGAACCACTGGATGTTATCGGGCGCCGGTGCGGGCTGCCACTGCGCGGTATCGTCGACTGCGAGCGTGAGCGCGCCGTGATTGCCGATGCGAATGGTCGTCGAGCGAAACCACGTGTCGAGAAACCCGGCGCCGTAGTGACCGGCATTGTACGTAAGCGTGGTCGGGTACGGCGCCACACCGTGGTTGGGGAACTGTCCGGGATTGTTCGTCTGCAGACCGCCGTCGTAGGTGAACGCAAACCCGGCGCTCTGCGAGATTGGCGTGAGCTGCTCGCCGAACCGCCAGTAGTTCGAGCCCGTGTAGAGCTGCAGATCCATCGCGTTCTTCGCAAGGATGTCGAGCAAGAGCTGATTGTCGCTCTGCGCTTCACCCAGTGTCGGTCCTTGATAGCGGTCGACGATTCCCGCAACCCCGACCGACGCAAGCTTATCGTTGCTGTCGAAATCCCAAATCTTGGCGCTGTACAGCGCGTAGCCGGCGATGCCCGGATGCCAGACGAACCCGGCGACCGGATTGTAGAATTCGCCGATCTTGCGCGTCGCTCCAAAGAAGCCGAACGTTTGATTCGACCAGCCGCCGCCGAGCTCGTAATACTGCGCTTCATCGGGCACCAGCACGTTGGTCCCCGAATCGCTGCCGTAGTTTGCATAGAGGTTGAGATGCTTGAGATCGCTATAGGAGACGCCGGTTTGCGTGACGTCGTCGTTCAAGCCCGGCAGACTCACGGCGACGTGCTGGATGCTTGAGTTCCAGCGGGTATCCGGCGAAACGAAATCGAGCGCGCTTGCGAAGTCGTTGCGCTGATCGCCGCTCGAGTCGAAGGCGGCAAAGCCAAGTGGTCCCTGCTTCCCTTCAACGGCGTAGCCTTCGGCCGGCGTCGGAATCGACGGTGTGTAGAGCGTTTGAATCGCCTGGCAAACGTTGCAGTTGAACTGGTTGTAGAAGCCGGCCGCCTGCGTAAAGAACGGCCGCACTTCGCTGTAGTAGCGTTGGTAGACCGTCGGCGAGATCGTTTGCTGGTCGAGTTCGACGTTGGAGTAATCCGGATGGAAGGTGGAGTAGAACGAGGCCGTTGGGGTAATCGGGATTGAGAGGTCGGCGCCAACCCGCGAGGTCGAGCCGCCGATCGTTCTGCTCGCGGCTTCGCCGAGCGCGTAGACTGCGGCCCGCGGCTTTGGGCGCGCCGCGATAATATTGGGAAGCTGCGGCAAGTCGATCGAGCCTGCATGGGCGTAGTCGGAGTTTCCATACGAGTCGGGCTGCATCTGCACTTTATCGTACGACCAGACTTCCTGCTCGCCGGTCGCGCGCACGTACCGGCAGAACTGCGCGTGCCACTTGCCGCCATGAGCGTTGCGCAGCACCTCGAACGGAATCCGCATCGTGACGGTGTAGCCGTTGCCTTGCGCTGTGCCTTGTGTTTCCCAGTTTGGCGAGTAGGCGGTGTTTTCGGAAGAAAACTCGTAATGCGTGCCGTTCGGGGTCGCGTAAAACTGGTAAAAGTAACCGCTGGTTCCGTTTGGCCAGAGATCGACCCAGACCGCATCGTCGCTGCCTTGCCCGACGTCGTTGGTGTGTTGCGCTGCCGCAATGGGCTCGCGCTGCGTCGCTGCGAACCGCACGTAAAGCGCGTGGCCGTCGGTCGATATCCAGGCTTTGGTCGACTCGCTCGCGGGACGCGAGTGCACGGGATCCCACGACAGGTCGACCTGCACCGCCTTCGCCCAATCGCTCACCGACGCGCTCGGATCGAGCGACGGATCGGGCGACTGCGGTATCGCGACTTGCGGGTAAGCGAGCGCGTAGCCCGTCGTTGCCGCGAGCGCAACCGTCGCAAGGAATGCGACGACTCTAACCGACATCAAAGAATTGCGCCGTCAAGGTTACTCTCGCTGCTTTGTCGCAGCGTTTGGGCGTCGACCGGCTCGCAACGCCGCGGCTCACGGCCGTTCCCGCAAATCTGCGCGCCGCGCAAATCGGCGCCGGCCATGATGGCACCGCGAAACGTAGCGCAGTGAATGCGCCCGTCCTGGTTACGCGTGCAGAGCTTCGCATTCCGAAAGCTCGCGTTATGCAGGTCGGCCCCATTAAAATTAGCGCCTTCGAGGTCGGTTCCGGCGAACTGCGCAGCGCTCGCCTTCGTATCCCGAAGATCGCTGCCGATCATCGAGATCCCCGAAAAATCCAGTCCCTGGATGTTTGTGCGGCTCAGGTCGACGCCGGTAAGCCTGGCGCCGCCGAATCGCGCTCCCGGCAGCTGGGCCTGGTTCAAATCGACGCCGGTGAGATTTGCATTGCGTAGGTCGGCGCCGCGCAAATCCGCCCCGGCAAAGTCGACGCCGGTGAGATTCGCGTTACGAAGGTTGGCATCGCGCAGATCGGCGCCGGCGAAATCGACGCCCACGTAGTTGACGCTTGCGAGGTCGGCGCCGCGCAGCTGACGCCCGGCAAACGAGCATCCGGTACAGTTCGAAGGCAGCCCCGGATCAGCCGCGACCATCAGCAAAGCCGCGAAAAGTGGAACGAGCAGGCCGGTCATTTCGTTTTTCCTCCGTTATCGAGTGGCAATTGGGACGCAGGAAACCAAGCCTCCATGCGTGGGGCCCATAAAACAGAGCGTTTGGCCGCGCGCTCGGGGCGCGCGGCCGCTAGATTACCTGGGGTGCTTTTGGTCCGTGAGATCCATGCCGATTAACTTCGTTCTCGAAAGGTCGACGTGGGTGAGATCGACGCCGCTCATATCGCAACCGGTCAGCGTCGCGCCGGCAAGGTTTGCGCCATCCAGCTGCGCTTTCGTAAAGTCTATGCCGGTCAGCTGCGCACCCGAGAAGTTCACGCCACGAAGGTCCGCTCCGGTGAAGTCGTCGCCACCGGCGCGAACCCCCGAGAGGTTGACGCCACTGAGGTTCGCGTGGCTAAAATCGCAGCCGCTGCAGGTGTTCAGGACGTCGCGAAGGTCCGTCGACGTAAGTCGCGCGCGGGTAAACTCACAACCCGAGAGCTTCGCCCCGGTAAAATCAACGCCGTGAAGGTCGGCATCGGAAAAATCGCAACCGGTAAGGCGCGCACCGCGAAACGATGCGTTGCGCAAATCCGCTCGGCTGAAGTCCGCGCCATCGAACCTCGCGCTCGAGAAGTTCGTGCCGACGAGCTTGGCTCCGCTGAGATCGGCGCCGGAATATCTGACCCCACGCATGTCTTTGCCGGACCAATCAACGTTCCTGAAATCACAATCGGAGCAGGCGCGGGAGGAGCTGCTCGCACCAGCGGCGGCTTGCGCGATGCTCATGCTGCGAGCGATCTCGCGAGAAACCCCCGCGTTAAGCCCGCTAACATCAAGGTTCGGCATCGGAATTCGCATTTTCGGAATCGTTACTTGCGCTCCGGGCAGTGCGAAGTGCGTCGCGGGGAGGGTCAGATTCGTTTCCGGCACGCTCACGTGCGTTTCCGGCACGGTCACATGCGTTTCCGGTACGGTCAGGTGCTTCTCGGGCACCGTGACGTGCGTTTCCGGCAGCGTCACGTGCGTCGCGGGCAGCGCGACGTGCGTCGCCGGCATTGAGACGTGCGTTGCGGGCATCGAAACTTCTTTGCTCAGCACATAGACGATCTTAGCCGGCTTTGACGCCGGCACCGGCACGGGTTTCTCGTTCGTGACCACGGTAATCGAGGTAATGCATGGCGCAGCCACCGATGGCGCGACGAGCGCAATCACCAGCGCGATGGCGCCGACGATGCCGACCGCCGCGGCCGCCGGAGCGAATGAGAGATTCGTTGCGATATTCCGCCCGGCGCCGAGCAGCCGTTCGATGCGCAACGAGATGTGTTTGCGCGTGGCAAAGACACCGGGGGCCGGAATCGGCTGGCGCGGCCAGCTGGCCGTCTCGGCCATCTTCGTTAGGCAGAGCGCGTAGGGGCGCACCGTCTTCACGAACGAGAGCACCCAATCGTCGCACGCGACCTCGCGCTCGAGGTCGAGCTGCTGCCCGACGAACTGTGCGGCGGGATTCCATCCCAACAGCGCGTTGATAAGTCGCTGCAAGCCGTTCGTCCAGTCGTCGGCGCGCCGCAGGTGCGCGAGCTCGTGCAAACAGATCTGGTCGACTTCAGGCTCCGAGAGGCGGTCGAGGAGCGAGCGTGGCACCAGGATCATTGCATCGAAGAGACCGACCGCAACCGGCACGTCGGTTTCGTCGCTTACGCAGAGCCGGACGTCGCGCGTGCCCTTGTTCGCGCGCAGCCATTGCGGCATTGCGTCGCGATACTCGACCGGCAGCGGCAGCGCATCGCGCTTTAATTGCTCGAGGCGCAGCAAGCCGATCGCGAGCCGTACCAGCGCGTACACGGCGAAGACCACCCACAGCCCAAAGACCGCCAGCGCAACCGGCACCGGAATCGTCAGATGGAATCGTTGCGGTAAGCGGGGCGCCGGCGCCGATAGAGTCGCCGGGGGCTGTGGCTCGGCCGCGGACTGGCGCGGTAGCGATCGCTGCGCGGGATGTTCCCGAGCGATCGAGCTCGTCAGCTGCGTCGCCGGCCGATCCGGCGTCGATGGGGAGAAGAATGCCAGCGTCGTCGCCACCGGAAGGACGAACGCGGCGACGAGCGTTGCGATCCAAACCGTGTAGCGCGTTGCAGCGTTGACGCGGGGCCAAAAGCGGAGCAGCAACCACACGCTGAGCGCGAGCAACGCGCCTTGCCATAGCGCATTGAGCGCAATCGCGGAAATCGCGCTTGCGAAGGTTACAAACTCTTGCTGCCAGACGATCACTTGTCGCCCTCCTCGTACTCTTCGATCAGGGCTTTCAGACGATTCAGCTCCCCTTCCGAGGGCCGTTCCGTCTCGATTAAGCGTAGCGCAAGCGTGCCCGCGCTGTTGTCAAAGAAGCGTGAAAGAAGATGGCCAACCGCGTGGCCGGCCGCCACTTCGCGCGCCATAACGGCGCGATAGACGAAGGCCCGGCCCGCCTCCACGTGCGTAACGTATCCCTTTCGCTCGAGGATCCGCATCGTCGTAAGGACGCTGTTGTAGGCGATCGGCGGGGGCGGAAGGGCCGCCGTCACTTCGGCGACGGTCGCCTGTTCCTTCTGCCATAGCACCTCCATCAAACGAAGCTCGGCCTCGGTCAGGGTGCTGGATCGTCGTCGCGCCATGCTCCTAGCGCCCCGTCAGGTCCGGACCCCAGCCTTGAAAGAGCCGGCATGAAGCCTTCGGCTCAGGAAGGCGGACGCGTGTCCGCACGGTGGGCGGGAGCTCGGAAGTTAGGGTATCGGCGGTGCGGGTCATCGGGTGTGCCTCCTCAAGACTACTAAAGATTTAGTTGCATAATAGACGCTTGCGCCGGCCTTGTCAACTAAATATTTAGGATTAAAACTCCCGCCCGGCTCCACCCGTCTCGGGAGACGTTGCGGGAATGCTCGAATGGTCTGCCAATAACGGAGGCTGATCCGCCCACTTTCCTTTTCAGGAGAAGCAATTGTTGCCAATGGCGCGCGTCGCGCTTGCATTTCTGGCCGTAGGCCTTCTCGCCGGGTGCGGTAAAGGCACGCCGATCTCGAGCGGCACGGCAAGTCCCTCGCCCACGATCCCGCCGCAGGTTACGGCCCAGTTCCCTATCCCAAGCGCATCGAGCAAGCCGCTCGGCATTGCGCTGGGCAGCGACGGAAATCTTTGGATCACCGAGTTTGCCGTGAGCAAAATCGGCCAGCTCAACTCGGGCGGCAGAATTTCGGAGAGCGTTACCCCGACGAAGGACGCCGGCCCCAACGGCATCGCCTCGGGTCCCGGACCGAACCTCAACGTCTGGTTTACCGAGACTAACCTCGGGCGGGTCGCGCAAATCACGACGAGCGGGCCGCCGTATACGGAGTTCACGCTGCCCGATTCCGCGGCGAAGCCCGCTGCTATCGCGCTCGGATCGGACGGGAACATGTGGGTCGCGGATGCCGGAACGAATTCGATTTGGAAAGTACAGCAGCTTCGCGTGAAGCCACACGTCAAGTTCACGCAATACAAGTTGACCGGACACGCGCAACCGACCGATATCACCCTCGGCCCCGACGGCGCGATCTGGTTCACCGAGCCTGGCATCAACAGCATCGGCCGATTGCCGATTAGCGGCTACCCGCTCAGCGAGTTTCCCGTCCCGACGAAGAACTCCGACCCCATCGGCATCGCCACCGGTACCGATAACGCGGTCTGGTTTACCGAACAGAAAGCTCGAAACATCGGCCGCATCTCCGTGACTGGTGTCGTGACGGCTGAATATCCGCTGACGAACTCAGTGACGCCCAATGCCCTCATCCAAGGAGTCGACGGCAACTTCTACTTCACCGATACGGCGAAAAACAAGATCGCTCAGTTTCTTTTCCGGTCGCACCGCACGGTGTTCTTTTCGATTCCGACGGCGAACTCGGAACCAACCGCGCTCTGCTTAGGCTTGGACAGCCAGATCTATTTCGTCGAAACCGCCGGCAACAAGATCGGCCAGTTCCGCTACTTTAACGTATAGGTTCGTCTTCGGCGCCGGTAACCTCCGCGAGCATGCTAACGCCGGTGCCGATTAAAAAATAACGGGAGCCGGCTCGAACCAGGTAGAGCGCGGCGTGTTGTGAGAGTGCGGCAGACTCTACGACGTTGAGGAACCGGTCGCCACGTTCGAAGAATCGCGTACGTCGTAGCCACCGCGCCAACACGTAGATGACGGCGAGCGCGAGCGCGACGAGCGTCAGCTTCGCGAGGTATCCCGCCCAGAAGCTCCAGGGCATCGGGCGCTAGTCGGGAGCGCGGGAGATCTTGCGTTTGAACGCGACGACCTTCTGCTCGATCTCCTCCATGCCGTCGCGGACGACCACCGCATTTCCGGTCGTCAGGGTAATGACCGTCTCACCATTTCCTTCGACCGTTTCGATGAGGTCGCAGTTCAGCAAAACGGGATGGCCGTTGAGCCGCGTGAGCGTGATCATCCAGCACCTCTTTTGCGCAGTGTGCGTTCGTGCCTACGCGCGTTACCGTCATCAAGCTCGAGCTCCTCACGCCGCGCCTCTTGCGCCTCGAAAACGCGGCGTCGTCGCGCTTTGATCTTCTCGACGACACGTCGTTCGCGGTTGGCGAAAATAAGCTCGTCCCGCGCGCGTTCGAATGACTCCGCGAGACCGGTCTCTTGCGCGCGGGTCGTCGTTTCTGCCGCGCAGAGATAGCGCAGGTGCCGGTCGAGCGCCCGAAGGTCGCGCACGGGCCGCGTTCGCACAGCATTAAAAAGCGCGGCAATGCACGCCTCGCGTGCAACCGCAAACCGGCGCCGTTCGCCGGCGCAGCGCTCCAACGAGTTGCGACAGGCCGCGAGGTCCCGGCGTTTCTCATCCTCCGTGCGCTTGCGCGCATCCAGCAGCGGCTCCAAGCGAAACGCAAAGCGGGCCATAGTTGAGTAACTCCCCGCAAGCGCCCTTAGCGGGCCAGTTGCGTCCGCTCCCGGCCTACCGAGACCAGCTCGATCGGCACCCCGAGCAGTTCCCGAACGCGATCGACGTACTCGCCGGCCGCCGCCGGCAGATCCGCGACGCGCCGGCACTCGCCGATCGGCTCGCTCCAGCCGGCAAGCTCTTCCACGATGGGTTCAACCTCGTCAAGGCCCACAGCGACAAACCCGACCGATCTGCCGGCGATGCGATACCCGGTAACGATGCCGATCCGGTCGAAGCCCGTGAGCACGTCCAGCTTCGTGATGACCGCGCTGGTCAAACCGTTGAGCGCGACGGCATACTTAGCAGCCACCGCGTCGAGCCAGCCACAGCGACGCGGACGCCCGGTGACGGTACCGAACTCGCCACCCTGTCCGCGCAGGCGCTGGCCGCGCTCGTCGCGGAGCTCCGACGGCATCGGCCCGGCGCCGACGCGCGTGCAATACGCCTTGAGCACCCCAATCACGCGTCCGATCGCGCTCGGCCCGATGCCAAGTCCGGTGCACGCGCCGCCCGCAATCGTGTGGGAGCTCGTAACAAACGGATACGTGCCGTAGCCGACGTCGAGCAGCGAACCCTGCGCCCCTTCCAGCAGCACGCGCTTGCCGCCCGCAAGCAGCTCCTGCATATATGCTACCCCGTCGACGACGTGCGGCGTTAGCCGCTCCGTCGCCGCCCCGGTTTCGCGGTCGGCGTCGGTCACGCCGCGTAACAGATCGGCAAACCGAATGCCGGTACGCGCGACGCGATCGACGTAGGCCGGTCCGATGCCGCGGCCCGTCGTACCGATCGCATTCGCCCGTTCGCGCTCGCTCGCCGCATCGCGGCTAACGTGATACGGAAACACGACATGCGCGCGATCGGAGACTTTCACGCGCGAGGTATCGATGCCGATCGCCGCCAACGCGTCGAGCTCCCCGATGAGCGTTTGCAAGTTTACGACCGTCCCGCCGCCGACGAAAAGCTCGACGTGTGGATGCATCACGCCCGAGGGAACGATCCGTAGCGCTAACTCGCGATCGCCAACGACGATCGAATGTCCTGCGTTATCGCCGCCGGCAAAGCGGGCGACCACATCGTAATCGGCGGCATAGAGATCGACGATTCGGCCCTTGCCCTCGTCGCCCCACTGCAACCCAACGATCACATCAGCTTTTGAAGGCAACTCCGTTCCTCGTAGCCTCATTGTGACGAGCGGTTAGCGACTCACTCCGTGTTGAACTCCAAGTCGCTGGTGTCGCCCATTGGGATTTCGGCGGCGCTGCCGAACTGCGTCATCACGAACTCTGAGAAGAGCGCGTTCGGCCAGCCAAAGTTGCGCCGCGTAAACTGCTGCGGGTTGTCGGGATTGAACGACTCGTGCAGCAGATGGTCGCCGGGGTCGCTCGCGAGGAGCTGACCGAGCACATCCTCTTTTTCGGAGCTCGTCGTCGCCGTAAGGCCCTCGATGATGAGGGCTAACGGCCAGACCCAGTGATCGGGGGTGTGGTAGCTGCCAATGCCACGCGCCAAGTGTCCCTGATAGAACGATGGATTGTCTTGCGAGAGTAAGAAGCGGCGCGTGTTCTCGTAGTAGCGGTCACCGGGCGCCGTGTAGCCGAAATATGGGGCCGCAAGCAGGCTAGGAATATTCGCGTCGTCGGTGAGAATCGCGTGACCGAGGCCGTCTACCTCGTAGGCATAAATGTAACCGTACTTCGGCACGAGCACCAGGCCGTACGTTTGGATGCCGCGCTGCACTTCGTCGCGCAAGGCCTTCGCCTCGCGCGCCTTGACGATGTTATGATAAACGTTCAGCTCGATGTCCGACATATCGCCGAGCGCAACCACGGCGAACATCTCCGAAGGAATCAGGAAGTTGTAGTCGCAGGCGTCGTCGGACGGGCGAAAGCCCGTCCAAATCATGCCGGTATAGCCGACCGGGTTGCCGCGCCCTTCGTTGGGCAGCTCCTTGTGGGTGTAGCGCGAGTCGCGCGGATGGTTCTGTTCGCGCTCCATCGTTGCAAGCACGCCGTCGAGCATCTTTGAAAAGTCGGGCGTGAAAATGGTCGCGTCACCCGTCGTCTTCCAGTAGCTCCAAGCCAGCGCGGTGGGATAGGCAAGGGAGTCGAGCTCGAACTTCTGTTCCCAGACCCGGTAATCCAAGGTGTAGGCGTTGGCATACGGATCGATCTGAAGATACTTCACCATGCGCGCGACGATCCCGCGCAGCAATGCCCGCACGTCGGGGTCGTCCTTGGCAAAGAAGAGATACGGACGCGCCTGGGCGCTTGCGTCCCTCAGCCACTCCGCCGGTATGTCGCCGGTCATGATGTAGGCGGTTCCGTCGGGTGCGTACTGCGCGAGCCGGCTCGTATCGAGCAGCGCCGCGCGGAACATTTCTTGGAGGTGCGAGTTGGGGCTGCGGTAGCCGGCCGCGGCCTGCTCGATCGATCCAAGCTCTAACGCGAGCGCACGGATCGGCAAAAGCGCGTAAACGATCGCGCCGAGCAACGCGAGCAACGCGCTCGCGACCAGATATCGCCTCATTATCGAGGCCAGGTTCCGTGTGCGTACAAAGCCGGGAGCTCCCGATAGCGTCCTAGGTAATCGAGGCCGTAGCCCACGACGAAGACGTCGGGGACCTCAAACGCCCTATACTTGATTTCGATATCCGCAATCCTCCTGTGGGGACGGTCGAGGAGGGTGCAGACGGCCAGCGATGCGGGCCCTCGCTCGAACAGGCGCTTGACCACGTATTGCAGCGTGAGGCCGGTGTCGACGGTGTCGTCGACGAGAATGACGTGGCGTCCCTCGACTGGGACCGTCACGTCCTTCTCGAGCACGATCCCGTCGCCGTCGCCGTATTTGTTCACCGAGATGAAGTCGAGGTGACAGGGAATGGTCACGGCTCTCGCCAGGTCAGCAAGAAAGGTCGCCGCGGCACTGAGAAGGCCGATCATGAGCGGAAGCTTACCCTCATAATCCCGGGAGATCGCTGCGCCAATTACAGAAACGCGGTCGGCAATCGACCGCGAATCGTAGAGCGGCTCGCCGATCACGAAGCGCGCTTCATCGAGCGCGAGAAGACCCGCTCGACGTCGCGCCGCGTAAAGAGCTTGACGTTGACGCGCGGGTGGTGCGAGCGCATCAGCCTCACCTTGCGGTTCTTGCGCGAATTGCGGGTCGGCTTGGCGACGGTTACTTCGATGTAGAGCTTGTACTCGGGCAGATAGAAATCGGGTGTGAAAAACTCGACGGGGCGTCCGCCTCGGTTCCAAACAATCGGAAAACTGCGGGGTTCATACTCCCAGTCTATTCGATAGAAGTCGAAGAGACGCGCGAGCTCGGCTTCACTCGCATGTGCGAACTGCACCCGGGACATAGCCACGGACCAAAATCTACGACGGGGATCGAGGATTATCCCGCCGTCCCTCAGGATTCCGCGGCCTACCGGTCAGTGCCGACGGGAATCCAACCCGTGAATCGGCGTCCCGGCCGCTCCCGTATAGTACCGGATAGTCCTTTCTTGTACGGGTTTTCGCGCCTGTGAGCCTCGGCTAGTCGCGTCGAATTCCGGCGAGTTTTGCGAAGTCCGTTAGACGACTGTTAGAAGAGCAGCCGCTATCTTCTCCGCTGGGCAGGCTCGCGGCGATGCGCCAACATCCGTCGATTTTGTCAACCTGATCTCAGCGATCTCCGTAGCGATCCGCTCCCGGTTAAGGATTAGGGTTATTCGGCTAAGCGGGAAAGGGGCCGCGCAATTACGATCGGCCCCTCTAAATTTCACATCCGCGGCATATCTAGGAGCTCCTATGGAACGAGCGGCGGAGTTACGGCTACGCCAAACGGCTGTCCGCCGACCGCGATGCTCTGCTCTTCCGTGCCGCCGGCCGGGTATTCATATTTGTACGCGACGGCTGGGTTTAGGATATTCGCTTCGTAAAGGCTTCGCCCCGATGCAGTGAACGCAAAATCTGCGGCTGGCGTTGATGAACTGGACAGCAGCGTCGTCGAGACTGGGGCGCCCAAGGAACCGTTCTTCGGTGGCTTATACGTGACTATAGCATAAACACTGCCGCTCTTGCTCGTGATTGCAATACGGCCGCGCCTATCGACTCGAATGCTGGGCACGCCCCCGAGCGCACTGTTTGTCGTAAGCAAAGTAATTGCTTTCGCTTTGCAACCACCACGCACAACTCCCACGGTGTCTCTAGTATAGTCCGCGCTCTCTCCCGTGATGTACAAATCACCTCGGTTATTAAACGCATCGAAGAATACGAAGCCGAAGTTGTACGGATCGGCGACCCTGGCGCATTGCGTCGTTGAATTTGGAGCAAAGAAAACGACGTTGCCGGATCCGTTGCCGCAGCTTGGAGCATTGCAGAAGTTCGTTACGCCGACAACCCCAAGGCGAGATATTGCAACTCCGTTGGGGAAGAACCCGGTATCGTCCAAGGTCAGCAAAGGCATTCCAGTGTACGGAGAGGCATAGATCGGAATACTGGAGCCCGTCGTAACATAGAGATTGTCGGTAGGGTCACTCGCAAGTCCGCTCGGACCATTCAATCCCGTAATCTGGCCGACCATCTTGTTGTTGCCGTGTTGTCTGTAGATGTCGACGACGTTACCAGTGTAGTCTGAAACGAAGACGAGCGGCTCCCCTTTCTCGCTTGAATCGAAAAAGCTCGGCGGCGTCACAGCGTGCTTCGAAGCTACATCACTGCGACGACCTCTCTCGTTGTTTCCATTAATTTGCAACCACGGTCGCTGCATCGATCGAAGATCTTGTGTTTTCCCTGCGGTGCTGGGAGCTATCGACGCGGTGTTGCCGGAGCAACCGGCAAGCATAGATACCGCGATCAACGCGATTAGAGTGCCGCCTAGGGAATAGAAGGTTCGCATGTTTGTCTCTCTTTTCGGCGATTAGCAAGGGAAAAATCCCGGTCCTGGTTACTTACAACAAGCTGCGGCTTTGATTATCGAGACCTCGCCCGCTTATTGTCCGCTTGACACTTCCCAGGGGTCCAGGTACGACTCGTACAAATGATCCGTACAAGTCGGCTGCCGACGGAGGGCAGATGGAAACTGCGGGTCGCACTCACTTCGGGGCGCTGCTGAAGCAGTTTCGCCTTGACGCCGGCATGACACAACAAGACCTAGCGGAACGCGCGAAGCTGAGCGTCGAGGCTATTAGTACCTTAGAGCGCGGAGCGCGAACGCGCCCTCACAGCGAGACAGTGAACCTCCTGGCGCGCGCGCTCGATCTGCTGCCGCGGTGCGAGGCGCAACTGAAAGGTGCCGTCGATCCCTCGCGCAGACCCCAGCGCCCTGACGTGCCCAGCGCGTCCCGGTTACGGCTGCTGCGCTCCGACGACGAGGCTGCGACGACACGCAATAACCTCCCGCGGCAGTTGACGTCATTAGTTGGGCGCCAGCGCGAGGTGGATGAGGTTGCAGGGCTCTTGCGCAGACATCGGCTCGTGACGGTTGTGGGGACCGGCGGGGTCGGTAAGACCCGCGTCGCGGTGCAGCTTGGCAGCGCTGTACTTGACGAGTGCCCCGACGGTGTGTGGCTCGTCGACCTCGCTCCGCTTGGGCACGAGCGGCTCGTGGAGAGCACAGTCCGAGCTGCGTTACAGCTCCCCTCTATGACTGGATCCGATCTCGAGATTGTCCTCGCGCACCTCGAGACGCGGCGACTTTTGCTGATCCTGGACAATTGCGAGCACGTCATCGACCGAGCTCGTGACATGACGGCCCACATCATACAAGTGTGCCCATTGGTGCGGATCCTTGCGACGAGCCGCCAGCCGTTGGCGGTCACCGGCGAGCAAGTCTACCGGATTCCATCGCTCGCGGTCCC
>Ga0209169_10000274_pt1 | contig 30939 bp, 25 predicted proteins | sample HubBroMetageWRM4_FD_188346 | JGI IMG/M metagenome (GOLD analysis project Ga0209169, IMG submission 188346) | Warmed soil microbial communities from the Hubbard Brook experimental Forest, New Hampshire - Hubbard Brook CCASE Soil Metagenome WRM 4... | ecosystem: Environmental > Terrestrial > Soil...
GGACTGCACCTCGCCGGTGCGGGTCCGGGTGAAGAACGCGATCGACTGGCGCTGCAGGTGGCCGAAGACGCTGGTGCGCAGCGTGTGCATGACCTGCTGCCCGACCTTGGTGCTGATCCAGGTCTGGATCACGCCGAAGACGGAGGTGACGGCCGCCACGCCGACCATGCCAAGGACCAGCCAGATCAGCAGCCGCAGGTTCCTGTCCGGCAGCGCGGTGTCAATCACCGCGCGGAGCAGGAACGGGGAGGCCAGCCCGACGATGGACGAGGCGGCGATGATGGCGGTGACGATCGCCAGCTGCCACCGGTAGGGGGTGAACAGCCGGCCGATGCGGCGCAGCGATACCTCGCGTGCCTGCGCCTTCTGTTCGGCTGTGACGGTCCTCGGGCCGCGGCCACGGCCTGCGTTGGTGTCTCTATTGCTCTGCGGTGTTGCCAAAGTTTGCTCGATTCTGTTGGTGTGGCCCGGAAGGAGTGCGCGTCGAGCCTGGTGAAGTCTAGTGCTGAGGTTACCTCAACTTGAGGTAAGAACGCCAGAAGCTGGTATCCTATTCCTGTGACGACCGATCACGGCAGTGCGGACGGGAGCGGCTCATCTGGCGACGAGACGCTTTCGGACGGCTTCTGGGCGGTCGCGCGGAGGCTGCGGGAGGCGTCCCACGAAAGCCTGGCCCCGTGGGACGTCACCCCCGCCCAGCTGCGGGCGCTGCGCGTGCTCGCCCGTCACGGGCCGATGCGGCTGTCCGAGCTGTCGGATCATCTGCACATCGCCGCGCGCTCAACGACGGAGGTCGTCGACGCCGTCGAGTCCCGCGGCCTGGTCCGGCGCCAGCCCGACCCCGGTGACCGGCGGGCCACCCTGGTCGAGCTGACCGAGCACGGCGAGAGCGTCCTGGACGCGATCCGTGCGGCCCGCGGCTCCGAGACCGAGCGGCTTTTCGGCCGGCTCAGCCGGACGGACCAGGCCCATCTCGCGCGCATTCTCCGCAAGCTCAGGAACTGATCCCGTCCATTCACGCGGCCATTCGCGCCAAATAGGCGCGGACCGGAGCGGACTGTCGGAGCCAGGTGCTACCTGTAGAGGTGAGCCGCGGGGATTCCGCTGGGCCGGCTACCGAACGGCCCGTCCCCGCTCCAGGAGAAATGGACTCCTCCGCGCCCGCCTATCGCCTCGTCCGCCGGCCAATGCCGCCGGCGGCGGCACCACCTCGCCTGGACGAAGCGCAGCAGCAGGTGGTCAGCCATTCCGCCGGCCCGCTGCTGGTGCTGGCTGGCCCCGGCACCGGGAAGACCACGGCCATTGTCGAGTCCGTCGTGCACCGGATCGCCGTCCGGGGCATCGACCCGTCCCGGGTGCTCGTGCTCACATTCAGCCGCAAGGCGGCCGAGGAGCTGCGGGAGCGGATCACCATGCGGCTCGGCCGGACGACCCGGCAGCCGCTCGCGCTGACGTTCCACAGCTATGCCTACGCGCTGGTGCGCAGGGAGTTCGCCCTCGCTGGCGACGAGCCGCCGACCCTGCTGTCCGGTCCCGACCAGCTGCTCGAGGTCAGGCGGCTGCTCCGCGGCGAGGCCGAAGACGGTGGCCGGGGCTGGCCGGAGCGGCTCCGCCCGGCGCTTGCCACCAGAGGCTTCGCCGCCGAGTTGCGGGACTTCCTGCTTCGCGCGGCCGAGCGCGGCCTGGACGGGCGCGGGCTGGCCCGGCTCGGCAGGCAACGGCGGCGCGACGACTGGGTGGCGGCCGGCGCGTTCCTCGAGCGGTATGCCGGCCGCTTCGACCTCGCGCCGGTGCCCGCCTACGACTACGCGGAGATCGTCAGGATCGCGGCCGGGCTGCTCGGCCGCGCCGCGACCCGCGACCGCGAGCGGCAGGCCTACGACGCGGTCCTGGTCGACGAGTATCAGGACACCGACCCCGCGCAGGAGGACCTGCTGCATGCGCTGGCGGGCGACGGCCGGGAGCTGATCGTGGTGGGCGATCCAGACCAGTCGATCTACGGCTTCCGGGGCGCCGACACCAGGGCGGTCGGCAGGTTCGCCGACCGGTTCCGGGCCCCGGAAGGCAGCCCGGCGCGAGTCGTCGCGCTGCGCACGTGCCGCCGCAGCGGCGCGTTCCTGCTCTCCGCTTCCCGAAGGGTCGCGGCGAGACTGCCCGCCGCACAGGCCGACCTCGACCGGAGCCCGGAACGGTCGCACCGCGCGCTGGTCCCGCTGCCCGACGCCGAGCCTGGGACGGCGCGGATCATCATCGCCGCGACGGCGGCACAGGAAGCATCGATGATCGCCGACGTGCTGCGCCGGGCGCACCTCTCCGACGGTCTGGCCTGGTCGTCGATGGCGGTCCTGGTCCGCTCCGCGACCCGCCAGCTTCCGGTGCTGCAGCGGGCTCTGACCGCTGCCGGGGTGCCGGTGACGATCGCGGGCGACGAGCTTCCGCTGGCCGCCGAGCCGGGAACCCGCCCGTTGCTGGCCCTGCTCGACTGCGCGCTGCGGCCGGGAGCGCTGGATGAGCAGGCAGCGGCAGACCTGCTCACCGGGCCGCTGGGCGGCACCGACGCGCTAGGGCTGCGGCGGCTGCGCCGTTGGCTGCGGGCGTCGGCGCAGGCCGCGGGGGAGCAGCCCACCGATGATCCGCTCGCGGCCGCGCTGCTCGATCCGCGCGAGCTCGTGCTGGCCGGCGACGGCAGGCAGACGGGGAGCGTGTCGCCCGGCATCGCCTCGGCCGTGGCCGCGGCGCGGCGGGTGGCGGGCCTGCTGAAGATCGCGGCGCAGACCGCCAGGGACGGGGCCACAGCGCACGACGTGCTGTGGGCGGTGTGGGACGCGTCCGGCCTGGCGGCCACCTGGCAGCAGGCCAGCGCGTCGGGCGGCCAGCGCGGCGCGGCCGCCGACGCGGACCTGGACGCGGTGGTCGCGCTGTTCGACGCTGCCGCCCGGTTCACCGCGCGGCTGCCGCAGGGGTCGCCGCGGGTGTTCCTGGACCGCATGGCCGGGCAGGAGATCGTCGGGGACACGCTGGCCGAGCGCGCGGCGCGCGGCGAGGGGGTCGCGGTCCTCACCGCGCACCGGGCCAAGGGGCTCGAGTGGGACCTCGTCGTGGTCGCCGGGGTCCAGGAGGGCACCTGGCCCGATGTCAGGATCCGGGGATCGCTGCTGTCGATGGACGAGCTCGTGGAGGCAGTGGCGGCCGCCGACGGGACCGCCCGGGCGGGCCGGGTTGCCGACGCGGCGCCTGCCGACAGGGCGCTCGCCGACACGGTACCTGCCGACACCGTGCTTGCCGACACCGTGTTTGCCGACACCGTGCCCGCCGACACCGCGGCCGCCGCGCTCGCCTCAAAGCAGCTCGACGAGGAGCGCAGGCTCTTCTACGTCGCCGTGACCAGGGCAAGGCACCAGCTGATCGTGACCGCGGTCGGCGGCGCCGATGCCGATGAACGGCCGTCCAGGTTCCTTGCCGAGCTGGCCGGGGACGACATCGAGCCCGAGCAGGTGATCGGGCTGGGCCGGCGCTGGCTGTCGCTGCCCGCGCTCACCGCCGAGCTGCGCCGCGCGGCGGCCGACGGCGCGCTGCCCGGGCCGGTGCGGCGGGCAGCAGCGGCCCAGCTGGCCAGGCTCGCGGCGGTCGGCGTCCGGGGCGCGAGCCCGCGGCACTGGTACGCGCTCACCGAGCTGTCCACGTCCGGCCCGGTGACCGACCGGACGGTACGGCTGTCCCCGTCCCAGGCGGAGAACTTCACCCGGTGCGGGCTGCGGTGGCTGCTCGAGTCGGCCGCCGGAGTCACCACGCCCGGCGTGCTTCGCCACTTCGGGATCGTGATCCACGCTGCGGCAGCCCTGGCCGCCGATGGCGCCGACGACGCGGACATCACCAAGCGCATCGACGAGGCGTGGCACCATCTCGACTTCGGCAGCGCCTGGTACAGCGCAAAGCAGCGGGACCAGGCCGAGCGGATGGTCCGCAAGTTCCTCGACTGGCACCGGGCCAACCCGCGGCAGCTGATCGCCATCGAGAAGGACCTGCGCGTCAGCGTCGGCCAGGTGGAGATAACCGGCCGGGTCGACCGGCTGGAACGCGACGCCGACGGCACCGCGATCGTCGTCGACCTCAAGACCGGGTCGAGCAGGCCGGCCGACGAGGATCTGGACCGGCACCCGCAGCTCGGCGTGTACCAGCTGGCCGTGCTGCTCGGCGCGTTCGAGGAGATGGGCCTGACCCAGCCGGGCGGCGCCGAACTGGTGCAGGTCGGCAAAGCCGGTCTCACCGCCCGGGCCCGGGTGCAGCGGCAGGGCTCCCTCACCGCCGACCCGGAGCCCGGCTGGGCACTGGACCTGGTGGAGACCGTGGCAACGGGGATGGCGGGCTCGGTGTTCACCGCGAAGGTGAATCCCGGCTGCCGGGTGTGCCCGGTCGCGGCCTGCTGCCCGGTGCACGAGCGCGGGGGGCAGGTGTCCCCGTGACCGCGCCCAGTCCCCCTTACACGCCCGCCCAGCTGGCGCGGCTGCTCGGTGTGCCCGAGCCGACCCCGGAGCAGGCCGCCGTGATCGGCGCGCCGCCCGGCCCGCTGGCGGTGATCGCCGGAGCCGGGTCGGGCAAGAGCGAGACGATGGCTGCCCGGCTGGTCTGGCTGGTCGCGAACGGGCTGGTCCGGCCGGAGCGGGTACTCGGGCTCACGTTTACCAGGAAGGCAGCGGCCGAGCTGGGCGAGCGGGTTCGCGGCCGGCTCGACGGCCTCAGGCGGGCCGGAATAGAGCTCCCCGCTGCTGGCGCGTCCGATGACCGGCTGCAGGGGGACCCGGTCATCGCGACCTATCACGCCTACGCCGGCCGGCTGGTCGGCGACCACGCGCTGCGCGAGGCGGTCGAGCCGTCGATCCGGCTGATCACGCCTGCCGTGGCGTGGCAGCTGGCAGCCCGGGTGGTGGCCGCCTACGACGGCCCGATGGACGCGATCAGCTGGACCCCGTCAACGGTCACCGCGGCCGTCCTCGACCTGTCCGGCGAGCTGGCGGAGCACCTGCGCGGGCCGGACGACGTGCGCGGCGTGGGGGAGTGGCTGGCCGCCCGCGCCGACGAGGTCCTGGCCAGCGGTCGGGGGACGCAGCGTGGAGTGACGCAACGCGGTGTGGTGCAACGCAGTGTGACACAGCGCGGTGCGGTGCTCCCGGCGCCGGTGCTGAAGATCCTCGGCTGCCAGCGGGTGCGCGAGCAGATGCTCCCGCTGGTCGCCGCCTACCGGTCGGCCAAGGCGGCGCGGGAGGTCATGGACTACGGCGATCAGATGGCCCTCGCCGCCCGGATCGCCGAGCGGCATCCCGAGGTGGGCGCCGCGGAGCGGGGCAGGTACCAGGTGGTGCTGCTCGACGAGTACCAGGACACCAGCCACGCCCAGCTGGTGCTGCTCCGGGCGCTGTTTGCTGGCGGGCACCCGGTCACCGCGGTCGGTGATCCGTGTCAGTCCATCTACGGCTGGCGCGGGGCGAGCGCGGGCAACCTGCGCCGGTTCGGCACCGACTTCCCGGCACGCGACGGCACGCTGGCTCCCACCGCGCTGCTGTCGACCAGCTTCCGCAACACCGGCCGGGTCCTGGACGCCGCGGCAGCGGTCCAGGAGGGTCTGCGCGCCGCGGCGCCGGAGGTACCCCGGCTGGTCGCCCCGGAGTCGCGGGCGGGCCGCGGCACGGTCGTCTGCGCGCTGCTGGACAGCGCCGCCGAGGAAGCAGACTGGATCGCGGGCCAGATCGCGGAGCTGATCGCGATCCCGCCGGGTGTCGCGCCGGACGGCGCGGCCTGGCCGGACGGGCGGCGCGACCGGCGGGTCCGGCCATCCGACATCGCGGTGCTGTGCCGCAAGCGAGCCCAGTTCCCCGCGCTGCGCGCGGCGATCGAGGCCAGGGGCATCCCGGTTGAGGTGGTCGGCCTCGGCGGCCTGCTGACCGTCCCCGAGGTCCAGGACGTGGTGGCCACGCTCCGGGTAATGCACGACCCGACCGCGGCCGACGCCCTTGCCCGGCTGCTGACGTCGCCCAGGTGGCGGATTGGCCCACGTGATCTGCTGGCGCTCAACCGGCGCTCCCGCGCCCTCGTCCGGGCCGCCGGCCGCCCCCGCCCGGCCGGGGAGCAGCCTCCTGCCGACGACCGGCAGCCTCGTCCCGACGCCCCGCAGCCTCCTTCTGCCACCCCGCAGCCTCCTTCTGCCACCCCGCAGCCCGCTTCTGCCACCCCGCAGCCCCCGTCGGCTACCCCGCAGCCTCCTGCCGACGCCCAGGACGTGATGCAGCAGGCGGTCTCCGACCTGACCGCGGATCCCGGCAGCCTGATCGAGGCCCTTGATGACCTCGGTGACCCGGCCGCCTACTCGGTGGCCGGCCATGCAAGGCTCACGGCGCTCGCCGCGGAACTGCGGGGGCTGCGCGAGCACGCGGGCCGGCCGCTGCCCGAGCTTGTCGGCGAGGTGGAGCGCGAGCTGGGCTTGGACATCGAGGTGGCCGCGCGGCCGGGCGCCGACCCGGCAAGCTCTCACGCCGACCTGGACGCGTTCGCGGACGCAGCCGCGGCGTTCGCCGGCGACCAGGAGGAACCGACGCTCGGCGCGTTCCTGGCGTACCTCACCGCTGCCGAGGCGGAGGAGTTCGGCCTGGAAGGAGGCCGGGTCGGCGACACCGACTCGGTGAAGCTGGCGACCGTGCACGCGGCCAAGGGCCTGCAGTGGGCGGCCGTGTTCGTTCCCGGCATGTCCGAGGGCGCGCAAGGACACGTGTTCCCGGCGCGGCCGAAGCTGACCACGCGGTGGACGGAGAACCCGCGGCTGCTGCCGTTCGGGCTCCGCGGCGACGCCGCCGACCTGCCGGTGCTCGCGGGCCTGGGCGCCGATTCGCTGGCGTCCTTTACCGAGGCGTGCGCGGAAAGGGAACTGGCCGAGGAGCGGCGGCTGGCCTACGTGGCCACGACCCGTGCCGCGTACTGGCTCGGCTGCTCCGGCTACTGGTGGGGGGGCGGCGTGTCCCGGCTCGGCCCATCGATCTTCCTCGTGGAGGTGCGCGCCGCGTGCGAGGCCGGCGCCGGATCGGTCGCGACGTGGGCCGAGGATCCGGCGGAAGACGACGAGAACCCGGCCCTAGCCGAGCCCGCCACGGCGACGTGGCCGGCCGCGGCGGCGGGCGCGCGCTACGAGGCCGTACGCGAGGCAGGTCTGCTGGTGGCCGAAGCGATCGCGGCCGCCCACACACCGAGGCCCGATCCCAGTGACCTGACGGCCCAACTGAACCCTGATGACCAGGCGCTCGTGGCCGCCTGGGAACGCGACGCCGACCTGCTGCTCGCCGAGCGTGCCGAGCGCCGGGGCGACGACGCGGTCACGGTCGGGCTGCCCCGGCGGCTCCCGGTGTCCTCGCTGGTGATCGTCGCCAGGAACCCCGCTGAGCTGGCCCAGCAGGTGCGGCGGCCGATGCCGCGGCCGCCCGCGCCGCTGGCGCGCCGCGGCACCGAGTTCCATAGCTGGCTGGAGCAGCGGTACGGGCCACAGCGGCTGCTCGACCCCGCCGACCTGCTCGGCGCTGCCGACTCCGACCTGGAGCGAGACGAGGATCAGGACATCGCCGAGCTCAGGGAGCGGTTTGAGGCTGGCGAGTGGTCCGGCCGGTGGCCCGCCGAAGTCGAGGTGCCGTTCGAGACGCTGATCGGCGACCGGCTGGTCCGCGGCCGGATCGACGCCGTCTTCGCCGATGCCCCCGGAGGCGGCTACGACGTTGTGGACTGGAAGACGGGCCGTCCGCCGGCCTCACCGGACGAGAAGCGCGCCGTTGCGGTGCAGCTCGCCGCCTACCGGCTGGCCTGGGCCGCCCTGGCCGGTGTGCCGGTCGAGGAGGTTCGCGCGGCCTTCTACTACGTGCGTGAGGACACCACGGTCCGGCCCGCCGACCTGCTCGACGAGGCAGGCCTCGCCGCGCTGATCGAGACGATCCCGGCCGGCTGACCAGGTGGCCGGAGTGCCGCGCCGCCGCTAGCTTGGCTGAACCTGGGCTAGGCATTCCCCAAAAGGATCGTCAATACGGCCGGGTGCTATCGATGCCAATGCGACGCTTAACGCACATGTGCGGTGGACGTGCGGTCGGACCGCCCGGCGCGGCGATGCTGATCATCCCGGCCCGGCGCGGGGTGCTGGGTAGGATGCGCGTGCGCCGATGACAGGAGGCACAGTGCCGGAGCGACGGGTATCGATGACGGACGGGCTGGCCGAGCGTGTGGTGCGGCGTGCCATCGCCGCGCTGGCCAATTCCTACGGCTCCGCGCCCGCCCGGGCCACGGCAGCGAAGGAACTGCTCGTTCACGCCCTTGAGGGCGCTTCCGACCCTTCCGACGAGTCGGACGGCTACGCGGCGGCCGCAGCGCTCGCGGCCCTTGCACACGGAATCGAGGCCGAGGCCGGGCGCGGGCTCGACTGGCTGTCCGTCGCGGCGCTAGAGGAATGGGACTTCCACCACCCGGAGAGCCCGATCTGAGCATGCCTCACCCGCCGAGGTAGCGTTCTACCGCCTCTACCTTGGAATCGAGCGCGCCGGACACGCCAGGCCGCAGGTCCGCCTTGAGCGACAGGCCGACCCTGGGCGCCTTGGCTGCCACCGCATCCACCGCGCGCCTGACGACGTCCATGACCTCGTCCCAGTCGCCTTCGACCGTGGTAAACATGGCGTCGGTCCGGTTGGGCAGACCGCTCTCGCGGACCACCCGCACCGCGTCCGCGACGTATTCGGCGACGTCTTCGCCTACGCCTATCGGCGTGACCGAGAACGCGACCAGCATCTGCATTCCTCCTGCACGTTTTCAGGTGTCGCTGCCGGCGACGGCTGCCTCGAACCGGATGAGCACGTCACGGTCGCCGGTCAGGCCGACGGGCCCGAGCGTCGGCCGGCGCCACAGCCAGCAGTCGACATTCGCCGCGGCCCCGGTCACGTCCGCGTCGGCCTTGGTGCCCGGGTCGCTGTCCGCAGTGTGAATGTCCGGATCGTCGTAGGTGGTGCCGTCGGGATCTGTGCCGGTGAACCGGCCCAGCGAGACGAGCCACGAGCCGCCCGTGTCGGTGGCCTGAACGCGGACCGTCGCCCCTGCCTCCTCGGGCGTGAACGTGCCCCAGTCGGGAACCCCGCCGTACATGATGTGCAGCACCTCGTCGATCCCATCGGCGGCCAGGGCCGGGTCCAGAGGCGTCTGGCTGGCCCCGACGATCTCGGCGTCGACCCGGTGGATCAGCGCCTCGTGCGCCTGGCGCCGGCGGATGAACGCCACGCTCTGGTCGTCCGACCACGTCCAGGCGGCCGCATCCGGCGGCCTCGCGGCCAGAATCTCCACGAGGTCGTGGCTGGCGCGGTCAAAGAAGTCGAGCAGCCCGGCCCGGTCCGGCGGGCGCGGCGGCTTGAGTTCCTCGGCCCGCGTTCGGTTCACGTCCTCGCGCACGACCGCGGCCCAGAACCACTGCACCTCCCCGAGGTGCCACAGCAGGTCATCGGCGGTCCAGCCGGGGCACGTGGGTACGGGAGTGTCCGGCGCCGCGCCGCGGATCGCCTCGGCGAAGCGAGCCGACTCCCGGGTCAGCGCGGCGACATAATCCAGGTTCGAGTCCACTCGACGCAGGTTACTGCGCTCTGCTGACAGCCGGCTCGGCGCATCGCCGACCCGGTGCTGACAGCCGGTCGGCGCATCGGCCGAGGTTTCAGCGTGGTCGCAGCACGAGCACGAGAGCATCCAGGATGCGATGCCAGTCCAGTTCGTCGAGCCCCCGATGCGGCTGGGGAACGGCTGTCATGGCGGTCAGCAACTGATGGCGGATCTTGGCCGGCGTGGCGTTTTGCTCTGCGGCGAGCCGCCGCACCTCCTGCCGGAACCGGGCACCCCGGCTGAACTCGGCCAGCGACGTGGGCAGCGCAGGTCCCGGCTCCGCGCCGTCTGGTTCCGCCAGAAGCTCGCTCAGGGGGATGCCCAGCGAGCCAGCCAGCCTGTGCAGGGAGCTCAGAGTTGGGTTGCCGCGGCCGTTCTCAAGGTTGGCCACGTAAGGCACTGACAGACCGGCCTGCATCGCCACGGATGCGAGAGTGCGTCCCTGCGAGCTCCGGCGAGTACGCAACCGTCGGCCAAGCTCCTCCCGGAGCGCCTCCTCAGTCACCTGTCACCCCGAACCCAGTCACGCGCCATCCGGGGCGCAGTCGCGCGCCATCCCAGGTCCAGTCGCGCGCCATCCCGGGTCCAGTCCACGCTATCCCGAGCCCACTCACGCGTTATCCCGAGTGTTCTGGAGAGAAATTTTCCCTGACATTGTTTTCTGTCAGAATAGTAGCACCTCGACCGGGTGAGCGCCGTCATTTCGGCGGCGAGCGCAGTGCAGGCCGAGGCCGAGCGGAGAGGGGCGGCGCGATGAGGATGCTGCGGATCAGAGGCGGCCTGCTGCTCGCGCTGTCGGTCAGGGATTTCCGGCTGCTGTGGACGGGCCAGTTATTGTCCAGCCTCGGTAGCTGGCTGCTGCTGGTCGCGGTGCCCTACAAAGTGTTCGAGCTGACCAGGTCGCCCGCTGCGACCGGGTTCGCGTTCGTTGCCGAAAGCGTGCCGGCGGTGGTCATCGGTCCTATCGCGGGAGTAGCGGTCGACCGCTGGGACCGCCGCCGCACCATGATGGCGGTGAGCCTGGGCCAGGCTGGGAGCATCTTGCCGGTCGCCTTGGTGCACCAGTCCGGCCAGGTCGGGATCGTCTACCTGGCGCTACTGGCCGAGAGCGCCCTGGGGCAGTTCTACCAGCCTGCCGGGCAGGCCCTGGTCCCCGGCATCGTTGGCCGCGCCGAGGAACTTACGTCAGCGAACGCTCTCATGTCTGTCGGCGGCGCTGTCACCAGACTTGCCGGGGCGCCGCTGGGCGGGATTGTATTCGGCACCCTGGGCCTGCCAATGGCGGTTGCCATCGACGCCGGCAGCTATGCCGCGACCGCTGGCTGCCTGCTGCTGCTCCGCTGGCGTCCGGTGCCGCAGTACGGCACAGCTCACCGCCTTCGGGGTGCCGCGGCTGGATTCCGCGAGGGTCTGCGTCACGTGTCGGCCAGCCGCCCGCTCCGCGGGCTGCTCGTCGCGGCGCCGATGTTCTGGGCCGGGAACGGGGTGTTCACCGCGTTGCTGGTTCCCTTCATCCATCTGCGGCTGCACGGTACCGCCGCGGACGTGGGGTTCCTGTGGGCCGCCACGGGCGGCGGGTTCCTGGTCGGTGCCCCACTTGGCAGGGCGCTTTATCACCGCCTCAGCCTCCGGCCGCTCACCGCCACCTCGCTGCTGATCACGGCGGCGGCCTTTGCCGTCTGGTTCAGCACCGGCGACCTCGGCGCCGCGCTCCCGCTGGCCGTGCTGACCGGCATGTCGGCAATGGTGTTCCTCATTGCCCGGCTGACCTGCCTGCAGCAATGCACCCCAGACCCGGTGCTCGGGCGGACCTACTCGATCTTTCTCGCGGTCGAGGGGGCCGCTGGGCTGGCCGGCACGGCGATCGGCGGCGTCCTCGTAACGTTCGTCGGCTTCACCTCGGCCGTCGCTGCTGCCGCCGCCGTGATCGCATGTGCCGCTCTCATACTGGCCCTGCCCGCTACGGCAGCGCGCTCAGCCGGGAGCCGCATCCGGTGGCGGACGTCGCTGCCGGCCAAGCCGCCTCGATAGAGTCCAGGTCAGGATCTTCGGCATGCACCGCGGCGTGGCGCGGTCCGTGGCCGGGAGTCATGAGGGAGGGTCATGGACGTTCGCGGCTACATCAACGAGAACGCGGCCGATTTCTTCGATGCGCTCATGCAGTGGCTGGCCATTCCCTCGGTATCCGCCGACCCAGAGCACGGCGGCGACGTCCGCCGGTCAGCGCAATGGCTGGCTGAGCACCTCCGCCGGGCCGGCTTCCCGGTGGCCGAGGTCTGGGAGACCGGCGCGGATGGCAGCGGCTTGCCCGCCGTGTTCGCGCACTGGCCGGCACCGGATCCGTCGGCGCCGACCGTGCTCGTGTACGGCCACCATGACGTGCAGCCGGTCGAGCCGCTGGATGAATGGGACTCGCCGCCGTTCGATCCGGTCCAGCGGAATGGCCAGCTGCTGGCCCGCGGCGCCTCCGACGACAAGGGCCAGGTTCTCTTCCATGCCCTGGCCGTGCAGGCCTGCCTCGCGGCCGGCGGCCGGGACGCGCCGCCGGTCACGCTCAAGCTCCTGATCGAAGGCGAGGAGGAGTCCGGGTCGACGAACTTCGCCGCGCTGCTCGAGGCCCGGCGTGACCGGCTCGCGTGCGACGTGATCGTGATCACGGACACCACGATGTGGGCAGCCGACGTGCCGTCGATGTGCACCGGCATGCGTGGCCTCGCCGAGGCCGATATCGACCTGCGCGGGCCCGAGCGTGATCTGCACTCGGGATCGTTCGGCGGCGCGGTGCCGAACCCGCTGCGCGCCATGGCCGACCTGCTGGCGGGCCTGCACGACAGCGACGGCCGGGTCACGCTGCCCGGGTTCTACGACAAGGTGCTCGGCGTCTCAGCAGCCGAGCGGGAGATGTTCGCCAGGCTGCCGTTCGATGAGCAGGCGTGGCTCGACGAGGCTGGCCACAGCCGTGCTGCCGCCGGCGAAGCCGGGTTCAGCACGCTGGAGCGGATCTGGGCCCGGCCGACCGCCGAGGTCAACGGGATGTGGGGCGGGCACACCGGCCCGGGCGGCAAGACCATCATCCCCAGCCAGGCCCACGCGAAGCTCTCGTTCCGGCTGGTCGCGAACCAGGATCCGGGCGACGTCGCTGTCGCGGTGCGCGAGTACGTGGCGCAGCGCACGCCGCCGGGCATCGAGGCCACGGTCACGATCCGCGAGCCCGGCGTCCGGCCGTGCTTCTCACCGGTCGACTCGCCCGCCGTGGCCGCGGCCAGGCGAGCCATGAGCCTTGCGTTCGGGCAGGACGTCCTTTTCACCCGGGAGGGCGGCAGCGGCCCGGAAGCGGACCTGGCCGCGATCCTGGGCGCTCCGCTGGTCTTCCTCGCCGTCGGCCTCGACTCCGACCGCATCCACGCGCCCAACGAGAGAGTCGAGATGGCGCTGCTGCTGAAGGGTGCCGAGGCGGCAGCGTACCTGTGGGACGAGCTCGCCGCGGCGGCCGGCGACCTCGCGGCGGCGCGGTGAGCGCCGGGCCGGGGAGCAGCGGCCTGCCGAACCTCGCCCTGTCTCGCGGTGAGGTGGACCGGGCGGCGGCGCGTCGCCGCGACACCGAATGGCTCGCGGCGGCGTGGGCCGACCCGCGGACCAGGGTCCTTGTGGTCGACGAGGGGCAGGCCCTGATCCGTTCCGGCGATGGCGGCGAGGAGCTTGTGTTCGTGCCTCCGGCGCAGGCGCCGGACGGCGTCCGGTTCCTGCTGGGGATCGACGCCGACGGCGTCGTCTACTTCGGCGTGGCCGGGCCGCTGCCGCACGCCGACGCGGTGGCTGTTCCCGGCTCCGAGATCCGCTCGGCCGGCCTGCGGCAGGCGGGCCCGCAGCTGTCCGACCGCGACGTCGGGCTGATGACGCACGCGGTGGCGCTGGGCAACTGGCACGCCGTGCACGGGCACTGCCCGCGGTGCGGTGCCGTTACCGAGCCCGAACTATCGGGCCACGCGCGGCGCTGCGTGGTGGATGGAAGCGAGCACTTCCCGCGGCTGGATCCGGCGGTCATCATGCTGGTGACCGATCCCGAGGACCGGTGCCTGCTGGCCAGGAACGCGATGTGGCCGGAGAAGCGGGTGTCGATCCTGGCCGGCTTCGTCGAGCCGGGGGAGTCCGCGGAGCAGGCGGTCGCGCGCGAGGTGTACGAGGAGACCGGGATCACCGTCGGCGACGTGCGCTACGTGGGCAGCCAGCCCTGGCCGATGCCGCACAGCCTGATGCTCGGCTTCCGCGCCGCCGCCACCGGCAGCCTGGAGATCAGGGTCGACTCCGAGGAGATCGCCGAGGCCTACTGGTTCAGCCGGGACGAGCTGCGCGCCGCCGTCGCCAGCGGCGAGATCCGGCTGCCGCCGCCGCCGTCGATCGCACACCGGATCATCGGGTCCTGGTACGGCGACACCATCGCCAGCAGCTGGTAGGCCTGACAGCCAGACCCGCCGATGAGCTAAGACTCGGCATTTCGGCGGGCATATCCCATACCGCGGCCGGTCCTTGGCGCTAGCATTGCCGTTGCTTTGCTCCACAATTGCCAGCCCAACACGATAAAAGTGCTGGTGCGCCATCATCGGGTCAGGTGTCAGGTTGACATCGCGCGCTGCTTCGGGCCGGGTTCCGGCTGGACGGGAACCACGGGCACCAGATGCCCACCGCCCTCGCGTTTACTTGCATATCGGCGAGCCCAAGACGGGCACGACGTTCCTGCAACGTGCCATGTGGGGCAACCGCGCCCGGCTCGCGGGCCAGGGTGTCGTGCTGCCTGGCTACAAGCGGCAGGATCATTCCCGGGCCAGCCGGGACCTGCGTGAGGCCGAGCGGCCGGACTCCGATCCGGCCGATCCGTGGATTGGCGAGTGGGACGTCCTGGTGGGCCAGGCGCTGCAGGCTCCCCAGGCCGCCGTCATCTCGGATGAGGTGCTGGCGGCGTGCACCCCGGAGCAGGCCGATCGCGCCGTCCGGTCGCTGCTCTCGGCCGAGGTGCACGTCATCCTTGCGCTGCGCGACTTCGCGACCCTGCTGCCCGCCGAATGGCAGGAGACCGTTAAGACCCGCGGCACCGCCAGCTGGGAGGAATGGCTCAGCACCGTGATCGACGTCGAGTCGGTTGCCGCCGACCGGCGCCTGTCGCGGTTCTGGTCGTTCCATGACACCCTGGCCAGCCTCGACATGTGGTCGCGGCATATCCCGCCCGACCAGGTCCACGTGATCACCATGCCGCGGCAGGGCCAGCCCGACGAGCTCTGGACGCGGTTCGCGTCCGTCCTCGGTGTCGATCCCGGGAGTATCGAGCTGACCGGGCTCCGCTCGAATTCCTCGCTCGGGCTTGGCGAGACCGAGTTCCTGCGGCTGCTGAACCAGGAGCTGCCGGAGGACGTGCCCTACTGGTTCTACACCCGGTACATCAAGCACCTTCTGGCGCACAACGTCCTCGACGCCCGCTCGCGCCGGGAGCGGCTTGTGCTGCCCCCCGACCGGGAGGCCTGGGCCGGGCAGCAGTCGGAGGCTCTGGTCACCGGCTTGCGCGAGTCGAAGTTCCACATCGTCGGCGATCTGGACGAACTCCTCGCCCGGCCGGCGGCTGGGCGTTATCTGGCGCCCGCTGACGAGCCTGCCGAGCACGTCCTCGGCGCGGCCGTGGCCGCCACGGCCGCCATGGCGGAGCAGATGTACCGGGAGAAGTACCCAGCGCCGCGACAGCGGAAGGAATGGCGGGGCCTGCGGGTGAAGGCGAGCGAGCTCGAGTGGACGATCCTGAACGGGCCCTGGATAAAGCGGGTGCTGCGGAGCGGGAGTCGCATCCGGGCAGTGCGGCGCCTGCGGGTCGCCATCTGGCGTCTGCTCATGCATCCGACACGCCTTCCAGGCCAGCTCCAGGCCAGCCACGTAGACCTGGACGACCTGGCAGAGAGCGACGCCTAGCGCATGCAGCGGCTGGGCCGCCGGGTCGCGGCGCGGCTCGACGCCCGCTTTGGACCCGACCGGCAGAAGACCCCCGGGGCGCCGGTGTCAGCGCAGCAGCAAGCGGGCGGCCAGCTCAAGGTGATTGCTTACGTCGTCCGCTGACGCGCGCCTGGTCACCCACGCCACCAGGTTGGACAGGAAGACGTCGCCGATGACCCGGGCCACCGCCTTGTCGTCGTTTGACGGCTCGCCCTCGTGCATGGCTCTGGTCAGCATCTGCTCCATCAGCCGGGCGACGGCGTTGACCTCGGCCGCCGCGCTCGGGTCCGCGAACATGAACGCCCGGGTCATCGCCTCGGTGAGCATCGGCTCGCGCTGCATGGTCCGGGTGATCCGGCCGAGCACGTACAGCATCCGGTCGTAGGGCGTGTCGCCCGGGATCGGCCTGCGGTCCAGCCGCTCCTGGGTCCGCTCGAACTCGCGCACCAGCCCGGATACGAGCAGGTGAATCTTGGATGGGAAGTACCGGTACAGGGTGCCGAGCGCCACGTCGGCTCGTTCCGCCACCGTCCGCATCTGAACCGCGTCGTATCCGCCCTTGGACGCCAGCGCCAGCGTGGCGTCCAGGATCCGCTTCCTGCGGTCACGCTGCGCGGCCGAGCCGAACTCGGCGGCGGGTGCGTTCGGTGCGACCGTGCCGCTGATACGTGTTCTCGCTGCTGCCATCGAGGCCCCTCGCGGTACAACAAGCCGGAGTCGGTCCCTCGGTCTCCGGCAGGCGATTCGCGCGGGCCAGGATGGTGCAACGGTCCGCGCCGTCATCCAGCGTACCAATGCAGCAAGCCTGGCCAGCCCTGCTGCGCTGGCCGACGGCAGGTAAAACGTGTTCTAATTTTGCGAGCCGCTGCCCTAGGAGGACCGGTGTCAATCGGCATGGACTTCACGCTCGGTGAGGCCGAGCAAGCGGTCGCCAGCGCCGCCGCCGAGGTGCTCGGCCATGCCCAGCCGCCCGCTGAGCCGGGGACCGATGACACCGCGCTGTGGAAGGAACTCAGCCGGGCGGGGCTGCTGTCGCTCGCGTTGCCGGCCTTCCTCGGCGGGGACGAGCTCGGCGTGATGGCCGTGGCCACGGCGCTGACCGAGATCGGCAGGCGGGCCGCTCCGGTGCCCGCCCTGGCCACGCTGGCTCTCGGGGTGCTGCCCGTCGTCCGGTGGGGTGATCGCGACCTGCAAGAGGCCGTGCTGGACGGCGTGGCGTCCGGTGACACCCTGCTCACCGCCGCGGTGCGCGAGCCATCGCAGGTGATGCCCGTGGTCCCGGCCACAATGGCCAGCCTGGCCGACGGGTCCGGCACGGTCTCTGGCGTAAAGATCGGCGTGCCCTGCGGCGCGGCCGCCGACTGGATCCTGGTGCCAGCCAGAATCACCGCGGGCGGCACCGGCACCGCCGTCATGGTCGTCGCGAGGTCGGCGAGCGGGCTGTCCTGGCAGCGCACCCACAGCGCGTCCGGCCGGCCCGAGTACACGCTGCGGCTGGACGCGGCGCCGGTCAGCCACGTGCTCGGCGCGGGCACCGGAGGCCGCGTCGTGACCGACCTCTACCAGCTCGCGAGCGCCGGGGCGTGCTGCCTGGCCGACGGCGCGGTCGCCGGCGCGCTGTCGCTGACCACGAAGCACGTTGCGGCGCGGGAGCAGTTCGGCCGGCCGCTGGCCACGTTCCAGGCCGCCGCGGAGAAGATCGCCGACGTCTACATCACCTCGCGCACCCTGCACCTCGCGACGCTCTCGGCCTGCTGGCGGCTGGACACGGACCGCGGCGCGGCCGCCGACCTGGACGTGGCGGCGTACTGGCTCGCCGACCGGGCGCCATCGGCGCTGCAGACCTGTCATCACCTCCACGGTGGGATCGGCATGGACGTCAGCTACCCGCTGCACCGCTACTCCTCGCTGATCAAGGACCTGGTCAGGTTCGTCGGCGGCGCCGACCACCGGCTGGACCGGCTCGGCGCCCGGGCCTGTGACCAGGCCGGGCGGCCTGAGGGGGTCGTCCCCCCTGGGGCTAGCACCGGGCGGGGTTTGGGGGGATCGTCCCCCCGGGCTAGCACCGAGGTCCGCGATGTTTCTTGACCTCACCCCGGACCAGCTCGCGCTGCGCGATGAGCTGCGGGCGTACTTCGCCACGCTGATCTCGCCCGACGAGCGCGAGGCGATGCTCACCGAGCGCCACGGACCCGTCTACCGGGAGATCGTGCGCCGGATGGGCCGCGACGGGTGGCTCGGGGTCGGCTGGCCGACCGAGTTCGGCGGCCGCGGGCTCGGCCAGGTGGAGAACCAGATCTTCGTCGGCGAGGCGGCCCGGGCCGACGTGCCCTTGCCGCTGGTCACCTTGCAGACCGTCGGCCCGACGCTGCAGGCCCACGGCACCGCCGAGCAGAAGGACTTCTTCCTGCCCAAGATCCTGGCGGGCGAGATGCACTTCGCGATCGGGTACACCGAGCCCGAGGCAGGCACCGACCTGGCCTCGCTGCGGACCAGGGCGGTTCGCGACGGAGACATGTACGTGGTCAATGGGCAGAAGATCTTCACCACCGGAGCGCACGACGCCGACTACATCTGGCTGGCCTGCCGAACCGACCCCGACGCGCCGCGGCACAAGGGAATCTCCATCCTCATCGTCGACACCACCGACCCCGGGTTCTCCTGGACGCCGATCATCACCCACGACGGGGCGCATCACGTCAACGCGACCTACTACTCCGACGTGCGGGTGCCGGTCACGATGCGGGTCGGCGAGGAAAACGCCGGCTGGCGGCTGGTCACCACGCAGCTCAACCACGAGCGGGTAGCGCTCGGCCCGGCAGGCCGGATCGCCGCGCTGTACGACCGGGTGCGTGACTGGGCCGAGGAACGCAGCGGCCCGGACGGCCGCCCGCTGCTCGGCATGCCGGACGTGCGCCGCGCTCTGGCCGAGACCTACGCGTGCCTGCGCATCAACGAGCTGCTGAACTGGCAGGTCGCGGTCGCGCCCACGGTCGACGTGGCCGACGCGTCGGCCACCAAGGTGTTCGGCTCGGAGCGGCTGCAGCGAATCGGCCAGCTGCTCGAGGACGTGGTCGGGCGGCACGGCGACCCGGCCGACGAGGACACGGCCGAGCTGCTCCAGTGGCTCGACATCCAGGCCAAGCGCAACACGGTGCTGACCTTCGGCGGCGGGGTCAACGAGATCCAGCGCGAGCTGATCGCGACCGCCGGGCTCGGCCTGCCGCGGGTACCCAGATGATCGGAGGGGCGTGAGCGTTCAGGCCGTCAACGCGGGTTCGGACGGCGCGGCGGACGCGATCACCGAGGCTGCGGCGCGGATCGCGGCAAGGGGCGAGTCCCGGCCGCGCCAGGCGCGGGATCCGGTGAACCTGCCGATGATCCGTAACTGGGCCGAGGTGATCGGCGATGCCAACCCGGTCTACACCGACGCCGGCGCGGCCGAGCGCTCGGTGCACGGCGGCCTGGTCGCGCCGCCGGCCATGGCGCAGGTGTGGACCATGCGCGGGCTGCATCCGCAGGCCGACGACGACGATCCGCTTGGCCTGATGTCCGCCGTGCTCGACGAGGCGGGGTTCACGTCGGTCGTCGCCACCAACTGCGAGCAGGAGTATCACCGCTATCTGCGGCACGGCGAGCAGGTCATGGTGCGGTCCCGGCTGGACAGCGTCACCGGGCCGAAGCGGACGTCGCTCGGCGAGGGCTGGTTCGTCACCACGATCAGCACGTGGTACGCGGGCACCGAGCCGGTTGCCACGATGCTGTTCCGGATCCTGAAGTTCCGGCCGGCCCCGCCACCCCCGCCACCGGCGCAGGTGAGCGACGTGCTGCGGCCGGTCGTGTCGCGCGACACGGTGTTCTTCTGGGATGGCACCGCAGCCGGCGAGCTGCGGATACAGCGCTGCGGCGGCTGCGGCGCCCTGCGCCACCCGCCGGGCCCGATGTGCCCCGGCTGCGGCGCGGCCAAGCCCGAGTACATCGTCGCCGCGGGAACCGGCGAGGTGTACAGCTTCGTGGTGCAGCACCACCCGCCGGTTCCCGGCAAGTCGCTGCCGATCGTGGTCGCGCTGGTGCGGCTCACCGAAGGCGTCCGGATGGTTGGCGAGCTGCTGCACGTCAGCCCGGAGCGGGTGCGGATCGGCTTGCCGGTCCGGGTCGAGTTCGTCCGCGTGGACGACACGCTGACGCTGCCGGCCTGGCGGGAGGATCCGCGGTGACCGATCTGGTGCTGCCGGAGCTGGTGATCGACGTCACCCCGACGTTCGTAGTCGCCTCCGCGATCGCAACCAGGGACTTCCAGGACGTGCATCACGACAGAGACCGGGCCGTCGAGCGGGGCAGCAAGGACATCTTCATCAACATCCTCACCACCACTGGCCTGGTGCAGCGCTACGTGACCGACTGGGCGGGACCGGAGGCGCTGGTGCGCAAGGTCGCGATCCGGCTCGGTGTGCCGTGCTACGCGGGCGACACGCTCACCTTCTCCGGGCGCGCCGCCGCGGCAGACGCCGGCGGCGAGGTCGAGGTGACGGTGACCGGGCGGTGCAGCCTCGGCGACCACGTCACCGGCACGGTTCGCCTGGTATTGCCGCCGGGCGATGGGGAACTCGCCTCGTGGATGTACCAAACGACGGCCAATAGGCCGTCGAACGGTACATTCATCAGCTCGGACCGGGAGGCGGATGCGGCCGGCCGGGGGGCGGATGCGGCGGATGTTGCCCAAGTAGCCGAAGCGGCGGGGGACACGGCGTGATCTCGGGGGCGGCGGCGATCGCCGGCATCGGGGCGACCGAGTTCTCGAAGGACTCGGGCCGCAGCGAGCTGCGGCTGGCCGCCGAGGCGGCGTCGGCAGCGCTCGCCGACGCCGGGCTGAGCCCGGCCGACGTGAACGGCCTGGTGACGTTCACGATGGACAGTACGGCCGAGATCGCGCTCGCGCGTGAGCTCGGCGTTCCCGAGCTCACCTTCTTCAGCCAGATCGGCTACGGCGGCGGCGCCGCCTGCGCGATCGTGCAGCAGGCCGCGATGGCGGTCGCGACCGGGATCGCCGACGTGGTGGTCTGCTACCGGGCGCTGAACGAGCGGTCCGGCCACCGGTTCGGTCAGGTCTCCCGAGCCGCGGTGGCGGCGCCGACCTCCGGCGGCGTCGACAACGGCTGGCACTACCCCATGGGCCTGGCCGTACCGGCGGCGACCGTCGCCATGATCGCCCGGCGCTACATGCACGACTACGGCGCGACCAGCGAGGACTTCGGGCTGGTCACGGTCGCTGACCGGCGGCACGCCGCCACCAATCCGCACGCCTGGTTTTACCAGCGGCCGGTGACGCTGGCCGAGCACCAGGCCTCCCGGTGGATCGTCGAGCCGCTGCGGCTGCTCGACTGCTGCCAGGAGAGCGACGGCGCCGTGGCTGTCGTCGTGACCAGCGCGCAGCGGGCCCGCGACCTCGCCCGGCCGCCCGCGGTGATCCGCGCCGCCGCGCAGGGCGCCGGCCCGGACCAGTACGTGATGACCAGCTACTACCGCGACCAGCTCGGGTTGCCCGAGATGGGCGTGGTGGCCAGGCAGCTGTGGCGCCAGGCGGGGATCGGGCCGCAGGACGTGCGGACCGCGGTGCTCTACGACCACTTCACGCCGTACGTGCTGCTGCAGCTCGAGGAGCTCGGCTTCTGCCCGCGCGGGGAGGCCAGGCAGTTCATCGCCAACGGGACGATCGAGCTCGGCGGGCGGCTGCCAGTCAATACCCACGGCGGCCAGCTCGGCGAGGCGTACATCCACGGCATGAACGGCATCGCCGAGGGCGTGCGGCAGGTCCGCGGCACCTCGGTGAACCAGGTCGGCGGCGACGGGCCGGTGCTGGTCACGGCCGGCACCGGCGTGCCGACCAGCGGCTTGATCCTCGGCCCGGCCTGATCTTCCTCAGCGTGCGCAGGCCGGGCGATCCGGGCAAGTCGGCGTATCCTTTCGGCGTGAGCCGCGCGGCTGCGATCCCCACCGGAACCGTCACGCTTCTGTTCACCGATGTCGAGGGGTCCACCAGGCTCTGGGAGGCCGAGCCGGAGCAGATGGCGCTGGCCCTGCGCCGGCACGACGAGCTGCTCCGCACTGCCATCGACGAGGCCGGTGGCTACGTGTTCAAGACGGTGGGTGACGCCTTCTGCGCCGCCTTCGCGACGCCTCAGGAGGCGCTGGAGGCCGTGCTGGCCGCCCAGCACGCGCTCGGCGTCGAGACATGGCCGACCCACCGGCCGATCCGGGTGCGGATGGGCCTGCACACCGGCGTGTGCGAGGAGCGCGACAACGACTACTTCGGTCCCGTGGTCAACCGGGCAGCGCGGCTCGAAGCCGTGGCCCATGGCGGGCAGGTGCTCATCTCCGGCGCCACGGCTGAGCTGCTGTCGGAGAGCCTGCCCGAGGGCGTGGCGCTGGAGGATCTCGGGCTGCACCGGCTGAAGGACCTCGGCCGTCCCGAACGCGTGTTCCAGCTCGAGGCCGGGTTCCTGCAGCCGACTTTCCCCCCGCTGGCGTCGCTGGACAACCCGGAGCTGCCGAACAACCTGCCCGGCCAGCTCAGCGCGTTCGTCGGCCGGGAGCCCGAGCTGATCCAGGTGCGTTCGCTCATTGGCTCCTCCCGCCTGGTCACCCTCACGGGGGCGGGCGGCTGCGGGAAGACTCGGCTCGCGCTCCAGGTCGCGGCCGAGCTGCTCGGCACGGCCAGGGACGGGGTGTGGTTCGTCGGGCTCGCCCACCTGACCGAGGCCGAGGCGATTCCGGAGGCGGTTGCGGCCGTTCTGGGTCTCGCAGACCAACGCGGGCAGCGGCCGCTGCTCGAGTCGCTGGTCGATGCGCTGCGCGAGCAGGACACGCTCATCCTGCTCGACAACTGCGAGCACGTGATCGACGGTGCCGCCAAGTTCTGCGGCCAGCTCGTTCGCGAGTGCCCGCGGCTGCGCATCCTGGCGACCTCGAGGGAATCGCTCGGCATCGACGGTGAGCACGTCTACCGCGTGCCGTCGCTCTCGCTGCCGCGGCCCGAGGCCGACGCTGCCGACGACGTCGGCGCCTCGGACGCCGTCCGGCTCTTCATGGAGCGGGCGCAGGCGTACGACCCGGGATTCGTCCTCGACGACGCGTCCGCGCCGCTGGTCGCGTCGGTGAGCCGCCGCCTCGACGGCATCCCGCTCGCACTCGAGCTCGCGGCCGCCCGGCTGTCATCCATGTCGCTACAGCAGATCAGTGACCGGCTGGGCCAGCGATTCCGGCTGCTGACCGGCGGCAGCCGCAACGCGATGCCGCGGCAGCAGACGCTGCAGGCCACGGTCGAATGGTCCTTCGGGCTGCTCACCGAGCCCGAGCGGGACGTGCTGCAGCGGCTGTCGGTGTGTGCCGGGGGCTTCGAGCTGGACGCCGCCGAGGCGATCTGCGCGGCCGACAGTAAGGACGCCTTCGATGTGCTGGACCTGGTCAGCTCGCTGGTCAGCAAGAGCCTCGTGATTGCGGAACGGACGCCCGAATCCGTTCGCTACCGGATGCTGGAGACGATCCGGCAGTACGCCGCGCAGGAGCTGCTGAGGTCGGGCGGCGAGGGCGAGGTCCTGGCGACCAGGGACCGGCACGGTGGCTACTTCATGCGCCTCGCCGAGGAGGCAGCACCCACGCTTTCCGGGCCAGGCCAGGCTCACTGGCTGCGGCGGCTGGACGCCGAATGGGAGAACCTGAGCGCAGCAGCCGCCCACCTGGTGGCCGACGGCCGCACCGATGACGTGCTCCGGCTCGGCGTCTCGCTGCAGCGGTTCGCCGTCAGCAGGGGGCACTTCGAGGTGCTCACCTGGCTGCGGAGCGCGGTGGAGTCGGCGCAAACGCCACCGGGCATCCTGCTGGCGAACGCGTTCGTTGCCATCGGCTGGATCAGCGAGACCCTGCTGCGGATGGACGCCGACGCGCACGCCACGGCCGCGTGGTGCGGCGAACGCGGCCTTGCCATGGCGTGCGAGCTCGGCGACCGCCGCCTGGAGGCGCGGGCGCTGCTGGTCCTGGCCGGGGTGGCCTACTTCCAGCACGACATGGACCAGCTGCGGCGGCTGGGCGAGGAGGGCGTCACGATCGCCCGCGAGATCGGTGACGTGCACCTGCGCGGCGAGCTGGTGACCTGCCTGTGCCTGTGCGTTCAGGGATCCGAGCTCGAAGACCGCCGACTGCGCCTGGAGGCGCTGGATTGCTTCCGGCAGACCGGCGACGACATGTTCGCCGCGAACGAGATGCACATGCTCTATGGCCTAGACCTCCGGGACCGGCTGTTCGACGACGCCAGGAAGCACATCACCGTGGCGATCGGGACCGCCGAGAAGCTCGGTGCCAAGGTCTTCCTTTATTTCATGCAGACCGACTACACGATCCTGCTGCTGATCGAGGGCAAGTACGAGGAGGCGGTCCTCCTGGTCAGGAGCTGCCTGCTGACGGCGCGGCGGATCGGCCTGCACCTCGACGTCAGCGAGTTGCTGTTCAGCGCGGCGTGCTGCACGGCGTGGCAGGGTGATTACGCTAAGGCGGTACGGCTGCACGGTGCGGCCGACACCGATATGGGCGTCGCGCTGGAGGTCGGCAGCATCTCGTGGTCAGGCCCGGAGCAGGAACTCCGCGAGCGGGAGCAGGCCAGCCTGCGGCGGCTGATGGGCGACGAGGCGTACGAGGCTGGCTTCCGCTCGGGCGCCAAGCTGTCCCGGTCGCAGGGTGTGGATCTGGCGCTTGGCCGTGAGCCAGCCGGAAGAGCGCGGGACCTGGACGGACGATTCAGCTAAAGTTCAGCCCAGATCACGCAAAATACCCGGGAAGCGCCTGGCGTGACGCTCCCGCTCAACGGAAGAAGGCGCCTGGTGTTCGAGACAGTGGTAGTGGGGGCGGACGGGTCGGACACGGCGGCCGAGGCGGTCCGGGTGGCGACCGAGCTGGTCAAGCTCAGCAACGGGAACCTGCACATCGTGACCGCCTACCGGCCGGCGCAGCTGCGTTCGGAGGCGGGCGGCGAGTTCTCCGAGTCGCTCACGTCTGGTGACGTGGCCGAGGCTGTGCTGGCTGACCTGGCGTCCCGGGCGAGGACGAGCGGCGTCGCCGTGGACACGCACCTGCAGAACGGCGCTGCCGCGGACGTCATCTGTGAGGTCGCGACCCAGGTTAAGGCCGACGTCATCGTGGTCGGCAACAAGGGCATGACGGGGCTGCGGCGGGTTCTGGGCAGCGTGCCCAATTCCGTGGCGCACCAGGCGCCGTGCGCGGTGCTGATCGCCTTCACCACCTGACCGGCCCGACTACGGCAGGGGCCGGTCTGGATACCGCGCGTCAAGTTCGGTGGTGACGCGTCCCGTGGCGACGTCGTAGACATGGCCGGAGACGCTCACCTTCGGTGAGATCGAGGGCGAGGCGAGCAGCCGCGCCACGTCGGCGCGGACGGTGGCGTGCGGCTCGGCGACGGCGGAGGCTCCGAGTGCTGCCTCCGAAAGCCCGGTCGCCTCGGCGGCCTGGTGCCGGAATCCGGGATCGGCGAGGAAACCGGTTCCGCACTGCGTGTGGTGCACGACCGCGACCTCGAAGAGCGCGTCAGTCGCGAGCTGGCTGCCGAAGAGCTGCTCGGCAAGGAAGGCAAGGTACGCGATGTCGTCGATGACGGCTGGGGTGACGCGCCCCCCGGCGTTGCGGATGACGGGAGCCTCGCCGAGCCGCAGCCCGAGGACGATCGCGGGGTCGACGCGGTGGTCGAGGCACGTGAGGATCAGCAGCTGGGCGGTGGGCACGCCGAGCGCAACCGGGGTGTAGCCGCTGGCGAACTGCTCGTTCCGTTCGAGCAGGGGACTCATCCTTGTCATGACTGGTCCTTTCGGTACGTCAGGGTCACGCCGTCGCCGACGCGGTGGCCGGAGTGCCCACGCCGTGGCGGCCCGCGATGTCGCGGATCGCCGCGGCGAGCAGGTCCGGGTGTTCGCTGGTGGTCAGGTGCCCGCCTGGGAAGGTCAGGACCTTGGCCTCGGGTACCCGCTCGCGGGTGGCCGGGATCTGCCGGTGCTCGTACGGGTCCTCGTCGCTGCCGCCGACATAGAGAGCGACCGTGCCACCCAGGGCGCGGGCTATCGCGGCGAAATCCCAGCGCTGCGCGTTCCGGCGGTGCTCGCCGACGAAGCCAGCGGCGTTGTGCGCGAACGCCGCCCCATCCCGCCGGGTGATCGCCGACCACAGCTCGGCGAGCTCTCCCGGGGCCGGATGGTAGTCGCGTGAGTACAAGCGTGCCTGCTTCCAGCCCGTCTCGAACGCGCGCGGTGAGCGCTGCCAGCCTCGCATCGCAAGGGCGCCCAGCGGGGAGCGCAGCAGCGGGGTGCCTTGCCATGGGTGCGTATGCGTGTCGGCGAAAAGGCCGCCGTTTACGATGAGCGCGGCCGCGATCACGGTTCCCGCGGCGTCACCCGAGGCGGTCCGCTCGGCCTGGCGGCGCAGCAGTTCGAGCAGGGCCAGCGACGTGTAGTCGAATGTGACGACGACGGTGCGGCGCACCCCGTGGTGGCGCCACAACGCCTCGATCAGGTCCGCGCGCTCCATGGTGGAGTACGGGTAGTCCCGGGGCTTGTCGGACTCGCCCTGGCCCACTGGTTCCACGTACAGCCGCGGGCCGACGCCGTCGCCGAGCATCCGGTCAACTTGTGCCCAGCCGTAGGAGCCATCCGGGAATCCGGGCAGCAGCGTGAGCCACACGGTCTCCGCGTCCCGCCCCGCTGCGGCCACGCGCTCGAAGACCCGCAGCGCGCCGGGTTCCGCGGTGGCCTCCAGCCTGGTCAGCACGCGCTTGGCGATCGGGTCGTAATCGATCCGCTTCCCCCCGGCGAACCATTCGGCCGCCGTGACCCGCGCCGGGGCGCGGCGAGACGGGCTGGTTTTCGCTTCCCTGCTCATCGCCGTGTCCTTTCGCAACATTCTTAGTGGACGCTGTCCACTTTAACTGAACTAGTGGACGCTGTCCACTTGATTGCTATGCTGTGGCCGTGACCGCCGGAGGATCAGCAGCGGAGGCGGACCGGACGGAGCGTCGGCGCCGTCCACGGGGCGCCGTCCGAGACGGCCTGGTTGCCGCGGGACTCGAGCTGGCCCGTACCGGTGGCCCGGACGCCGTCGTGCTCCGCGAGGCGACCCGGATGGTGGGCGTGGTGCCCAACGCCGCCTATCGGCATTTCGCAGACCGCGATGAGCTCCTCGCCGCCGTCTGCGCCGCGGCCATGCGCGAGCTCGCCGACCGCATGGCCGCCGGCATGGCCCGGGTGCGCGGCAAGCACGGCGATCCCGCCGCGGCCCAGCGTCGGCTCCAGGCCGTCGGCGCCGCGTACCTGGAGTTCGCCTGGCAGGAACCGGGGCTGTTCGCGACCGCGTTCGCACTGCCGCAGCGGCACCCCTACGACGCTCCGGGCGACGGGACCGGGCAAGGGCGCATGCCCCTGGACCATCTGCGCGCCGCACTCGACGAGCTGGTCGACGCCGGCGTGCTCGACCGGCAGCGCCGCGACGGCATCGAGTACCCGATCTGGTCGACGGTGCACGGACTGGCGGTGCTCGCCGGGCAAGGACCCCTGCGCGACGCCGGCGAAGCCGCCCGGCACCGCCTCGAGAAGCTCACCTTCGCCTTCATCGAAAGCGCCCTGACGTGAGCTGGCACGCTCCGGTGTCTTGCGCGCCGTTAGCCCGGCGGATTCTTCAGCCCCGGGCCATGTCCAGGGCGGCCAGATAGCCGAAGGTCATGGCCGGGCCGATCGTCGCGCCCGCGCCCGCGTAGCTGTGCCCCATGACCGACGCGCTCGCGTTGCCCGCCGCGTACAGGCCGGGGATGACGGTGCCATCGGCGCGCAGCACCCGCGCCCGCTCGTCGGTGCGCAGCCCGCCCTTGGTGCCCAGGTCGCCGGGCACGATCTTGGCCGCATAGAACGGCGGCCGGGCCAGCGGGGCCAGGTTCGGGTTCGGCCGCCACCGCGGGTCGCCGTAGTAGCGGTCGTAGGCCGAGTCGCCGCGCCGGAAGTCCCCGTCGGTCCCGGCCTCGGCGAACTCGCTGAATCTGGCCACGGTCTTGACCAGGCCCTCGGCGTCGACGCCGATCTGGGCCGCAAGGCCGGCCACGTCGTCGCCGCGGAACACCGCGCCCGCCCGGTACCAGCGCCGCGGCAGCGGCCTGCGCGGCGGCAGGCCGCAGAAGACGTAGCTGTTGCGGTAGCGCTGGTCGAAGACCAGCCACGCCGGGATGTGCGGGTTGCCGGGGGAGTGCCCGTCGTACATCGCGTGCACGGCGTCGACGTACGGGGCCGACTCGTTGACGAACCGCTGCCCCGCGCCGTTGACCAGGATGCACCCGGGCAGGCTGCGTTCGGCCAGGCAGAAGTAGGGCCCGCCGGACAGCGGGATCGTGGGTCCCCACCAGGCGTCGTCCATGAGGTCCAGCACGCCGCCAGCGGCCTCGCCCGCGAGGATCCCGTCCCCGGTGTTCCCGGGCGAGCCGGTGGTCCACTCGGTCCCGATCGGCTGCCGCTGGTAGCGGCGCCGCATCTCCTCGTTCCGCTCGAACCCGCCGGACGCGATCAGCACGCCGCGTTTCGCCAGGACCACCGCGGGCCGGCCGTCGCGGGTCACCTCCACCCCGGTGACCCGGCCGCCGGACACGTGCAGGCCGGTCATGGGCGTGTCCAGCCAGACCGGGACCTGCCGCGCCGCCAGCCCCGCCCGCAGGCCCGCGGCCAGCGCCTGGCCCATGCTCAGCGTGTGCCGCCCGAGCAGCCGGGTGCGCGCCGTCCGCGCCGCGACCCGTGCGGCGGTCAGGATCGAGCGTGGATGCCGGGTGCCGAGGCTCAGCCACCGGTAGTCGGCCTGCGTGATCGCGACGCCCTTCGGCGTCGGCAGGTACGGCGGGTTGAGGTGCGCGAGTTCGGCCCCGAGCACCCGCCCGTCCATCGGCACCGGCTCGATGCTGCGCCCCTGCGCCTTCCCGCCGGGCGCCTCGGGATAGTAGTCGGCGTACCCGGGCACCCACGTGAATTCGACCGGGGCGTTGGCCCGGACCAACGCGATCATGCCGGCCCCGTGATCGAGCAGTGCCTGTTGCAGACCGCCCGCTACGCTATCCCCCGCGACATGGGCCAGGTAGGCGCTGGCCTGGTCGGGCGCGTCACGCACGCCGGCCTTGCGCAGCACCTCGTTGCCCGGCGCCCAGATGCCGCCGCCGGACCGGGCGGTCGAGCCGCCGAAGTAGCCGGTCTTCTCCAGCACCACGGCCCGCAGGCCGCCCTGCGCCGCGGTGAGCGCGGCGGTCATGCCAGCGGCGCCGCTGCCGACCACGACGACATCGAACTCGGCCTCGTCTGCCATGGCACCTCCCGGGTTCCCATACTAGAACACGTTCCAGTTTTGGCCGAGAGGTCCGAGCGTGTGGTCGTTACGCGGCGGCCGCGTCCGCCGCCGTCTGCGCGTGCCTGGCAGCGCCGGGGCTGGCCGCGAGCAGCGGAAGGCGCACGTCAGGGCTGGGAATCCGGCCCTGGGCGTGCAGCACCGCCTTGATGACCACGGGGTTCGGCTCGGCGAACAGCGCCGCGGACAGAACGGCCAGCCGGTTCCCGAGTGCCCGGCCCTCGGCCGCCCGGCCCGCGCGCCACGCCCGCGCCATGTCGGCGTAGCCGGCGGTGCACACGTTGGCCGCGGCCATGATCGCGCCGGCCGCGCCGAGCGCGAGCAGCGCGGGCACGAACGCGTCGTCGCCGCCGAGCACGGCAAACTGGTCCGGCAGGTCCGCCATCAGCATCACGGTGTCGGAGTCGATGCCGCCAGCGGCGTGCTTGATCCCGGCGATCCCCGGCAGCCCGGCCAGTTGCCGCAACGCACGCCACCCCATGGCCTGGCCGGTCCGGTACGGGATGTTGTAGACGACCAGCGGCACCGGGCTCTGCCTGGCGAGCACCGTGAAGTGCGCGATCACACCCTGCTCCGACGGGCGCGTGTAGTACGGAACGACGGTGAGCGCGGCGGATATCTCGGGCCACGCCTTCAGTTCCGCCAGAGCCAGGGCCGACGCTCGGGTGTCGTTGGACCCGGCCCCGGCGATGAGCGTCGCCGAGCGTTCCCGGCACACCCGTGCGCAGATGTCCAGCACGGTCCGTCGTTCCTCGGCGGTCAGCGTGGCCGGCTCGCCGGTGGTCCCGAGCGCGACCACACCAGCCGCGCCCTCGTCGATCACGGTGTGCGCGAGGCGTTCCAGGCACTCCGGCGCGAGATCCCCGTCGGGCGCGAACGGTGTCACCAGCGGGACGTACAGGCCTGCGAGGTTGAGGTCGTCCATGAGGTCGAGACAAGCACGGGCACATTCTTTAGGTCCAGTTCACATTTCTGCACTTACTCATAAGCTGAACTGATGCTCGACGTCCGTAAGCTCCTGCTGCTGCGCGAACTCGCGCGCCGCGACACGATCGCCGCGGTGGCCGAGGCGCTGTGCTATACACCGTCCGCGGTCTCCCAGCAGCTCGCGGCGCTGGAACGGGACGCCGGGGTGCCGCTCCTGCAGCGGACGGGCCGGCGCGTGAGCCTCACCCCGGCCGGCGCCGCCCTGGCAGGCCAGACCGAGGAGATCCTCGCCCTCCTGGAACGGGCCGCCGCCGGGCTCGCCGCCGCGCGCACCGGCCTGGCCGGGCCACTGCGGATCGGCGCGTTCCCCACGGCGATGCGCACGATCCTGCCGGCCGCGCTGGTCGCGCTCGGCCGCGACCACCCCGGCCTGGAGCTGATGGTGACCGAGCTGGACCCGGCCGCCGTGCCCGACGCGCTGCGCTCCGGGGCGCTCGACGTCGCGCTGGTTCACGAGTACGAGTTCGTGCCCGCGCCGCGTGACCCGGCCCTGGACACCGAGCCGCTGCTCGAGGAGGCCATCTACCTCGCCTCGGCCGGGCCGCAACCCACGGCGGGTGACGGCACAGGTGGTGACGGCACAGGTGGCGACGGCACAGCGGGGGAGGATCCGGTCGGCGGCCACCGCGATTCGCGGTGGATCATGGCCAGCCCGGGCACGCTCTGCCACACGATGGCGGTGCGCGCGTGCCAGGCGGCCGGGTTCACCCCGCGCATCCGCCATCACGCCGACGACTTCGTCACCGTGCTAGCGCTGGTCGCCGCAGGGCAGGGTGTCGCGCTGGTGCCGCAGCTCGGCGCGATCGGGCCGCCGCCCGGCGTAGTGCTCACCGAGCTGCCGGCCCGCCGCCGGACCCGCATCGCCTATCGGAACGGGACGCGCCACAACCCGCCGGTGTC
>Ga0209169_10000275_pt1 | contig 30933 bp, 25 predicted proteins | sample HubBroMetageWRM4_FD_188346 | JGI IMG/M metagenome (GOLD analysis project Ga0209169, IMG submission 188346) | Warmed soil microbial communities from the Hubbard Brook experimental Forest, New Hampshire - Hubbard Brook CCASE Soil Metagenome WRM 4... | ecosystem: Environmental > Terrestrial > Soil...
TGGAGCGCGCCTGGGTCTTCACCGTCCACGGATTCTGCTCGCGTCTGCTGCGTGAGAATGCCGTATGGGCGGGCGTCGATCCTGAATTCACCGTAGCGGATGCGCGCGAATCGTACCGCGTGCAGCGCGATTCCATCGACCAAGCCATGGAAGAAGTCTTCCACATCGATGGCGCCGCGGTACGCGCCTTAATTCGCGGCCTTTCCTCGCCCGACTTCGAAGAAGCTGTTCTCGGGGCCTACGACGCCATTCGCGGCGCAGGAATGACCATCGATCAGGTGGCAGCGCTCCCGGCGCCGGATGGCGTCAATGTAGGTGTCCACCGCCGCGCGGGCCGCGTCGATATCGCACGGCCCGTCCCTGAGCGCTCCCCGCGCCTCGCCGTACAGCACGCTGAGCTCCTTGTCCTCGGCGCTGAAGCGCCCGGTGGCGCGTTCCAGGTAGGCGTCCATGGCCAGGCCGAGCTCGGTGTGTTCCCGCTCCCGCTGCCGCAGCTCATCGGTCAGCCGCCGGATGAACATCAGCCTCTCCTCGGCTAGGTGACCGATCTGGGCGAGCTCGCCGGTCAGCTCGTCAGCGACCGACACGGCGTACCGGACCCGCAGCCAAGGGGCGCGGCAGCGCGGCAGCCCGGGCGCCCCCGCCACCCGCGCGCTCACGCCGGCATGCAGCGGCGCGAGCTCTCCCTCCGCCCGGCCGAGCTCGGCCAGCAAGCTCCGCACGGCCCGCGGGTCCGCCGTGCCCCGGGCGGCGCCGGTAACCGGTTCCGGGCCGAGCCAGACCTGGCAATCCAGGTCCCGCGGCGGCGGTCCCGTGAACCCGAGCGCCAGGCGCAGCCTGCGCCTGCTGGCGCGCGCGGCAAGCGGCGCGAGCAGCTCGCCGAGCAGCCGGTCCACCTCAGCGGCGCTGTCCACCCTGTCGATCACCAGCGCGGGCGGCGGCTCGCGGTGCAGCAGCCAGTCGACTAGGCCGGCCGAGCCGGTGTCCGCGATGCCGAACCGCTCGGCGATGCGGCGCCTGATCGACTGTACGCTGCGGTCGGCCGCGTCGATGGCGAGGTCAATGGCGCCGACGCCGAGCACCGCGCCCGGCGGCGCCGCCGCGATCGTCTGGTCCGGTATCGTCTCCCGCGTGCAGGCCCTGAGGGCTGGACTCACGGTGGACATGATCAAGTTCAGAGTCAGAAGCGACCGATGGCGGCAAATTCATCCCGGTGTTTATGCGACCTTTACCGGAATACCTGGTCGTAACGCTCGACTATGGGCAGCAGTGCTCTCGGCCGGTCGCGGTGCGGTACTTAGCCATGAGACGGCGGCTGAGCTGCATCGGCTTACCGACAAGATAACCGATTCGATTCACGTGACCGTTCCTTGGCAGCGCCGAGTCATAGCGGTTTCTGGTATCAGCCTTCACCGTTGTCAGCGTGCCGACGAGATCGTTCTAGGGCACACTTACCCGCCGCGGACCAGGGTCGAGGAGACCGTGCTGGACCTTACGCAGACTGCGGCGACGTTCGACGATGTCTGCGGGTGGGTGACCAGGGCGTTCGCGCGGGACCTTACGGATGAGGCCAGGCTGAGTGCGGCCATTACCCAACGGACGAAGCTGCGCTGGCGGGCGGACCTGCACGAGCTCATCGTGGCCGCGGCGAGCGGCGATCATTCGGTGCTGGAGTTCCGCTACGAGCGCGACGTAGAGCGGGCGCACGGCCTGCCGCCGCCGAGCCGGCAGGTGCCGTTCGCGGGACCTGGCAGTCGCCGCGGACGCCGGGATCGCGTGTACGAGGACTACGCGGTCGTGGTCGAGTTGGACGGGCAGCTTGCCCACCCGGAAGAGAACCGCTGGCAAGACAAGGCCAGGGACAACGCCGCCGCCGTGGGCGGGAAGCAGACGCTCAGGTACGGCTGGACGGATGTCAGGCATCAGCCCTGCGCTACGGCCGCCCAGGTAGCCACGGTGCTCCGCGTCCACGGATGGCAGGGCGTACCCCGGCCATGCTCGTACGGCTGCCCTGTCCCGCGAATGGTGAACGAATGAAGGTGTCCACCGAACGGGGGACAGCGGCCCGCCTTGTCGGCTGATGCACCGGACGTGCCGCGGACCCAGACTGGTGTCATGAACAACGGTTCGGCCGTCACGGTCAAGGATCTGCGAAAGAGCTACCAGGACGTGACCGCGGTTGACGGCATCGACCTCGATATCGGTCATGGTGAGGTATTCGCCCTGCTCGGCCCCAACGGCGCCGGCAAGACCACCACCGTGGAGATCCTTGAGGGTTTCCGCCGCCGCGACGGGGGCGCGGCCGCGGTCCTCGGCCAGGATCCGGCTCGCGGCAGCCGGGCGTGGCGGGCCAGGATCGGCATCGTCCTGCAACTCGCGAGCACCGGACCCGAGCTGACCGTGATCGAGATGGTGCGCCACTTCGCGTCGTTCTACCCACAGCCGCGCCCGGCCGAGGAGGTAATCGACCTCGTCGGGCTCACCGAGAAGGCGGGGTCGCGGATAAACAAGCTCTCCGGCGGCCAGACCCGCAGGCTGGATGTCGCACTCGGCATCGTCGGGCAACCCGAGTTGCTCTTCCTCGACGAGCCGACCACGGGCTTCGACCCGGAGGCACGCCGCCAGTTCTGGGAGCTGATCAGGGGCCTGCGCGGGGACGGCACCACGATCCTGCTGACCACTCACTACCTGGACGAGGCCGAAGCGCTGGCCGACCGGATCGCGGTGATCGCGGCCGGGCGCATCGTGGCGTCGGGTGATCCCGCCTCGCTCGGCGGCCGGGCGGCCGCGGCCGCCCGGGTCAGCTGGGGCGCACCGGGAGGCAAGGGGCGCGAGACGGTGCAGACGACCACGCCGACGCGGCTTGTGGCCGAGCTGGCGCGGGAGTTCGACGGCGAGGTGCCAGGCCTGACGGTGACCAGGCCGACCCTGGAAGACGTCTACCTGGACCTGATATCGGAGGCAAAGCTATGACGGGGAGCCGCAAGCCAGCCGAAGGCGGGCAGGCCGCAACACTGGCCGCAACACTGGCCGCAACGCTGGCCGTGACACGGGCGGTGCCGGCGCCCGTGAGCACCCGTAGTTCCGAGGCCACGGGGTCACAAGCGCTGCCTGGCGTGTGGCGGCTCGGCATGGCCAGGGGCAGTGTCGAGGTCAAGGCGTTCTTCAGGGACAAGATGGCGGTTGCGTTCATCTTCGCGCTGCCGTCGATCTTGCTCGTCCTGCTCGGGTCCATCTTCGGCGGCCAGGCCGCCGCCCACGGCGTCACCGTGGGCCAGCTCTTCACCGCGGGCATGATCGCCGGCGGGATCATGTCGACGAGTTTCCAGTACCTGGCCATCGGCATCGCCACCGAGCGAGAGAACGGAATGCTCAAGCGGCTTTCCGGAACGCCTATGCCGCGAGCGGCCTACTTCGTGGGGAAGTTCATCCAGGTCATGGTCTGCACAGTGGCGGAGACCGTGCTGCTGATGGCGGTGGGCATCATCTTCTACCACCTGCACCTGCCCACCTCGCCCGGCCGGTGGTGGACGTTCGCCTGGGTGTTCCTGCTTGGCAGCGCCACCTGCGCCCTGCTCGGCATCGCGGCCAGCAGCGTGCCGCGATCCGCGGCCAGCGCCTCAGCGGTGATCACGTTGCCGTTCACCGTGCTCAACTTCATCTCCGGTGTGTACGTGCCTTTCAATGACATTCCCCACTGGATGCAAGACCTTGGCTCGTTTTTCCCGCTGAAGTGGATGGCGCAGGGTATGCGGTCGGTGTTCCTGCCCGGGCAGGCCTCCGCATTGGAGCCCGCGCACGCCTGGGAGCACGGGCGCACCGCACTGGTGCTCCTCGTCTGGCTAGCGGCAGGATTGGTGCTGTGTGCGAAGACGTTCCGCTGGCAGTCCCGGAACTGACCACGGGGTCGCCCGAGCCGGCGTCAGGGAGCCCACTGATGTCCGGCCCCCCGCGCCTGGGACAGACGGGCCGGATCGTGGACGAGCCGCGGTGGGACGCGTACTACGCGGTGGTCTTCGCCGCCAGCGCGGCGATAGTGCAGGCGGGGCCCATCACCGCGTCAGGCCGGATCATCGCGAGCGCGGCGCTGGCCGCGATGGTGCCGTGGTATGTCTGGGTCGGGCGGCCGCTGACACAACTGGAGGAAGCGACCCGGCGCGGACTTGTGTACCTGGCCGGCGTGGTCATCCTGTTCGCTGTCGCGCAAAGCCAGAACCCCAATGCCTGGTTCCTCGCGTTCGCGCTCTGCCCGCAGTTCTTCCACGTGACGACCGCGCGCCGCGCCGCGGTCTTCGTCGTGATCCTCAACGTGACCGCCGGGTTGCTGCTGGTGTGGCGCGATCCCCGGCTGAGCGGAGTGCTGACCGCGGTCGCCTGGGTGATCTTCGCGGTCGCGTTTTCGCAGGTCTACAGCCGCTGGATGATCCGGGTGATCCAGCAGAGCCTGGAGCGGGCCGCCCTCATCACGCAGCTGGAGTCCACCAGGGCCGAACTCGCTGCGGCGCACCACGAGGCCGGCGTGCTCGCGGAGCGGCACCGGCTGGCCGGCGAGATCCACGACACCCTGGCCCAGGGATTCGCCAGCATCGTCACGCTGCTGCAGGCCAGCCTCCGAGCAGGCGGCCCTAGAACCGAGGATGTCCGCCGTCACCTGGAGATGGCGCTGGCCACCGCGCGTGAGAACCTGGCCGTGGCGCGGACCCTTGTCACCGCGCTCAGCCCGGCCGAGCTGGAGTCCAGTACGCTCGCCGAGGCCCTGCGCCGGGTGGCGGACGCCACCGCGGCCGCGGCGGACATCGAGGTAGCGGCGGAGGCAACGGGTACCGCGCGGCGGCTGCCCATGGGTACCGAGGTGGTACTGCTGCGGGTATGCCAGGAGGCGCTCGCCAACGCGCGCAAGCACGCCGCGGCGCGGCAGGTGTCCGTCCGGCTGTGCTACGCCGACGGCGTCGTGCGGCTGACCGTTGCCGACGACGGCGGAGGATTCGACATAGACCTCGTCAACGGAGGCTACGGGCTGCATGGCATGCGCGAGCGGGTCCGGCAGGTAGGCGGGACGATCCAGGTTCGTTCGGCCGTCGGCGCAGGCACCGAGATCAGCGTGGAGGTGCCGGGGTGACCGAGAAGGCAAGGCAACCGATCCGTGTGCTGCTTGCCGACGATCATCCGGTAGTCCGCGCGGGCCTACGCGGCATGCTGGCCGCCGAGCCGGACATCGAGGTGGCGGGCGAGGCGGGCTCCGGGGCGGAGGCGGTGGCTCTGAGCCGGGCCGGCGGGTACGACGTCATCCTGATGGACCTGCGGATGCCGGGCTGCGATGGGGTGGCGGCCACCGAGCAGATCATCGCGGCGGATCCGGGAGCACGTGTGGTCGTGCTGACTACGTATGAGACCGACGCCGACATCCTGCGGGCGGTGGCGGCCGGAGCCACCGGCTACCTGCTCAAGGACGCCACGTCCGCCGAATTGGCCGACGCGGTGCGTGCCGCCGCACGGGGAGAGACCGTGCTGGCCCCCTCGGTGGCCGGGCGGCTGGTGACCCATGTCCGCCGAGCGCCCCAGGACTCGCTGTCCGCCAGGGAAACCGAGGTTCTCGCTCGGGTGGCGCGCGGCCGCACCAACGCCGAGATCGGCCGTGAGCTGTTCATCAGCGAGGCGACCGTCAAGACCCACCTGCTGCGTGCGTTCGGCAAGCTCGGCGTGTCAGACCGCACCGCGGCTGTCACCACCGCGATAGAGCGCGGCTTGCTTCCCTCGCCCGGCCGCTGACCGCGGACGGGCACTCAGTCGGCGACCGCCGCGAGCACCGGGCCGGGATCGGTCAGGTCTGGCAGCACGACGTGCGCGCCCGCGGCGGCCAGCTCCGCCGCGGAGTAGGTTCCCGTCGCGACCCCCACCGCACGTGCTCCCGTGGCCAGCGCGGCCTCCACGTCAAGCGGCGTGTCGCCGATCAGGACGGTCGAGCAGCCGGAGAAATCCATCTCGTACGCCCGGCCTGCCGCGAGCCTGGCCACCGGCACGAGTTCGGCCCGCACCTCGTGCACGTCACCGTACGCGCCGACGTCCAGGTCCAGGTGATTGCCCAGCCCGGCCAGGCCGAGCTTCAGCGCCGCGAGCGGCCTGATGTTCCCGGTGAGGACCGACTGGCGGATCCCGGGGGAGTGCAGCGCCTCGATGGCCGCCGCCGCGCCCGCCATGGCACGCACGTCAGCCTGCACGGGACCATAAACGACCTGGGCCAGCGCGGCGAGGAAGCCGTCCACCTCGTCGCCCGGCGAGGCGACCCCGGCCAGCGCGAGCGTGTCGCGGATGATCGCGCGGTCGGTCCGCCCGGCCTTGGGCGCGACCACGGTCAGCTCCCGGCCGAACATCTCCCGGAACACCACCTCGTAAAGCCGCGTTCCCAGGCCGTCGGCGCTCACCAGCGTGTAGTCGACGTCCCACAGCACCAGCAGATCGCCCACCCGCCCAGGCTATCGGCAGGCTAACCGCGTCTATCCCGGCGGATGGCGCGCGGGCGGATTAGACTCGCGGCGACGGGAGACCCCGGGCGGCGGAAGACCCGGCGAAAGACCGGCGGAGGTGGTGGCTGATGGCTGGGCGGATCCGCGACGAGGACATCGCGGCGGTTCGCGAGCGATCCCCCATCGACGAGGTGGTCGGCGAGTACCTGCAGCTGAAGAGCGCGGGCGGCGGCTCGCTCAAGGGTCTCTGCCCGTTCCACGACGAGAAGACGCCGTCGTTCAACGTCACCCCCGCCCGCGGACTGTTCTACTGCCTTGCCGGGGAGACGCGCGTGCTGACCTGGGAAGGGGTCAGGCCCATTCGTGAGCTCGCAGCTGGAACGCATCGTATTCTCGGACGGCATGGGGATTGGATCGACGCTCCCTTCCAGTCATTCGGAATCCAGCCGTTGATGCAGTTGACACTTACCCGCAATGGCGTGACCAAGCAGATCGACGCGACTCCAGAACACCGCTGGTTCGTTCGTGCGGGCCGTACGCTATCGGCGAGCCGCGAGGTGACTACGCAAGAGCTCCGGCCAGGCCACAGGCTCGTCTCGAAGTACCCGAGGACAAGAGTTAAGAACACCACGCCTTCCCCGTTCGGGATCGCTCACGGGCTGACGTTCGGCGATGGTACGCGAAGCGGCTCAGGTGCAATGGCTCAGCTGGACGCCATAAAGGATGTGGAGCTGCTCAAGTGGTTCCCTGTGAGTATGGTCACCCAGCATGGGCGTCAGCTGCTCGTGCATCACCTGCCACGGTTCTTCAAGGAGTTGCCGCCGCTCGATGAGTCCGTCTCGTACCTATACGGCTGGCTGGCCGGGTACTTCGCCGCCGACGGCTGCGTCTCAACTACCGGTACTGTCATGCTCAACTCCGCAGATCGCGCCGCTCTCGACCACGTGCGTATGGTGTGCACTCGGCTGGGAATTGGGACGTACGGCGTGACCGAGCAGGTTCGAGTCGGATTCGAGGGCAGGCAGCCAAGCTCACTGTTCAAGATCGTCATCATAGATTCGGACCTGACCGAGGAGTTCTTCCTGCTCGACAAGCACCGGCTGCGATTCCGCGCCGTTACGAAGGCTTACGAGCGGAAGAGCTGGGTCGTCCGTAAGGTGCAGCGGACCGACCGGATTGAAGAAGTCTTCTGCGCGACGGTTGAGGATGGCCACGCCTTCACACTCGAGGACAATATTCTCACCGGGAACTGCTTCTCCTGCGCCGAGGGCGGCGACGCGATCAAGTTCGTGCAGAAGATCGACGGCCTCAGCTTTGTCGAGGCGGTCGAGCGGCTGGCCGGACGGGCCGGCATCGATCTGCGCTACGAGCAGGGCGGCTACGTGCCCGGCCAGGAGCAGAGCCAGCGCCGCAGGCTGATCGACGCGCACCGCGCCGCCGCCGAGTTCTACGCCGAACAGCTTCCCAAGGCCGACCACGCGAGGCGGTTCCTTGACGAGCGCGGCTTCGAGCTCACCGACGCGGAGCGGTTCGGCGTCGGCTACTCGCCGAAGGCCTGGGAGGAGCTGACCAGGCACCTGCGAGGCCGCGGCTTCACCGACACCGAGCTGATCGCCGCGGGTCTGGCCAGCCAGGGCAACCGCGGCCCGCGGGACCGCTTCCGCGGCCGGCTGATGTGGCCCATCCGCGACCTGTCCGGCGACGTCATCGCGTTCGGCGCCAGGAAGCTCGACGAAGAAGACGACGGCCCTAAGTACCTGAACACGCCGGAGACCTCGCTGTTCCGAAAGAGCACCGTCCTGTACGGCGCGGACCTGGCCAAGCGGGAGATCGCGCAGCGCCGCCAGGCGGTCATCGTCGAGGGCTATACCGACGTGATGGCCTGCCACCTGGCCGGGGTGCCGACCGCGGTGGCGACCTGCGGCACCTCGTTCGGCGAGGATCACGTCAAGGTGCTGCGCAGGCTGATCATGGACACCGAGGGGTCGGCCGGCGAGGTGATCTTCACCTTCGACGGCGACGCGGCCGGGCAGCGCGCCGCGCTGCGCGCGTTCAGCCTGGAGGAGAAGTTCGTCACCCAGACCTTCGTGACCGTGCAGCCTGACGGCCTCGACCCCTGCGACGTGCGGCTGACGCACGGTGACGCGGCGGTCCGCGACCTGGTCGCACGCCGCGTCCCGCTGTTCGAGTTCGCGATCAAGGGCGTGCTCGCCCGGCACGACCTGAATACCACCGAGGGCCAGCTCGCCGCGCTCGACGAGGCCGCGCCGATCCTGGCCAGGATCAAGGACCCCGGGCTGCGCACCAGGTACGCGGTCAACCTCGACCGCTGGCTCGGCCTGATGGACGAGCAGTTCGTGCTGGCCAGGGTGAAGAGCCACGCCGGCGACGCCAAGGCGGCAAACAGCAGGTCTCGCCAGCGACCGGCCCAGCCAGCCGGCGGCGAGTACCAGAACTGGGACGAGAACAACGGCCCGTTCGGCAGAAAAAATGGGTCAAGCAGCCATGATCCGGACAATCCCGTAGTCCAGCTGGAACGCCAGGCGCTGCAACTGGCGGTGCAGCGGCCGGCGCTGTGCGGCCCCGAGTTCGACGCGCTCGGCCCTGAGGCGTTCACCGTGCCCGTGCATGGCTCGGTCTTCGGGCTGATCGCCGCGTGCGGCGGCACCGCCAGCGCCGCCAGCCCGCGGGAATGGGCGGCCCGGCTGCGGGAGGAGGCGCCGAACGAGCGCGCCCAGGCCTTCGTCACCGGGCTCGCGGTGCAGCCGCTGGGAATCACCGGCGAGCCGGATGCCAGGTACGCCGACGCGCTGCTGGCCCGGGTCGGCGAGCTCGCCGTCACCCGCGAGATCGCGGCGATCAAGGCCCGGCTGCAGCGGATGAACCCGCTGGAGGAGCAGGCCTCGTTCAACCGGATGTACGGCGATCTCATCGCCCTGGAAACGCGGCGCAGGTCCCTGATCGAACGCGCCGCTGGAGGGTGATCTGGGTCGCGCGTGATTATAGGGACACATGCCGTCCGGTTAAGTAGCGCCAGGGTGACAAAATTAGGTCCCCCGTAACCATGCGTTCGTGACGCACACTGGTCCCGTGGCTCTCACCGTACTAACGAACGGACCATCACCAGCAGAGCAGCTGACGGATCTCGTGGCGCTAGGACGGGAGCGAGGCGCCGTGACGATGGCTGACGTCCTTGTGGCGCTCGACCGTGCCGATCTGGGCCCGGAGACGCTGGACGCGGCCGTCCGCGCGCTGGCCGACGAGGGCGTCGACGTGCTCGACGTGCCGCGCGAGGACGAGCCCGACATCCGCCCGGCCGAGCTGGACGGCGGCAGGCGCGCCGCCACCAGCGACCTGGTGCGGATCTACCTCAGGGAGATCGGCCGCGTCCCGCTGCTGACCGCAGAGGACGAGGTAGAGCTTGCCAAGGCCATCGAGGCGGGCCTGTTCGCCGAGGAGAAGCTGTCCGGCGGCTTCCCGATCCTCGGTGCCGTCCACGGCGACCTGGAGCTCCTCGTGGGCGAGGGGGGCAAGGCCAAGCAGCGGCTGATCGAGGCGAACCTGCGTCTCGTGGTATCCATCGCCAAGCGTTACATCGGCCGCGGGCTGGTCTTCCTCGATCTCATCCAGGAGGGGAACCTCGGCCTGATCCGTGCCGTGGAGAAGTTCGACTACACCCGCGGCTACAAGTTCTCCACCTACGCGACCTGGTGGATACGCCAGGCAATCACCCGGGCCATTGCCGACCAGGCGCGCACCATCCGGGTGCCCGTGCACATGGTCGAGACGATCAACAAGCTGTCCCGCACGCAGCGTCAGCTCCACCAGGAGCTTGGCCGGGAGGCCACTACGGAGGAGATCGCCGCCGAGATGGGCCTGGAGCCCGAGCGGGTCGCGGAGATCCAGCGGATCGCCCAGGAGCCGGTATCCCTGCAGTCCCCGATCGGCGAGGAAGAATCCGACCTGGGGGACTTCATCGAAGACGCGGACGCCGTTGTGCCGATCGAGGCCGCGGCGTTCATTATGTTGCAGGACCAGCTAGAACGGGTCCTCCACGAGCTGGCCGAACGCGAGCAGCGGATCATCCAGCTGCGGTTCGGCCTTACCGACGGGCATCCGCGGACGCTGGAGGAGGTCGGCAGGGAGTTCGGCGTGACCAGGGAGCGGATCAGGCAGATCGAGTCGAAGACCCTGGCCAAGCTCCGCCACCCCAGCCGCGCCCTGATACTGCGCGAATACCTCGACTAAGCGCCGGCCCGGGTGCCGTTCGCACCCGGGCGCCCGCGTACCCGGGTTAGTCGCCGGGCCTGGTCCCGTTCACGCCCGCGTGCTCGCCCTGGCCCGAGTGCCGTCCCGGCATCCGGTCGAGCCGTCCGCGGACCTTGTCCGCGCCGGTCTTCGCCGTCTCGCTGATCTTCGGCATCCGCTCCGCGGCCCGTTGCCCGGCCGCCTTGGTGAGCTCGGTCGCCTTGGCGCCCGCCGCGCGGGTGGCCTGCTGTACGGCAGGGCTCTCCATCGCGCGCCGGCCGAACTTCTTCATCTGCTCGTACCGCTCACGCCCAGCCCGCGCGCCGGCCACGAAGCCGGCCGCAAACCCCGCGAGGAAGATGACGCGGTTCCGCATGTGGCACCCCTTTCGTGCCTGGAGGTCATGTGCACACATGACCTTCCCCCTGTGACCCAGGGTACTCATCCTGCCTGCCACAACCTAACGGGCCCGGTGCTCGTCACGAGCCCGCCCCAGGTGCGCTACCCTTATCCCGGTCGATCCCGCGTAGCTCAATTGGCAGAGCGTCCGGCTGTTAACCGGCAGGTTATAGGTTCGAGTCCTATCGCGGGAGCTCAGAATTTATTTTCGCTATCCTGTGCGAACTCAGGACCAGAACGGATCCGGCAACACGGAATCTGCCCACGCGAATCACGACCAACCTCCGTCCCGCGCCCCCGGCTGATCTCCGCACTCCGCGCGCCGCCGTATCGTTGATTTTTTGGGCCGAACGGGCAGTGGTTCACACTCCAGCGACCGTGTTAGAGCCCTCATCCCGGCCATCGGCTGACAGGACGGTTGCCGCCACCCTGACCGGGCGGCGCCAGCAGGAGAGCACCTCGATGTAACGTCTATTGTGTGGTTTCTGAGCCAGCAAGTGATCAGCCAAGAGACCGAAGGGCAGGGCCTGCCCGCAGTTCTCAGGCGAGCGCTCTTGCGCCGTCACGGCTGGGGCTGTCCGCGATGCCAATGCGGCCACAGCCGGCCGAGTCTGCTGCGGCTGTTATCCCCGGCCAAGCCGCCGGCGGCTGGCCTTCGGCGCTTCGGATCTTCGAGGTAATCGCCATGAACGAGCCGGTTACCACTGACGAGTTGGCTTGCCTGATGGGCACGGACGAGCGATCCCTGCATGATCACCTTACCGTGCTGGCGTACGCGAACTGGATTTCCCTGAACGGCTCGCCGGGCCGGTGGCAGGTGAGCAGCATACCGGTCGGCTTCGCAATGCAGTCGGATCGGCTGAGGCTGCTGGATCGCGCTGCTAATCAGATGGTCCAGCTCCGCAGAATCGCTAAACAGTCGGTATTCTTGTGCGCCCAGGAGGGGCACCAGATGGTTGTGCTTGATGTGGCCTCATGTTCGGCGCCCTTCCGGAAGGAATGCGGAGCGAACGAGAACTTCTCGATGTGCTCTACCTCCGGGATGGCGATGTCGAAGGCGTGTCGGATGTCGGGAGTTGATCGCCGTCAGCGAAATTCCACGGACATGATCGCGGCCGACGTGATGATTCGGGAGACCCGCCAATTCGTCGGATTTGCTGTTGCCTTGCGCGACCAAGTCGGATTCCCCTTCGCCACGCTGGGAATCGCGGTGCCTCATATCCGCGCTACCTCAACGTACCGCGCACGCATGCACGCATGCCTGGTGAAGGCGGTCCTGCGTTGCTCCGAGCCGCACGGCACGGGCGGGACCATTCCGCCTGTGCCGGCGTAACGAACCAATGCGGGCTGTCAGTAGTCTGCTGCTTCTGCCGTACCGAGGATCAGCGTCCCGGCAACAACAAAGCTGCCTCCGTTGCCGAGCACTGCCGAAATCTTAGGGTCGGGAACCTGCGCGGCTGCCTGGCCTCGGAGCTGGCGCACGGACTCCAGGATGGCGAACATTCCGTACATGCCGGTGTGCGTGTAGCTGAGTCCGCCGCCGTTTGTGTTCATCGGCAGCGATCCGCCCGGGCGGGTGTGGCCATCTTCGATGAAGCTGGCAGCCTCGCCGCGCCCGACGAAACCCATGTCTTCCAGCCCGAACAGCGGGACATGCGCGAACGCGTCGTAGATCATCACATGGTCGACATCGCTGGGGCGTATCCCCGCGTGCCGGAATGCCGCCTGGCTCGACAGTTGGAAGCCGCGCGACCTCGTAAGGTCGGCCATCATTGACATGACTGGTCCGTCACTGGACTCGCCGCTGCCCAGCAGATGCACCCGCGGTGCCCGTTGCGGCAGGTCCTGAGCCCGTTCGGCCGAGGTCATTATCAACGCGCCGCCTCCGTCAGTGACGAGGCAGCACTCGAGTTGATGGAATGGGTAGGCGATCATGCGGGACGCCAGCACGTCGTCCACCGTGATCGGGTCGCGCCTGAGCGCGCGCGGGTTGAGGTGTGCCCACTGCCGGGTCACGACCGCTACCTGGGCAAGTTGCTCATGTGTCGTGCCAGTCTCCTTCATGTACCGCAGGGCAGGCACGGTGAACGTGGTCGCCGCACCCGCGATCCCGTACGGTACCTCGAACTGGCCCTGAACCGACCAGGGCTCGACAACGAGAGGAACGGGTCCCACCCGCGAGCGCCCGGACTCCCCGTGAGTGATCAGCACCGTATGGCAGTAGCCCGCGGCGATGGCCGCCGCTGCGTGGCGCACGTGAATCAGGAAAGACGCTCCGCCGGCATAGGTGCCGTCCAGCCACAGTGGCTTAATGCCGAGGGCGTGAGCAATCGTCACCGGTCCCGGCGTTCCTATCGATGCGACTCCGTCTATGTCAGCAGGCGTCAGCCCCGCGTCGGCCAGCGCGTTGGTTGCCGCTTGAAGGTGCAGTCCCATCGTGGAAAGCTCGGGGATCACGCCAACACGGTCGGTTTCGGCGGCCCCGATGATGACGGCGTTCACGAGGCCAGTTCCATTGGCTTGAATACAGGTACACAGGTAGCGCCGCGCCTCTCGAATTCGACGATGAGCGGCATGTCCAGCTCCAAGTTCTCCGGAATGGGAGCGACGCCTACTATATTGGTCATCATCTGCGGGCCTTCTTCGAGGCGGACGACAGCAATAACGAAGGGTGGCGTAAATCCGGCAGCCGGACGTTCGGAGATCACGTAGGAAAGCAAGGTGGCACGGCCGCTTGCGGCAATCCAGTCGACCTCGGTCGAGCCGCAATGCGGACAGACGGGACGGGGATAGAAATAAGCCGTCAGGCACTGCCGGCAACGCTGGATGGACAGGACGCCCCGGGCGGCAGCCTCCCAGTACGGCTGCGTGTCCGGCGTGACCATCGGCTCCGGCTTACCGGGCCCGACGTCCACGATCCGGTGCTGCGACTCGGCCATGGTCGGGACCCCTTCTGGGAGCGGTTGACGGATCTTGCCCAGCGAGCCATCAGGGCTGGACGCGGGCGGAACGAGCCGAGTATATCTTAGCTAGGAATCCGCATCATGTTGACTATCGACACACGAGTACGGGCGGGGAGCGAGGAATGCTGAGACTGGACGGGAAGGTCGCGCTGATCACCGGCGCCGGTTCAGGACTCGGGCGGGAGTCGGCCTGCCTGTTCGCGCGGCAGGGAGCCCGGGTCGTCGTTGTCGATATCGACGGGCAACGGGCCGCCGATACCTGCGCGGCGATCGCCGGCGCGGGTGGTGAGTCGATCTTCGTGACGGCAGACGTACGCGAGGAGGACCAGGTCTGCGCCGCCGTCGATCAGGCGGTCAGGACGTATAGACGGCTGGACATCATGTTCGCTAACGCCGGCGTGGTCGTCGCCGGCGTCGGGTCGATCCCCATCTGGGAGCAGACCTACGACGATTTCCGTGAGGTGCTGGACACCAACCTCACCGGGGTCTGGCTGTCGTGCAAGCACGCCGTCCGGGTCATGCGACCCGCGGGCGGAGGCGTCATCCTCTGCACCTCCTCGGCGGCTTCGTTCGTGGGCTATCCAGGCATGTCGGCCTACAGCGCGACCAAGGCGGGCGTGAACGGGCTGGTGCATGGGCTGGCTTTCGACCTCGGCCAGCACGGTATCCGGGTGAATGCCATCTGCCCTACCCACGGCATGTCACCTAACTTCCTCAAGCCCAGGACGGCGCCGGTCGTCGGCATGTCCTACGAGGAGGCCGCCGGAAACTGGGATCCGGCCACGTCTCCGATTCCGCTGCGGCTGGACAGGCCGCCAAGTCTTCGTGACAACGCCCTCGCCGCGCTGTTCATGGTGTCCGACGAGTCGCGCTTCATATCCGGTGTCTGCCTGCCCACGACCGACGGAGGGACGCTGAGCCGGGTGGCCATGCACTTTGACACGACCTGGCGTGAGCAGCTCATCGCCCAGTCCTCCGGCACAGGAGGCTCCCCGGATGCGCCAGGGTCTCCGTGACCGGATCTTGACCATCCACCTCATTCCCGAGTAACGTTGTATGACACAGTACGTATTGTCTGTCGACATGATGCGCGTTCCGGGCACGCGGCTTGGCGGGGTGCCACGGCATCCGGGAGGTATGAGGCCATGACGACCAGCGACGTGGACGCCACGACGGCGTCAGGCGGTCCTTACATGACCGAGGCGCGGCACCGCGCGGGGCCGGTCCTCGACCCGGAAACTCAGGTGACGGTCGCGCGGCGGCTGTTCGCGCACATCGACAACAAGACGACCGACTCCGCCGACGAGATCTTGCGCTTTGACGCCAGCGTCTATACAGACCCGAGGATCCTCGCGCGCGAACGGGAAATGATCTTCGACACCACTCCGGTGATCGTGGCGCATTCCTCGGAGATCGCCAGGCCGAACGATTTCCTCCGGGTGTCGCTGCCCGGGGCCGATGTCCTCGTGGTGCGTCAGCGGGACGGCGGCGTGAAGGCCATGCTGAACTCGTGCAGGCACCGCGGGACCGCGCTGACGCTGGAGATGAGCGGCAACAAGAAGCTCTTCATGTGCCCCTACCACGCATGGTGCTACGGCCCAGACGGGTCGCTGGACTTCGTGACGGACGCCGCCACGGTCGGGCCGATAGACAAGAAGAGCTTCGGGCTGATCCAGGTGCCATGCGAGGAGCGCCACGGCTTGGTCTGGGTGATCCCGAACCCCGATGCCGCCATCAGCGTGGCCGGCTCCCTGGGACCTGACCTCGATGCGATGATGGCCGGCTACCAGCTGGGCGGATATTACTGCTACCGCATGGACGCCTACGAGCGCGCCGTCAACTGGAAGATGCTCTTCGACGCATTCCTGGACAACTACCACATCCAGTACCTGCACGCCAAGAGCGTCGCTCCGTTCTTCTACAACAACACCATGTTCGTGCAGGACCTCGGGCGCAACAGCCGCATCGTCTCGACGCGCAAGCGCATCGACGAGATACGGCACTCCGATCCCGCCCAGGCGCGGCTGGACAAATACGTGACGCTCGGCCACCTGGTATGGCCGAACGCACAGCTGCTCCGCCAGCCGACCCACTTCGAGCTGTTCACATTCGTGCCCGACGGCCACGACCCGGCCAAGGCGCGGATGGAGATCCGGCTGCTGGCGCCCGAGCCCGCGCAGTCACCCGACCAGATCAACCGGTGGGAGAAGAACTGGGAGATCCTCCTGCAGACGATCGTCGACGAGGACCTGGCCAATTGCGAATCCCTGCAGAAGGCCATGACGAACTCTCACCTCAAGCCGCTGCTCCTGGGCAAGAACGAGCTGCTCAACCAGATCTTCCACCGCGAGCTCATCGAGGCCCTCGGCGGCGACAGCGAAGGCGGCATCGCCCACCTCTACAGCCGCAACTGGTAGGCCGGACCAGCCGCAGGGGGAACGCCAGTTGAGCCAGGCAGGGACACCAGCCACGTCGCCCCCCGGGCAGCGCTACAGCGGACGCAGCCTGGTAGACCCGCTCCGCTGGTGGTACCAGAAGAATCCGGACGTCGCGGCCATCGTCGACCGGTCCCGCTCGGTCACCTACCGGCAGCTGTGGCCGTGGGTGCGAGGAGTCAGCCGTCATCTGCTCCGCAGCGGCCTGCAGCCGGGCGACCGGGTCTCCGTCATCGGGGCGAACACCGCCGAATGGTGTGTTGCGGCGCTCGGCATCCTGGCGGCCGGCGGCGTGGTGGCGCCGTTCAACGTGCGGTGGGTAGAGCGGGAGATCGCGCACGCGATCTCTGACGCGCAACCGCGCCTGATCATCGCCGACGACGACACGGTAAAGAGCGTCGCGAAGATGGTGGCCGACGGGCGTCATGACGCCGAGGTGGTCCCGCTGTCGGTTATCGCCGCGCTGGAAGATCGTGCCGCGCTGGAAGAGCTCGCGGTGGCCCAGGAACGCACGGCGGCAGCAACTCCCGAGGTCATCCGCGGCGGGCATGACCTGGCCGTGCTCGTATATACCAGCGGGAGCACGTCCGCTCCTAAGGGCGTGATGTTCACCCACGACGGCGTGCTGGCGGCGGCGTACGAGTCCTCGCTGGCCGATCCGGCGTTCGGCGCCAGCCCGAAGTACCTGCTGTGCCTGCCGCTGGCCGGATGCGCCGGCATTATCCGGGGACTGCTGATCAACCTCATTCCGGGCGGCACCCTCTACCTCGAGGACGGGGTCGATCCGGACTACGTCATCGACCTCATAGCGCGCGAACGGATAACGATCCTCAACACCCAGCCCTATATCTTCGAGCGCATCGCTGAGTCACCGCTGTTCGACTCGGCCGACTTCAGCTCGCTGCGGCTCACCACGGTTGCCGGCGCCACCGTGCCGCCCAGCCTGCTGGCCAAGTACATCGCCCACGGCGTGCTGCTTCGCCAGGCATGGGGCCAGACCGAGGTGGCGGGCAGCTGCGTGATCAACGCACCGGAGTTCGCCGTTACCCATCCCGAGTTCTGCGGGCAGGCGGCGCCGTTCACCAAGCTGCGGATAGTGCGCCCGGACGGTACCGCGTGCGACCCCAACGAAGCCGGCGAGATCGTCGTGCAGGGACCGTCCCTCACACCCGGCTACTGGAACGATCCCGAAGCCACGGCCACGGCGTTCGTCGACGGCTGGTTCCGCAGCGGCGACATAGGCCGCCTGGACTCCGACGGCAACCTCACTTTCGTGGGACGGAAGAAGGAGATCATCATCTCCGGTGGCATCAACATCGCGCCGGCCGAGATCGAGGTCGTCCTGTGCGAGGTTCCTGGCGTGCTCGAAGCCGTCGTCATGGGAGTTCCGGACGAACGGTTCGGTGAGGCGGTGGCGGCGGTCCTTCACGTCGCGGACGGGACCACACTCGAGGAGGTCCAGCGCACCTGCTTCGAACGGCTCGCGGATTACAAGGTGCCGCGGCGCATCATCGTCGCCGGGCAACCGCTGCCGCGCCTGCCTACCGGAAAGCTGGCCAGGCCGGCGGTGCACGCCGAATACAGCGCGGCCCTCACCCGGCTCGAGCCGACCATGTACGTGGACCGCCATGTGATACGTTTCGTATCGAAGAGCATTACATAGGCGCCTGTTCGGCAGCTACCAGACGAAACAGGAACCATGACCGACCACGACGCGCTGACCATCGCCGGCGCTGCACACGAACTGCGATGCGGTCGGCTTCGCAGTACCGACCTGGTTGAGCAGGCTTTCCGGCAGGCCGACGCGGTAGTTCAGGCCCAGCGCGTCCGGCGACGGGCACAGCGCGAACTGGCCGGCCTGTTCGCGGAGGTCGATCTCGTCATCGGCCCCACGACCGCGTTCCCGGCCACCAGGTTGTCCGAGCTCGACGTCGAGCGCTCGATGTCCGCGGCCCTGGCGACGTCGTTCACGACCTACTGGAGCGCTGTCGGCAACCCGGCGCTCGCCGTGCCGATCGGCTTCAACCGAGACGGCCTGCCGCTGTCCATGCAGATCGCCGGGCGTCCATTCGACGACGCGGCGCGCGCGACGAGACTACGGCCGCCTGGCCGGACGCCGACCGATGAACCCGGCACGCAGGGACGCAGGCCAGAGAGGATGAGGACGGTGAGACGATTCGACAACGCGGTCGCCGTGGTGACGGGCGGCGCAAGCGGCATCGGGCGGGCACTGGTACGGGACCTGGCGGTCGGCGGTGCCCGGGTCCTGGTACTCGACATCAACGACGAGCGCCTTGCCCTAGTTGCCCGCGAGGAGCCCGGCTGCCTCACCATGCACGTAGATGTCACCGAACGCGAGGCGCTGGACCGGGCGGCAGCCCGGGCCGAGCAGGAGCTGGGTCCTGTCACGATCGTGTGCGCGAACGCCGGGGTCTCCGGCCCGACGGGTGCCCGGTTGTGGGAGCTGACGCCGGCCCAGTGGGACCAGGCCCTGGGACCGAACCTCATGGGCGTGATCAATACGATGAGCGCGTTCCTGCCGCAGGTCCTGCGCGCGGGAGGCGGGCGAGTGCTCATCACCGCGTCGATGGCCGCCCTGACCACGTGGCACATCGACCCGGCTTACTTTGCCTCCAAGCACGCGGTGCTCTCGGTCGCGGAGACGCTGCGCGCGCAGGTCCGGCGCGACCAGCTGCCGCTGACCGTCTCCGTGGCGCTCCCGTCGCTGGTCGATACCAATATCGGCGAGAGCCACGACGAGGAGTTCGAAGCCTGGCAGGACCTGAGTCGTCCGAGGATGCAGGCCGCAGACGTGGCTCGGCTGATGCTCGAGGGCATGGCGGCCGGGCAGTTCTATATCTTCACGCACGCAGGGAGCCTTGCCCGCATCGACCGGCGCTACCGAGAGGTAAACGCGGCGTGCCAGCAGAGCACAGCGGTGAACTGAGCGCACCCCGTCGACATCCCTCGACGGGGAGCCGATCCTGGAAGGAAGGGGACCTGATGCCGGTTGACCCGGAAGCTGCTGGCTCGGTCAGCGATCCGTTTACCTTGTCGTGGACCGGTGACGAGCCGATGCTCTACGCGCTCGGGGTCGGCGCCGGTCAACAGGACCCGGCGCGCGAGCTCCAGTTCACTACCGAGAACACTCAGGGCATCCGGCAACAGGTGCTGCCGACCTTCGCCGTGGTGCTGGCTCAGTTCCGTGGCGCCCCGAGGGTAAGGTTCGGCGATTACAACCGGGCCATGGTGGTGCACAGCGAGCAGTCCGTGTCGCTGCGCCGCCCGCTGCCGGTCAGCGGCTCGGTTACCACCCGCAATAAGCTTCTCGGCATTTATGACAAGGGATCCGGCGCCCTGGTCCGCACCGAGACGCTCGGGTGGCTGCCCGGAGATCCGGAGGATCAGCCGACCATTTCGACTCGCTGGTCACTGTTTATCCGGGGCGAGGGCGGATTCGGCGTGCTCGAGCCGCAGCAGGGGGCGTGGTCGCCCCCGGCTGGGGAGCCGGACAGCGTCCTGGCCTGCCATACCCGACCCGACCAGGCGTTGCTGTACCGCCTCTCCGGTGATCACAATCCCCTGCATTCGGACCCGGGCTATGCGGCCAGGGCCGGCTTCTCCAGGCCGATCCTGCACGGAATGTGCACCTACGGGGTGGTCGGCCGGTGCCTGCTCGGCGAGCTGGCCGGATCTGATCCCGCACGCTTCGCGTCGATGAGCGGTCGCTTCAGCAAGCCGGTTTTCCCCGGCGACGAGCTACGTATTGCGTTGTGGCTCGGCGGGGATAGGACGGCCTTCCGGGTATTCGGCCCATCCGGTGACGTGGTACTCGACCGGGGCGAGTTCCTCACCCGCGAAGCCGGGCCAAGAGCGTAGCCGGCCCCGCGTTCATGCCGGCTCACCTGCTGGACCGGACAATGCGCCCGAGCCGCAGGCCGGTGTCCTTGTCGGCGACGCGGGTCTGGACGCCGTTCTTGATCGTCGTGATGTAGCCGGTGGCCGGCTGCAGGAACCGCGATCCGCCGGCCGGCAGGTCCTGGAGCAGCATCGGCCGTTCGGTGGTGAGGTTGTCCAAATCGATGACGTTGATGTCGGCCCGCTTCCCTGCCGTCAGCTCGCCGCGGTCAGTCAATCCGAACGTGCCCGCGGCGACGCCCGTCAGCTTGGCGACGGCCAGTTCGATCGGCACCGTCTCGCCTCGTGACCGATCGCGGACCCAGTGCGTGAGATGGAAGGTGGCCACTCCCATGTCGCAGATGAAGTTGACATGGGCACCGGCGTCGGACAGGCCGGAGACCGTGTCGGGGTGCAGCAGCATCTCCCGGCAGATGTCCAGGTTGCCGTGCGCGTAGTTGGCCGCGATCAGCATGCCGACCGCTGTTCCGTCCTCGTCGATGAGGAAGTCGTAAAGGAACTCAAACGGATCCCGCCCGGCCTGCGCGGCGAGGGCTTCGAGCGACTCGGTCCGGTCCGGCTCGTAGTTCAGCGGCATCCGCAGGGGGAACGTCCGGCTCAGCGAGTGGCTGAACATGGCGGGCAGCGAATTGCGCATCGATCCGGGCTTGGGGTCGGGCACATCGGATTCCGCGAGGATGGCCTGTTTTACTTCAGGTCGGCGCAGCGCCGCGACCATCTCGGCGTGCGACAGGCTGGCGTACCGCAGGAAGGTCGGGCGCTGCATGAAGTAGTGGTATCCCTGCAAGGTGGTCAGGATCGTCGCGCCGCGCGGCGAAATCATGGGCGACAGGTGGGCGCCGGCCGAGTTCTCGGCCCGCGCGGTGTGCAGGGCCATCTGCCAGGCGTCGGGGTCTTCGTTGCTCTGCGCCGTAGTGAACGTGATGCGCACGTCGCAGTCGCGCGAGATGCGGCCGAACATCCGGACCTCGTCGCCGAGGTCGTACGGGTCCTCCGCCCGGGACGGCTTGCGGTTCACGCCGCCCGGGATGGCCTGCACGACCGCGGGCCCGGACTCGCGAAGCGCGCCGGCCAGAGCGCGAAGCTCGTCCTCGGGCGCGAACGTGCCAGGCACGCTGTAGCCGGACATCGCCCGGTGGAACAGGATCCGCGACGTGCTGAATCCGAGTGCGCCGGCGACCCGGGCGTCGCGGACCAGGCCTACCATCTGCGCCAGCTCACCGGCCGTCGCAGCGGAGTTGCCGGGGTCGTCGTCCCAGCTGCGGGGTCCCATGACGTAGTAGCGAAGCGGGCCGTGCGGAATCTGCAGCCCCACGTCGATCGCCCACGACTGGCGGCGCAGGTAGTCGATGTACTCCGGGAATGACTCCCAGCTACCCCATGGGATGCCCTCGTACAGGGCCGTTCCCGGGATGTCCTCCACGCCCTCCATCATGTCGATGAGGTCGCTCTCCTGCCCGGGACGGACCGGCGCGAAGCCGACGCCGCAGTTGCCCGTGACCACGGTAGTCACGCCGTTGCTCGCCGAGCCCTCCAGATGGTCATCCCACGTCAGCTGGCCATCGTAGTGAGTGTGCACGTCGATCCAGCCAGGGGCGACCACCGCCCCGTCCGCGTCGACCACGTGACGTGCGCGTTCGTCAGCCTTGCCGACGGCCGTTATCACGTCGCCGTCGACGGCCACGTCGGCCGTGTAGGGCGCACTCCCGGTACCGTCGACGACGAGGCCGCCCTTAACGATCAGGTCGTGCATTGCTCTCGCTCCTAGTGGCTAGCCGCTTCGGTCTCCGAATAGGGCTGTGGGGCCTCAGATAAGACTGTGGGGCCCAGCCGTATCGTCGCCTGGGCCCCACGGTGTCCTGTCTCGCTGCCGGTTAGCCGATAGCCCCGGCGGCGTAGACCTTGCCGTCCCTGATCTGGTACAGGTCCAGGCCCGATGCGCAGGTCGCCTGGTACGGCGCTGTGCCCGGGCAGGAGATCTGGCTCGCGCCCATGTTGACCGGGCCCTTGTAGCCTTCGATCGCGGACAGCGCGGAGGCACTGGTGATGCTGGTTGCCCCCTTGAACACGTTGGGGAGCGTCAGGATCGTGCCCCAGCCCATCTCGCCAAAGGCGCCCACGGTCCCGCCCGCGCCGAACTTGCCCCGCTCCTGGTTGAACAGCGTGATGTCAGGATCGGTGCCGCCGGTGACGAAGGAAACCTTGTAGTTCTCGACGAAGTACCAGTCCTGGTAGATCGACGGGTCCTGCGCGATCGTGGCCAGGTTCAGGCATCCCGGGTCGCCGATGACCTTCTTCGGCTTGATCGACAGGGATTGCAGCGCGGTCGCCACTCGCGAGCAGTCGACGGTGAAGGCCATCATGAGGTCGGCGGACCCGGCACCGGAGGCGGCGACCTGCGAGATGACGTCGGCGGAGTTGGCCGGAACCTGAGTGGTCGTCACCTTGATGCTGTGGTTGAGGTTGGACGTCACGTACTTCTCGCCGGCCTCAGACGAGGCCTCGCCCTCGTAGAGGTAGGCGAGCGACTTGAGGCCGAGGCCGTTGAGATAGCTGACCAGGCTCGGATAGTAATTGGAGCCCGAGTAGTAGAAGTAGGTGTCCGACGGGTCGTTGTCTGCCGGGGTAATGCCGATCATGCCGAGCGTGGGCTTGTGGGCTGCCTCCATCGCCTGGTAGAAGGGCCCGCCGTTGAGCGTCAGGCCGACGATGGCGAACGGGATCTTCGGATTGTTGGCGAATTCCTCGCCGCATTCCTGCGCCGACTGGGCGTCGTTCTTCATGTCGCAGCTGACGAGCTGGATCTTGTGTCCGGCGACCCCGCCGTTGGCGTTGACGTACTGAACGGCTGCCTGCGCGTCGGTAAGGATGCCGGGGAAAGAGGTGGTGCCCGTGTCCATGTTCGCGAAGCCGATCTGGATCACGCTGCCGCCGGCCCCCGCCGCCTGCGCGGCGGCAGAGCTCGCGGGAGTGGACGCGGGGGTACTCGTCGTGGAGCTGCTGCTGCCGTTGCTGCTGCAGGCCCCTAGGGCAAGGATGGCTACCGCCGCGCCTGCGACGGTGACATATCTCGACTTTGACAGGTGCACGCTCGTTTTGCTCCTTCTAGTTCTGGCTACAGCCCGGTGCCGGACTCGCGCTGTCGGCGGTGTGCCGTGCCCGAGCTTGCGCACCACATCCGTGCCAAGGCGTGACAGAGCTTGCTAGGCGGAGATACCTGCTCCATGCAGGTACAGCGGCCGAGCTAGGAGTACCGCTAGGCTGTTGTGTGTTGATCAGCAATACGTGCTGGATCAGTAGGTAAAATCTAGGCCTTCCGCGAAGATGTGTCAAGGAACACATCTCCGCAGTTCTTCGGCCAGCGTTCCGGTCCATACGCAGGCAATCGGGTCGGCCGCTCAGCTTCACCGCGCTAGGTTTCACGGCGCCTGTACGTCTGTTTCCAGCGCTTGGTGGAAATGCTGCATCGCGACTTCGGCCCGTCCGTAACGGAAGAGCCGATCGGGGCGCGCGAACGAGTTGCGCTGGATCGTTTCCTCCATCGGCCAGTCCTCATCCTTGGCGGCCTGCATGAGAACCTCCCAGCTGCGCGCGACACGATCGCGCAGCCGGTCATCGAGGCGGTCGGCGGGCGCGAATACCCTGATGTTGGTGACCGAGTAATCCGCGCGGTCCGGGCCCGGCCAGACCGTCCAGAACTCGACGTGGTCGGGCGGGGACATGACCATCGAGTTCGGGTACAGGCGGAGCATCGACGAGATCATCCGCCGGTCGGCGGGGACCTCGCCGCCGTCGGCGACCAGGTCGGCCATCCGCCTCCTGGGCACGAACATCTGGCCGTGCAGCCCGTAGTCGTTCCAGGCGCTGCAGCTCTTGGCTCGCATCCGGCCGACCGTGTTGGGGTGCAGGAACTTCGGGTGCAGCAGGTCGGTGCCGCCATCCATGATGAGCTTCCAGTTGATCGGCAGCGGGAACGACTCGTCCATCAGCATGACCGACTCGTCCAGGCCGAACTCGGTGAGCTGCCGGTCCACGTCCGGGCCGAGATAGTCGCCCAGGTCGCTCGTGGCCCCGCTAAGATCCACCCAGAGCAGGCCGTGCCGCTCGAAGACGGCGAGCTTCTCCAGCCCGTTGCAGGAACGCTCGATCGGGCCGAAGAACGGCTCGTGCGGGACGTACTGCAGGGCGCCGGTTTCGCTCTCGTAGCTCCACCCGTGGTACTTGCAGGCGAAGATGCGCCGGCTGCCCTGCGCCGCGTCCTCGACGATCCCGCCCCGGTGCCGGCAGATGTTCACGTACCCGCCCACGCTGCCGTCGGCGCGCCGGACCAGGATCACCGGCGTGCCAAGCAACTCGCGGGTGACGAAGGTGCCGGGCCTGGGCAGTTCGCTGTAGTGTCCGACCACGAGCGGACGGCGGTGCAGGACACGGCGCTCCAGCGCCGCCCGCTCGGCGCTGGTGAAGTTGGAGACCGGCACCATAAGGTCGTCCGGCGCCATGTCCGTGGTGGAGTTGGTGAGATGGCCGATGAGCCTCGTCACGACATCGGACTGTGCGGTGCTGGTCATCATGGACTCCTTAGGTCTCAGGTCAGGTCGGCGGGCGCCGCGGAACGGCGCCCGCCCCGAGCCAGTCACGCAGCACCGCCGCCTGGTCCGCGCCGGGCGCGGGCGGCGGCTCGGGAGCGAACGTGGCGCCGTCGACGCGGACCGGGCTGGCGATGAGCCTGACCTCCGGCGTGCCGTCGACGGTGCTGTCGTAGGTGTTGGACCGGGCGAGGAAATGCGGATCGGCGGCCAGTTCGGCGAGCGTGTTCACCGGGCCCCCGGCAATGTCGGCGGACACGAACGCCTCGATCCACTCCGCCCTGCTGCGCGAGGCGAAGATCGCCGATAGCTCGGCCCACAGCGCCGACTTGACCGCGGGATCGTCGGACGAGGGTTCGCCGATCAGGTCGCCGCGGCCGCACTCGGCGCAGAAGTTGGCCCAGAACTTGGCCTCCATGGCCTGCAGCGATATGAGCTTGCCGTCGGCGCAGCGGTAGAACTCCACCCGCGGCCAGCCGCCGACGCTCCCGCCCATCGTCTGGTCCGCGCGGACGCTGATCCGCGATCGGTTCAGCTCCACCTCGACGCTGCCGGGCAGCCACGCCGACGCCGCGTCGCAGTTGGCGACCTCCAGCCTGGCGCCCTGACCGGTCACCTCGGCGTTGCGCAGCGCGCTGAGCACTCCGACCGCCGCGTAGAGCCCCGCGGCGTGGATGCCCACCTCCACCGCGCGCCGCTGCGGGCGGTGAACGGCGCCGTCGCCGTCGAACTCGGGCTCGAGCAGGGCGCAGTACGCGTCGTACAGGTGGCCGTGCGAACCAAGGGTGTGGTAGGGCCCGCTCGCGCCGAGCCCGGTCAGGCTGCAGAACACCAGGCGCGGCGCGCGCTGCCGCAACACGTCATAGCCCAGGCCGAGCCGGTCGAGCACGCCGGCCCGCATGCCCTCGATCACGACGTCGGCCCTGGCCGCGAGGTCGAGCCAGACCTCCCTGTCCGGCGCCGAGCGAAGGTCGAGCGCGATGCCGCGCTTGCCGCGGTTCCACCGCAGGTGGTTGAAGCCCGGCCCGTCCGGGCCGCCGACGGCCCACTCGCCCAGCTGACGTACCGGATCCCCGCGGCCAGGCGCCTCCACCTTGACCACGTCGGCGCCGAAGTCCGCCAGCAGGCCACCCAGGCTGCTGGACGCGAACTGAGCGAACTCGAGCACCCTGACGCCGTCAAGGAACCGGTACCCGGTCACGAGGCGGCCTGCACCGGCGCGAACGTGGTGACCGCGCCGTCGTCGGCAAGCGACCGGATGTCGCCGGGGGAGTAGCCTAGCTCCGCGAGGATCTCCGCCGTGTGCTCGCCCACCGAAGGCGGTGCCCGGTGCGGGCGGATGGCCGAGGTCCCGTCCAGGGAGAAGTAACCGCCCGCCTGCTCGAGTTGGCCGAACTCTGCCTGCGGGTAGGCGACGGTGATCCCGGCGGCGCGGTGCTCGGCATCGTCGAAGAAGTCGAACCAGTAGAACTCGCGGACCCGTTCGCAGCGGACCCCGTGCTCGTCCAGGCGGGCAAGGATCTCGGCGGCTGGCAGCGTGGCGGCGCGGCCCTCCAGGTCGGCCGGCCCGTCGGCCGCCAGCGCGGCCAGCGCCGCTTCCTGCTCCGCTTCGTCGTCGGCCACCAGCGCGATCCAGCCGTCCTGGCACTGGTAAAGACGGTGGAACGGGCCAAGCCCGGTCTGATCCGCGGTGAGCCGGGGATAAGGCGCCGGGGTGTTCTCCGGCCGGAGCAGGAGCGTTTCGCTTGTACTGAAGGTCGCCGTCGCGAGCAGCGATACCTCGGTGGCGGTCGCGATCCCGGTCCGGCGGCGATGATAGAGCGCGAGGACGGTGGCGAACGCGGACAGCGCGGCGGTCTGCTCATCAAGCGTGCCGACGGCGGAGGCCACCGGTTCGTTGCCTGCGCCGGCCAGCTCTCGCGTCCAGCCGGACATGCCCTGGAACACCGAGTCGTACCCCGGCCAGTCCGCGCGCTTGCCGTCCGGGCCGTAGGCGCTGGCATGGCTGAACACCAGATCGGGCCGGATCGCCCGCACGGACGGCTCGTCCAGGCCGAGTTCACGCGCGGACGAAGGCCGCATGTTGTGGTGCACGACGTCGGCGGTGGCGATGAGCTTGTCGATGATCAGGCGGCCGGCCGGCTTCTTCAGGTCCACGGCCAGTCCGCGCTTCCCGCGGTTGGCGGCTACCACGAAGTCGTCGCGCCAGTTGCGCATCCGCTCGCCGTGCAGCGGCTCGACCTTGATCACGTCGGCGCCGAGGTCCGAGAGCAGCATGGTCGCCATCGGACCGGCCAGGAACGAGCCGAAGTCGAGCACCCTGATCCCGGCCAGCGGCGTTGTCCCAGCGTCCGCGCCGGTGCCGGCCTGCGCCGGACTCGCCGTCGGCTGAGCCGCCGCTCTTTTTTTGGATGCCGAACGAGCAGTGGTTATCAGGCCCTGGTCAGCGCCTAGTCGCGGCGCGGCGCAGCGCGGCGCGGCGCGTGGTGTCGTGCGCACGGGCACGGCCGCTTGCAGCGCGTGGCCCCAGACCGGGTCGTCGACCTCGACGCGGTAGCCGTTCGCGACCACCTCCGGATGCAGCAGCAACCCGCCGAACGTGCCCAGCTGTTCCACCGCTATGTCGGCGGCGCGCAGCGTCTCCAGCCAGGCGGCCGCCGGCCGGCGGCGCAGCGCCGCGGCCAGCACGCGCGGGCCGAACCGGGCGCCGGTCAGGCCAAGCTCCGCCAGGAGCTCGCTGACCTCGGGCAGCGCCGCGAGGTTCACTCGCTCGCCGGGGTTGAGGATCGCGATCCAGTTGTCGTCGCTGCACCGGTACGTACCGAACTGGACGTTCTTGGTCGGCCCGGTGAGAAGGCTGGGCGAGGGCTGCTCGGCGCGGTTCCAGTAGAGGTTGGCGGTGTAGGCGGCGCCCTGCTGCAGCGAAGTATCGGCACGGCCGCCGGCGCCGGTGATCTCGCGCTCGTACAGCCGTGCGGCGACCGCCGTCGCCGCCAGGCAGGCCGCCGCCCAGGTCGGGGCCGGCAGGCGCAGCATCAGCGGGCCCTCGCGCCAGCCCGGCTGCAGGTCGGTCAGGCCCATTCTGGCCTGCACGAGCAGGTCGTCCGCGTCGCGCTCGGCATCGGGATGGTAGCCCGCATAGCCGGTAATCGCCGACACGATCAGCCGGGGGAAGGCGGCCGCGAGCTCGCCCGCGGCCAGGCCAGCCGTGGCCGCCTTGCTCGGCGGCAGTTCGTGCACGAGCACGTCGGCCTCGCCGAGCAGCGCGTGCAGCATCCGCAGGTCGCGGCCTGCGCCGAGATCGAGCACGACCGACCGTTTGCTGCGGTTCCAGGTCGCGAACGCCGCCGGGTGCGCGTGCCGCAGCCGGTGCCCGCCGGGCGGCTCGACCTTGATCACGTCGGCGCCCAGCTCGGCGAGCAGCAGCGTCGTGACGGACCCAGCGTGCCCACCGCACAGGTCGATGACGGTGATGCCGCTGAGCATCGGCTGCTTCGGGTCGGCGGTCCTGCCATTGGGTCCCATAGCTGCCGTCACTGCTCCGATGTCTCGGCCGCTTTACGTTCGTATATATCTACGATACGCTGTGTATCAGCTAGAGATACTAGAACGCGGATGTCGTACACGTCAACGATGGGGCGTATGGACATAGCTGCAGGCGTGAGGATCACCGGCCTCCGTCAGCACCGCGCATCGCTGGCGAGGGCCACCCCGCCGGTCGAGCGGCTGGCGGACGCAAGTCCAGGGGCCGGCCCGGGCGGGCCAGGGTGAGGAGCGCCCGTGCTAGATAAGACCGTGCCGACCGCGGCGGCGGCGGTAGCCGACATCCGCTCTGGGTCGACCATTGCCGTGGGTGGCTTCGGCATGTGCGGCGTACCCATCACGCTGATCGACGCGCTGTACGCCAGGGACGTCGGTGACTTCGAGATCGTCAGCAACAACTGCGGTAGCGACGGCTGGGGCCTGGGAAAGATGCTCTCCTCCGGCCGGGTGCGCCGGGTAATCGGCAGCTTCGTCGGCGAGAACCGCGAGATGGCCCGCCAGTACCTGGCGGGCGAACTGGAACTCGAGCTGACCCCGCAGGGCAGCCTGGCCGAGCGACTGCGCGCCGGCGGCGCGGGCATCCCCGCGTTCTACACCAAGGCCGGGGTCGGCACGATGGTGGCCGACGGCGGCCTCCCGTGGCGGTACAACCCGGACGGCTCAGTCGCGATCGCCAGCGCCCCCAAACAGGTCAGCGAGTTCGACGGAGAGGCATTCGTCCTGGAACGCGCGATCGTGGCCGACGTCGCTCTCGTGCACGCCTGGCGCGGCGACCGCCACGGCAACCTCGTCTACCGCCACAGCGCCTCGAACTTCAACCCGGTCTGCGCGTCCAGCGCCCGCCTGACCATCGCCGAAGTCGAGGAACTCGTCGAGCCCGGCGAGATCGATCCCATGATGGTTCACACGCCGGGCATTTTCGTAACCAGGATCGTCGCGGTACCCGACGCCGTTAAGGCCATCGAGAAGCTGACGGTCTCGCGGAGGGGTGGCCGATGACGCTGTCCCGTGATGAACTCGCCGCGCGGGTCGCAGCCGAACTGCGCGACGGTCAGTACGTGAACCTCGGCATCGGGCTGCCCACGCTGGTGGCGGATCACATCCCGGCCGATATGGACGTCATCCTGCACAGCGAGAACGGCATCCTCGGCGTGGGCCCGTACCCGGAGCCGGGCCGGGCCGACCCGGATCTCATCAACGCGGGCAAACAGACCGTCACGGTCAGGGCCGGGGCAAGCTTCTTTGACTCCGCGACCTCCTTCGGGATGATCCGCGGGCGCCACCTTGACGTCGCGGTGCTCGGCGCCATGCAGGTCAGTTCGCGCGGCGACCTGGCGAACTGGGCTATTCCCGGCGCCATGATCAAGGGAATCGGCGGCGCCATGGATCTGGTCCACGGGGCAGCCACCGTCATCGCGATGACCATGCATGTCGCCAGCGACGGCTCGCCGAAGCTCGTCGCGGACTGCACCCTCCCGCTCACCGGCGCCGGCTGCGTCACCAAGGTCATCACCGACATGGCCGTGCTGGACATTGGCCCGGACGGCTTTGTGCTCACCGAGACCGCGCCGGGCGTGAGCGTAGCCGACGTGCTGGCGGCAACCGGCGCAGCGGTGAAGGTCGCGCTGGCCGCTTGAAAAGGAGGTTGGCGGCGGATATCGTAACGTACGACACGTTGTATGTCACTGTATGACACAAACCAGCTAGTCCGCGGTCCCGGAAGGCCCGCTGGAAGGGGGCGCGACGGTGAATGCGCCGAGCCACATTCCGCCCGAGCTGATCAACGACTTCGATATCTACGATGACCGGCTGGTGAGCAACTTCAGGCACTGCCTCGATGACCTGCCGCCGGTGTCGTACACCACCGCCAACGGCGGCCACTGGATCATCCAGGGCTACAAGGAAATCACCGCGGCCATGCGGGACCCGAAGACCTTCTCCAGCTGGCCGGCGTCGCTGCCGGCCGACCTCGCCAAGGGCCGGGGCCGCTTCATCCCCCTGGAGTACGACCCGCCTGAGCACAGCGCGTACCGGTCCGTCCTGTCGTCCTACTTCTCTGTCGGCCGGGTGCGCGAGCTCGACAGCACGTTCCGGGCGCTCGCCAGGTCGCTGATCGACCAGTTCGCCGACCTGGGCGAGTGTGACTTCATGGAGAGTTTCGCCAGGCCGTTCCCTGCGATGATGTTCCTCGGCCTGATGGGCTGGCCGCAGGAGAAGATGACCGATTTCTGCGCCTGGGTCGACGGCTTCCAGCACGGTGGCGGCGGCCTGAGCGACGACGCGCGGGTAAAGAACGTGCGCGCCGAGTCGATCGCCAGTGCCTATGACTACTTCCGCGGTTTCGTGCGCGCGCGTCGCGAGGAACCGGGCGACGACA
>Ga0209169_10000277_pt1 | contig 30846 bp, 30 predicted proteins | sample HubBroMetageWRM4_FD_188346 | JGI IMG/M metagenome (GOLD analysis project Ga0209169, IMG submission 188346) | Warmed soil microbial communities from the Hubbard Brook experimental Forest, New Hampshire - Hubbard Brook CCASE Soil Metagenome WRM 4... | ecosystem: Environmental > Terrestrial > Soil...
TGTGACCCGTCCCCCGCTTTCACCAGAGCAGATTGCGCAGAACGCCGAGACCTACAAAGCTCAAGTCTTCAAGATTCTCGATCCCGAGAAAACCGTCATCGACTTCAACCGCCGTTGGTTTTCAAAGTTCACCGCCGACGATTTCATCCGTCTAGCCGCCAAGTACACAGTTTCGCAAATGCTCGAGCGCGAAGACTTCCACAAACGCTTTCTTGAAGAAAAGCCCATCGCCGTGCACGAACTGCTGTATCCGCTGGCCCAGGGATACGACTCCGTCGCCCTCGAAGCCGACGTCGAACTCGGCGGCACCGACCAGAAGTTCAATCTGCTGGTAGGCCGCGAGCTACAACGTGCCTATGGACAAGATGCACAGATAGTGCTCACTACGCCGATTCTCGAAGGCCTCGACGGCGTGCAGAAGATGTCAAAGTCGCTGGGCAATGCCGTCGGCATCCATGAGCCGCCGCTCGAAATGTACGGCAAAATCATGTCGATTTCCGACGAAATGATGTGGAGATACTACGAGCTGCTAACCGATGTGCAGATCCCCGAAATCGAGAAGATGAAGCGGGAGGCACATCCCATGCAGGCGAAGAAAGAGCTGGCGCGGAGGATTGTGGCCGATTTTCATTCAGCGGAAGCGGCAGCGAAAGCAGGGGAGGATTGGGCGAAGCAATTTCAGAAGGATGAGGTGCCGCAGGATGTGGAGATGGTAGACATCCTTCCCGAGGCGAGGGGAGGGCTGGGCATGCAGGACACAAGCGACTTTGCTGAAAACTCGTTTCCGATTCGTCTCGATAAGCTCGTCCGCCATGTCGGGCTTGCGGCTTCGAACACGGAGGCAGCCACGAAAATTAAGAGCGGGGCGGTGAGCGTAGACGCTCAACCAGTACAGGCTGTAACTGTGAACATTCCACTGGACCAATACGTAACGCTCCGCGTCGGACGGAGAATGAAAAGAGTGCGGGTTATGTCTGACGATGGGCGCTGGATGTGACCACTTGGGGACAGCCTCTCATCCCAGCCCCAGAAAATTCCTGATCAGCTTCTTCCCCTCGCTCGTCAGCACACTCTCCGGATGAAATTGCACCCCCTCCACCGGAAACTTCCGATGCCGCAGACCCATAATCGTGCGCTCGTCAGCACCATCGCTCGTCCAAGCACTGATTTCAAGCTCCGGCGGCAAATTCTCCTCCCGCACAATGAGCGAGTGGTAACGAGTCGCCGTCAAGGGCGAGGGCAGACCGCGAAAAATAGTCTTCCCGTCATGTTCGACTGAGCTGGTTTTTCCATGCATCAGCTTAGGAGCACGCACCACTTCCCCGCCGAACGCCGCACCCATGGCCTGGTGCCCGAGGCAGACTCCCAGGATCGGAACCCTCCCGGCAAAATAACGAATCAACTCCACGCTGATGCCGGCTTCGTTCGGAGTGCACGGGCCGGGCGAAACCAGGATACGTTCGGGCCGCATGGCGTCGACGCCGGTAACGGTTACTTGATCGTTGCGGCGAACCTCAACCTCCGCGCCCAGTTCGCCGAGATATTGCACCAGGTTGTAAGTGAAAGAATCGTAGTTGTCGAGGACAAAGACCATGGAACCCTGAAAACAGCTTACATCAGGCCGGATTCCGGCAGAACGCATGCCCGCAAGTACAGCTTGACACCGCCCCGGCGACACGCCATGCTACAGACTCCCGGAGGGCTCATGGCCGAAACCACTCAGGATAATAAGCGAGCCACGCGCCGTTTTGCGTTGCGGCTGCCAGTATCCGTGTCGTATGCCAACGACGGGGCGCAGGAAAAGGCTGCCCAGACTCGCGATGTGAGCGCGCGGGGCATCTGCTTCTATGTGGATTCTGCAATCAGCGCCGGCTCACCCATTGAGTTCACCCTCACCCTGCCGCCAGAAATCACGCTGACCGAAAGCATTCGCGTCCGCTGCCGGGGCAAGGTGGTTCGGGTGGATGAAGGCGGTCCCGACGGCAAGGTTGCCGTGGCCGCGGTCATCGACGAATACGAATTCCTCTCCGAGCCCTGAGTTGTAAGAATCATCGCTTACCTTCATGAAGCTTCTGCAGTTCATCGGCGCTCTGCTCTTAATTTCCGCAACAGCGCTGGCGCAATCCAATCCGGAACTGTTGGCGAGTTCAGAATCTCCTGCGGTGATTCATTCGATTCAAGCGTTATCGGAACCGAATGGGCCGGTAATCGAGGTCCTCTCCAGCCGGCCGCTGGTTCCCGCGATCAGCACGGCGGAGAATCCTCCGCGCCTGATAATTGATCTGCCCAATGCGCGGTTGACGGTTCATGAAAAGCGGCTCGACTTGCGTGGCAGTGAAATCAATGGAGTGCGGCTAAGCCAATATCAGCACAGTCCACCGGTTGCTCGGATCGTGGTCGACCTCACTAAACCGGTCGCCTACACTTGGGACGCCGCAGGAAATCGATTGATGATCCGTCTTCACGCGGCAGAGGCGCCCAGCCCATCCCCGGTTCCGGCTGTAATGCGCGAGTTGCTGCCGGGTTCGGGCGCTTCAGGCGCCGTAATGCTGGCGGGAAGCCGGGTCGCCACTGGATCGACAGTAACGGCCGGGGTCGACACCGCCGTTTTACGCCTGGAACGTGGTGGCGAAATACTGGTCTGCCCCAGAACCACGGTGTCGGTGACGAGTTCGCAGAACGGTCGTGCGCTGATGCTCGGCATGAGCACCGGGGCGCTTGAGGCGCACTACTCGCTGGACACCGCAGCCGATTCGATTCTCACTCCCGACTTTCGCATCCTGCTGGCTGGACCGGGAGAATTTCACTACGGGGTAAGCGCCGACTCGCACGGCGATACCTGCATTCAGTCGTTGCCGGGGAATACAGCGTCAGTGATTGTTTCGGAAGTCTTGGGAGATGGCACCTACCAGGTGTCGTCCACGCAGCAAGTCATGTTTCATTCGGGAAAACTGAGCGCGGTGGATACCGCGGTACCAACGAATTGTGGTTGTCCGCCCACCACGCCGCCCCTGATGCGAGCATCCGCCTCCACGAAATCGGACCCCAGACTGCCCGTCCCCGGTTCAGAAACCGCAGCGCTTCCAGCCTCGAAGCCCAACGATATTCACGTGCAGGTAGACGTGCCGATGGTGTTTCGCGCCAGCGATCCGCCGCCCGCTGAGATACGTTTGCACGTGGCGCTGGCGCCCGTTGACGAAGCCAAGGCGCTTCCGCTGCGCGATTTGCCTCCGCCGACTTCGTTAGACGCGGTAGTCGCGCCTCCAAAGCCCACGCATCACGGTTTCTTCGGCAAGCTGAAAGGCTTCTTCTCAGCCGTCTTTAGTTAGAACGGCAGTTGAGAACGGCGCGGCCTCGGCTCATCTCCGCCGCAGATTCTTGGCCAGCGGACTGACCCGCTCACGCACTTCCTCCGCAAACTCTGCGCCGCGTTCGATCACCTCTTCGGCGGCATCGCGGGCGTCTTCCGTCCAGTCTTCCACGGTTTCGCGGGCATCGTCATACTTACGTCGCAAATCCTTGCGTATCTGCTTGCCGGCCTTGGGAGCAAATAACAATCCAAGCAATGCGCCCGCACCCAGCCCGATCAACAGGAACGTGATGGCTGTGTTGCTGCGGCCGCCTTCCGAAACCTCATACTTTCCTACGCGCATAAAAACACTCCTCCAGAAGAATATTCCAAGTCTTGGATGAACCTGAACTCATTCTAGTCTCCTGCGAATGAAGAAGGCAGATAACCAGAGTGCGGGCTTCGGGCCGCTTTTTCCAATTTGCCCCAAGTGCGTGTAAAATAAAGCTTTTGAGCCTTGTGTCTGGCGGAAAATGTGGCCTGCCCGCTTCCGTCAGCCAGCCGCCATCAAACTAAGGAGATTTTCTCGCAATGGCTATCCCTGCGACCCAGCTTCGCCCCGGCATGATCATCAAGCACAACAATGACCTGCATTCGGTCTTCAGCGTCGAACACCGTACCCCTGGCAACCTACGCGCCTTCATTCAGGCCAAGCTGCGCAATCTGCGCACCGGGGCCATGTTCGAACACCGTTTTCGCTCGCCCGATCCCATTGAAAAGATCAACGTCGACGAGCAGGAAATGGAATTCCTATACGCCGACGGTGACAGCTATTACTTCATGGACACTACCAACTTCGAGCAAACCCATTTGACGAAGGAAATCCTCGGCGACGCCGTGGATTACCTGACTTCGAATCTAAAGATTAAAGTTGAGTTTTTCGATGGCAAAGCGGTGGGCATCGAGTTGCCGCAAACCGTGGAACTCACGGTAGTGGAGACCGAGCCCGGGCTCAAGAGCGCGACGGCCTCCAGCGTCACCAAGGCGGCCAAGACCGAGACTGGGCTGGTGGTGCAGGTACCGCCGTTCATCAACGAAGGCGAGAAGATCAAGGTGGATACTGCCGAGGGCGTGTATTTGTCCCGCGCCTGAGAACGTGAGAACGAAGGTGGAGAAGCATGCGAAGCTCCTCGCTCGACATGCGGTTCAGTCTTTTGTTCATCCGTCGATTGCTGGTGCTGGCATTGTGTGCCTTTGCTGGCGCACAGCAGCCAGCCTCGACTGGACCCACTCAGTTAGTGGTTGTGCGTGCCGCGCGACTATTCGACCCGAAATCGGCAGCCTTCATCCGTAACCCTGTCGTCACTATCGAAGGCGAAAGAATTACGGCCGTAAGCTCGAATCTGCCCATTCCTTCTGGAGCACAAGTCATCGATCTCGGTGACGCTACCCTGCTTCCCGGCCTGATCGACTGCCATACTCACCTGATGTCGCGCGAGAGCGGCGGCCCGCACGGCTACCAACTCGCACTCCTCACCAAGTCCGTCGCATTCCGGGCGCTCGAAGGCGCTGCCGACGCCCGAGTCACGCTGCTGGCAGGCTTCACCTCGGTGCGGGACGTCGAAAGCGAAGGCTCAGGGTATGCGGATGTCGATCTGCGGAACGCCATCAATCAGGGACTGGTCGAAGGCCCGCGCATGGAGGTCGCAACCCGCGGAATTGGCATGGTAGGCGCGTACTTTCCCTTCGGAATCGCCTGGGACCTGAACGAGTTTCCCACCGGCGTGCAGTTTGTGAGCGGAGTCGATGAGGCCAGGCGCGCTGCCCGTGAACAAATCGGGCACGGCGCCGACCTGCTGAAAGTTTATGCAGACTGGGATTTCCCCACGCTGACGACGGACGAGATTAGAGTGATCGTGGAAGAAGCCCATCGCAATAAGCTCAAAGTGGCGGCCCACGCCACGCTTCCCGAGGGTATCCGCAACGCGCTGACCGCAGGAGTGGATTCCATTGAGCACGGTCACGGGGCCGACCGGAGCACCATGGAATTGATCAAAGAGAAGAACGCCTATTGGGTGCCGACGATTGGCTACTTCTACTATCACTACGAAACTGCTGAGTCTCCACGAGCCCAAAAGCATATGAAAGCTGCTGTGGATCGTACTCGCGAGAACCTTGCGATTGCACGCCAGCTGGGAGTCAAAATCGCGAGCGGATTTGATCCCTCAGACGCCGAGTCCCACGGTCTCAATGCCCGCGAAATCATAGCGCTGACGAAGCTCGGTTTGCCGCCGGCTGAAGCCATCCGCGCCGCCACGGTCAGCGCGGCGGATCTCATGGGCTGGCAGGACAAAGTAGGATCCATCGAGGCGGGGAAATACGCGGATATCATTGCAGTCACCGGCGATCCGGTTGCCGATGTTACGGAACTGGAACGGGTGAAGTTTGTGATGAAGGGCGGGGCGGTGGTCAAGAATGACCTGGCAAAGCACTGAGCAGGAGAGCGGAGATCGCCTTTTCGCATCTGATATTGTGATCTGGGGGCCAGCTTCTGAATTCCGTGTCTGAGAGTACTCAAGCTCGCCGTTTTTTGGTGCGCGGACGCGTCCAGGGTGTAGGATTTCGCTGGTTTGTGGAGCGCGAAGCCCATACCCTCGGAATCGCCGGATGGGTGCGCAATAACCCCGACAGCAGCGTGGAAGTGCTGGCCATGGGAAGTCGCGAGCAGCTTGCCGGATTGAAATCGCGGCTTCAGCAGGGTCCGCGGGCCGCGCGCGTGGATGCGGTTGAAGAAAAAGAAGCCAAGCCGGTCGCCGGTCTGACCACATTTCGCATTGAAGGAGCCTGGTAATGCCGTCTAACGTTGCCCCAATCAAGCCGGAGATGGACTGTGAGCCGCTGAAGAAGCTGATTCGCGAAGTCCCCGATTTTCCCAAGCCGGGGATTCTGTTCTACGACATCACTACGCTGCTTAAGGACAAGCGTGGCTTTGCCATGCTCATCGATGCGCTCGCCGAACATTACATCAATAAAGATGTTGACCTGGTGCTGGGGATGGAAGCTCGTGGATTCATCTTCGCCCCGGCGCTGGCCTATCGCCTGAATGCCGGCTTCGTTCCGGTGCGCAAGCCGGGCAAACTGCCCGCCGCCACAGCCAAGTTCGACTACGCGCTGGAATACGGGACGAACACGCTCGAGGTCCACAAAGACGCGATCCAGCCCGGACAGCGGGTGCTGATCGTGGACGATCTGTTGGCCACGGGCGGAACCGCGGAGGCTACCACCAAGCTAGCGGATTCGTTGGGCGCAAGAATTGCTGGATTAGGATTCGTCGTCGAACTGGATTTTCTGAAGGGCCGCGACAAGCTCAAAGGGTACGACGTGTTCTCGCTGCTCCACTATGATAAGTAGGCGATGACATTCCCGTCCGCGCCTGGCCGACTCCATGAAGAAGGACAACGTCAGTCTACTTAAGGGTGTGGGCGTGGGCACGCTGACCGGCGTGTGCTTCGGACTGGGCGGGTTTTTTCTGTCGGGGGTCCCCACCACACAAGGTATGGGCATGGTCATGTTTTGGCTGACTCCCACGCTGGCCGGCTTTGCCATTGCCCTCGTCACTCCCAAACCCAACATCACGCTGGCGGCGATGCTGCTCTCCGCGCTCGTGTCATTGGTAATGCTGGTCGCAATCGGGAAAGAAGGTCTACTTTGTGCAGTGCTGGCTTTTCCTTTGCTGGCGGCCGGAATTGCACTCGGCGCAGTCTGCGGAAATTTGTTTCGTAAGTACGTGACAGGGGTTCGCGATCAATCGATGACGATGATGCTGTTCTTCCTCGCCGCCCCAGCGTTCATTTTGGCGGGTCATCGCGCCGAGTATCGCGAGTTGGGCGTCCCGCGCAAAGAGATAGTAACGAATAGCGTGTCCATCGCAGCTTCACCAGATGAGATTTGGCCCCGCATCCTTTCGATCGACAGCATCGCTGTACCGAAGCCCTTGCTTATGTACATCGGTCTTCCCATACCGGTGCGCTGCCAGTTAGTTGGCTCGGGAGTGGGAGCCAAGCGGACCTGCTACTTCGAGAAAGGGTCAATCGAGGAGACGATCACGGAATGGTCGCCGCCCAACGCCATGGGTTTAATCATTGACCGCACGAACATGCCGGGAAGGCACTGGCTCGGCTTTGAAAATGCGCGGTATGAATTACGCCGGGAAGGTTCATCAACGCGGCTGATCCGCACGACCAGCATCGTTTCCCACCTTCATCCCATCTGGTACTGGCGTTACTTTGAGAGGCTAGGGGTCGCGTCCGAGCACGAGTACATCCTGAACGACGTGGCGCGGCAGTTCAAGTAGTCCTACCGCAGAAGTAGCGCGATGATGAGCGCCCAGCAGCCGGCGCTAACCACCACTATCAAAGTCAGCCCTAGAACCCGGGCCCATTCGGTTGGTGGCTTAACACAGGCTTCTTCTTTTTCTTTGGCGAGAGCCGCGATGAGCTCTTTCAAGGTCTGTTTACCTGGATCGACGTCGAAGGCTCCCGGCCTCGAAATTCGTATTTGCGTGCCCATACTGATTGGATGTGGGACGGCTTGAGTGGATGGGCGCGGGTTGTAACGTTCCGGTCAAATCTGCTTGACAATCCTTTACGGGGTGCGGGCGGTCAGATGTGGGTCACTACTAGAGTTGCGTTCTTCGGCAGATAGCTCTTGCGCTGAAACCAGTCTTCCATGGCGGCTTTCAATTCATTCAGAGGGACGTTCTTTCCGATTTCCATGGTCCCGTCGGCTGTAGGCAAGGTGTCGTCAAAGACTGTGGCGTTGGTGAAATTGCGCATGGAGAAGCTGTCGAGCCACTTCATCGGGCAGGGCAGGCGTTGGCCATTCTTCTCGTATTCTATGCGGATTTTGCGGGCGAACATCGAAACGATTTAACCACAGAGCGCACCCTTCGACTACGCTCAGGGGCAGGCTCCGGAACACAGCGTCTCCTATGGAGCCGAGGGGGCCGGCGCCGGGGCTGCAGATTCTCCTGCCCCAGTATTCACCAGGTCTTTCAATTCTTTGCTGGGCTTGAAGAAAGGAATTTTCTTGGCCGGAACTTCCACGCGATCACCGGTCTTGGGATTCCGTCCCACGCGCGGTTTGCGCTGGCGGGTGCGGAAGCTGCCAAAGCCGCGAATCTCAATCTTGTCGCCCACCCGAAGTGAGCGCACGATGCTGTCAAAAATGGTTTCGACGATGACTTCACTGTCCTTACGAGTCAACTCCGCCAGTCGGGAGACTTCGTCGATCAAATCCGCCTTTGTCATACGCTTGTTCGCTCCGTGTCAGAGATTTCGCGTCCGCCGTGGCTTTCCGGGAAACCCGGGCTCCCCTACCACTCGGGGCACCCATAACCTTCTCAAATTTCAGGGGTTGTGCGCAAGTGGCTTGTGGATGGCGGGGTTTGAAGATGAGAACGTTCTCGGGTTCGTATCAGGGCATGCCTTCAGGCATGCCATTCGATCCCGCGATGAAATCAGGGGCCGATGAGGCGCAACGACCACGTTTTCCTGAAGACGGCACCCGCCTGGCGGTTGACCACGAACCAGAATCTTCTTGGCACGGCTGAAGCCGATGCCCTAATACGAATCGATCGAGTGATGGCGGTGGAAACTCCCTACTTCCACAAATAATAGAACCCTAATTGGTTCTCCATCAGCTTCTCGCGAGTCGGTAGCCACGGAGAAAGGTCGCCAAACAGCAGGTCGAGAGCGGTTTCTCGGCGCCGTTCCGGATGCACCAGCACCGGCTCGCCCTTGATGTTGACTGCCCTGGCTGTGTCGTCGACGGCTGCCTGAAAGTCGGCAACCTGATCGATCAAATGCATGGACAGCGCTTCCTGCCCAGTCCAGACCCGGCCATCGGCGATGGCTTTGATGTCGGCCTCTTTGGCGTGGCGCCCGTCGGCCACCGCCTTCACAAACTGGCCATACATGTTGTCGATCAGCGATTGCATGTAGGCGCGCTCGGCGGGAGTCATCTCGCGCGTGGGATCACCGGTGTCCTTGAATTCCCCGACCTTGAGCAATTCTGGCTTTAGTTTCAGCCAGCGCATCAGATCGCCATAGTTTACCCACTCGGCGATTACACCAATGGACCCGACGATGCTGCCGTTGTCGGCGTAAATCTTGTTGGTGCCAGCGGAGACGTAATAGGCACCGCTGGCCCCGACGGTTTCAATGGATGCCACGATTCGCTTTTTCTTCTCATCGCGGATGCGTTTGACTTCGCGATAAATCTCCTCCGAGGCCGCCACGCCGCCGCCGGGCGAATTTACATGAATGATGATGGCTTTGATGGAATCGTCATCGCCAAACTTCTTGAGTTGGCCGACCAGGGTCTTGGGGTCGAGGATGACGCCTTCCAGTTCGACGACTCCGATCTTATCTCCGAAGCCGGTAAGCGACGCCTGTTCTCCGCCCGCGTGCAAGGTGAGATAGACCAGGGTAAACACCGCCAGCGTGAATAGAAAGAAAGCTCCGCCGCCGATGACAATCCACAGCCAGGTGCGGGAACGGCCATTCTCAGGCATACAGTGAGAGTAGTGTAGCACCGGGCAAGAGCCGCGTGTGACTTCACTTCCCGTTCTGATTGATAATAGATATCGACGGAATTGATCGGAGTTTCCTATGCGTGACGTTGTCATCGCTTCTTCGGTTCGTACACCTGTAGGACGGGCCTTCAAAGGCACGTTGCGCGCCACTCGTCCGGACGAACTCGCCGCGCTTGCCATCAAGGGCGCGTTGGAGCGGGTACCGCAGCTTGATGTGAAAGAGATTGAAGACGTCATCCTGGGCTGCGCCATGCCGGAGGCTGAGCAGGGGATGAACGTGGCCCGCATCGCCTCTCTGAGGGCGGGACTGCCGGTCGAGACGTCGGCCTTGACGATCAATCGTTTCTGCTCATCCGGTTTGCAAGCGATTGCTTTGGCCGCCGAGCGCATCGGCAGCGGCGGCGCCGAAGTGATGATCGCGGGCGGGACGGAGTCGATGTCCATGATCCCCATGGGCGGTCACAAGATTTCGCCCAATCCTTGGCTGGTAGACCACTATCCCGACGCGTATCTTTCCATGGGATTGACGGCGGAGCGGGTGGCGCAACGCTTCGGAATCACGCGTGAGCAGGCCGACGAGTTCTCTTATCAGAGCCATCAGAAGGCGCTGGCGGCAATTCAGGCGGGAAGGTTCGCGGACGAGACGGTTTCGGTGCCGGTGAGCTTCACGACTCCCAACGGCTCGAAGCCCAAGCGTCAGGAAATTACTTTCACAGTGGACGAAGGCCCGCGTGCCGATACCTCACTCGAAGCACTACTCGCGCTCAAGCCCGCATTTCATGTTAGGGGCACAGTGACAGCCGGCAACTCCTCGCAGATGTCGGATGGCGCCGCGGCGGCGGTGGTCATGTCCGCCGATCGCGCAAAAGCTCTGGGCATCAAGCCGCTGGCCCGCTACGTTTCGTTTGCGACCGCCGGATACAAGCCGGAAGAAATGGGACTTGGTCCGGTATTCGCCATCCCCAAAGCGCTGAAACTTGCCGGACTCAAGCTTTCCGATATTGATGTGATTGAATTGAATGAGGCCTTCGCGGCGCAGTCGCTGGCGGTGGTCAAAGAAGCTGGGCTTGATCCGGCCCGCGTGAATGTTAACGGCGGCGCGATTGCCTTGGGACATCCGCTGGGCTGCACCGGGGCCAAGCTGACGGCGACGGTCATCCGAGAACTCCAGCGTCGCAAAGGCCGCTACGGCATGGTGACTATGTGCGTAGGCGGTGGCATGGGCGCAGCGGGAATTTTCGAGAACCTTTCGTAATCGGCATGGGCGTCGAGAAACGCACGAAAGGACAGTCACTTCAATTCACCACAGAGCCCCAGAGGCACAGAGATTTGTTGCGCCTCAGGCTATAGAATTGAGAGGTTCTCTGTGCCTCTGCGGTGCGATTTTTTGTTTTGAAGGGATCAGCCAATGGCCACAACTTCTACGGCTCCAGTTGTCAAAATCTCCGGCGGCAGCTTTCTGCTCGAAGAGCGCCGGCCTGATGACGTCTTCACACCTGAGGACTTTACCGAGCAGCATCGACTGATCGGCCAGACCACCGAAGACTTTGCCGTCAACGAGATTCTTCCCAATGCCGAGAAAATCGAGCACAAAGACTTCTCCGTTACCCGCGACCTGCTGAAGAAAGCCGGGGAACTTGGCCTCAGCGCCGCCGAAATCCCCGAAGCCTATGGCGGCCTCGAAATGGACAAAGTCACCGCCGCCGTCATTGCCGACCACATCGCCAAATACGCCGGCTTCGCCACCACCTGGGGCGGACACAGCGGCATTGGTACTCTGCCCATCGTGTACTTCGGCACCGAAGAGCAGAAAAAGAAATACCTGCCCCGTCTGGCGGCCGGTGAGATTGTAGGCGCCTACGCGCTGTCGGAAGCCTCGTCGGGATCCGATGCCCTGAATTGCCGCACCCGCGCTGAACTTTCGAAAGACGGCAAGACCTACACCTTGAATGGCGAGAAAATGTGGATCACTAACGCCGGCTTCGCCGATCTTTTCACGGTCTTTGCCAAGGTGGATGGCGAGAAGTTCACTGCGTTCCTTGTAGAAAAGACTTTTCCCGGATTTTCAGTGGGCGCCGAAGAGCACAAGATGGGCATTCGTGGATCGTCCACTTGCCCCATCGTTCTGAACGATTGCAAAGTTCCCGCGGAAAACGTGCTCGGAGAAATCGGCAAGGGGCACGTCATCGCTTTCAATATCTTGAACGTGGGCCGCTTCAAACTCGGCGCCATGTGCGTAGGCGGAGCGCGCGTATCGATCGCGAATGCCATCGGGTACGCCAAGCAACGCAAGGCGTTCGGCAAAGTGATCGCCGACTTCGGCTTGGTGCGCGAAAAGCTGGCCAACATGGCCACGCTGCTCTATGTGGGCGAATCCATGGTCTATCGCACCGTGGGCATGATGGACGTCGCGCTCAACGAAGTGGACAAATCCGGCGCCGACGCGATGAAAGAAACCCGCAAAGCCATCGAAGAATATGCAGTGGAATGCTCGATCATCAAAGTATGGGGTTCGGAGATGATCGACTACGTAGTCGACGAGACAGTGCAGATTTACGGCGGCTACGGGTTCGTCGAAGAGTATCCCGCCGAGCGCGCATATCGCGACGCACGTATCAACCGCATCTTCGAAGGCACCAACGAAATTAACCGTTTGATCATCACCGGCTTCCTGCTGAAGCGGGCAATGAGCGGCCAGTTGCCGTTGATGCCGGCGATCAAGAAGTTAATGGACGAAGTGCTGGCTGGCCCGTCGATAGGCGAAGACCTCGAAGGCCCGCTGGCCGATGAGCGCAAGCTCGTAGCGAGTGCTAAGAAGCTCGGACTGTTCGCCTCCGGAGCCGCAACGCAAAAATACATGCAAGCCATCCAGGACCAGCAGGAAGTCATGGCCGCCATCGCGGATATGGTGATCGAAACTTACGCGATGGAATCGGCGGTCCTGCGGACGCAGAAGATCATCGAGCATAGCAATGAACCTGCCGCTGCCTTGCCGATTGCCATGACCAGGGTATATCTCTCGCAAGCAATGGAGAAGATTGAAGCTGCAGCCAGGAAAGTCATCGCCGCCGTAGCCGATGGCGACATGCTGCGTACTCAGTTGGCGATTCTGCGCCGTCTGGCCAAGCATGAGCCATTCAATACGATTGAGTTGCGCCAGCGGATCGCGCAAAAGATGATTGAGCGGGGGAAGTACTCACTCGCATAAGTCCACTCTGGTCGCGGTGCGCCCTTGAGATCATGTGTGGCCAGAGGCATCAGCGAAACCCTGTAGTTAGACCTCGCAAACCGTGTAGTTAACATTCGGTTACTCGATAATTCATTCCCAGCCAGCCGCTAAGTCTGCGAAAAACTTATATGACGGTTATGTCCGCCAGAAGTGCGGCCTAAACGCGCGATTCCCTGCTTTTGATTGCAAGGTCAATCACTTACTCGAAGTTGCAAGGCTAATGCGGGCTTTGGCACAAAATGTGCCTCTCTCGCCGCCGTTCATTGCCGGCCCCGCGCCACTAATTCCCAAGGGCCTCACCGGCGCCCGCCCGGCGATTCCTGAACATCCGTTACAACTTTGGAGGAAACTGATGAAAAACCCGCGCACTCGTGTGTTGGCTGTGCTGTTGTCCACGCTCTTAGTTTGCTCTTTCTCTGGCTTTGCGGCTGCCCAAACCTGGGTTTCGACGGCAACCCAGGCGATCGGTCCTGCTCTCGACAACGCTCTTGACCAAGGGGCGTTGCCGGATTCCACCCCCATCCACGTCAATGTTGGGCTCGAGATTCGAAATCGGGCGGCGCTGATCACCTACGTTCAAAGCATCACGAATCCGGCCAGCCCGCTGTACGGGCAGGAATTGCAGCCCTCCGATTTCGTGAACCTCTATGCCCCTGCCAGCGCCCAGGTGCAGTCAGTGGTGAGCTACTTGAGCACTCAAGGATTTCAAAACCTACAGGTCGAACCCAACAACCTGATGATTGCTGCGGATGGCACGGCGCTCTCCGTGCGGCAGGCATTCAATACGCAACTTGAGGCGTACCAGGTGAATGGCGCGCCGTTTTACGCCAACTTGAGTGCGGCGCAAGTTCCCGCCAACCTGGGGGGAATTGTCTCGTCTGTTCTGGGGCTAAACAACGCAGGGGTCATGAGCGCCGGTGTTCCTTCTATACCAGATTTTCCCGGCGCCTATCGCCCGGCCAATCTTTGGACTGCGTACGACGCCGACAGCACCCCAACCGGATCGAAGACGGCGATCGCAATTTTCGCAGAAGGAAACGTTTCCGGTGTCATCAGCGATCTGCGCCTAGCCGAACAGCACAACGGTTTACCGCAGGTGCCAGTGAAGGTTGTGCAGGTGGGATTGGCGAGCACCGACACCTCTGGTGTGGATGAGTTCGATCTTGACACCCAATACTCAACTGGCATGGCCAAGAATGTTTCCATGCTGTACATCTACGCCACGACTTCGCTGACCGACTCCGACACGGCTTTGATGTTCAATCATTTTGCCGCACAGAAGCTGGCCCGGGCGGGAAGCGCCTCGTTCGGCATCTGCGAGATATTTCCTTTTCTCGATGGCTCGATGCTCGCGGACGACAACTCTTTCCTGGAAGCGGCCGCACAGGGACAGACGGTGTTTGCTTCGAGCGGCGATACTGGCTCGTCATGTGCAGTCGACGTGGGCGTGAACGGCGTTCCAGGAGACGGCGCGCCGATGGTGGAGTATCCAGCGTCGTCCACTTACGTAATGGGTGTTGGCGGCACCACGCTGCTGACCAACGCTGATGGCAGTTACGACCAGGAGATCGCATGGTATGCCGGAGGCGGAGGTCTCAGCCAGTTCGAGGGGTCGGGATTCTGGCAGTCCCCGGTTAACATTTTCTCAACCGTCGGCAAAGGTGTTCCTGACATCGCCACGGACGCCGACCCAAACAGCGGCGTCTATCTCTGGTTGAATGGGACCGAGCAATGTTGTTATGGTGGCACCAGCCTTTCGTCTCCGCTATGGCTGGGAGCGTGGGCGCGCTTCCAGAGTGCGCACAACAACAAGTTGGGATTCGCCGGACCGGCACTTTACAACGGCGCGACCGCGATTCCTAGTCCCGCATCACCTCCAGGGTTCCATGACATCATTCTGGGTGGTAATGGGCTGTATACCGCTCTGCCAGGTTATGACCTCACCACCGGGTTGGGCACGTTCGACATTTCGAAGTTGAACGCAGCCATCGAGAGTCCGAAGTAACGTTGTAGCGAACTGAAAATGACAAAAGGGGGAAGCCAGCACATGGCTTCCCCAAGTCATTGCGCGGCCTCCTGAAGCAAGCCGGCATCACACCCGACGAATTCACCGCCAAAATCTAGTTAGTTCCCGCAGCAGTTCCATGCTGTTGCCAATCCACATCCCGGCAGCACCGTTAGCTGCCCTGCCCGAAATAGATTGTCCTGCCCCGAGCTTGGCTGGGAAAAAGACTGTAGAAATTTGTAAACCGGCAATGCTCTTCTGCCCTCTGTGGTCAAGCCTTGCTCTTCAACTCCTCCATCACACTCTGAATCAGCTCCTTCGCATCGGTCAGGTTCTTCATCACCATCTGAATATCCATCACCGGCTTGCCCGGCCAGCGCGTGCTTTGGCAGTAGACGCCGTGCTGTCCGACCAGGGCCATGGCATCGGTGATCATGTCCATAGTGACGGCCAGGCGGCCGCGCGGCACGCCCATCATAGTTTCGTAGTGTTCTAGCTCCTCGCGCTTTTCGTCGAAAACGGGCATGGGTAGATTGTACCCTCCAAGCATTCAGCCCTGAGCCGCCAGCATCGGCTGCGGTTTGCTATCCAGCGAAGGCCTCGATAGTCTAAGTACTCGCCCTCAGTGTCCAGGTAGTGGAGCTGGCGTCCATTGGCGGAATACTGAGTGCTGTTTGCTGATTGCTCAAAGGAGACTCTCATGTTCAAGCAAGTCGCTATTGTCTGTTTATCCGTACTCGGCCTCACCGTGGTTGCGTGTGCCCAGAAACCCAGCCCAGCGGCACAGGCGCAATGCAAGTTTTCTGACGGCAAGACCATCACCGTGGACTACTCCAGCCCGCGTATGAAGGGCCGCAAGATTTTCGGCGATCTCGTGCCTTACGGCGAGGTTTGGCGCACCGGAGCCAATGAAGCCACCACCTTCGTCACCACGGCGAATTTGACCGTCGGCGGTAAGGGCGTCCCGGCGGGCAGCTACACGATTTTCACCGTGCCCAACCAAGGGAATTGGAAGCTTATCGTTAACAAGAAAACCGGCGAGTGGGGCATCCCCTACAAGTATGAGTCCGATGAACTGGTGCGTGTGGATATGCAAGTCTCGCCAACGCCGTCGGCGGTCGAAAACTTTACCATCGCCTTTGATCAGGCTTGCACGCTTACTTTGAGCTGGGAGAACACGCAGGCGTCCGTGAAAATCGCCGAAGCGAAATAAGAACGTCTACTTGGCGAGAAGACTATCGGCGGTTTTCTGGAGCTGTTCAAAGTTGTCCGAGAGCCGCCGAGCTTCGTCCATGGCGGCTTTCGACGCTTCCGTCTGCCCGTTTTGCTGCAGGGCCCGTGCCAGCAGGAAATATCCCAGGTCCCAGGGTTGAATCGCTAGGACCTGGGCGTAGTCCTTCACTGCCTCGGCGTAGTTGCCAGATTTTTGTTCCTCCAGGCCGAGCCCCAACCATGCTCGCAACGTCCGCGGTCTCAGATTCACCGCCGCCCGGAAGCTCGCTCGGGCCCGCGCCGAGTCTCCCAAGTCGCGCAAGGCATAGCCCATGTCGCTGAAGGCCGTCGCCCGCAGCCGAGGGTCGCGCGTCATGGTTAAGACTTTGACGTATTGGTCAACCGCATCCTGCGGATGACCCTGCCGTTGCGCATACGCCGCGAGATTCAAATGGCTCATGGGATCTATGGGATCAAGCGCCGCCGCCGCGCGAAAGTGCGGCATGGCCTCTTCCTCGTTTCCCTCGGTCAGCAACGCCCCGCCCAGATTGTCCTCGGCAATGAAACTGCCCGGCGTTACCGCGACCGCATGCGACCACAGGGTTACATTGTCCTTCCAATAACCGATTTGGCGAAACGTCACCGCTGACAACGCTACCAGCGCCATGCATCCAGCTGCGGCTAAACCAATTTTCGAGTTTTCTCCGGCCAAATCTGCGACTCCCCAACAGATCATGAGGAAGAGTCCTACAAACGGGAGATACGCATAGCGGTCCGCCATCGCCTGACTGCCTACTTGCACCAACCCAATCATCGGAACCAGCGTGCCCAGAAACCAAAAACAGCCAACGGCCAGACAGCGGCGGTTTTTCGCCGTGCAGACAAGAACTGTTATTGCCAGCAAAAGAGTTGTGGCGCCAATCGCTAGCCACGTCAGCATGGCTTCCGGGTATGGATATTGGGGTGAGAGATGCGATGGCCACAACGCCTTACCGATGTATCGCAGGTAGGAAATCGCGGCATTCTCCATCCGCATGGCGAGCGGGTAGTCCACCATGGTGCCGACTGCGTTGCCCGCCCGCTGCGCCTTCATCGTGATCACCGCGCTGGCCGCCGAGAGCGCCAGCAGCGGGACTTTTTCCAGAGCCAACTTCGCAAAAGTTTGCGCGCGATGCAGTGGCCAGTAATCCCAGAGCAAGAGTAGAAACGGAAACGTAATCACCATGGGCTTGGCCATCAGTCCGCACGCAAACAGCGCCGCAACAGCTGCGTAGCGCCCGATTGAGGGCTTGCGCGCATACCATCCGTAAAACGCCAGTGCCAGCAGAAAAAACATCATGCTGAGAACCGTCTTGCGCTCGGCGACCCACGCCACCGACTCCACATTGACAGGATGAAGCGCGAAGAGAGCCGCCACCATCCAACTGCGAGCTGTCGAACCCGTCGCCCGCCACAGCACCCAGAAGAGCAGCACTGCGTTCAGCGCATGCAGCAGCACGTTGACGTAGTGGTGTCCAGCGGGATTGAGTCCGAACAACTGGCAATCGAGCGCATGCGAAAGCCAGGTCAGCGGATGCCAGTTGGCTTCATCGAAGCTGGTGAAGGCCCATCTGACCGTCTCCCAGTGAGGCCCGGCGCGAACGTGGATGTTGTCGGTGACATAACGGTCGTCGTCGAAATTGACGAAGGGATGATGGGTGACTGGGTTGTAGAGCGCGAGAGTCGCAATTACTAGAAGAAGACCGAGAACGAGGTTGCGCTTTTCTGGAGAAGAAAAGAGGGTCTGGGCCGGTGGGCTAACGCGCATTGTCGCGGGAGATGCCAATGTCTGAATTTAACCACAGAGAGCACGGAGGACACAGAGAGATATGGAAACCAAGGTAATTGGGGTTTGCTCTTGGCAGTCGCGTTCAGGGGCACATGTGAAATCGGCCGACGTATCTCCTGATCAGCCTATTCTGCCCATCGAAAACGAGAATGATGTTTAGCTGTTCGCCACATAGGGACTGCCAAGCATCCGTAGGATGGCGGGAGGCTATGACGTATTCACCTGGACTCGCGGCAATTTTGACCCCAGAACCATCCGACAGCAATGGCGCCGCTGATTCCTGCACCCACTCTCGGTACTCGATTCCCTCATGCGATAGCCCGGTACGGACGTCCTCAATGCGGGCACCCGTCGGCGTTAACTGGTTTAGATGCGATTCAAGATGTTCTAGCTGACGATATCCATGAGGCAGGCATAGATAAACGAAATAACCCGCTGCCAGACATGCGATTACCAGGGTTCCCGTTCGCCAAGGATGAAGCCTGAACCAGGACTTGTCCATTGTTATCAGCCAACAGCACATTGGAAGGACGCTGCAATTCTGCAGCGTTCCAGCGTGAGAACGCAGGTTGTGAGTTCTCTTGCAGCACTTAATCGCAGACGCAATAAGGCGATTTCACCCGTCGACAAACAGCTGCTTAGCTCGGTTTCCAGCGCAGCACAGGCTTCCGCGCCGCTGCCACTTCATCCAACCGCGACACTCGCGTGGTGTGCGGCGCGGCCAGCACCATCTCGGGATCTTCTTCCACTTCCTCCGCAATCGACTTCATGGCATCGATGAACAAATCCATTTCTTCTTTCGATTCGCTCTCGGTAGGCTCAATCATCAGCGCGCCCGGCACAATCAGCGGAAACGCCGTCGTGTAAGGATGAAATCCGTAGTCGATCAGCCGTTTGGCGATGTCCATGGTGCGGACGCCCTTCTTCGCTTGGAGCTTGTCGCTGAACACAACTTCATGCATCGACGGGGTCGCATACGGTAGATCGTACGCGCCTTCGAGCCCCTTGCGAATGTAGTTGGCATTCAGCACGGCGTCTTCTGTAGTTTGGCGCAAGCCGTCAGGGCCGTTTGCCAGCGTGTACGCCAACGCGCGGACGAACATTCCAAAGTTTCCGTAAAACGCGCGCACCCGCCCCACCGACTGCGGACGGTTATATTCAAAGCCCAGCGCGCCGTCGGGTCTTGTGATCACGACGGGCGTGGGCAAATACGGCTCCAGAATCTTCTTTACCGCCACCGGCCCCGAACCCGGTCCGCCGCCACCGTGTGGTGTGGAAAAAGTCTTGTGCAGATTCAGGTGCATTAGATCCACGCCGAAGTCGCCGGGCCGCACCTTGCCGACCAGCGCGTTCATATTGGCGCCGTCCATGTAAAGCAAGCCGCCCTTGGCATGCATGATGTCGGCAATCTTGTGAATCTCCTGCTCAAATACGCCCAGGGTATTGGGATTGGTGAGCATGAGCGCCGCCACATCTTCATTCATTTGCGATGCCAGCGCCGCGACATCGACCATGCCTTGCGAGTTCGACTTCAGATTTTCGACAGCATATCCAACGGTGGCCGCCGTCGCCGGATTGGTGCCGTGAGCAGAATCAGGAATCAGGATTTTCTTGCGCGCGTGACCCTTGGACTGATGATGGGCTCGCACCAGCAGCAACCCGGTGAACTCTCCGTGCGCGCCAGCCGCGGGCTGCAGCGTGATGGCATCCATACCGGTGATGTCGATCAGGCTGTCGCCGATGTGCGCAAGATGCTGAAGGGCGGTCCCCAAGACCGCGACGTCTACCTGCGATTGGGCGTCATTTACACCCGGGTCAAACGTTGGAAAGAAGCGGAAGAGTCCCTTGCCAAAGCGGAACAGCTTTCCCTCAAGACCGAGGACAAAGCGGCCGTCTGGTTTCTGCAAGGCGACACCTATCAACGACAAAAAAGTTTTGACGAAGCCGAAGTCGCGTTCAAGAAAGTGCTGAGCTCCGTCTCGCCCACCGATCCGCAAAGCGCGGCCACGTTGAACTATCTGGGATACATGAACGCCGATCGTGGCGTAAAGCTCGACGAATCCCTGGGCCAGATCAAACAGGCTCTGAGCTTTGAACCCAACAACGCCGCCTACCTCGACTCGCTGGGCTGGGTTTATTTCAAGTTGGGCAAGTACGACATGGCGGAAGAAGCCTTGAACAAAGCCGCCGTACATATGGGATCGGACCCCACGGTGCAAGAGCACCTCGGCGACCTCTACCAGAAAACGGGACGCCTGAAACTGGCTGCCGCCCACTGGGATCGAGCGGTTCAGGAATGGAATAAAACCGTGCAGGCGGAAGTGGACACCGAAGCGTTCGCCAAGGTCCAGCAAAAACTGGATGCCGCCAAAGTGAAATTGGCGAAAGAAGGTACCGGCACGCAGCAGTAACGGACGACCACACTCGCCACTCTGCTAAACTCCTCGCATGCTCGCCGCCTATGCGGTGCCCGTCGAGCACTCTCGCGGACGCCGCTTCCCTGAAGCTCAACATCCTTATCGCAACGATTTTCAACGGGACCGCGACCGGGTCATTCATGCTCGCGCCTTTCGGCGCCTCGAAGCCAAAACCCAGGTCTTTACTCGCCGCTACTCCGACCATTTCCGCAACCGGCTCACGCATACTCTCGAAGTCGCGCAAGTCTCGCGCACTATTGCCGGAGCCCTGGGCCTCAACACCGATCTCGCCGAAGTGCTCGCGCTGGTGCATGACATTGGCCATCCACCCTTTGGCCACGCCGGCGAAAAAGCTCTCGACGCTGCCATGCGCGAGCAGGGACTCTTCTTCGACCACAATCTCCATGCACTGCGGATCGTCGAGCGGTTTGAGCAGCGCTATCTCGATTTCCCGGGCTTGAATCTGACCTTCGAAGTCCGCGAGGGAATCATCAAACATTCCGGGGATTGCTCCGTTCGAGATTTTCCTCTTCTCGCCGAGTACCGTCTCGACGAGCGACCGCCGCTTGAAGCGCAACTCATCGATCTCGTAACGAGCCGCATATCGCTCCCCCGGCGACCGGCGATCCGACGGCGAGTTTTCGGCGCCGATAACGGTGATCGCGTTGGCGGGACAGACGGCCGAGCAAAGCTCGCAGCCGATGCACCGTTCCTTGCCGTCGGAATAGCGCCGCAGTTCGTGGAGGCCGTGGAACCGCGGTGCGTGCTGCTTCTTCACCGAGGGATACGGGATCGTCGGATGCTTGCGGAACATGAAGCCGAAGGTGATCGACAAGCCCCGTAGGATCGCCGAAACGTTAAAGAGCCGCTTTCGTGAAATCACGTTCACCCTTTGTACGCCACGATGATGGCGGTGACGACGAGGTTAAGCGTCGCTACCGGCAGCAGCACTTTCCAGCCGAACGCCATCAGCCGGTCGTAGCGTAACCGCGGCAACGTCGCGCGCAGCCATATGTAGAAGAATATGAAGCAAGCGACTTTCAAGATGAACCAGACGACGCCGGGAATCATCGTCAAACCAAACGGAGCGTTCCAGCCGCCGAAGAAGAGCAGCGCCGCGATGCACGAGATGGTCAGCATGTTGACGTATTCGGCGATGAAGAACAGGCCGAAACGCAGCCCCGAATACTCGGTGTGAAAGCCCGCGACCAGCTCGGTCTCGGCCTCGACGAGATCGAAGGGCACGCGATTGGTTTCCGCCACGGCCGTGATAATGAAGATGACGCAGCCGACGAACTGCGGGAAGACGAACCACCAACGCGCCTGAGCGTTGACGATGCCATCGAGGGATGTCGTTCCGGCCAAGATCAGCACGCCGATCAGCGAAAGCGACATGCCCAGCTCGTAGCTGATCATTTGCGCGGTGGAGCGCACGCTCCCGAGCAGCGGATACTTGGACCCCGAAGCCCAGCCGCCCAAAGTAATTCCATAGACGCCAATCGACGTGATCGCCAGAATCACGAGAATGCCGGCGTTCACGTTGCCGATCGCCCAGGTCGTGCCCGACGACGATGCACCGAACGGAATCACCGCATAGACCGCAAACGCCGTAAAGAGTGAGATAAACGGCGCGAGCTTGTAGAGCAGCGGGTCGGCGGTTTCCGGCGTGAGATCTTCTTTGAGGATGAGTTTTGCGGCGTCGGCGGCCGGCTGCAGCAAGCCCCAGGGCCCAACCCGATTGGGACCCGGACGCAGCTGCATCCAGCCGAGAATTTTTCGTTCGGCCAGCATCGCGTACGCAAACGATGTGACGACGACGAAGAGCAGAATCACCGATTTAACCAAGACGACGAGCCACAACGGCATCGGTTACGCCCTCATTCCCGTCAGCCACGGGTCGTGCTGCCACGTTCCGCCGCCGGAGAGGATGGGTGCCGCGGGCACACCGTTACCGCTGACCCCGGCTCCTCGACGGCCAAAGCGCTCGTCGCCGAAGGTAAAATCCGATGGGGCGTTGGCGGCGCGATCGACGACGATCGCATGAAGGGCTTCTCCCGATGGGAGCGAGACACCGAGCTGATCGGCGAGCCCGCGCAACATCGCTTCGTCGGAGAGCACGAACTCGGGCGCTTCCAACGATGCGTTAACCGGCAGCAGGTTGCCGCCTACGCCGAGCGTGGTCCCGATCTTTTCGAATGCACCCTTCGCCGGTAACACGAGGGCCGCGCGCTGCGCGGTTTCTGTGAGAAAAAGCTCGCTCACGACCAAGAACGGAATCCGATCGAGCGCGGCGGCGATGGTCGTCGCATCCGGGGCATTGCGCGCCGGATTCGCACCCAAGATCGAGAGCACCGCAAATTTTCCGTCGCGCACGCCATCGAGCACGGTCGAACCCTCCGATGGCAGCATGCCCATCGCCTCGGCGCCACGCGCGTTCGCCTGCTCGCTCGCGATATAGGTCGAGAGCTCGCCGATGCCGGCAAAGGCTTCGGCGTAGTTGCGTCCCCGTTCCAGATCCACGCCATCCCAAATCAGCGCGACCCGTGACGCGTCGCCGGCGGCGCTTCGTGCCTCTTGCGCGGTTGAAGCGCGTACGATCTTCGCGCCGCTGCGAAGCGCCGCTTTGTGGACGCGCAGCCAGAGCACGGGCGCGCGCTCCTCTGGAGAGGCGCCGATGATGACGATTGCCTGCGCGCGATCAATCGCGTCGAGCGGCGCGGCGTTCGTGCCGGGCGTGGCCTGGCGTTGCGCCCCGCCTCGCCAATCCAGGTCGCTAACGCCAATCTTGCGGAAAAGATGCTGCAGGGCGAAGGCCTCTTCGTTGGTAAGCCGTCCGCCGCCGATCGCGCCGACGGCCCCGGTACCGCGCGCCGCGATCGCATCGCGGATTGCCTTCGCCCAGAGAATGAACGCATCGTCCCAGCCGATCTGCACGAAGCCGCCGTCTTTGCGGTAGAGCGGCTGCGTGATGCGGTCGGGCGATTCGTAGAAGCCGACGTTGTAGCGGCCGCGGTCGCAGAGCCAGCCATCGGAGATTTCATCCTCTTCGACGAGCATCGTGCGAAGCAGCGTGCCGTAGCGCACGTCGGCGAACTGTTGGCAGCCGACGGCGCACTGCGTGCACGTCGTCTGCGTTCGCTCCAGATCCCACGGGCGCGACTTGAAGCGATAGGTCTTCGAGGTCAGCGCGCCGACCGGGCAAAGCTCGGTGACGTTTCCGGTAAAGTTGTGGCGGTACGGGACGCCGGTCGCCGTCGCGATGATGTCGCGCGCGCCGCGATCCTTGACCACGAGCTGCCGTTGGTCGGCGATGATGTCGTCGAAACGCACGCAGCGCTGACAGACGATGCAGCGCTCTTCGTCGAGCACGATCGTCGGCCCGAGATCGACGGCCTTGGGTTTATCGAGCTTTGGATCGGCCACGTCGGAGGTGCCGCGCGCGTACGCCATCGCATAATCTTGAAGGTCGCACTCGCCGCCTTTGTCGCAAATCGGACAGTCCAGCGGATGGTTGACGAGAAAGAGCTCCAGCACCACCGCGCGTGCCTCGTCGACCTTCTCGCCTTGCGTTCGCACGACCATACCGTCGGTTGCCACGGTGTTGCAGGCGATTTGCAGCTTCGGCACGCCTTCGATCTCGACCATGCAGATGCGACAGAGCCCAGCTGGACCGAGCTTCGTATGGTAGCAGTAGATCGGAATCTGCTGCTTGATGACCTTAGCAGCTTCGACCAGCAGCGTCCCCTTGGGCACCGTGACCGGCACGCCGTCGATGGTGAGGTTGACCGTTTCGCTCATGCCGCCACGATTCGCGACTTGAACGCATCGGGAAATCGTAGCATGACCGATTTGAGAAAAGGTTCGATCGAGTCGCCCAACGCGCAAAGATTCAAGCCGGTGATCGACCTACCGACGCGCAACAACATTTCGTAATCGCCGGGCACGCCACGCCGCTGCACGAGCCGGCTGAGCACGCGCGCCATCCAACTGCTGCCCTCGCGGCAGGGCGTGCACTGTCCGCATGACTCGTGCGCGAAGAAACGCACGAGATTGTATGCCGCTTGGACAAAGTCGGTCGTATCGTCAAAGACGAGGAACGCGCCGGAGCCGAGCATCGATCCCGCCTTCGCCATGCTTTCGTAGTCGTATGGGAAGTCCAAATGCTCTTCGAAGATGCAGGCCGACGAACCGCCGCCGGGCTGTACCGCCGCGAACGTTCGTCCGGGTCGCAGCCCGCCCGCGATCTCGATGATCTCGCGGACCGGCGTTCCCAGCGGCATCTCGTAGTTCCCGGGATTGCGTACGTGCCCCGACACGGAAACGATCTTGTATCCCTTGCTGCGCTCGGTGCCGACCGCTGCAAACCACGCCGCTCCGTGCTCGAGAATCGGAACGAGATAGGCGAGCGTCTCGACGTTGTTGACCACCGTCGGCATTCCATACAACCCTTCAATGGCCGGAAACGGCGGCTTGAGCCGGGGTTCGCCGCGCTTGCCTTCGAGTGAGTTGAGCAGTCCCGTCTCCTCGCCGCAGATGTAGGCGCCGGCGCCGCGCTGGATGGTCACTTCGAGGTCGTAACCAGTGCCCAAAATATTCTTCCCGACCAAGCCAGCCGCGCGCGCCTCCTCAAGCGCGTTTGAGAAGATCTCGTAACCTTTCTTAAACTCACCGCGAATATAGATGAACGCGTGATGCGTCGCGATGCCGTAGGCGCCGATCAGCATCCCTTCAAGGATCAAGTGCGGCGTCTGTTCGAGGAGCATGTGATCTTTGAACGTACCCGGCTCGGCTTCGTCGCAGTTGCAAACCAGATAGCGCGGAAATTTGTCCTTCGGCAAAAACGACCATTTGCGACCGGTGGGAAATGCTGCGCCGCCGCGACCCCGCAGGGCCGACTTCTCGGCGAGGTCGAGCACATCGGCCGGCTTGAGTTCGCGTACCGCGCGCTCCCACTGCTGGTAGCCGCCGCGCTGGCGATAAACGTCGATGTTTCGCAGATCCGCTTCGCCGATGCCGGCGGTCAAGACTTTAGTGACCGGCATGGCTCGCCTCTTCGTCGACCGTTTCGACCACCGCGCGCGAATCGACGACGGCACGTTCGGCCGTGCGCCGGAAGAACGCCACGTCGCCGCTGACGATGTTATCGAGCATGATCACGCCGCTGGCGTCGCCGACCCCGCCGGCGTTGTTCGGACTTTCCACGCCGCTGGCGCCGGGCGACTTCCGGCCGCGCGAGATCTGTGCGTCCTGAGGAATCTCCCACGTTATCCCGGGCATCTCGGTCTGCGCCATCGGCGCGACCGGATAGGTACCCGTATGCATCGCGCCGATCATCTCGTCGATCTTCGCCGGCGTCAGGTCGTAGACGAACTCGAGATTCACCTCCATGCACGTCGCACGATCGCAGGCCGCCAAACACTCGACCTCCTCGTACGAGAATAACCCGTCCTCGGTGGTCTGAAGGTGTCCGATGCCTAACTTCTCGCGCCAATATGCCATGATATCTTCGGCGCCGTTAATCGTGCACGCCAGCCCGCGACAAACTTGGAGCATATACCTACCGACGGGGCGCCGATAGAGCAGCGTATAAAACGAAACGGCGCCCTCGACCTCGCCCGGAGTGATCTCCAACATCTCCGCCGCCGCGTTCATCGCCTGCGGGCTCACGAAACCTTCGTGCTGCTGAAACAAGTGCATAATCGGCAAAAGCGCCGACCGCCGTTGCTCATACTGCGCGATGAGCCGCTCGCACTCAGGCTTCAACTGCGCGAGCAACCCCGGAAAGTTCTTCTCGCGCTCGCTCATGCGGAGGGTCTCCGACATGACGCCTCGGGGACGCTCGTCGCTCCGCATCCTGCTCCGCTCCTGCTGCCGGGCTCCTCGCTTCGCCATCCATGGCTCCGCTCGTCGTCCCGAGCCCCCTCGGCATCACGTCGGAGACCCGCCGCATGAGCGAACGTCCTCATCGGTCGACCTCGCCGAAGACCGGATCCAACGAGCCGATCATGACGACGAGATCGGCGATGAGGTTGCCGGGCGCGATCCCTTTGAGGATTTGGAGGTTGTACATGCTGGGCGGCCGCGTGCGCACACGGTACGGCCGGTTCTCGCCGTTGCTGACGAGGTAGTAGGCGAGTTCGCCGCGCGGCGATTCGATCGCCTGATAGACGTCACCGGGCGGCACGCGAAAGCCTTCGCTGATGATTTTGAAATGATGGATCAGCGCCTCCATCGAGAGCGCGATCGTCTCTTTCGGCGGAAGCGCAACCTTCGAATCATCGATCATCACGGGTCCGGGCGTGTCGAGCCGGCGACGCGCCTGCTCGACAATGCGCATGGACTGTTCCATCTCGTCGAGCCGCACGAGAAAGCGCGCGTATGCGTCGCCTTCGGTGCGGGTCGGAACGTCGAAGTCGTATGTCTCGTAGCTCGAGTACGGAAAGGCTTTGCGCACGTCGTAAGCGATGCCGCTTGCACGCAGCGTCGGGCCGGTGGCACTCCATTGGAGGGCTTCTTCGAGCGTCAGAATGCCGATGTCGATGGTTCGGTCCTGGAAAATCGGATTGGCTTGCAACAACCCGCGCAACTCACGCATGCGAGCGGGAAACTTCGCGATGAGCGCGTCGAGCCTCGCGAGAAATCCCTCGGGCGCGTCGCCGTTGACGCCGCCAACGCGGATGTAGTTGGGATGCATTCGCGCGCCGCCGGCAGCTTCTTGCAGATCGAGAATGTTCTCGCGCAGATCGAAGCAGTAAAAAAAGACGGAGATCGCGCCGAGATCAATGCCGTGCGTTCCAAGCCAGACGCAGTGCGAGGCCAGACGCGTCAGCTCCATCGCCAGCACCCGAATGGCTTGCGCTCGTTCCGGGATGCGGTCGGTGATGCCCAGGAGTTTCTCGACGGCGAGCGCGTAGCAGAGTGCGTTCGACGACGGCGCGAGGTAATCCATGCGCTCCATCACCGTCTGCGCTTGCGTCCAGAAGAGACCCTCCGCGGTCTTCTCGATGCCGGTGTGCAGATAGCCGATCTCCGGATCGGCCTTTACAACGTTCTCGCCCTCGATTTCGAGCACGATCTGCAAAACGCCGTGCGTCGATGGATGTTGCGGACCCATCGACAGGACCATCGCGTTGTCGCTTCGACTGACGACGTCGGCTTCGAGCGGCGTTGGGGAGAGCGTCACGGCCGCCGGGCCCGCTTCACTTGCTCTTGCAAGGCTTCCAGCGTACGTCCGGTCGGCGGCGTACCGGCGACCACGTTGCTCTTATTGGCAAAATTCGGGCGCGGCGCGCGTTCACGCGCGGGGCCGCGCATCGGATAATCCTTGCGCAGCGGATGGCCCTCCCAGTCGTTGGGCATCTGGATGCGCCGCAAGTCGGCGTGGCCGTCGAAGACGATCCCAAAAAGATCGTAGATTTCGCGCTCGGCCCAATCGGCGGATTTCCAAAGATCCATCACGCTGGGCAGGTGTTCGCCCTCGCTAACGCCGCAGAGCAATCGCACGCGCATCGGTTTCCCCACCGCTGCGACCGAAGCCGGCGCGGGCTTGAGTTTGAGTAGGTGATAGACCACGTCAAAGCGCGGCTCGCGCGGAAGGTAATCGACGCCGCCAACATCGAGCAGGAGCGCGAACCCCTCGCCCTTGAGCGCTTCGAGTCGCTCGCGGAGCTGCGCCGGTGCTACGCGCTCGATCGCCGCGTCGTCGATGGGCGGACGCAGGCTGGGCGGATCGATCGCGGCGCCGCCGATTGGCGGAGTTTGCGTGCTAGGCATGGGGCACTTTTGAGTAAGTTATGCTCGCGCCAAGATGCCGCCGCGGCCGCCTTCGCGGATCTGCTGCTGAATCAGATTCACCGCGTAGAGCAGCCCGTCGGGCGTCGGCGGACAACCCGGAACGTAGACGTCAACCGGAATGATCGTATCGACGCCTTGAATGATGGCGTAGTTGTCGAAGATGCCGCCCGAGCTCGCACAGGCTCCCATGGAAATCACCCATTTCGGATCGGCCATCTGGTCGTAGAGACGCTTTACGACCGGTCCCATCTTCTGCGCGACGCGGCCGGAGACGATCATGAGATCGGCTTGCCGCGGTGAGCTGCGGAAAACCTCGGAACCCAGACGCGCGATGTCATACTCGGGCGACGTGACGCTCATCATCTCGATCGCGCAGCAGGCTAAGCCCATCGTCAGCGGCCAAACCGAGGAGCTCTGCGCCCAGCGCGCGACGTCGTCGAGCCGGGCGAGCATAAATTGACCGGGACCTAACGACATGAGCCGGAACCTAGCGCCACTGAAAACCGCCCTTCTTCCATACGTACGCATAGCCGATTGCCAGCACGACAATAAAGATGACCATTTCGAATAAGCCAAAGACTCGAAGCGCGTGGAGCTGGACGGCCCAGGGGTAAAACGAAGCCGCTTCGACGTCAAAAACCACAAAGAGCATCGCGACCAGATAGAATCGCACGGGAAAACGCCCTGCGACCGGCGAGGTCGGCTCGACGCCGCACTCATAGGCCTCGCGTTTATGTGGGTTCGGCCTGGCCCGTCCTAGCAGGCCGGGCAGGACGGTGAAGAGCAGTGCTGCCGCTACCGCGACACCGAGGAAAATGGCGACGGGCCCGTACGGATTCATGGCTTGTGAAAGTTTTCACAAGCGCTCGGCGACACCTGGCTACAAAAGTGGCTGCCGGGCCACTTGGCGGCGGCGAGCGAGCCGCTTGCTTCATCCCGGGAACTTCGCTCGACGAACGCGTACAAGAGCGGGGATGCGGTACGCCGTTTTGGGAATGCTGTTGCTCTTTGCCCTTGGCGACGGATGTTCGCCGCCGCCGAACATCGTCGGCGTCCAGGATTTTGGCCGCGTCGTGGGTCGCGTTCTCGATGCGATGACGAACCGGCCGATCCCCAATGCACTCGTTTCGGTCGGCTCACTCTATATCACGCGGTCCGACGTCAGAGGCGGATTCACGTTGCGCGCCGTCGCCGGGGATCAGACGGTAACCGCGCGCGCGGCCGGATACTCGACGGCTACCGCCGACACGACCATTCCGAAAGACCAAACCGTCTCGATCGGCTACATCCGGCTCGTGCAGTTGACCGCTCCGGCAGGCATGTCCACGCTCTCGCCGCCGGCAACGCCGACACCGCGCGCCTCTCCGACGCCCTCGCCGGCCGCCCCGGGCGCGGGGCCAACGGCGAGCGCATCGCCGGCGATGACGACGTCGCCCGCGGCGGGCGCCTCGCCGGCAGCGAACGCATCGCCGGTAACCAGCCCATCGCCCGCGGCTCCTTCGCCGGTAACCCCGTCACCAGTAACCCCCGCGCCCGCAACCAGCCCGCGCTAGCTCAAGCGCAGCGTCGCCAGGTCGAGATCGTACTCGATCGAGTGATAAATATCGTCGGGGATTTCGCCGGCCGAGCGCATTGCCGCGATCGCACGCCGCTCGGCGGTTAGCGCTTCCTTCTGCAGCGTTCGGTCGATGCGGCTTTCCGTCGCTTCGATCGCCTCATCCTGCGCGGCCTTGCCGCGCAAGACGTCGATGCGCTGCTGATATTCATCCAGGATGCGACCGGCGATATCGCGCTCGGACGGTGTTTGACGCTTCGCATCGCCGGCTTGCAGACGGGCGATGCCGGCTTCGAGTGCTCGTATGCGCAACCCCGTCTCGCGCTGGCGGCTGCGGCTCGTTTCGGTAACGCCGAGTAACTCGATGAGCGGCCGAAGCGTGAGACCCTGCAACATGAGCGTTACGAAGATCACGCAAAACGTTAAAAAGATGGTGACGCTGCGCTGAGGGAAGGGTTGGTCGCCGAGCGTGTAGGGCAACGCGAGCGCGATTGCAAGCGAGATGATGCCGCGCATTCCCGCCCACGACGCGACGGTGACTTCCTGCCAAGGCGGGAATGGAACGCGTGCGCCAAACAGGCGCCCGACCAACCGCGGAAAATACGTCGCCACGAAGATCCATGCGAAACGCACCGCAATCAACGTGGCGCTGACGAGCAAGCCGTAGAGCACGTAGTCGCGCACGTGCGGCACGAGCGTTTCGACGATCACCGGTAGTTCGATTCCGATAAGCAGAAAAGCAAAGGCGTTCAGCACGAAGGTGAGCAGTCGCCAGACCGACGATCCTAAGACGCGCGTCTCCGAATCGATAAAGCCGGTCGAACGGCGACTGAGGAGCAGTCCGGCGGAGACGGCGGCCAGCACGCCCGAAACGTGCAGTTCCTCAGCGGGCAAATATGCGGCAAAGGGAGCCAGCAAAAAG
>Ga0209169_10000278_pt1 | contig 30846 bp, 25 predicted proteins | sample HubBroMetageWRM4_FD_188346 | JGI IMG/M metagenome (GOLD analysis project Ga0209169, IMG submission 188346) | Warmed soil microbial communities from the Hubbard Brook experimental Forest, New Hampshire - Hubbard Brook CCASE Soil Metagenome WRM 4... | ecosystem: Environmental > Terrestrial > Soil...
CTGAGGCCGACTCGATTTTGACACGTGCTTCCGATAAGATGGATGACTCTCTTATTGGGAAGGTTTTCGACAGGATGTGTGCTGCACAAAAACCGCGCGTGCGCTTTGCGCCTTCTCCGACGGGCTATTTGCACGTTGGAGGGGCGCGCACTGCTTTGTTCAACTGGCTCTTCGCCAAACACGAAGGCGGCACGCTGCTGCTGCGCGTGGAAGATACGGACGTGGAGCGCAACAAGCCCGAATTGGTGGACGGAATCCTGGTGGCGCTGCAGTGGCTGGGAATCGAGTGGGACGAAGGGCCATTCTTCCAGTCGCAGCGCGGGGAAATGTATCGCGCGGCGGCGGAGCGCATCCTGGCGAGCGGCACGGGTTACGCGTGCTACTGCAAGGCGACGGCTTACGCCGGCGGCGATTATTCGGCGACAGAAAATGAAGACCACGAAGGTGAAGGCGACGACGAAGGGCCGAAGACTTTGAAGTCAGTGGCGTGCCCTTGCCGCGATTTTTCGGATGTGGAGCGCGCGGCAAAAGAAAAGGAAGGCGTGCCGAGGGCGATCCGATTCAAGACTCCGCGCACGGGCGTGACGAAATTCCAGGATGCGGTCTTCGGGGCGCGCGAGATTCAGAATGCGGACATCGAAGATTTTGTGCTGCTGCGTTCCAGCGGCGTGCCTACCTATCAGCTCAGCGTGGTGGTGGATGACATTGACATGCGCATCACGCACATCATTCGCGGCGCGGATCATTTGTCGAACACGCCGAAGCAGGTGCTGATTTATCACGCGTTGGGCGCCGCCCCGCCGATTTTCGCGCACGTGCCGCTGATCCTGGGGCCGGATCGCACACGGCTTTCGAAGCGTCACGGTGCGACCAGCGTGGGATCTTATGCGGACGAAGGATTTTTGCCCGAGGCGTTCCGGAATTTTTTGGCGCTGCTGGGGTGGTCCACGGGCGATGACAGCGAATTCCTGCGCACGACCGAGCTGATCGACCGCTTTCAGCTTTCGGGCGTCAGCCGCACGAACGCGATTTTCGATCGCGCGAAACTGGAATGGTACAACACGCAATATCTGCAGAAGCCTCCGGTGGAGGAGTTGCTGCCTTTTGTGGAAGCCGAGTTGCGCCGCGCGGGATTGTGGAAGGACGAATGGGCGACCACCGGGCACGCGTGGTTCGCCCACGCCGTGGATCTGATCCGGCCGCGCACGCGTCTGCTGACTGATTTTACGGGCTGGGCGCGGGCATTTTTCACGGATGAGTTTGATTACGAGCACGAGGCGCGCGATAAATTCTGGAAGGACGAGAAGGTTCCTGCGCTGCTGGCGAAGGTGACCGAGGCGCTCGCGGCGCTGCCTGATTGGAATCACGACGCATGCGATGCGGCGCTGCGCGGAGTGGCGGCGGCCGAAGGTGTGAAGGCCGGGTTGCTCATTAATGCGACGCGCGTGGCGATTGTGGGTCGCGCTGTGGCGCCGCCGCTTTTCGATACGATGGTTGTGCTCGGCAAGGAGCGCGTGGTGGCGCGGCTGCGGCGTGCTTTGGCGTTTCTCTCTTCTCGTTAGCCACTGGAAATTTGTCCCGACCAAATTACTTCGCTCAAATCGGTTGCGGACACTCGTCGCGCGACCGCCGCAATTACTTCGCGGGAGAATTCGAAAAAATTTCAGGATGAGCTGCGTGCGTCGCCGTGCCGGCGGCGGCTACGTCCACGCGGACATCAACCGGAACCTTCACAGGGGGCAGACAGGTGGTGTCGTTGCAGGCCTGGTAGCGCAGCGTTACGGGAAAAGTTACGGCGCCGATGGGGGCGTCGTTGTGTGCGACCATGCGGAGCTTCAGAGTTACGCTGCCGGAATACACGTCGAGGCCTTTGGGCGAAAATGAAAATTTTTCCACACGCCCAGCTGGGTAGAGCGTGTCCAGAACCTCGAATCCGGTGGGAAGCTTGGGCGTAAGAGTCGTGGCGATCAGGTATTGATCGGTGGGGTGATGCGAATTCATGTGGTATCCGTGCGCAATATCCACGGCCACGGCCACTTGGAATTCCTTTCCACGCGGGACGGGCACGAGCGAAACGAAAGCGCGGGGTTTTACAACCGCTGCGGGGCTGGGGACATCGGCTGCGCTCTGTGCAGCAGCGGCCGGGGGTGCGCCCGGCGCAAAATCACCGGCAGCGAGCGCCAGAAAAAATGCGCAAGAAGCAACCATCCATTTAGTTCGCATCGTCCGTCTAAACCTCAATCGGGGTACCTAGTTTTTCCGTCAGGATGCGGCTCATCACTTGATTGAGCGTCTCGCCTGTTTTTTCCTGCACGAAAGCATGCGCGGATTCCGACCAGCCCAGTTTAAAGCTTGTCGTTAGTGCGGAAATCCATATTTGACGGACGGGCGTGTTTGGGCTGATTACGAAACGCGTTTCGTCTTCATCTTCAAATTCGATTTCCAGCTTCCCGCTGCCGCCTTCCACTTCGAAATCGTTCGCGTCGCCTAGTTCGAGCAGGCGATTGCGCAAGGCTTCGAACGTGGCGTCACATTTTTTTGTGAATTCCTGTTCATTCATCATGGCGTTGGCAGGTTACCGCAGTTGCGCGAGTGGGAGCAAGGCAGGCGCGCGGCCAGATGTCAGAGCAGCGACTGGATTAATTTATCGAGATCGGCTTCGCTGGCTAGGCCGATGTAGCGCTTGGCGATTTTTCCTTCACGGGTGATGACGAAGGTTGTTGGCAGGCCGAGCAGACCGCCGAATTTTCCGGCGAGGTCGTCATCGCCGAGCACGATGGGATAATTCATGGTCAGGGAATGGCCTTCGACATCGAACTGAGTTTTCTGCACGTACGGTTCGACGACGCTTTTGCCTTCCTCGTCCATCGCGACGCCCAGCAGAGTGAAACCCTTGTCCGCGTATTTTTTCTGGAAATTGATCATCCAGGGAATTTCCACCTGACAAGGCTCGCACCAGGTGGCCCAGAAATTGACGAGGACGACTTTTCCCTTCAAGCTCGCGAGGGAGACATCTTTGCCCTGCAGATCCTTGAAGGTGACCTCCGGTTCGTTCGGTAGAGGTTTTTCCGTGCCGAGGCCGGCCGCCTGGCTGCCGCTGGATTTGCAGCCAACGAAGCCCGCAGCAGCGGCGGCCAGCAGGATCACGATCAGCGAAAATTTCAGCGTTACGCGCATGCGCAATACTCCCGTTACAGCGAAAACTTATTGAGAAACGCGAGCTTGCCGGAAAGCCACGTGAGCCGGTTCAGAAATACCAGGCCGCCGACGGCCAACAGCAGCACGCCGCTGAAAACTTCCACGGTGTGCAGGTGGCGGCGAAACTTTTGATAAAAGCGCAGGAAGCCGCCGATGCCCAGCGCGGTGATCAAGAACGGAATCGCGAGACCGGCGGAATACACAGCCAGAAGAAAAATTCCCTGCCACACCGTGTCGCGCGTCGCGGCCACCGCCAGAACGCTGGCGAGAATTGGACCGATGCAAGGCGTCCAACCGAAGGCGAAGGCGAAACCCATCAGGAATCCGCTGGCGGCTCCCGGTTGGCCGCCTAGATTGCGAAAACGAACGTCGCGATTGAGCCAGCGCGTGAGCGACGGGCCCAGCAAAAAAATCAGGGAGATGGCGATGAAGTGAATCGGCTTCAGCCAAGTGGGGAGCAGGCCCGCGCGTAGGCTGAGCGCGATTCCGGCGGCGACCAGCGCGCCGCCGATCAACAATCCGGCACGCACGGAAATTTTCGCGAGCAGGCCGGTGAGGTGCAGGCCGAACAGCACAATGAATGCCCCGGCGATGGGTGCGAGCGACGCGCGATTGCGCAGCAAGAACGAACCCACGGCGCTGGCCGAAGCTCCGAACGAAATGAAAACCACGGAAAATCCGGTGACGAATGCCAGCGCGGAAGTGACCAAGCCTGCGCGCGGCGTCTTGCCTTCCTTCAGTTGCTCGACGCCAATCCCTGATAGCATGGAAATGTAGCCCGGCACAAGCGGAAGCACGCACGGCGAAAGAAACGACACGAGGCCGGCGAGAAATGCCGCAAGTATGGAGACGTCCATTCGATTAATCCGCTTCCTTGTGCTGCCGAATCGTTGGATGTGTCAGACGCAGCGACGATGCGCTTCCAGACTGTAATTTTCCCACATCCTTTGGACGCGTGGCTGCGGTTTTTCGCGCTTTCGCGTGCGCACGGGGAAAAACCCGCCAGGTGTCGTCAAAAGCCAGCTCGTTGCGATGGTCCCGCCATCTGCTGCTCGCGTTAAGTATCTGAAAATAAATGACTAAACACCATCGCGCTAGTGGCACAGCGGGTGCAATTGCGTGTGGCACGGGCCCGTCCGCTGGAGCCGGGAGCGGCGGAAATTTTGCAGCTCGCGGTGGCGGGCCCATAAATTTCTGCAAGAGATGGCGGAGGGAGGACGCGATGACACCGAATCAAGTGACGGCTGCGCGGGTGGTTGCAGCGTTTGCGGCTGTGGCTTTGTTTACATTTCTAGGTGAAGTGCTCGCTGCGGATATCGCGGCCGTGTTGCTCACCGTGACGGCGATTGCTTTGGATGGCGTCGACGGATACATCGCGCGGAGCCGCGGCTTGGCGACGCCACTCGGTGCGCAATTGGACATTCTGGGTGATCGCGTGGTGGAAAATTTGTTCTTCACATTTTTCGCGGTGGCAGGGTTAGTTTCGTTGTGGCTGCCGATTTTATTTTTTGTGCGAGGAACGCTGATTGATTTTCTGCGGGGGTTGGCAAGCGGAGCGGGGCGCAGCGGATTCGGAGACAGTTCCATGCTGGAAACGTGGTGGGGGCGGGCGCTGGTGGCGTCACGCGCCAGCCGCGCAACTTACGCGATGCTGAAGTGCGTTTGTTTTTGTTATCTGGGATTGCTGTTGCCCGTTGCGCGTTGGCAAGCGGATTGGTTGGATGTGGGCGTTCGTCGTTCGCTCTTGCTTGGGGGGCAAATCCTGAGCGCGACCGCAGCGGTGTTCTGCGTGGTGCGGGCCGTGCCAGTGCTGTGGGAAGGCCGCCGCTATCTTGGCGCGGTCGTGACCAAGCGAAAAATTCCTGCGCGGGGTGCCGCAGCGATCGAGGGGATACGATGATCGCGGCGCAGCCCGATGCAGAAACGGTCGGCGCGTTCTTTGATCTTGACAGCACGCTGCTTCCCGCGCCATCGCTGGAATGGCGGTTCATCGGCTATCTGCTCGAACGCGACGAGATTTCGAGCGGGCATGCAGGCCGCTGGCTGGGAGGATTTGCCGCAACTTTCTGGCACGATCCACACGGCGCTACGCTCGGAAACAAACTCTATCTTCGCGGACTCAGCGAAGCTCTGGTGAATGAGTGGGAAAAATCGCTCGCGCCGGCATTTGATTCGCTGGCATTCTTCGACGAAGCGCTGCAGCGAATTGCGTGGCACTGTGCGCGGGGTCATCGTGTGTTTCTGGTTAGCGGCACTTTAGCGCCGTTGGCGCGGGTGGCGGCGCGAAATCTCGCCGTGTGTGTTTCCGCGGAAATTGATGTGTGCGCGACTGAACTGGAAGTTGCGCCGGGCCGAACGCGAATTTGGAACGGGCGCACCGCCGGCGAGCACATGAGTGGAGGCGCGAAACTGCGCGCTTTGAAAATGTTCGCAGCGCGTTACGGCCTCGATCTTGCGCGCAGTTACGCATACGGCGATAGCGCTGGCGATCTGCAGATGCTCGAAGCCGTTGGGCACGGCAGCGCGGTGAATCCGACGCGGCGCCTCGCGCGCACGGCGCGGAAGCGCGGGTGGCAGACATACGCGTGGGAGAAAACGTTCGGTGGCACGCCAATCGTTGCCGCGCGGCGGCTTGCGTCGAAGGCGGCGCGATGAAGACGGCCCGCGGCGCATTTATTTGGCGCGATGCGGTTGAGCCTCATCCTTGCGAATCCATAACTGCCCGCGCGGAAGCGCTCAGCACGGCGACGGAGGGCGCGACTTGGGAGGAAGACCCGCTCTGGCTGGCGGAGGCATGGCGCGCTTGCGGGGCGTTTGAGTGGGTGACGATTATTTATTTGGGTTGGATCCTTGCATTGCTGTGCGCATTTCGCCGCAACATCCCGCACGCCGGTCCTTATTTTGCGATTCACTGTTTACTCGCGGCGGGAATGCTCGCGCTGGTATGGACAGGGGCGCGCTCCGGGAACCGCGCAGTGCGATTCGGGCGCCACTGGTATCCCCTGGCGCTCTACATTTTCTTTTTCGAGGAGCTGCGAGGGTTGGTGCACGCCATTTTCCCCGGCTGGTTCGACCGCCGGCTCATTCAATTCGATTACAACTTTGCCGGCGTGCATCCGGCTGCGTGGATGGCTACGTTCGCGACTCCGGCTCTGAATGATTTCATGCAGTTTTCTTACATGACTTATTTTCTGTACCTCGTGATCCTCCCGGCGATCCTTTATGTACAGGAAAAGCGCGCGGCGTTTTGGACCGTGATGGTCTCGACAGCCATCGCGCATTATTCCGTGTATGTGCTCGCTGTCTTGTTTCCGGTGGAGAGCCCTTACTTTGCGCTGGCGTCGTTAAATCTGCCACCGCTTACAGGCGGCGCGTTCACAACTACGATTGAATTCATCGAACGCTTCGGCCGCGTGCACGGTGCGGCGTTTCCGTCGGCGCACGTCGCTGGGTCAGTGGTGGCGCTGCTGGCGGCGCGGCGGTACCAGCCTTGGCTCTTCTGGATCTGCCTGCCGTTTTTCTTGAGCATGTGCGTAGCGACGGTCTATGGCCGCTACCACTACGTTGCGGACGTGCTGGCCGGAATTGTTGTGGGCGCGATTGGTTGGGTGGCGGGACAGTGCCTGATGGAACGCGCAACAGCCGTACTAGAAGTTAGGTAGCGCCGAGTTCCGCTCGACTTCGTCGGGTCGTCTTGTCGTATCCCGCCATTGCCCCTAGCCGCGGCGACACATCTCAGAATATTTTTTCCGGGCGGAGGAGCGTGCCGACTGAGCCTAGGTTCGAGATGCGGAAGACCCACAGATATTGGTTTTCACTGCGAATATTGCCGAAGGAAAATTTGCGGTAGCCGACGCCGACGCCGCAGCAAGAGCCGTTGTAGATGACTTCGACGACCTGGTTTTGAAATTGATGCTGCATCAGGTCATAGCTGGCGCCGATGGTGGCGTTCCAACCGCGACGCGTGAGATCTCCGTAGCCGATCAGGGCGCGAACCTGATTGGAGCGCGGCTCGAATTCAAAACCTTGAGGATTGAACTGCGGAGGCGTCGGCAGATTCACCGCCGAAAAATGGGCCAGCGTGAGAAAAGTTTCTTTGTAGGGCTTCAGCTTCAGCAGGGTGCCGACGGCGGTCAATTGCCCGTGGCGAGGATCGAAATTGACGATGAACTGCGTGTCGAAGTGTTTTCCCGGCTCGAAGCGCAGATCGCTGACGATGGGCGAAAACTGGTAGGGCTGACTGGCAAAGGCAAAAGGCGTAAGCGCATCGGTGGTTTGGAACACGTTGCGCTGCCCGGTAACCAGCGCGCCGCCAAAAGTGGGATCGAAGAAATATTTTTGCGCCAGCTTCCAACTGATGATTTCCTCTGCGGTGCCATCTTTTTTGCGGCGGTAGAGGCGCTGCGTAACCCCGTATTCGAACTCGTTGGTGTTGCTAAGCGTTTCGTCTTCATCGAAGCGCACGAAGCGGCTGAAATCGGTGACACCGTTCACATAGCTGTAGACAATTTCAGGCTCGATGACGTGCTTCCATTTCGTGCCGGAATCCGACGAGCCCCAAACGCGGTCCAGTGTGGGCGGGCGGATGTCAACCGAGAGCTCTTCGGTATTGCGGAAGAACCCCTGATTGACGAACGAGCCATTTTGAATTTGTCCGCCGTAGTAGGTGGAGCGCAGAGTGAACGTAGGCGTGACGCTGAGCCAAGAGCCCAAGTGCAGCGGCATGGTCACGCTCGGCGCGATTTCACTGCGCTCCACGAAATTTCCAGTACTAAAGTTGGTTACTGTGTCCGAGCGATGCGCCGCGTCTGAAAACGCCTGGAAGGAAAAATAAAACGGCAAGTTCTGCCACGGCGATTGATCCACCGAGCCGAAACGGACTTCGGGCGCGGTGCGCAGTGAAACGTACTGCGACGGCGTGGCGTTAACGTAGTTCTGATAGCTGAGGGCGGCGAAGTTAAGGCTGAATCCGCGGAAATTCTTGGTGAGAAACGCGCTGTTGCGCACTTCGGAGTTGACCGCTTGCACGTAGGTCTCGCTCCATGCCAGGCGGTAGGTGAGCGAAGACAAGTTATCGAGATCGGCGACGGCGCGCCAGCCATCCGGCAGCAGCGCGGTGAAAAGCAGTCGCGCTTCGTGTCCGCCCTGATTGATGGGAGGACCTGTGGGTTGTGGGAGACCGCGGTCTTCCACGCCGTTATAGGTTACCTCCAGCGAAGCGTTCTCCCAGGGACGCATGCGCAACACGCCGCGCTGCGCCCAGCCGCGCCGGCTGTAGTAATAGGCGCCGAGAGTCAGGTCCGCCCAATCCGTGGGAGCCCAGTACACGCCGTCGCCAAAAATATAGCCTTTGCTGGAACTCTCACCGGAATCAGGAAGCAAGAATCCGGAGGCGCGCTGCTTTTCCGCAGGGAATGTGGCGTAGGGCACATATAAGATCGGGACGGAAAACAGGTGGAAGCTGCCGTTTTCCAAATGAATAGAGGTCTTCATGTAAACGGTGGCTTTGGGTGCATAGAATTTCCAAGTTGGCTTGTCTGGATCGCAGACCGTCATCCACGAGCGGTGGACAACGTAGGTATTTTCATCAATGCGCTCGGCCTCTTGCGCTTCGAAATAGATTGGATTGGGACTGAGGAGGAGGGTCTGCGTAGGTTGGCGCTGCATCGCGTTCACTTCACGCGGGGGTGCAGGGGGGCGGCGCTGAACGGCAAAGGTAGCGTGCACGTTGTGGAAGGTTCCGTGTCCGGTGGCGAGTTCGTAGCGGGCGTCGGTGGCTTCGAGGTGCTGCGTGAGGTAATCGAGTTGGACGTGACCGCGGGCGATTACGACACGAGTGTCTTCGTTGTACTCGACGTGGTCGGCGCGGAGACGGGTGTTTTGGTAACGAACATCCACGTCGCCATCGGCGTAGTAAATTTGGCCGACCTGACGCTGTTGTTTGGCTTCCAGAGTGGCGTCCTCACCGGGGGTTGCGGCGGCGTTCTTCGAGACAGGCTTGGACTGTTTCTTTTCTGGAGATTGCTGGGGCGCGGTGGCGGCGCTTTGCGCGCGTGCGAGGCATGGGCTCGCGAGCAAGATCGGTAGCAACAATGGGAGAAGAACGTATCTGCGCAGAGGTTGCAAGACCGTTGCTTTCGGCATGCCTCGTGAAAATTGCATTCCTGCCATGAAAAAAGAAATTCGAGCCTAACACGCGTGCTGCGGGCCCGCAATCAGCCATGCGTGTCGGCACCGCTTGCGTGGTTACGCGGCGGCGTTCCGAGATTCGCCCGAAGCGTAGCGTTAGGTCGGTTGCGTTGTCCGCCGGGTTGGAATGGACCGGCAACGGCGTGCCCGCGTCCCTTTCCAATCCATTCAGAACGGGACCCTCGGTTGCGGGTTGCCTGATACGCAACATTGGCCGCGTTAGGCGGTCGGCAAGGGGTCCTGTGTGCCGGCTGCGTGCTACCATAGCGACGTTCCGTCACTGGAATACCGCAGCGCAAAACGGACCAGTGATACAAATATGCAGGCATTGCGGCGCCCTGTTGCTTGAGGACGTCGAAAATTGCAGCTTCTGTGACGCACCGCTCGCCGAGACCGGCGACAATTCCGAACCAGTAGCCATAAGTGTGTCCGCGCCAGCGATTTCGCATGGTGCGCCCGACACGGACGACGATCCCGAAACTGCCAGTTCCGCTGAACCCGAATGGCGGCGAGAAGTTTCGCGCCGGCTGGAAGCGTATCGCGTGCGGCGCGGGCGTTCCCGGCCGGACGAATCGCAATCCGGGCTGCCCTTCTCGCGCGCGTCCACTGCACTGGCCGAAGACGATCGCGAAATCGAAGAGATTGAGCTTTACGAACGGCAGCGTGCGCGCGTGCAGCAGCGCCCAGTGCAAAAGAAACTGCAAAATGAACGCGTCGAGATCAATATTCAGCCGGAGCTTGACTTCACGAGTTTCCCGGACGACCGCGCGCATCCACAAACGGCGCTGGTGCCCGTGGCGGGCTTGGCCGAACGGCGGCACGCGGGCGGGCTGGATTTTCTGTTCCTGGCGCTGACCTACGCGGGATTTCTGGGCTTGTTCCGGTCGCTTGGCGGCCAACTGGTGCTGGAAAAAGTGGATGCCATCGTATATCTGGCGACATTTTATCTTTTCTACGCGCAATATTTTTTTCTGTTCACCACTTTTGCGGGAGCCACGCCGGGAATGCAGATTTGCGGACTGACAATCGTGCGCTTGGATGGCAGTTTGCCGGATACGCGGCAACTGCTGTGGCGCAGTTTTGGCTATCTGCTTTCGGGCGCGACGATGATGCTGGGATTCCTGTGGTCGCTGTGGGATGAAGATCGTTTCACGTGGCAGGATCGCATCTCACAAACGTATGTCACGGCGGCAACTCCAGTGACCGAACCGAGCGAGTTCCAGGTGCATCCCACGCAACGCCATCGCTTCGCACATAAGTAAATCTGAAAGCACGTAGCGCGACGGCGCAGATTAAGAGCACCCGCTCGTTTCGATTGACCGCTGGAGATAATGTCTCCTAAAGTGGTTAATAGTTAATGTAAAAACGGCCGGCAAACTGTGATCGTCGCGGCCAAGTGATGTTCCCGTGAAAGAGATCATCGAAAAATTTATCGGCTATCTACGGTACGAGCGAAACGCGTCGCCGGAAACGGTGGACGATTATGGCGGGGACCTGCGGCTGTTCCAGCAATTCCTGACTCCGCCGGGCGCGGCGACATTGCCGCTGGCGGACGTGGACCACCGCGTGATTCGCGAATTCGTGAGCTGGCTGTACGACCGGAAGCTGCAGAAAGTAACCGTGGCGCGCAAACTTTCGGCACTGCGGACTTTTTTCAAGTTTTGCGTGCGTGAGAAATACACGCGGACGAATCCGGCGGCGCTGGTGAGCACGCCGAAACTGCCCAAACTGGTGCCGCGAGTGCAGACCGCGGAGGAGATCAATGATTTTCTGGATGGCCTGCCGGGCGGCGCGGCTGCCAAGCCCGCGCCTGCGCGCACGAAAAGCGGAAAAAACGGCTCGCCGAAAGTCAATGCCACAGCGCAGCTGATGCCCCGGCGCGACCGCGCGATGATCGAATTGTTGTATGCCTGTGGACTGCGCGTAAGCGAATTAGTGGGCTTGAATCTGGGAAGTTTCGACAAGACCGGACAAATGCTGCGAGTGCTGGGAAAGGGCCGCAAAGAGCGGGTAGTGCCCTACGGCGGAAAAGCGCAGGAAGCGCTGGAAGCGTATTGGCCGGTGCGCGACCGGATTCTGGAAAAGGCGCGCAGAACTCTGAATGCGGAAGCGGTGTTTTTGAATCCATCGGGCGGGCGGCTGACGGACCGCGCGGTCCGTTACATCCTGAAAAAATATTGCCTCCTGGCGGGAAGCAATCTGGATCTGCACCCGCATTCTTTGCGGCACGCGTTTGCCACACACTTGCTGAACGACGGCGCGGATCTGCGCGCCATTCAGGAGCTTCTGGGCCACGCATCGCTTTCCACCACGCAGCGCTATACGCAGACGAGTATCCGGCAACTGATGGCGGTATACGACAAATCCCACCCGCACGCCTGAAAATTGTTTCGGCCCGCTGGGAGCTTCCAGGAGCATCGCATTAGCGTGCGACAGCGTACCTACCACGCGACTTCCTGTGTTGAATCCGCACAGACCAGAAATCGCTGTGATTTCCAATAGCGCAACGGCGATGAAGATGTAAGCAACTCGCCTGCGATTGCGGCATCCAATCAGCAGGGTTTTGCGTAGACCTAAATAAGGAATAACAAGGAATAATTAGAATGAAAACAGCGCAAGCAAAGATAACGGAGCTCGTGCCGGAAACTCGCCCGAACGCTGGCTTGCAAATGTATCTGGAAACGTTGTGCTACAAGACACGGGAACGATTGGAATTGATCAACATTACGAAGGACTTGAATGAAGTGGTGCGCAAGAACGGGCTGAAAGCAGGATTCGTGCTGGTGCAGTCACTGCACACCACGACGGCGGTGTTCATCAACGAATTCCAACAGGCTTTGCTGGACGATATTAAATCGTTTCTGGAACGGCTGGTGGGGCGCATTGATTACTGGCGGCACAACGATCCGAATCTTTCCGAGTGCAGCCGGCAGAACGCCGATTCGCATTTGCGCGCGATGGTGCTGGGGCACACGCTTTCGGTTCCGCTGCGGAACGGCGAGCTGGCGCTGGGTAACTGGCAATCGATCATTTTGGCCGAACTGGATGGCCCGCGTGAGCGGTCTATTCACGTGCAGGTGCTGGGCGTGGCGGACGATTCCAAACGCTAACACGTGGTTGCGATGCGCGCGCGCGACGGTGCGATCTAATGCGCGCGGCGCGGCGCGGCATCGAGCGTCTCGCGAACTTTCTGCAAAAATTGCAGCGGAGTGTACGGCTTGCGGATGAAGGCGCATTTTTCCGGCAAGCCTTGGCGGACGAGCACGGCGTCGTCCGTGTAACCGGACATATATAGGACGCGCATTTCGCCGCAGGCGCGACGCAGGGTGTTGGCCAGCTCGGGACCGCTGGTTTCCGGCATGACTACATCGGTTATCAGCAGGTCAATCCGTTTGGTGTGTTCCGCAGTGATCTTCATGGCGTCGATGCCCGAGGGCGCTGACAAAACGTTGTAACCGCTTTCCCGCAAGATTTCGCAAACCAAGTCCCGCACGACTGCTTCATCTTCGACCAACAGGATGGTCTCCGTACCGGCGCTGGAGGTGACAGCTGCCGGCGCGGGAGGCTTGCGATCGGGAAGTTCGCTGGCGCGAGGAAGATAAATTCCAAATGCGGCTCCTTGGCCCGGCTCGCTGGAAACGGTGACGCAGCCGCCGCTCTGTTTCACAAACCCGTACACAGTGGAAAGACCTAGACCGCTGCCCTTACCAAGTTCCTTGGTGGTGAAGAATGGCTCGAAGATTCGGGGCATCACCTCTGGGGCGATCCCGTGGCCGGTGTCCGCGACCTGCAAGCAGACGTAGGCGCCGGGAATCAGTCCAGGATGCTGGCGGGCTAGTGCAGCGTCCACTTGAATATTGCAGGTCTCGAGCGAGAGCGTGCCGCCGCGTGGCATGGCATCGCGCGCGTTGAGAGCGAGATTAAGGATGACTTGTTCGAGTTGGGGGGGATCGGCTTTGACGCTGCCGATTTTGGGACCGAGGCGCAGGACCACGTGGACATCTTCACCGATGATCGGCCGCAAAAGCCTTTCGCATTGGCGTACGAGCGCGTTTAGATCGAGCACGGCGGGCTGCAGGAGCTGGCGGTGGCTTAGTGCCAGGAGGCGCGAGGTCAAATCGCGGGCACGCATGGCGGCGAAATTAATTTCGTTGGCCATGCGCAGCAGAGAGCTTTGGTCGGCGAGCTTTTTTTTCAGGAGTTCGCTGTAGCCGAGTATTCCGACGAGTAAATTATTGAAATCGTGCGCAACGCCGCCGGCGAGACGTCCGACTGCTTCCATTTTCTGCGCCTCGCGCAGCTGGACTTCCAGGGCGCGACGTTCGGTGACGTCGCGGATGATGGCGATCATGCACAGTTGGCCGGAAAGTTCGATCGTGTGGGCGGACATTTGAACGGTGCGGAGTTCAGAGGACTTTATAGACACACGGACTTCCAGATCGCGCGCTTTGCCGGAACGTTTGAGAAGCGCGACGATGTGCTGGCGGTCCTTGGGATTGGTCCAGAGTCCTAATTCCAGGGAAGTGCGGCCGATGACTTCCTGGCGGGCAAATCCCGTGAGGCGCAGAAAATTGTCGTTCACTTCCATGAAGCGGCCATCTTCCATGGAAGTGATGGTGATCACGTCCGGGCCGAGGTGAAAAGCTTTAGAGAATTTTTCTTCGGAAACGCGCAATTTTTCTTCGGCATGTTTGCGGTCGGTGATGTCGCGGACGGCGAGGCAGAGAGTGTACTGATCCGCCGCGGCGGCGGAAGGGATGCGGTTCATGCGGGCGAGAAACCAGCGCTTGCCGGCGGGGACATCGAGGGAGTATTCGAATTCTTCGCTGCGTCCGCTGACCAGAACTCTGTCAAAAATTTGCGAGAACGGCCGGAAAAATTCTTCGCCGATAACGCCGGAAACACGCTTGCCTTTCAGTTCGTGGCGCGGGCGATAGAGAAGTTCCTCGTTGGTGGTCCAGATATTCAGGAACGTGCCGTCGCGATCGAGCTCGAAAACGATTTCATCAATGGAGCCGATGAGGGCTTCGAGGCGCGATTCGTTTTCGACGGGGCTGTGGTGTACCGGCGGCTGCTCGGGCGCGGCTGCGGGATTTTTTGTGCGGACGCCAGGGTCCGCCGACTGCGGAACGATTTCCCCAGGGATCCGAGGGTTATGCACCATGATCGAAAAAGCTACTAGACGTTGAGAGTCAGCGATGTTTCGGGCACGAAACCGTCGGTGCGGCCGTGCGATGCGCGTGGCGGCGGCATCGGATTTTTTACACGATCCACTGGATTGTAAAGAGTGTCGCGTTCGACGGGCACGCGTCCGGCCGCGCGAATCAGGCGCTCGAGTTCGGCGCGCGTCATGAACTCAGGAGTGGTGGCGCCCGCATCGTGATAAATCTTTTCCTCGACGACCGTGCCATCCAGATCGTTGGCGCCGAAGCGCAGCGCCACTTGCGCGATGCGCGGCGTCAGCATGATCCAATAGGCCTTGATGTGCTCGAAGTTGTCGAGCAGCAGGCGCGAGATGGCGATGGCTTTCAAATCGTCCATGCCAGTGGGCCCCGGAAGATGCGCGAGTCCGGTGTTTGCCGGATGAAATGCCAGCGGAATGAAGGTGACGAAACCGTGGGTAATGTCCTGCGTCGCGCGCAGCTGCAAAAGATGATCGACTCGCTCTTCGGCAGTTTCGATGTGGCCGTAGAGCATGGTGGCGTTCGAGCGCAAGCCAAGCTCATGGGCGGTGCGCGCGATTTCCAACCAGCGCTGGCCGCTGACTTTGTGATCGCAAATAATTTTGCGCACGCGCGGATGAAAAATTTCGGCGCCGCCACCCGGAAGCGAATCCACACCGGCATTTTTCATGGCGAGGAGCGTATCGCGGATGGAGAGCCTGGAGATGCGCGCGTAGTAGCCGACTTCGACCATCGTGAAGGCTTTCAGGTGCACTTGCGGAAAGCGCTCTTTCAGGCCGCGTATCAGCGTGAGGTAATATTCGAACGGCAAATCAGGATGCAAGCCACCGACGATGTGGAATTCAGTGGCGCCCTCCGACACTCCTTCACCGGCGCGCTTGTAAATCTCGTCGAGCGCGAAGTTGTAGGCTCCGGGTGAATCGGGCGAACGGCCGAACGCGCAGAGCTTGCAGTGGGCGACGCAAACGTTGGTGGGATTGATGTGACGATTGACGTTGAAATAGGTGACGTTGCCGTGTTTTTTTTCGCGCACAAAATTCGCGAGCCAGCCTACCGCCAGAAGATCGTGCGACTCATAAAGCGCTAGACCGTCTTCAGCGTTGAGACGTTCGCCAGCTAGTACTTTGGCGGCTACCGGCTCAAGGCGAGCGTCATTCACTTGCAGCGTGTGCAGTTGCGGATTCATTTACGTTTCACAATTCCTTCGCCGCGTTTTCAGGGGCGATTTACGAAAGTTGCAGCGCCCCAGAAGAGCAGGAACAACAAACTAATATAGCCATTCACGGTGAAAAACGCAGCATTCATTTTGCTCAGGTCGTGGGGGTGGACGAGCGAGTGTTCGTAGGCCAGCAGCGCCGCTACTACTGCAATGCCCACCCAGGCCGGCCACGCTAGCTGAAAGCTGAGCGCCAGCCAAACGAGCAGCGCGACCATTGTTAGATGCATTCCGCGTGCGATGAGCAGCGCACGCGCAACGCCGAATTTTTTCGGGATGGAGTGGAGACCAGCGGACTTGTCGAATTCGATGTCCTGGCAGGCGTAGAGCACATCGAATCCGCCGACCCACAAAGTCACAGCGGCGCAGAGAATTAACATGCGCAGGTCGAGCGAGCCGCGAACGGCGATCCAGGCGGCCGCGGGCGAGATGCCCAGAGCGAAGCCGAGGACAAAGTGGGACCACGCGGTGAAGCGCTTTGTGAATGAATAGAAGAAAAGGATAGCGAGCGCGACCGGGGAAAGATTCAGCGCGAGCGGATTCAACTGCCATGCCGCGAGGACCAGCACCGCGGAGGCGATCACGGTGAATGCGGCCGCGAAGCCGACGGAAAGTTCGCCCTGGGGCAGCGCGCGATTGGCGGTGCGGGGATTGCGCCGATCGAATTCCAGGTCGGCAATGCGGTTCATGGTCATCGCGGCGGAGCGCGCGCCGACCATAGCGACGATGATCCACAGGAGTTGCCGCCAGGTCGGGTAGCCACCCCCGGCGCGGGCGGCCAGCAATGCGCCGACTAGCGCGAAGGGCAGCGCAAAAACGGAGTGCTCGAATTTGATCATTTCGAGCACGATGCGGATGCGGTTCTTCGCCACAGTTTTATTCCTTCCCGCCCTTCCAACGATACTGCTTTTCCTGCGGCAACCCTAGCTGCGCGAGCACGCGGAATGCAAACTGTTCGATCAGGTCGTCAATCTTCTTGGGCGCGTAGTAGAAGGCGGGCATCGCGGGCATTACGGTGGCGCCCGCGTCGTGTACGCGCAGCATATTTTCCAGATGGATGCGGTTCAGCGGGGTCTCCCGCAGGCTCAGAACCAACGGTCGGCGCTCTTTCAGGCAGACGTCGGCCGCGCGCGTGAGTAAATCACTGGCGGTTCCAGCGGCGATGGCGCCTAACGCGCCGGCCGAGCACGGAATGATGACCATCGCGTCCACGATGGCGCTGCCCGAGGCGATGCTCGCGCCGATGTCTTTGTTCGGCAAATATTCGATTTTCTTTGCCGGTGTGCCGGTCAAGAGCGACGGCAGTTTTTTCGCGTCCGTCGGGACCACGTCGAGTTCCGTTGCCAGCAGGCGCATGCCCGCTTCGCTTGAGACGAGATAAACGCGCTGGACGCGTGAATCGGCATCGAGCAAACGGAGGACGGATTGGGCGTAGGCCGCGCCGCTCGCACCGGTGATGCCAACTGTAATAATGATGCCGCTGGATTTCGCCATGGGTGATTTCTGAATCATCGAGTTTAGGTGGCGCGTTGCGGTGGAGTCAAGGCGAGCGGTGACAGGATTCGGTGCGGTCTCGCGGGATTTAATGTTGACAGGAGCGCGTGTATCTCTGAAAGTCGCTATCGAGCCAGTGGACTTTAGTTCCGGCGGAAGCGGGGAAATATGAATTTGATTGAAAGAATTTTTGCACGGGCCAAACATTGGCAGATTTTTCTGCTGTTTGTGGCGGTGCTTGTCATCGGGGAGTTTCCGGTCATCGGCAATTTCTCGGCCGCTGTGAATCCCCAGGAAAGTTACGCGGGTGTTTTCGTTGTGACCGAGGTGGCGACGGCGGTGGCCGCCTGGTGTTTTCTTGCGTGGCTGTGGTCTCTGGGTTCTTTCCTGAATTCGATCGTGCCGACCGCGATAAGGCCGGGGAAGAAATTCTTCCAGTTCGCAGTCGTCTATTCAGCACTGTACGTTCCGGTGTCCATGGCGGTTTTTCAGAGCATTAATCCAAGATTGTTTGTCGCCATGATTCCGCTGTCTCTGCTGGCCGTATTCTGCATGTTCTACAATCTTTATTTCGTAGCCAGGAACCTGGTCATGGCGGAGACGGGCCGAAGCGCGTCATTTTCTAACTATGCCGGACCGTTTTTTCTTATTTGGTTTTTCCTCATTGGCGTGTGGTTTATTCAGCCGCGGATTAATCGACTGTACGCGGAGAAGCGGAGCGCTGAAGCAACGATGTAAGTTGCCGCTGCCGGGAAGCTGTCCGGCTCGGTGGACATCCTGCGCAGCGACTGTGTTCTTAATTGCACTGGCCTCACGCTGTTCGCCGCTCTTCTCCCGGGTATGCGTATTGCTACGAATATTCAGCGACCGAGGAGTGTGCCAACGTAAGTTGGGCACTATTGCAGTCCCCTAAAACGACACACGATGCGGCCCGCGGCCCAAACTGGGAACTCCATCCCTCCGACTCACCCACCCGCCCCAAGTCAATCGCTAGCGAAACATAACCGAAAGCCGTCACAAGCCATTGAAAACGAACACCAGGGCTCCAAATCAATCGCCAGTTTTTGTCGCATTTTTCCACCCGCAGCCGGCCCCAAACCCGCGCTCGTTGCGTCGAAACCCACAAAGGTGGAGAATACCTGCCGCCGTTGGGAGGCTTCTAAATGAATGTTACGCGGAAGATGCGTGCCGCCGCGATCGCAGCGTTGGGATTTGCGCTGGGGCTGGGCGGGGTGTTGAACGCAGCGCCGGGCGAAAATCAAGCCGCGAGCGGGGGCGTGAAGGTGCCGAAGCTGGAATTTCACGACGTGAAGTTGGACAACGGCTTGCGCGTGATCCTGGTGCCGGACCATTCGGCGCCGGTCTACGGCATCGACGTCTGCTACAACGTGGGCGCGCGCAACGAACATCCGGGGCGCACGGGATTCGCGCATTTGTTCGAGCACATGATGTTTGAAGGCTCGGAAAACGTGGCCAAGGGCGAGCATTTCGTGCTGGTATTCAACAACGGCGGCAATATGAACGGGACGACCAATGAAGACCGCACCACGTATTTCGAAGAATTGCCGAAGAACCAGCTGGATTTGGGATTGTTTCTGGAAGCGGACCGCATGCGCGCATTGAATGTGACGCAGGCGAACCTGGACAACCAGCGCAACGCGGTGCAGGAAGAGCGGCGGCAGGGGATTGACAATCAGCCCTACGGGCGGGCGCAGCTGGATCTGGACAACCTGGCATATGACAATTTCGCGTACAAACATTCCACGATCGGCTCGATGACGGACTTGAACGCGGCGAGCATTGACGATGTGAAGGATTTCTTCCGGATTTATTACGCGCCGAATAACGCGGTGCTGACGCTGGTGGGCGATTTTGATCCGGATGAAGCGCTGGCCAAGGTAAAAAAATATTTCGGGGCGATTCCCGCGCAGCCCGCGCCGCCGAAAGTGGATTTGGCGGAGGAGCCGCATTACGGCGAGCGCCGCGAAGTGATTTACGATCCACTGGCGCGTTTGCCGGAGATTGACATGGCCTATCACATCCCCGCAGGCAACACGCCGGAAAATTATGCGGCGCAACAATTGACCTACGTGCTGGGACAGGGAGAAAGCTCGCGTTTCTACCAGCGTCTGGTGAAGGAGAAGCAACTCGCTTCCCAGGTCAGCGTGCAGTCGGATGCGCGTATCGGCGTAAGCCAGCTTTACATTTCGGCGAATCCGCGGCCGGGCGTGAAAGTGGAGGACCTGGAAAAAGCAATTGACGAGGAAATTGCGGCGGTGGTGAAAAGCGGCGTCACCCCAGAGGAGCTGGCCAAGGCGAAATCGCAGCTGCTGCGGCAGTTCATTGAGCGGCGGCGGTCGGCGTTGTTCACCGCGGTTTTGATTGGAAATTACACGGTGTATTTCAACGATCCGAACCTGATCAACACGATTGTAGACAAGGAACAGGCAGTGACGGTGGACGAAGTGAATGCGGTGGCGAAGAAATATCTGGTGCGCGACCAGCGCTCGGTGGTGATCACTTATCCGGCAGCGGATGAAAAGACGTCGTCGAAGGGGGCGCAATGAGAGGGAGCGCGATGAAGAATTTCAGCGGAGTTTGGCGGGCTTGGGGAGTTGCGATTGACACCCCGGCTACACTCGCAACCTTTGCGCTGCTGGCAGCTCTCGCCGGACTGCTGTTGCCGGGAGCGGCGCTTGCGCAAGGCCAAGGCCAGGACAAGAGCGCACCGCTCAGCCAAGTGCAGCGGTTGAGCCGCGCGCCTGTGAATAAGGACGTGCTGCGCGTGCAGCTGCCGCGGCCGACCGTGGTGAAATTGAAGAACGGATTGACGCTCGTGCTGGAAGAAGACCACAAGCTGCCGACGATTGCGTTCACGATGTGGATTCGCCCGGGACAGCTGGCGGACCCGAGCGATCTGCCGGGGCTGGCGTCGTTCACGGCGGGAATGCTGCGAGAAGGGACCGAGAAGAGGACGAGCGAGCAGATCGCCAGCGAAGTGGATTCGCTGGGCGCGACGCTGGACGCGAGTTCGCGGTTTGGCGTGAGCTACACCTCGGTGAATGCGTCGGGACTGATCACAGACGCTGCGAAAATTCTGGACTTGCTGAGCGATGTGGTGCTGCATCCGAGTTTTCCGGCGGGCGAGCTTGCCAAATTCAAGCAGAGCGAGGGGGCAAGCCTGGAACAGCGGCTATCGAATCCGGCGTTTCTGGCGACGCAGGGATTCCGGCGGGTGATTTATGGTGAAACGCCGATGGCGGTGGCATCGGCAACGAAAGAATCGATCGAGAAAATCAGCGTGGAGGATTTGAAGCGCTTCCACGAGAAGCATTACGTGCCAGGAAACACGATTTTGGGCGTGACCGGTGACTTCACGGCGAGTGAAATGCGCGCGACGATCGAAAAATATTTCGGAGGTTGGACTGGAGCGGCGGAGGCGCCGGAGAAATTTGCGGCGGCCGTTGCGCCGCAGGCCGCGAAAATCACGCTGGTGGATCGTCCGGCTTCGGTGCAGACCTACATTATCGTTGGCGACCGGGGAATTCGCCGGACCGACCCGGAATATTATGGATTGGCGGTGATGAATCAGGTGCTCGGAGGCGGGCCACAGGCGCGGCTGTTTCTGGATCTACGCGAGGAGCACAGCCTGACTTACGGGTCGTACAGCCGGTTTAACGCGGAGATTTATCCGGGTGATTGGCAGGCTTCCGCGCCGGTGCGCACGCAGGTGACCGGCGATGCGTTCGACCGGTTCCTGTATGAATTCAAGAAGATCAACAACGAGCCGGTGCCACAAAGCGAAATGGACGACGCGCACCGGGCGATCATCGCGAACTTCGCGCTTTCGCTGGAGCAGCCGAGCCAGATATTGAATGATTGGCTGACCGCGCAGTATTACGGGCTGCCGGCGGATTATTGGGATAAGTATCCTGATCACATTGGCGGGATTGATGCGGCGGGGGTGCAGGCTGCGGGGAAGAAATTTGTGGACCTAGATCACTTGCAGTGGATTTGCGTCGGCGATCGCAAGGAAATTGAAAATGTGCTGAAAAAATACGGCACAGTGAATGTGGTGGACGTCACGGGAAAAGTCGAGAACTAGAATCGGCTAGCGCAGGCTTATTCTTGCAAGGACGGGTGACGCACAATAATGCCGCACCCGCCCTACGAAAATCAAACGGGCGGCGTTCAGCCTCTTTTGATCGCGCGGACGATTAGCAACAGGATGATGGCTCCGACCGTGGCCATCACGAGTTGACCGATCAGGCCATAGGCGGCGAGACCCAACAAACCGAAAACCCACCCGCCCAGGATCGATCCCACGATTCCGACGATTAGGTCCACCAGGATGCCCATGCCGGAGCCCTTCACGATCTTCCCCGCCAAGAAACCGGCGAGGATGCCGATGATGATTTCCCAAAGGAATCCCATGTGTGCACCTCCGAAGGATTCGAGTAAAAGCCGTGCCTCGCAGAGACTGTTTCCCGAGCGATTGACTGGGCGCCACTCTAGCACGAAAGAGCGCGGAGCGATGCACGTCAGACAGGTGGCGCGGGAGCAGTGCTAGAATGCGGAACTTGTCGAGGACACACCATGGATGAAGGGGACGTACGGAAATTTCTGGAGGCGGTGAAGCGCGGGAGTTTGCCGGTGGAAAGCGCCGTGGAGCAGCTGCGCCAATGGCCCTATGAGGATCTGGGGTTTGCGAAGATTGACCACCATCGCGCGCTGCGGCAGGGATTTCCGGAAGTAATTTTCGCACGGAAGAAAACGGCGAAACAAGTGGCCGAGATCGCGCGGGGAATGCTGCGCGCGAAGGCGTCGCACAACATATTGATCACGCGCGCGGACAAGAAGATTTTCGCGGCAGTGAAAAAGCTGGCGCGGGCGGCACGATTTCACGAGCTTTCGGGGGCGATCACGATTTCACGTAGCGAGGCGAATCATGGGAAGGGGTTGATTCTGGTAGTGACGGCGGGGACGAGCGATATTCCGGTGGCGGAAGAAGCGCTGGTGACGGCGCAAATCATGGGAAATCGCGCCGAGGCGATTTATGACGTAGGCGTCGCGGGACTGCATCGGCTGTTGGAGCACCGGAAAAAATTGGCCGCTGCGCGTGTGATTATTTGCGTGGCGGGGATGGAAGGCGCGCTGCCGAGCGTGGTGGCCGGGCTGGTAGCTTCGCCGGTGATTGCTGTGCCGACTAGCACGGGATATGGATCGAGTTTTGGAGGATTGACAGCGCTGCTGGCGATGTTGAATAGCTGCGCCTCAAATGTGAGCGTGGTAAATATCGATAATGGATTTGGGGCCGGATGCGTGGCTAGCGTGATTAACAGGCTTTGATCGGCCAGCGAGAGCGAAAAAATTTAACGCAGAGGACGCAGAGAAAACCGGGACTTCTTTAGGCGAGGGCAGTTGCCAGCGCGGCGGCGATTTCATTTTCTTCGCTGGGATGGACCGTGCGGAGGTCGAGGATTAGGCGGTCGTCCTCGATTCGGGCGATTACTGGCATTGCGGCGGGTGAGGTAGCACCGCGTGGGTCGTTGGTTTGTGGCTTGCGCAGACGATCTTCTAGTCTTGCGGCGGAGTGGCGCGGCGTCGAGATGGCGATCAGCGTGGTTGGCAACTGCTGATCGGGAGTGGAGCCGCCGCCGATTACAGAAAAGCCCGGATGCGTTTCGAGGCTTATGTCGGTAGGTAGCGCGGGACGGAACTTTTCGCAAAAGTTTTGGGCGCGTTCGCCGATTTCTTTTTGGGATAGCCGGATCATGCGCAGCGTCGGAATTTCGTCAAGCGCGCCGCGTAGGTAGGATTGCAACGTGGCTTCCAGGGCTGCGATGGTGAGCTTGTCCACGCGGAGCGCGCGAAAGAGCGGATTGGCGCGAATGCGCTCCACGATTTCTTTTTTGCCCGCGATGATTCCCGCCTGAGGGCCGCCGAGCAATTTATCTCCACTGAAAGTGATGATGGATGCGCCGGCTTCGCAACTGGCGCGCGCGACCGGCTCGGCAACTCCGTTGGCCGAGAGATCGGCGATGCAGCCGGAACCGAGATCTTCGTAAATAGGGAGATGGAAGCGTTCGCCGAGCGCGACCAATTCCGCCAGCGAAGGGCGCTCGGTGAATCCAGTGATGCGGAAGTTCGAAGGATGCACGCGCAAGAGCAGGCGGGTGCGATCGCTGATGGCGCGTTCATAATCGCGGAGGCGAGTGCGATTGGTGGTGCCGACTTCGCGGAGCAGCGCGCCGCTCTCGTTCATGATGTCGGGGATGCGGAAACCATCGCCGATCTCGATCAGCTCGCCGCGAGAGACGATGACTTCGGCGCCTGTGGCCAGAGCGTTGAGGACGAGAAATACGGCGGCGGCATTGTTGTTGACGACGATGGCGGCTTCGGCCCCGACCAATTCGGCGAGCAGGCGTCCGGTGTGAACGTCGCGCTTGCCACGTTCGCCGCGCGCGACATCGTATTCGAGATTCGAGTAGGTGGCGGCGGTGGCGTTGATCTGCGCGAGGGCGGCTTGCGATAGCGGGGCTCGGCCGAGATTGGTGTGCAGGACTACGCCGGTAGCGTTGATGACGCGGCGCAGAGATGGCGCCAGGGCAGCCTCGAGGTCGGCAACGACGTGGGCTTCGAATTGGGCCAGGTCGAATGCTTCCGGATAAGGGGCAGCGGATTGCGATGGCTCGCTTTTCAGGCGCGCGCGGAACTGGGCGAGTAGGCGGCGAACGGTTTGGGCGACGAGAGCGCGACCGGATTTTTCTGCCACGGCCGCCAGGCGCGGTTGGAGCAGCAATTCGTCCACCGAAGGGATGGCGCGGAGGCGGGCGCCTGAATCCTTCGGCGTTTCGGCGGCGGATTCTGGAACGGGGTTCATCGTTAAGGCATTTGAACACAGTGTGATAAGGCCTGGCAATCCTCGCCTTGCGGGGAGGCATTTCCCTTTGCGACATATAGGCGGAGGGTCACATTGACGCCGCCGATTGCGCACTCTAGGCTGAAGATGCAGGCGGCTGTGAAGTGGCCGCGCGCGCGCTACAGGAAGGCTTTTGCGGCGGCAAGGGCACGACACGGTTCAAAAATTATGGCGACTATTGACGAAGAGCTGGGACAAATCGAGCGGGACATCCGCACGCTGAAAATTGAGTTTGAGCAATATTTCGGCGGCGGGCGTTCGCGACCTCCGACGGATACGCAGTGGCGGCTGGAGACGAACTTGAAGCGGTACTCGGACCGGACGGGGGAGCTCTCTTCGGGGCAACGATTTCGCTACAGCAATCTGGCTTCGACGTACGCGAAGTACCAGGACATGTGGCGGAAAAAGCTGATCCAAAAAGAATCCGGAACGACGCAGCATCATTACGGCGCGGCGGCGAAGGCCATCGAAGGCGAGCGACAGCGCAAGGCCGCGGAAGATGCGATGCGGACGCGCATTGCCGCGGAGGCTGCGGTGAAGGCCGCGGCCGATGACGCGGGAGTGTCTTCGGCGACGGCCATCGCGCACGCGGCTGCGGATGCCGCGACACGGGCTGCCGAAGTGCGACACGCCGCTGATTTTGCTTTGGCGCTGTCTGATCCTGAACACGAGACTGAAAAAGTGGAGAAACTTTATCAGCGGCTGGTGGAAGCGCGCACGGAGACTGGCGAGAAGGCTGGAGTGCCTAGTTTGAAGGATTTCGAGCGGTTCGTGCGGCAGAAGACGAAGGATTTGAAGGAAAAGGGCGGGCGGGAAATTGAGTACACCGTCAGTATTGAAGGTGGGCACGTGAAATTGAAGGCGCGCGTTTCGAGCTGAGGATTCAGCTGCGCCACTGCAGTTACGAGCAATTCCGCAGGTCAAACCGATTTAATTCCCACAGAAAGGGATTCCGCAGAGCACTTTGCTTCTGGACTCGTTCGAGTGTGAAGCTAGCTTCGATTGAATTCTTCTTCGCGAAGGTGTGCCCTTCCGAAATTTTCTGCAAACGCATACACTGGCGGGGCTTTGTTGACTGGAGGAATCATCGTGGCGGGAGAACGCGGGGTGGTGCGGGCGCTGATCAGCGTGTTCGACAAGACGGGAGTGGTGGAGTTCGCGCGGGAGCTGGCGACGGTGGGAGTGGAGATTGTTTCAACGGGAGGCACGGCGCGATTGCTGCGCGAGGGCGGTGTCGGAGTGCGCGACGTGGCGGAATTGACTGGGTGGCCAGAAATGCTGGGCGGGCGAGTGAAGACGCTGCATCCCAAGGTTCACGGCGGAATTTTATTTCAGCGCGGGAAGGCGGAGGATCGCAAGCAGGTGGGCGAACATGGAATTGTGCCGATTGATCTGGTGGTGGTGAATTTGTATCCGTTTTCGGCGACGGCGGCGAAGCCGGGCGTGACTCCGGAGGAATTGATCGAGAACATTGATATTGGTGGGCCGGCGATGGTGCGTTCGGCGGCGAAGAATTTTCAGAGCGTGGGAGTGGTGACCGACCCAGCGGATTATGCGGCGATAGCTGCGGAGCTGCGCGAAAAGCATGAGCTGAGCCTGACTACGCGGCTGAATCTGGCGCGCAAGGCCTATGCGCGGACGGCTCGTTACGACGGAGAGATTGCGACGGAGCTCGAGCGGCTTAGCGTGAGTGACGGGGCGGCTGGCGGCATTGTGATTGGCACGCTGGAGAAGCTACCGCAACGGATGCACATTGCGTTGGAGCGGCGGCAGTCCATGCGTTACGGCGAGAATCCGCATCAGGCTGCGGCGTTGTACATTCCCGCGGGATATCCGGCGGCGGGACTGGCGGGCGCGAAGCAACTGCAGGGCAAGGAACTTTCCTACAACAACCTGGTGGATCTGGATTCGGCGTGGGCGCTGGCGAAGGAATTTCACCGGCCGGCGGTGGCGATCATCAAGCATAACAATCCGTGCGGGGCGGCGGAGCAGGAATCGTTGAGCGAGGCGTATTCGAAGGCGCTGGCGTGCGATCCGGTGTCGGCATTTGGCGGGGTGCTGGCGTTTAATCGCGCGCTGGATGCAGCGACGGCGGAGCAAGTGGCGAAACTATTTGTGGAGTGCGTCGTGGCGCCGGGATATGCGGCGGCAGCGCTGGAAAAACTGGGCGCGAAGAAAAATCTGCGTTTGCTGGAAATGCAGAGCGGCGAAGCGGTGGAGGAACTCGATCTGAAACGCATATCGGGCGGCATGCTGGCGCAGGAAGCGGACCGGCACGAATTGGCCGAAGTGGATTTAAAGGTAGTGACGGAGCGCGCGCCGACGCCGGCAGAAACGAGAGCGCTACTTTTCGGCTGGAAAGTTTGCAAACACGTGAAATCGAATGCGATTGTGTTTGTGCGCGAGGGGCAGACGGTGGGCGTCGGCGCGGGGCAGATGAGCCGGGTGGATTCCGTGAAGATTGCGGTGATCAAGGCGGCGACGAACGGGCTGGACTTGAAGGGCAGCGTGGTGGCGTCGGATGCGTTTTTCCCTTTTCCTGACGGCGTGGAGGAAGCGGGAAAAGCGGGAGCGGTCGCGGTGATTCAGCCGGGCGGGTCCCTGCGCGATGCGGATGTGATTGCGGCGGCGAACAAGATGGGGATGGCGATGGTTTTTTCGGGCGTGCGACATTTCCGGCATTAAAACGCCCCCGGAAATATTCTGCCGAGAGCGAAGAGCTATTTTTTCTTGGGGTGTGCGGCGGCGCTGGAATTGGGCGCGATGGCAGCGAGCGGCTGGCGATGATAGGTGATTTCGACGATTTGCGGATCGCCAGTTTCGGGGATTATTTCGGAGCGCCAGGTATACGTGTCGGCGTCAATTTTGGTGAAGACGACACGCTTAGGCTTGCCGTTTGCGGAATTTTCGAAATCGATTTTCTTCGGTTCGACGGTGGAAAGTTTTAGAAGCGTGGCCTCTGATTTTTCCCATGGCACCAGCTCCGGCGTGAAATGGCGGAAATAGAAATTGATGCCGCCCGGTTTTTCCAGCAGCGTGAAAAACTCGATTACTAAAACTTTTTCGTTTTCGATGAGCCGAAAATCGCCGACCATGGTGCCGGCTTTGGGAGCGGTCCAGATCTGCTCGGCAACCCGCGGGCCCCAATCGCCGCGCCAACGGCCTTCGAGCCACGCGAAGTCTGAAAGATTGGGGGTCGGCGCCGCTGCGGGCGGGGCCAGAGACACGGCTGCATTCGCTGCCACCGCAGAGCCGGCATTCGATTGCGAGGTCACGCCGGCAGCTTGTTGCGCGCAGTCTGCGGGCGACGTGGCTAATAATGCGAGCGCGGCGCCGAACGCAAATAGGAAGAAAACGCCGATTCTGAACCGGAACACCCTTGGCCTCCGATAGATGCAGCGATGAGATTTTCCCACAGGACTCATTGTGGGGTTAAAGGGATTTGCGATAATAGCAAGCATGTTCGGTAAAAACTTTATCACGGAGGTATCCTAACGCGGTTAATTTGCGTCCAAACATTGTGCGGTATTGGAAAGAACGGGCACACGGTATTGCTTTGACCGCTTTGGGCCGCTGTACGATAATGGAGTTTTGCGACGGACTCATGAAAACAATAATAGGAATCGCATTTTTGGCATGTATCGGACTGATCGCGACGGCACCCGCCGCGCGCGCGCAGAATACGTCGCCTGCATCTTCCACGCCGGCCGCTCCTAAAACCGCGGATTCTTCTAAGAATTCCACATCCACGTCAGCAAACCCGGGTGAGCAGGGGGCGCAGGGCGATGTGTATTACTACTACGCGATAGGGCATGTGGACGAGCAGCAATACGAATTGACCGGACGGGCGGACCTGGCGACGCAGGCGATCGATGCTTACAAGAAGGCGCTGGAACTGGCGCCGGCATCGCCGGTAATCAGGGAGCGGCTGGCGGAGATCTATGCCAAGTCGCAGCGACTGCGCGAAGCCGTAGAACAGGCGCAAGAAACGCTGAAGACCGATCCCAACAACGTGGATGCGCACCGGCTGCTGGCGCGGATTTATGTGCGCGAGCTGGGAGATTTGAGCGCCGGCGAAGTGCAAAAAGAAACGCTGGAAAAGGCGATCGCGCAGTTTCAGGAGATTTTGAAAATTCAGCCCGATGACGTTTATTCGGGGTTGTGGCTGGCGCGGCTCTATCGTTTTGAGAACAAGCACAGCGAAGCTGAAACCGTGCTGCGTGGATTGCTGTCGCGAGACGCGGCAAATGGTCCGGCGCTGGAACAATTGAGCCAACTGCTGATGGATGAAGGGCGGTCGCAGGAAGCGGTGAAGCTGCTTTCGGACGCGGCTGGGGAATCTTCTTCGCCGGAAGTTTACGATTTGCTGGGCGACGCATATTCGCAAGCGAAGGATTATGCGAAGGCCGAAGATGCGTACCGTAAGGCTGTGGAGGAAGATCCGGACGATCCGGGCCACCTGCATGGCCTGGCGCAAGCGCTGATGGCGGAAGACAAATATGCGGAAGCGCTGGAGCAGTTCAAACGATTGACGGAGATCGAGCCAAGCACGTCGGAAAATTATTTGCGGATGGCGCAGCTTTATCGCCGCCTGGGGAAATTCGATCAGGCGGAGGCGAGTCTGCTGCGGGCGAAGCAACTGGCGCCGGGCAGCCTGGAAGTGCTCTATAACGAAGCGCTGCTGTACGAGGACCAGGGGCGTTACGACGATGCGGTGAAGGTGCTGAGCGACGCGATCGCCGGGATGAAGAGCCAATCGAGCAGCGCGCGAAACTCGGCAGGGGCTGCCGCGGGCAATGGCGCGGACGCAGCGGCGAGTGGCGAGGCGAGCCCGAACGCGCTGGCGATTCTTTACGAGCAACTAGGGCACGCGTACCGCGAACAGGAAAATTATTCGGCGGCGATTCAGACCTACCAGGATATGAGCAAGCTGGGTGCGGACGCGGAAAAACGCGCGCAGATGCTCCTGATTGACACGTATCGGGAAAGCCGCGATCTGGACCGCGCCATTGCAGAGACCAAGAAGGCTTTGCAAGCTGCGTCAAATGATCCGAGTCTGACAGTGACGCTAGCGATGCTGTACGGCGAGAAATCGGATGCGGATGCGGCGACGAAACTGCTTGATGGTCTGCTGCGAGGAAACGACAGCGACCAGGAAATTTATTTGAATCTGGCGCAGGTGCAGGAGCGTGGGAAGAAGTACGCGGAAGCTGAGCAATCGGCGCAGAAAGCCGAGCAAATGGCGCGGGGCAATGATGATAAGGAGACCGCGTGGTTCATGCTGGGCGCGATTTACGAGCGGCAGAAAAAATTCGATCAGGCCGAGCAGGAATTCCGCAAGGCGCTGGAAGTGAGTCCGGGCAATGCTTCGGTGCTGAATTATTATGGCTACATGCTGGCCGACCGCGGCGTGCGTCTGGAAGAAGCGACGGCGATGATCAAGCAAGCGGTGACGCAGGAGCCGAGCAACGGGGCTTATCTGGACAGCCTGGGCTGGGCGTATTACAAACAGAATAAGTTGACCGAAGCCGAAGAAAATCTGCGCAAAGCGAACGATCGGCAAAAACACGACCCGACAATTCTGGGGCATCTGGGCGATGTATATTCCAAGCTGGGGCAGAGCGACCAAGCCGCGATTTATTGGGAACGGGCGCTGGCGGAATGGCAGAAGGCCGTGCCGGCGGATTACGAAACCGACAAAGTAAACGAACTGGATGCGCAGCTGAAGAATCTGAAACGGCGAACGGCGCAAAAAACCACGCCGGATTCGGCGAAACCGCAGTAAGCTCCCCCGCATGACTCGCGCGACAATCAAGAAAAAATCGGTGCGTCTGCCGGCGTTTGCGAAAATTAATTTGTGTTTGCGCGTGATGGGCAAGCGGCCGGATGGTTATCACGAGCTGCGCACGATTTTCCAGGCGATTTCGCTACACGATACGCTGGAGCTTTCCATTACACCTGGCTCGTCCGGTTTTCACTTCACGTTGACTTCGAACGATGCGACGTTGCTCGGTTCTGAGAATCTTGTGGCGCGCGCGGTGCTCGCCATGCAGCAGGAAATCGGATTTCATGGCGACGTTGCCGCGCATTTGGAAAAGAAAATTCCGGTGGCGCGTGGGATGGGCGGAGGTTCGAGCGACGCTGCGGCGGCGATGATCGGCATGTTGCGGCTGACCGGTGCGAAGGTGCCGCTGGCGCGATTGATGGAAGTTGCGGCGAGCCTGGGAGCGGATGTGCCGTTCTTTTTGTTTGGCGGACGGGCTTTGGCGGTGAATCGCGGTGACGAAATATATCCGCTGCGGAATGCGCCGAAGCAGACCATTGTGGTGGTTTCTCCGCGCAATATTGGAGTGAGCACGAAGGACGCCTTCCAGTGGATTTCTGCAGAATTGACAAAACGACCGGAACCCCCTAAAATTTGGGGGTTCTGCGCTCTGTGCTGGAGCCGGCAGGGGGCGGGCCTTTCGAATGATTTCGAGGGGCCGGTCTTCGGTCGTCATCCGCGCCTGGAAGAAATTCGGGACGGATTGCTCAAGCGAGGAGCAGCAGATGCCGCGCTGGCGGGTAGCGGGTCGGCGGTGTTCGGAATATTCCGAAACCCAGCGCGTGCGCGCCGAGCCGCTCGTGCGTTCCCGGAAGATTCG
>Ga0209169_10000279_pt1 | contig 30729 bp, 32 predicted proteins | sample HubBroMetageWRM4_FD_188346 | JGI IMG/M metagenome (GOLD analysis project Ga0209169, IMG submission 188346) | Warmed soil microbial communities from the Hubbard Brook experimental Forest, New Hampshire - Hubbard Brook CCASE Soil Metagenome WRM 4... | ecosystem: Environmental > Terrestrial > Soil...
CGATTCCGCGGGAAAGAATCCCCGGCATGAAGCTGGGGATTCTTTCCAGTGCTACCTACTCAGTTCGACCATTCCAAGTAAAGGGCCAAACTGTTCGCGGGCCACAGCATAGCACTCGCATGATGCCTCTTCCAGGCCCGCCCGATTGAGAATCACAATATGCCCGCGAGCGTAGCGAATGAACCCGGCTTGTTGGAGGGCCGCCGCTGCAATTGTGACGCCTGAGCGGCGCGCACCTAGCATCATCGCGAGGTATTCGTGGGTAAGGGCGATCTTATCGGAATTTACGCGGTCGTGCGTCAATAAGAGCCATCGGGCACACCGCTCATACACGCTATGCTTACCGTTGCAGGCTGCCAGCTGACCTAGCAAGTTCACATAGGCTTGAAGAAATCGATCGAGAACGCTGCGAAACCGATCGTCGTTGGCGGCAAGCAGTCTTCGAAAGTGGTCGCTGCTAATGACAACGGCGCGCCCGGGAACCTGGCAGTAGCTCTCGTTTGCGGACGTAGTCGCTCCGAGCAGCAGCGGGATGGCCGACACGCCCTCGCGGCCGACAGTACCAACTTCGATAGAGCCGCCGTCATACATTTGGGTTACGACTGAGAGTACCGCTTCGATTGGGAAATAAACCTCGCGTATCGGAAGCCCAGCTTCGTAGATCTGCTGCGGGGTTTCGAGAATGACCAGGCTCCCCGCTTCAATAACATCTGCGACCATCTGCGGACTCAACCCACAGAGAACCGCGTTTTGCTTGAGTAAGGATTCGGTCAACTTGGTTGTTTGCTTGGTATTCATGGCCCTTGCGAGACCCTCAACTCGCAATTAAATGGGAATCGTTCGGAGGTCTGTGGTCCATTCTGTGCAATGGCCATTATGCGGCTCGGCGGGGCCAGGCCGAAAGAGCCACCTTCGGTGGCGGAGGTAAGGCCAGTGGCCCAACAAACTCGCCTCGATTCTCGCTTCGCGCATATCAAGATCGACGCAGCGTCATCGGTGCCCAAGCACCGGCAAATCTACGCCGCGCTGCGCCGCGCGATTTTGGAAGGACGCCTGCGAGCCGACGACGCGCTTCCGTCGACGCGTCAGTTGGCGAGCGAGCTGCGCGTTTCGCGAACCACTGCCCTGGTCGCCTACGAGCTCTTACTTGCCGAGGGCTACGTCGTCGGTCGCGCCGGCGCCGGGACGTTCGTCGCGCGCAATGCCGTGCGCCCGCGGCGCAAACCGCCCGTTGAGCGCGTTGAACCGCGCCCGCTCTCGCAAGCGGCGGACATCCTGCGCGTGTGGCGATTGCCCGAGTTGGCATCGCTGGCGCATCCGTTTCGGCCGTCGTCGCCGGCGTTCGACGCCTTTCCCGTCGCGAAGTGGTCGCGCATCGTTGCGCGCCTCGTGCGCGATAAGAGCGCGCGGTGGATGAGCGAAGGCGACCGTCGGGGTTACTTGCCGTTGCGCAAGGCCATTGCCGCACACCTCTTCACGCTGCGCACGTGCGATTGCAGCCCCGACCAGATCGTCATCGTTTCCGGTTCGCAGCTCGCGCTCTTTATGTGCAGCGTGCTGCTCATGGATCACGATGACGCCGTGTGGATCGAAGAACCGGGCTATCCGCCCGCCCGCCTCACCTTCCGCGTACGCTCGAGCCGGGTCATTCCCGTGCCCACCGGCGAGGCCGGGATCGACATCGATGCCGGTAAGTCGCTCTCGCCCGACCCGCGCGCTATCTACGTGACCCCGGCGCACCAGTGGCCGCTCGGCTTCGTGATGCCGGTGCAGAAGAGACTCGCACTGCTCGAGTTTGCCGCAAAGCGCGGAGCCTGGATCGTCGAAGACGACTACGACGGCGACCTGCGCTACGATCGAAAAACCTATGCAACGTTATTTGGCTTGGACGAATCGCACCGCGTCCTGCACCTCGGTACGTTCACGAAGACGATGCACCCCGGACTACGGATCGGCTTCATCGTTCTTCCCGCCAATCTGGTCGATTCGTTCGTCGCCGGACGCCAAATCCTCGATCGCTATCCGAATACGATCAGCCAGGGGGCACTTGCGGAGTTCATGGAGAGCGGCGCCTACGCGCGACACATCCACGACATGCAAACGCTCTATCTCGAGCGGCATCAGTTACTGCGCGAACGAATCACCAAACAGTTGGCGGGATTTCTCCATGCGAACAAAGCCGAAACGGGAACGTTTACCGTGACGGAGCTGACCGGCGGCGTCGACGATGTCGCGCTCGCCGGCGCGCTCAAGAAGGAGGGGTTCGGTTCGGTACCGCTTTCCGTTGCCTACGCGGGACCGCCGATAAGGCGCGGGCTGCTGCTCGGTCACGCGGTCGCGCGCCCCGAAGAGATTCGAAAAGGCGTCAACGCGCTGGAACGAATCGCTTCAACCATGGGGGCACTAAAGGCATGACCATTAAAGTCTTGTTTGCATCTTGAAGGCGTAACCACTCGTCCATACGCTGGGTGCGATTAGGACGCGCTCAAAGTGTACTTTACGGCGAATAAAACGGGGACCTAAACAGCGATGAGCGGGCGTCGTCTTTCAGTAGCTCGTTTTACCTTGTTGGTTGTAGCAGTGCTTCGGCGTTGATCTTAGGCTCCTGCTCACACTCCGGTGACAACTCGCAGTCGCAACCAACAGCAAGTCCTACGCTGATTCCTGCTAACGCTAGTGAACTCTCTAGCCTGGTGTGGCGTTTCTATCACGATCAAGCGCAAAGCACGAATAAAGGATCCGCGGGCACCGCTGAAAAGGATACAATGGGGATTGTTTCGCAGCCATTCCTAAAAAGCCACGCTTCTACTTTGGTTAGGGATTACGGCTATATTGCGAACCCGGACGTTACTATTATAAGCGTTCGCGGGTACGCGGTTGATTACACCGTAAGTTACGAATTACGGCGCAAATCCCAAAATCAATTCGTACCTAAGGGTTTGTCGCCTTCCTAAAGCGCGACCTCAGGTTAGTCGCGCTCTTGCAAGGCTTCTCGACAATAACAACGCAACGTAGTCTTTCAGGTCGCGACATCATTGGGGGACCTGCCTTCCGCGCGCTGCTTGGATCCAATGTAGCGGTTGGCCAGAAGCAGCGTTCCAAGGACGGCGAGCAGGACCGCATTCCCGTACGCCTGGGTCCCGAGCGAGGTCGGCGGGTAGAGAAGGATCTCGCGGAGCTCACTTACGATCGCGACTTCCAGCATCAGCGGAACCGAGACGCGATGGTTCCTCAGATAGAAGATCAACGTTCGAAAGAGCTCCACGAGCACCAACAGCAAGACGACCTGCGAGAGCACCTGCGAGGGAGAGCTCGCGTGGACAAAGGCTATCAGGCCGAGCGTCCGGATGGCATAGACCATCACAACCAGTAGGATCACGCAGAGCGAGGCAACGATTGCGTCCTGCGCGAGTTCGAACGTGCGACTCAAGAGCTGATGTACATCGGTATGTGGCACAATCGCTCGCCCGCGTTCGCGCTTCATTGCGTTCTCTTTTCGCCAACGTGATCGCTGCACCGGTGTAATGTGCGGATTGATCCATGTCGTATTCGGCGTGACCGGCAAACGTACGCGAAGATCATCATGCGCGATATCGCCCGTCCTGCGTCGATAACGTTGAGCCTGGATTCCAACAAGTATGCGTGGGACTCCACGCGTACGCTGATTTCCGTAATAGAACTAAATCGCCATAACCCAAGCGCGGCACGATAGCGCCGAGCGCACGAAAGGTGCCCGACTAGCCGCTTAGCCGGAAGCGGCTAGCCGGAGGCCCTTAACACCAATGTCCGGGAACCCAATACCAGCCGTGATACGGGACGTGGCGCCAATGGCCCGCGCACCATGCGCCCGGATGACGCGCGTACGCGCCGGGTACCCAAACGTATTTGACGCCGTTCCAGCGCCAGTAGCCACCAACCCAGACATAGCCAGGACCTGGCGCTGCTGGAACCGTTTCGACGACGGCTGTGGGCGGTCCAACTTGCACGTAGACCACAGCGGCCGACGAAGTCAAGGTAAATCCGAAGGCCAGGAGAGCGGCTATACAGACATTCTTGATCATCTTGTGATCCTTCCAGCGACGGCGCACAGATCACCGTCGCTTGGCTATGGTCGTACCCTCCTTTAGCCGACATTCCCCATATGGCCGAGATTTTCGACGCCAGATTGTCGCCTCCCGGACTAAGGGGCAGGGCCCGGTGCTCTGGGCGGCCGGATTCCGACCTGGCGACGCGGCCCTCGCGCCGTTGGGGCACCAAATCTCCCGTTGTATTTGGCCTTAAAAGCCATGATCATGTAGCGTTCATGCCGTCGCGGGAATCGGCGGCGCGCGCTCGCACAACAATGGCTCGTACGGCTGCAGACTGGTAACATAGATCGGTCGCAGCTTACGGCTGAAGCCGCCAAGGAACTGACGCCCGCAAACGCGCGCGCCCTGGCCGCAAAGGCACACGCGATCGGCAAGCCGCTCGCATTCGTCTATCGCGGCGCAGGCTACTACAGCCCAAAACTTTTCTACACGTATAAACTGACGTTCAGCGGCGCGACCGTTCTTTACTACGTCATCTTGTCGGAAAATGGCAAAATCGTCACGCTCGACCTGCAGCGCGAAGATCCGGCGTTGAGTTGACCGGACGTTTGAAGGCCCTTATGTAGTATCCCCTTGGCAAATGCTGTCGTGTCTAGGAGACACTGAATGGCTGATATCGCTAGACATTATAGTGTATGCAACTTCGTCAACGGCTCTCATCAATGACCTCATGCTTATCAACTATACCGTCTCGCGTAACGTGGCGGCGCTGGTTAGCGGGGACGACTTGCCAAAGGCAGTCAAACCGAAGCCAAAAGCTCTCACTAGTGCGGAGCTTACTAAGCTACTCGCGGAGGCGAAGAACCCTACCAGCCGCTCAAAGAAGTGGGGCTACCTGAGTTCCCAGCCTTGGTTCTATCCCGCGGTGTTCTTCGCAGCCTACACGGGTTGCCGTCGTGGCGAGATACTTGCGCTGCGCTGGCAAGACGTGAACTTCGAAGAAGGCACTGTCACTATCAGCCGTTCGCTAACGGAGCGCCTTGAGTTCAAGGCACCGAAGAACGACAAGACCAAGACGCTTACGATGCCGAAGGCTCTAGTGGCAGTACTCAAAACGCACCGAGCGGCTCAGGCAGAAGAACGCCTCTTTCTCGGACCTGCGTATAAGGAACAGGGTTTAGTGTTCGCTCGCGCGGACGGCTCACCGATCGACCCCTGGAACTTCGGCCGAGCCGTGCGAGACTTAATGCGTAGAACCGGCGTAGCCGGGACGCTGCATAGTCTGCGCGACACACACGCGAGTTTGTTAGCGAAAGCCGGGGTTCCGATCGAAGTCGTCAGCAAGCGCCTCGGGCACTCAAGCATAGGGGTTAGGTGCGAGCGTTACCTCGACGTTTATACTGACCGGGACGCTGCGGCCGCCACGGCCTTTGAGCGACTCGTAGGCTGACGGAGCGCCGAGCTGTGTGACACGAATGTGACATTTTGGGCCTGATGGCTCAAAGACAAGCAAAAAACCCTTATGTTATAAGGAGTTTTTGGTAGCCCCAGCGGGATTCGAACTAAGCATAGCGGTCCTGGCCGTTCCGCCTAGCTACTGAAGAGGTCGATGGAATAAGGGTTTTCGCGATGCCTCATTCCTGACCGTTCCGGCCAGGTTCTACCCTTTTCTGACCCGTCTGTTACACGGGCGTTACACGGCGGGTGCACCTCAAAATCAGCGACGAAGTGGAGCGGCTCTTGCTCACGGTGAGCGCGCGGTCGATGGATCGCCTGTTGCGGAGGCATCGTACCGAACTGAAACGCCGCATCTACGGGCCGCATGTTCGATGATGGCCGCGTCGACGCGATCGCTGCGAAACTCACGCACGTCGCGTCGCCACGCGAGCAACTCATGCAGCATAGGCGCGAAAGACTTCGTCGAAATATGGCTCTTTCACGCTACAGCTTTCGAGCGCTCCGACGTTGAAGCCCCGGAAACGCGCTCACTTCGCCTCGCGTTTCGAGACAAGATCCTCAGCCGCGGGGCGTCGATCTTTGGTGTAGTGATAGAGAAACTGGGCATTTTCCCAAACGTTTGGGTTGCGTTGCGACGATCGCATCAAGGCAACGACCTCGACTAATCGCTCCCAACTCTCCAAGATAAGCTCTGCCCCAAAATCCAGCAGAGTGGACGACAAGAGCAACCGGTTTCTAACGTAGATTCCCATTTCTTCAAGGCGCGCGAGAACGATCAATTCGGGGTGATGCGCAGCGGCCAAATCCCATCCTCGGGACGACGTGAGTTCCTCGCGATACGTCGGGTCCGTTATGCGCTGGGGCAGCTCATCGATGACGTACATCAGGGCAGTTGTGAACGATGGATCGAGCATACGATCGACCATTGTTCGAGTGGCCTCAAACTGCGATGCTCGCCGTACTTCGAGGAGCTGATAAATCGCAGCGCCACCGGCGACCAGCAAAAGTAGCGCTTGAAACAGGCTGCTTACAGCGGTCAACGCTTCCCAGGTCAACTCAGCCCGGTATTCCCCATATGACCGTTCTTTTCGGCCGTTGCCGGACGATTCCGGCAGTTTTCGAGACTCTCGGCGAGCCGCGCCGCCGGTTTGGCCCGAGGTGAGGCTGGCCGAGCGCAAAGCAGAAGTGACGAAGAAGCGTGAGGCGATCGCGAGCGGCGAACAGGTCAAGGACGAAGTGCTCCTATCGGAACTTTTCGACGGGTTCCTTAACCAGAAACGACTGAAGAAGGAGGAGAACACAATTCGGCGCTACGAGGCGCTCGTTAAGCTCTACCTAAAGCCGAAGTTCGGCCACAGGCAAGCCAAAGACCTCAAGCCATTTCACCTCACAGACGCCTACACGGACTGGCAAGAGAACGGTCGCGTCGGTCGAGCTGTATCGGCAAGGACCATCCGGCACGTTCACGAGCTTTTCCGTAACGTCTTGAACTGGGGAGTCAGGCGCGAGCAACTGAGCCGGAACGTAGCGGCGCTTGTGAGCAACGATGACCTGCCGAAGGCCGTCAAGCCAAAGCCACTCGCTCTGAGCGAGGTCGAACTCCGAAGGCTTCTAAACGAGGCCAAGAACCCTACTACCCGGTCGAAGAAGCGGGGTACGTTATCGTCGCAACCGTGGTTCTATCCGGCCGTCGCGTTCGCCGCCCACACGGGAGCGAGGCGCGGCGAGGTTCTCGCCTTACGATGGAGCGAAGTGAACTTCGACCGGCGGTTAGTCACTATAGCTCGGTCAATCACCGAACGAATGGAGTTTAAGTCTACGAAGAACGACAAGAGCCGAACCATCTCTATGCCCCCACCGCTTTGCGCGATTCTCAAGACACACGGAGCAGAACAGGCGAAGGAGAAACTCTTTCTCGGAGCCGCCTACAAAAACGAAGACTTGGTCTTCGCTCACGCCGACGGCTCACCAGTGGACCCGTGGAACTTCGCTCGGGCAGTCCTCGACTGTATCCAAGCGGGCCAAAGTGACGCCGATCACCTTGCACGGCCTTCGTGATACTCACGCGAGTCTGTGCGCGCAGGCAGGCGTTCCCATCGAGGTCGTTAGCCAACGTCTCGGCCATGCGTCAATCGGTGTCACGGTCGAGCGGTACTTGCACGTCTACCGAAGCCGAGACGCCGAGGCGGCAGACGCCTTCGGTCGGCTGGTCGGGTAGCGACGGAACGAAACAAGGCTCCGATGTTACACGAATGTTACACGGAGCCGCCGATGCGTCGAAAACTCTTGTGAAATAAGGACGATTTTGGTAGCCCCAGCGGGATTCGAATCTGAATCGCTTGGTGACAACGAGTAGCGCCCTGCAGCGAGAAGCCATATCCCGTAAGGGTTTTTGGCGCAGCGGCATCTTAGCTTGTATCGGCAAGTATCGGCAAGTATGTGCACGTTCGTGCCACAGCGGTGCCTCGCGAGGCGCAGCGGCGCGTGGGTTCGGGCCCCGAGTCATCGGCCGTTTATCGCGCGGCTCCTCAGCCACGCAATGCCCGCGCGGGCTATGCGCCCCCATCGGCCCCCAGCCCCGTGCCAATGGCAACAGTACCCTCAGACGCAACATTTTTAAATTTCAAAATTAGCATAGCCACGCGACAAGTGGCATCTCGTCCGATCGTTCACCGCGTCGGAGGTGATGCGCCATCCGCGAGACGAGGGGATGGTCAGCCTGGGATAAGAGCCAAGGCCTTTCAAAACGAGGCCCCCTCCCCCGGCGCTGGGCTGCGAGGCTGGCTAATCCTGTTTTGCAGGTCCTCTGGGATCGCGATGTCTCTTACCGCTTTCTTCGTCCTTAGGTATAGGTTCCAAGCCGCCGTTAGTTGCTGCAGAAACGCCGGGAAACTAATGGCTGTCCGTTACGTCAGCATCGAATAACGGATCTGCACCACCTTTCCAATAATATTGCAGATAACAGGTTGCGTGACCGTGGACGCGTACGAACAATTCCGGGTCGTCGTAATATGAACCATTGGCTGTCAACGGCGGGTCAATCCGAACGACCGTCACGCGGTCACCGGGATATAATCCAACCGAGTCTAGATCCGTATTCGGAAACGCGTCCTTGTGCGTCATATAGTAGGCGTACGAATGTAAGTCACACCGATGGTACCCTTCGTATTGGCCGATCGTATACGAGTGCCCGACTACAATCCGAGGGTTCGGATAGCCACAACCTGTAAAGATGGCGGCTAATCCCAATGCAACAACCAATCGCATTTTATTTTTCGAAATCGTGTGCCCATTCAAGTGATCAACAATACTGTAAGGTCTTCCGGCTTTTGAAGTGCGCATTGCGACCGCTTCTGCGCTGGAGCTGCAAGGCCCAGCGGCCGGGGACCTAGTCTTGCGGGGCCTCAAAATCGCCTTGCCATCGAGGCCCCCGCGCCAGCCGCTTCGGGCCTGGATCACAGCGCATGGGAGGGGGACAAGGCTCTAAGCCAAGCGGTAGCGCTTCCCCCCAGCGCGATGCGGCCTCGCTGGCGGGGCGGCGGGAACAGCTCAAAAACTAAGCCCAAGTTTCGTCGCGCAAGCCCGGACACCGTCAACGTCTAGTATTCCGCTCGCGTTTGGGATTCGATTCATTTTTTGGACCGTCGCAATCGTGCTCGTCATAAAAACTCGAATTGATTGGTACGGCTGGGTGTTACTAAGTATGTTTGGTGAGGTGCAAACGTCAAGTACCGTCATTATTTCATTGCGTAGGGCATCGAGTGAATCACCGTTCATCCGAGCGGTTGCGATTCGTAAAATCTGTTGCCCCGAGAGCTGCACACCAAGGACAGTCACGTACTGTTGGTCGCCGCACGGCCCGCTTGCTCCATAGCATAGGTTCGGGGTCATAACCGCGCACGTGCTAGCGCTTTCAACGACCTTGCGTGCATCACTCGTCGCTGAAGTGTAATCGTTGCCGTTGAGCTCAGAAAACGCGGTGTTGAAGCCCTTATAAAGGCTAGCCACTGTCCCGGACCCGCATCGCAGATCAATGCTAGCCGCGACGCTCCCCGGCTGCGCTGCGAGGCTGTTTGTGGCGGTCACGGCCGGCGTACTCTTTGCCTGGGGCACATATTGCTTTTGAGCAGCATTGGGAGTTGATTGCTCACCTTGGTTCGCTTGTTGCGTTGAGTCTGTCCTTTGCGCCGTGAACGATCCGCCGTTGGCTACGGTACAGTTATGCGAAGCGTAGGTGCCTCTAAGCTCGGCACTTCCTACGACAACGGTTGCGAGGTACGGGCAAAAGTTGGAGACTGAGGAGAGAAGGTAAAAGGCCGCACTAGTTGGGCCCAGCACCGTACCGCGTACCTCGCCCGAATTGTTGTAGTTTCGGTTCGACGAGAATTCCGCAGCCCATGTACCCACAAGCGTCTTTCCGTCTTGCAATAAAGTGACGGTGAACGCCCCGTTACCTGCCATGGTGTCGTAGAGAGAGCCCACGTACGTGCCTCCGACGTTCGGAAGGTTAGTATTCAGTTGCGTCGTGGTTGCGCTGGCGACGCCGCTGCCATTCACATACGAAACCGGCGCATGAGCGTTTTGTAAAAATGGTGCGAGCATCGGGATGGTAATCGCGAAGTTGTTTTGTAGTGCCCCCGTTGCTCCCGTGCTGCCAGCCCTTACAAGACCGTAAACCGTACCCGAATCAACGTCGAACAGTGGGCTGCCGCTGTTTCCATGATCGGTTTGCGCGTCGTACTGTAGAAGACCGGCCTCAGCGAGGATCGAACTGATTGACCCTTCGTGGAAACTTGGCGATAGGCCGAGACCGGCAGAGGCGGCCTCTAGCTGAATGCTCGGAAAGCCCGCGAGCCCGATCCTGGCGCCTACTGCCGGTAAAGTGGAGCTCAGCCGCAGCGGTCGGCAATCAGAGGGAATGAGCAAGACCGCAGCATCAAGTGGCGATGTCCGGACTACCGACGCGTTTAGAACTTTGTGCCGGTTCGACATCAATATGACTCTGGGATAAGGGTCGCCCGCAACCACGTGCTGATTTGTGAGCAAGAGGCCGTTATTGCCTCCAAGATCAGCGATGCAAAATGCTGTGCCGAATCCAAAAGACTTGCCATGTCGGGCGCCGACGAGGGCCAATGACGGCTCTATCTTAGTATAAGTGGTTGACTCCGTTTCATCTGCCCGGACCACCGGCGTCGTGATTAGCGCCACGATCGCTGTTAACGCAAGAAAAAGAGTGCCCCTTGAAGTAATCATCGCCTGCTCCTGGGGAAAACTGGCGTCTCCGCTCTAATTCCATCGTAGCACCCAAGCCCCGATTCTCGGAAGCGCCTCTGGCTACTGCACCGTGGCCACCTCGCCAGAGGGGTGGCCCCTCGTCGCCGCAGTTGGTCCCGTCAAAGCCACCGGCGCGCTCCACACCCGGCCCCGGGAGGGTCGGCGTGGAAATGGAACGCGCCAGGTTGTCGATCGGCCTCGTGGCGCAGTAATATGAGCTCGAAGCCCCTATCTGAGGGCCTCGGAGGTTTTGCAATGTTTCAACGCTTAGCCTTGGTCGCGGCGCTGTTTGCTTTCGGCGGTCTATTGCCAAGTTATGCAGCCGCATCAACCGCAGCGACGGCTCAGCCTGCGATCGTCGCACAGTCTCTGCCGCCACTTTTTTCAACCGAGAGCGCGGCGCAGGCGCACTGCCCCAAAGATGTTGTTGTGTGGCTCAACATCCCGAGCGGCATCTACCACTACCAAGGCGAGCGCTGGTACGGGCGCACTAAGCACGGCGCTTATGCTTGTGAGAAAGAGGCGATTGCTGCTGGCGATCGCGCGAGCGAGAATGGACAATGACACTGTCACGAGAGGGCAATCATGTTTAGGCTTTTTTCGGCCTTTACCCTAGCATTTATCATCATGACCGCCGCGGCAAAGGCGGATGCTGCGCCAAATCAGACAATCCGCCTTACGAACGGGGCAACAGGCGTTTCTTACAACCATTGTGGTGATAACGACTTGTGCGCTCGCATTAGCTATCAAGATGGAAGCGCGTTGTCAGTTTATTCGGAAGGCGCAGCACTATGTCAACCGTACTACCTACACTTTGTCCAAAGCGATTCAACTGGAAAAACATTATACGAGTTCTCTAAGCCCATGAACCATACACTTCCCAAAGGCCTTAGTTGCGGACATACCGTACCTACTCAGATGGTTCTTGATAGAGGCGACGTGCATCTATCGGTAACCGAGAATCCAGACGGTACGCTAAACCTCACGTTCAGCGCAATACCAAAATGAGGGGACGCTCTATTCGGGTCATCGCGTTCGGCGCTTTCCTGACAGCCTCAGTGTCGATCGCCCGAGCCAGCGGGATCGCGACATACATCGAAGCGCAAGCGAATGCGCCTATTCAGGTCCTAGGCTGCAATGCTGGCCTTCAATATGTTAACAGCGGTTATGGAACTGAATTTTACCGGCTTAACATGTTCGCTCAGTTCAAAAATGTTTCTTCGAAAACAGCGGTTGCCGTGATGATTAACTTTCAGCTAGCAGACGCATTCGGCGATGTCCTTGACAATCTGTTCGGCCAAAGTTCAGGACAGTTCTCGCCTGGGATAGAGATCGACGGTCAAAAGTGGTCCAATACAGATACTTGGCCAGGATTAGGCAGCGTGCGCTGTTCGGTTAGCCGCGCGCTGTTTGCCGACGGATCGACATGGACTGAGAATGCGACCTCGGCAGCGCCGAGCGGCATCTATCATTACAAGGGCGACCGCTGGTACGGGCGCACGAAGCACGGCGCTTATGCCTGCGAGAAGGAGGCGATTGCGGCTGGCGATCGCGCAAGCTTGAATGGACAGTGAGCTCTTGCTAGAGCGATTTTCGCATGCGCCCTGTGCGTACCGACGCGCTTTACTGCTCGCCAGAGAATAGATGGCCATCGTCAACAACGAAGCACGTCTTATTATCCCCCTCGAAAGGCGCGCTTTTATCCGGCACAATGTAGACCTTAACAATCGTTTGGTCATCGCCGTATCGCGTCAAAACTCGAACTTTGTCGCCAGGGGACAGAGCATAAAGCTCATGTTCCGTGTCATTTACGTAATCGTATTTTGCGTCAGAGTCGTCTCCCTGGACGCTCGGGTGCTCGGCTTCAAATATCTGCCAGTTTTTCAACTCGTCTCTCGTTGGAAAGCAGAGCTTCATCGGGCTTGCGGTTTGGGGGTCGTTTACGTCGGAAATCGTTCGCGTGTTCGGGGGCTCTGGAATGTGGCTTGGCGCTAGCGTGGGTTTCGGGGTTGGCGTTAGCGTGGGTTTCGAGGTTGGCCTTAGCATGGGTTCCGCAGTTGGGCTCGGGCCCTCCCCTTCGTAAGACGCTGCGGCAGCTTTTGAAACGATACGGTCGCTGCTATCTAGTTTTTCACCATACTGCACCGCGACTTGAAAACAAGTCTTTCTTGGCTCGCCTGCCGCAACACAGCGGTAGTAGTGGTCTGGGAAGGAAATGGCCGCGCTGGCTGGCGCCGCGGTCGATTCCTGGGACGACGAACGACTACCGCTGGAACATCCGATAACGGTTTGCGAGCATGCCGCGATGGCGACGCAGCTAGTGAACAGTGCGCGCAGGCTCAAACCTGAGGTCTTCATCTGCTTTGCTCCTTTCGCAGATGTCTTAACAGCACGAAGCTTCCGACGCTGCTCAGTTGAATCGTAGCACCTGAGCCGCGATCTCGAAAGACGCCTCGGCCCACCTCTCCTTCGCTACTGCGCCGCTCGGCGGCCCATAGTCGCTGTGCAGCCGCAGGTAGCGCGCGCCGCATCCGGTGGGGATTCCTGGCGGTTGTTCAGCCTATGGCGAGGCCGCCCCAGTTCGAGCGTCCGAACGATCAAACGCGAGATGTTACTGCTGTGAAGGTCGCGATCAAGCAGCTCACTCCCAATGATCGCGCCCAGCTCATCGCCTGGATTTTGCTCTACTATCAAGACGACGGGGGGATGTTCTCGCCTCAAATCAGCCGACGCCGGGACCGCATCACGCTTAACGGCACGGAGTTTTGGCTCGCGCGCGTACCGAGCCGCCCACGGAAGGCTTGACTCTCAGCTGGTTATTTCGGCGCCGCACTAACAAGGAAAGGCAGAATAAAGTTCAGTGGCCAGCAAGGCACAGGTTGAAAACGCGATCTTAGAACGAGAGGGCTTTTGCGTAGAACTTGAACCTTTCGAGGGAAAGCGACCCGTGCTGCCGCCCTACGACTATCCGCTCATGGCGCCGCAGCGATGGAAAGTCTCGGATTGGAAGAATGCACGCCTCGCCGGATACCGATTGCTCGTGAAGGGAGTCGCAATCTATGGGGGCGACGGTAAGCCGATTCCCCGTGACTTGCAGCTAGGCAATCTCCGCGATACTTACTACAAGGACGCGTACGGATCGTTGGATCCGCCACTAGCCGACGCCGCTGCGAATGTCATTGCGCTGCCACAGCAAGCGCACCGAAAGAAATCGCACCGCAACGGAAAGCCTCGTTCTCGTAAGCGCCGTCGCTAGCGGCGCGGCAGCCGGCACCGGAGAGAACCCAAATTGGAGCAACGGGGGGGGGTGCTTAAGCTAGAATCGAAGCCTCCAACAGAGACCGCCCCATTATCAATTTGAACAAACCCGGAGGGCTCTTTGCTGTCCCAGTCGGCTGGTTTCCCTGCTGCTGAAGAGTTAGCGTTATCGGGATCAAGTTGCCGTCAGGCGCTGTCAGCGTCCCGCGCCATTGGCCAGTAAACGAGGCTCCTTGTGCCCCAGCCGGCCCCGCGCCGAGCATCAACAACAACGCGGCGAGGTCGCAAACTCGGCTTGCACAGTGCCTCTATCATTGTCGGGCAATCTGAAGAAAGACACGAATGCGTTGGTTGTTCCCGCGCTACTTGAACCCGTGGCCTAACGGGTCGCTTCAGTCAGAACGTAAGGACGACACAAAAAGAGTCAGTCACCCAGGCTGGTTGAGCTGCGATACGGCACTCTTGACCAAATCATCGATCTGCTTATGAGAGGGTCTCAGGGGTAGAAATGAATCTCGCGGATGCTTGATTGAGGCCGACGGGCCGTCCCCGCTCTTTCCTTCCATGATCGTCGCCTCGATCTGCTGCGCCGCCTCCGTTTCAGTCTCGTCGGGGTGATTCGGTATTTCAACACGTGCAAAAACGTTAAAGCGCACATATTTATCAAGATCAGTCAAACGCGCTAAAATCCAGTCCTGCGCGAGCACATTCGTCTCGTATATTCCACCCTTGGCGCCTCGCGCAGGTTCCTCAATAGTGAGCGTACCCCCAGAGTTCTCTATGTAAGAGCTCACGGCAGTCACCATAACCTCTACCATCCGTCCTGCAGCTTTCGCAGCAAATTCCTTGGCCGTATTAGCATTCTTCGCTAGTATCTCACCAGCTGTGGGATTGGTTATTAGATCCAGACCAGCCAATAAGAACTGCTTGATACGTTCAACTCCCTCGTCATCAAATTGCTTAAAAAACTGACTTCGCACAACGATCCTCGGCACACCAGTCCCTTTAACTGTCAGAATCGCCTCATTTCCAACAGGCACCACCTCGAAGGTCGGCATGAACGACTTCTTCGAGTCCGTCGCAAGATGAAATCCGTCCATACGCGTGGCCCGCTTATCCGTGACTATGGAGTTGGCTTGGGCTGGCACGATCCTGCCTTGCAACGCGGAAACCGTGGCATGAACTACGTTGGTCGCCTGAATCAATGTCGCATTCAAGGCGGCCATTCTGTTTCTTTTTTCTTCTTCGCTAGCCGCATCTAAACGTTCGCGAATCGTTTCAATTGTTATCTTATCGTTAGCGTGTGCAGGTTGCGTTCTTAGTATATGATTTAGAGCTGCTACTAGGCCGTCCACATTTTGAAATCGGCTCGTGATCTCATATCGGAATCCCCTATCAAACAGTGTGAGCAACCGGTCTCGCGCGAGGCCTGACGCGAGCAAAGCAGCTCTTTCGATCGGCCTCTGATGGGGTAATAAGCCATTGCTATCCAGTAGAACCACGGGATTCGCTTTAGTAAGCATGAAAAAAAGAATGCCTACGCAAAGGGTGATATCAGAACCGGGATTATTTTTATCCTTGAAGCCGCCTCTAAACTCCGGAAGCGCCAAAAAACTGTTGCCAATTGTTTGCTCCGCTTCTGTCTCAAATTCCGCGTCCGATTGTCCAACGTGCGCTATGCCGAAGTCTACCAAATAAGCGATCGGCCCAGTATCGCTTCCGACGAGCATTATGTTGTCTGGCTTTATGTCTCGGTGGTAAACGCGAACCGCATGGGCGCGTTTGAGGATCCGACAGAGTTCAAGCGTGATTGTTACGGCCGACTGAGGCGAGATACGATTGTTAGGAACCAAGTCACCTAATCGCGCACCATCAATGAACTCCATAGCAACATACGGCTTGTATCTTGGATCGTTGTAATGATGAGCGTTGGTTTCGATGAGTGCTGGGACACCGGGCCCGTGTAATCTTTGTATCGAGACGATTTCGTGATACATGCGGACGCGGCGCTCCTCGTCCCGTTGTTTATTTAGGACCTTCAGGAAACCGATCATCCCGTCTGCTCTTCGTGCCTTCTTTGCCGCAGCCTGAGCCCCGTGCCGTAGCTCTTCGATCGTCGTCCACCGATCTTTCCAAGAAATCGCGTCGCTTCGAAAACGCGCAGCAAGTTCTTGAAGGTGCTTCGTGTTAGTCATACAATGATCGGCGATAGAAGGACGACGCTTGGGACAACTACGCCTCATATACCCTGCGCCGACGCGGTGTTCGGCTCATGCTGGTCGGCGACAAGAAATTCAGACGCATTGTGGATAGCCTACTCCCGTGTCGTGGCCGCATTCCCTAGCGTCTCGCGTGTAAGAGCTCCCTTGATCTTGAACGCAGTTCCGCATCCATTGCCGCCGCAGCCGCTGCCTCCGCCAAGAAACGTCGTGCCGTACAGTGCACCAGCACTATCGATTAGCACGCCGCCAAATGGACTTCTACCGTCGCTTCCGCCCTGAAAGCTGTATATGACGTCCTCATGATAGCGTTTGCCGGATGGCATTAGCCGAAAAACGGTTCCACAGCCTCCACCGCAGCTGGAGCCGCCGTTAGCACTTGTGCCGTAAAACGCTCCGGTGCTGTCGGCGATCAAACCGTCGTAAGGATTCGCCCCGTCTTTGCCACCCTGAAAGCGGTAGAGAATACGCTCAACGTAGCTTCGTCCACTCCCCGTCAGCAGGAACACAGTGCCGCAACCGCTTGGGGGATTTCCACATCCACCGCCGCCGTAGGTCGTGCCATAAAGATCACCATTAGGTCCCGCAATAAGTCCAGCGATCGGGTATGCGCCGTCTCGGCCACCGCGGAAGTGATGGACGACACTCTCCTTGTAGCGGTTGCCATAGCGTGTCAGTTTGAACACGGTGCCCAAGCCGAGCGCGCCTCCGCTAGTAGTCCCGAAAAGCGCGCCCGTCTTGTCCATGACAAGGGTAGAAGATGGGTTCTCGCCGTCGCTCCCGCCCCGAAAACGATACAGAATGCGCTCCCGATAGCCCTCATGGGAGGATCGCAACTCGAACACGGTCCCGCAGCCGCCTGAAGCGCAGTTTGTATGTCCACCGTGGTAGGTCGTGCCATATAGCGTACCGGAGCTATCAAGAAGACCGCCGTAAATTGGGTTCGCTCCGTCGCGACCACCTACGAAGCTGTGAAGGATGCTTTCAATCCAGGTGGTGCCTGAGTGAGTCAGCTTGAAAACGATACCTACGCCATCCGTGCCGCCGTTCAGTGTTGTGCTATAAAATCCGCCCGAAGAATCGGCAATGAGAGGAGCCTCTGGCGCTCCTCCAAGCGTGTAGATGGCGCTCTCGTTGTACGTGGACCCGTTAGGTGTCAACGCATATACGTTGCCTCCGGAATTACCGGCCGTGGTAGTGCCGTATAGAACGCCGGCCTTATCCATAATAAGTCCAGCCGCGGGCAGCCCGCCATCGGTACCATCCTGGAAGTGGTAAATAACGGCTTCCGTTGGGAGTTCTCGATGCTGGGTATTCTTATTTCGCCATTCGGGAGACTGCACAGCGCTAAGCCCAGCATTCGAAGACGGTTGCTCGGCAGTTGCTATCGGGGGCGATACCGACGCGCCACTGCCGCACGCGGTTAAGAGCGACGCACTAAGACACGCGTTCATGAAACCGAATGCTCGTTTCATACGTGATCCTCCTCAGAAAAGAGCGGAGGGCCGAGGGTTCAGATCAAAAGCGCCTCAAGCGAGATTTCGCTACTGCCAACTAAAGACGACGAGACCATTACCTTGGGCCTTCTTCCAACCTTGCCAACTCTGAAACTTTGAGGCACTCGGCTCGATGTAGGATGATCCGCCGCCACCTCCTCCGCCGCCGCCCTCACGATTGCTACCGAGACCGCCCGCGCCGCCACCACCGCCACCGTAGTAACCGCCGCCTGCGCCACCGCCAGAGCCGCCGGTTCCGTCGCAGGATCCGAATTTGACATCGCATCCAGCGCCGCCCGCTCCACCCGCGCCGAGCATCCCGCTTTGACCCGGGTTTCCGTAGCCAATAGAACCTGGTCCGCTCGTACCGCCGGATCCGCCGCTCGATTGAGTGCCGCCGGAGCCTCCACCACCTCCGTAATATTGCGAAGGGTAGCCACCTTGTCCGCCGGAACCGGCGATGCTCCCGCCTCCCTTTCCGCCCGTGCCACCGAAGTCGATGCGGTAAAGGCCTGCGCCGCCTTCTCCGCCTCCACCGCCTGCAATCAGAATACGATCGGCTAACTGATTCCCAACCTGGCGCACATCAGAAGCCCCACCGCCGCCGTTTCCCGGAGTATAGTACTTGCCGTTAAAGTAGTTGCCGCCATCAGCTCCGCCGTTAAAGCCACCGACGGGTCCGGAAGCTGCACCGCCAACGAAGACGAGCAGCTTCTCGCCGGGAGTAACGGGAAGAACCGCAAAGACGCGGCCGCCCCGCCCACCCTGCTGACCGCCGCCCGCAGCACCGCGCGCCACCACGGTAATTTTCGTAACACCAGCCGGCACGTTGAACGATTGACTTCCGCCGGTGTAGTGAAAGGTATGACCGTACGGCAGAGCGTCGCCCCGAGCATTTGTCCGCGGAACGGCTCCCGTGCTCGTCTGGCCTCCGCAGGCGTTGAGCATTGCCACGGCCGCACAAATGCCAAACGCACAGCGGCTGAAACCCAAGATCGTCATATGCCTTTGCTCCTCGCTCTGTGAACGCCACGCAGCACAAGCGACGCTTCGGCTCAGTTCGGCTTAGTCCCACCGGTAGCTACTCGGCTAAACCACAGCAGCCTCGGAATCGAGAATCTGTCTGCCGGATAGCGCCGAATCGATCGGCCGACCCTTCGTCACCGTAAAGACTTTCGCTCGGCTTTTCAGCCTGCGCTTACGGTCGTACCGTGACGTACGCGGATCTTTGACGGTTGGGTCTCACTTGCTCGCTGTTCCAAGTATCGCTTTGCATCAAAATAAAGCGCAGGAATGCGAGAATATGGCGTCAATGGGTTGGTACTTTTAGCGAGTCTTTGCACGAGAGGTTCATAAACCGTAACAATAATCTCTGCAAAGGAGTCGAAGTATAACTCGCTGTCAATCAAGTTTTTCCAATGCAGGGCAGCCACCGCTTCCAGATAGTTGTGAACGATTACGACGATTTCATGCTTGACGACTCCTGGCGCCCTAATGAGGCTGGATATCGCCATAAACGGTGTTCGTTTCATCGCTGGCGCGGTAATGTCGTCGTTTTCTACGAGGTACTCCTGCGTATAAAAATTGAAGAAAAGTTCTGCGGTTCGCTTTACACGTTCGCTGCTCTTGAACTCATTTAAATTGTTCAATGCGACTCTGAGAGTAAGGAACAAGACGAGAACGGTCAAGAGCGAAGCGACCGCGGCGATCCACGTCGCGATGATCAAAGCGCTCGGGGTTGAGTCTCCCACACTAATCAAAATCTGTATCCTGAAGCACGGCGCTCTCCAAAGTCTTTTCTGAACACGCAATCCCTGGCGTAGAAAGGCCACGTCAAGGTTCGCCCGGGAATGCTTTTTGCCAGGAAGCGACGCATCCGTCTTGATCCGGAATGTTATCGACAAGGCATACCATTATTGTCGCGATTTTGAGTTTCGCGGCAGCGGGCTCAGTCTCGATGGCGTCAATGAGGTCTTTATAGGCGCCGAAGGTTTTTGAAAACTCTAGCCGCCGAGCCTTGAGCTTCAAAGTTTGGACGTTGGGCGAGTAGTAGTATGCATCGTATACTCCCGCGGCCCAGCCCATACTAAGGCCTTCGGTGATTCCTTGTATCAGCGTCAACTTCTGAAGTTCGCTTGCCGATTTCCACCATACGCCGTCAAACGTCACATACTCCGTAGATGATGCGGGTAATGCCATTAGCGAAAACGCTAAAATGACCGCCATTCCTAGAGTCGCGCGCTTAGTGCGGGCGTTCATCACTCGGTCCCTCCTGATGCGGCAGCGAGTCGTCCTTCGTTCGGCGACTGGCTGTCAGGCTCCTGAGCGAGCGGAGGGCTAGCTTCAGTGCCTCGGGAAGCGTAGGGGAGAAACGGGGGTTGGGGGCTGAAACGGGGGCCCCATCTAGCTAGCCAGCAAAGAATGTCGCGACCTTTTCTGAGCCGCCATTCATCGCTGTGCCTCCGCTTTTTCGAGAACGTTTCACGCACGGCGACGATGATTGCGTCGTCCTCTCCAACGCCTAGATCGAGGGCGTGGCGGTATACCGCGACGAACCGCGACCAACGCTTACGCATCGCTACGGCGCTTGGCGGCTTCTGAAGCCTGAGATTTGCGGGGAATCGCCCCGTTGCGTTCGACGCGTCACGTAAACGATAGGCTCTTCGAGCCTCTCATTGACCGCGTATTCAAGATGCGCGACTAGAGAACGCGGGGAGTGAGGAAACCACTGAAGAAGACGATCCGCCTCCTTCTCAGCCATTGCCGGATGTTTAAGGCACACGGTTAAGAGTCCGACGAGTCGTTTGCGGCATTCCTCCGTCGTGTTCTCTTTCAGTTGCAATCTATCTGGGAAAGAATTTAGATAACGTCTAGGTAGTTGGTCATCGGTGGCGGGGGTTTTGGTCACGGATGGCAGCGGTTCAGCGTCGCCAATAGCGGGGGCCTGTGTTTTACTGCCGTCATGCGTGGCAGGGGTTCGCTTCTCATGACCGCCGACGTGCTTGACAGGGGTTAGGAGCCGATAGCTGCAGCAACGGCCTCTTCCGTTGTCGATCGGTTGAAGCCAACCGGCTGCTTCGAGCCGACGAATATGGCGCTCCGCCGTACGTTCTCCTCGGTGCACACGCTCGCCAATTCTCTTGAGTGAAACAAGGGATACGCCGTCGTTATCGACGTCGATACGGCGCAGCGTGCAATAAACAAGAACGTCGATGGCATCGAGCTTTTCGTCGTCGAGAAGGGCGTTTGGCAGCATCACGAAGGGCTCCGTCGAGCTTTTCATGCCCCGCGGCGGCCTTCCATCATTTAGGCGCATGCGATGCGGCGGCAGTTGCCTTCGTGACAATCTCCGGAAACTCTCTGCGCGCAAGCCTGGAGTGCCGGCTGAAGACTCGTGGCAGGCGATCCCGGGGCGATTTCATTTTGTAGCGCTTGCAGGGTTCACGAGCCGCTCTAATCCCCCGCGGCTAACCAGGATTCTCTTTCCAATTTTGACTACCGGAATTTCGCCACGGCGCACCGCTTCGTATGCGGAGCCTCGCGAGATGCCTAGCTCGGCCGCTGCCTCCGCTACTGTCAGTGTGACCCGTCGTTCGTTTATCACGTATAAGACCTCATTGAGAGAGTGCTGTCTGTCGGACCTCCGGAATTATAGCGCAAACCTGGGACCAAATGATACTTGAAGTGATGGCATTGGTTGCAAACGTTTCACCTATAACGTATAATTACCGGATGGCGCGATACGTAACCGAAGAAGATGAAGCCTGCCGTGCGGGCCTTCGGCATTACTTGGAAGCCGCGGGCGTTGGTCGTAATGCCGATATGGAAGATCGGTACGCGGTCTCGGTTCCAGCATTGGATGCGAGAGTAGCGCGCCGGCGCGGCCAGCGAGGGCTTCCGCGGCGCGGTAACGGTTGCGCTGCGCTGTATGCGATGCTAGACGGCACGCGCACGGCGCGGCCCGAGATGGCCTTCGACGTTGGGGAGGCGTTGCGCGAATGTGGTACTGCTTGGTCTAGCGGTTTGCTCGCGCTTTATGCCGCGGGGTATCTAGGCCATTTCTACGGTCTGATTGGAGTTCTCGCAAGTAAGCGTGCATCGGCGGAACAGGGACTCGCGATCGCTCTAACCGCGTGGCGGGCGTGTGGGATTGGCAGCGAGGCCAATATGAGTCATCGGCTGGCGCAAGCGATGAGGATTGAGTCGAACGCGGACGCTGCGCGTGGAATTTGCGCTGCCGCGTTCTCGGGCGAGGCGATGAGCGCCGCTCTTGATAGCGCATGGCGCGACGTCTGGCTCCCCGGCGTGAACCGGGGAACGCCCGAGCGCACAATTGGGGAACCGCTGCTTCGCGCAGCATTCGAGTTCGCTCGCATGAAAGATGTACCGTTGGATTCACGCGAAAGCGGCGCGCTCACGGCGCTCGATGCTTGGGCACGAAACGCTGGCTGGCGGCGCAATAGTCCCCCATTTAAACGGGAGCGGGACGAGTTCGAGGTGCATGAGGCGGCCTTGTGCGGGATAGCCAAAACGCTGCGTCCTCTTTCACGCATTGCCAGCTTGCCCGAAGACCGCCTGCCGGTCTCAAAATCTACGATTCAGTCACTTACGAAAGGTTGGTTGGAATGAAAGGTCATCTGCGTCATGGCCGCAGCAGAGGGCAGTGGTATCTTCGCGTCGAGCTTTCCCGCGATGCGAGCGGAAAGCGTCGCCAGCACCGCGAGGCGTATCGCGGAACAAAGCGCGAAGCGGAGACGCGGTTGCGCGAACTCCTGAGGTTGGCCGAAAGCGACGGGATCGACGTAGCGCGCCTTACGTTCGTCGAACTCGTACTCGGAAAGATTAAAGCGTCGAACGCGTGCGGTGATGAATGCGCACGTGACCTTCACGAGAAGCATCGTGACGGCGGGTGGCTAAACGCGACGAAGACGCGGGTCGGACGGCGAACTTGGCTGCGCTACCGGCAAATCGTCAAGCAGTACCTCGTCGCGGCCCTTGGCGAACTGCGCGTTGACAAGCTAAAGCCAGCACACATCGAGGGCGCTATCGCGAATTGGAGTTCGGGTGCCTTGATCAAGCGGACGGAGAAGCCTCTCTCGCCACGGAGCGTCCGGCATTTGCGCGACACCATGCGAGCGGCCTGTCGATGGGGGCTTCGTATGGAACTGATGTCGCGCGACGTGACCGCTGCCGTCGAGCCTCCGAAGGTTGAGCAAAAGGAAATGCAAACGCTCGACGCCGCCGGTGTTGCCGCGCTCCTAACAGCCGCAGAAGGCTCCGAGTTACAAGCGCCAATCGCCGTGTTAGTTGGTACGGGCCTGCGCCGCGGTGAACTCCTCGGCCTGCGCTGGACCGATCTCGACCTCGACGGCGGACGGCTTTCGGTGCGCCGCAGTATTGAACTCGTCGATGGGCAACGGCGAGAGAAGCCGCCGAAGACGACGCGGAGCGCGCGAACTCTTTCGCTGGCTGCTTTCGTCGTGGATACTCTGCGCCGTCAGAAGAAAGAGCAGTTGGAGCGATTCAGGGTGTCGCTTGCTGATGACCTGGCTGCGCGCCGGTGCCAGGAGGCGGCCTACGTATTCGACCGAGCCGATGGCTCGCTATGGAAGCCCGATTCGTTCTCGTGGTCGTTCGCCGCGCTCATTCGCCGCGCGAAGCTCCCCAAGGTGCGCCTCCATGACCTACGCCATTCGCACGCGACGCTTTCACTTGCGGCTGGAGCCGATTTGAAGACGATCTCGACAGCCCTGGGCCATTCGACAATAGCGATCACTGCGAACACATACATCCACGCGATCGAGGCAATGCAGCGCGCGCACGCCGATCGACTTGAAGCGGTTCTCGGCCGTGTGGTTGCGAGCGCGATCGGAGAGAAGGCCGGGCCGATTGCTGCAACGTCGGTGCCACAGCGGTGCCACGCAACGCCCAGGACAACGAAAAACGCCCGTAAAATCAGGCGTTTTGAAATAGCCCCAGCGGGATTCGAACCCGCGTTACTGCCGTGAGAGGGCAGCGTCCTAGGCCTCTAGACGATGGGGCCGTGGCTCCCGGGCAGAGACTCGAACTCCGATAGCATGCTCCAGAGGCATGCGTCCTACCGTTAGACGACCCGGGAACACTGCGCACGTTATATTACACGACCTGAATCGGTTCTTGCAACAGCCGGCCTCGCTTAGCATTGCGACCGCCGTACGTTGCGGTCTGGCTGTCGCAATTCGGACAAAGCATGCGAAGGTTCTCCATCCGCCAATCGTCTTTAATACCGTTGATATGGTCGATTTGAATCGCGAGACGCTCGCCGCGCCAGTCCGATATCCCGCACTCTAAGCAGCGATGGGGCAAGTATCCTTCCCTCACGAGCTTGGCTTTCTTACGGCATCGTGACGATTTCGACCCAAGTACTTCAGCGATAGGTTTTGTTGCGTTCCGAGGCTTGATCTCGACACGCCGGACCGCTTTCGACCAAGCTGCAGCAAAGAAGCCGAATCTTGTGCGACAGTCACGGTAACTATGCCCTAGGTCGTAATAGCCCTGCACTTCAGCCCAATTGTATTTGCGGCGGCGATCGCGAAATCGTGACTGCGCACGCAGTGCTCCACGTTTTATCGCCTTGATCCACGCGGTGTGACAGAAACCAAAGCGGTGCGCGCATTGGACAAAGCCGTGGCCCTCATCGTAATATGCTTGCACCACGTCCCAATCATAAATTCTTTTCGGCATCCATTGAGACTACGAAAACATAGTGCCACCAGTCTGGCATTTTACATCAATGCGACGCGAATTATTTGGTCACCCTTCGACAACCTCAGGGTGACAGCGCCGTTTGCTCGGGCTGACAGCGCCCGTTGCTCAGGGTGATAAGTGCCGTTTGACAGGCTCGGGCTAACATGGAAGTCGAAGTAGCCTATGATGCAGGCAATCGTTCTGGTTGGAGGGGAGGGCACGCGGCTGCGTCCGTTGACGTACGGAACGCCGAAGCCGATGGTGCCGATCATGAACGTGCCGTTTCTCGCGCGAACGCTGGAGCGATTGTATGAAGCCGAAATTCGCGACGTGATCCTCGCCGCCGGCTACATGCCGCAGGCGATCGTTGATTACTTTGGCGACGGAATGAGCTTCGGCATGAAAATCACCTACGCGATAGAGGAGACGCCGCTCGGTACGGCGGGCGCGCTGAAGAACGTCGGACAGTATATCACCGGTTCTTTCTTCGTGCTCAACGGCGACATCCTTACCAGCCTCGACCTGCGGGCGATGCGTCAGTATCACCATGAAAAGGGCAGCTTCGGCACGTTGCATCTCATTCGTGTCCCGGATCCCTCGCCGTTCGGGTGCGTCGTGCACGATGAAAACGGGCGCGTTACCGCGTTTGTCGAGAAGCCTGCCAAAGGCGAGGAGCCGACGAACGAGATTAATGCCGGAACCTACCTGCTCGAACGAGAGATTCTCGACTTCATACCGGCCGCACGCAGCGTCTCTATCGAGCGAGAAACTTTTCCCCAAGTTATTGCTGCCGGCAAAACGCTCTACGCGTTTACCACCGACGATTACTGGATCGATCTCGGAAGGCCGGAGCAGTATCTCGCCGCACACCGCGACGTGCTGAGCGGGGCGATGCCCCTCGCCGTCGAGCCCGGCATTAGCGGCGAAGGCGCCGAGGGATTGCGCGGACATCCCGGCGTCGTGCCCCCCGTGCATGCCGCCGCGGACGTTGTCGTTGACGCGAGTGCGACCGTTGGACCCAACGTCGTGTTCGGCCGCGGCTGCAGCGTCGGGGCGAATGCGTGCGTCCGGGAATCGGTATTGTGGGAGCGCGTCAGCGTCGGTGCGGGCGCAGTAATAGAAGAAGCGATTATCGCAAGCGGCGTCACGATTGGGCCCGAAGCGCGCATCCATCCGGGCAGTGTGATCGGTCACGACGTCACGATCGATCCCGGAGCCGTACTGGAGCCGGGGACGCGCCTCGGTTCCCCGCCAGAAAGGATACCAGGCTAGCGAGGGCGCATTCGGTTTACTCCGCATCTGGCCGTGGGTAAATGGGGTCAGAAGTGGAGGAGTTACTCGCACACATGCTACCGCCGCGCGCGTTGTTTTTAGGTTCGTATCCCCCACGAGAATGCGGTATCGCAACGTTTACCAAAGATATGGTGGACGCTTACGATCGAGCATTCCATTTGGGGAGTCCGGTGATTGCCGTCGACGAGCCGGGCGCGGAAGTGCGGCGTTACGGCCCCGAAGTAGTCGCGCGAATCGCCGAACAAGACCGATTCAGCTATGCAGCGGCCGCCGATTTCGTTAACCGCTATCCCGTGGAACTGGTCAATATCCAGCACGAGTACGGACTATTTGGCGGGGAACGCGGCGAATGGCTCGTGGACTTCATTCGATTGCTCAAAAAGCCCGTCGTGTTGACGCTGCACACCATCTTGCCGGAGCCGGACGAATCGTACCTGGACGTGACGCGCGCGTTATGCGAGCAGGCGGCCAGGGTCGTGGCGCTATCGGAAACCGGGCGCGGGCTGCTCGAAGGCGTTTACGGCATCGATCCCCAGCAGCTTCAGGTGATTCATCACGGCGTTCCGGACGTGCCGTTCCAAGACACGCATTCCGCAAAAGCGACGTTCGGAATCGGTCAGCGCACCGTGATCTCGACTTTTGGTTTGATTAGCCGCGGCAAGGGCCTCGAGTACGCGATCGAAGCGATGCGGAGCGTCGTTCGGCGCCACCCTGAAACGCTCTATCTGATTCTCGGCGAAACACACCCGGTCGTTCGCCGGCAAGAAGGCGAATCGTATCGCGAGTCTCTGCTCGCGATGGTGCGCGAGTACGGACTCCACTATAATGTTCAGCTCGTCGACAAATATCTGGATTTCGATGAAGTGGTCAGTTATCTAGCGGCGACCGACATCTATTTGACGCCCTACTTGAACCCGGCGCAGATAGTGAGTGGGACGCTCGCGTATGCCGTAGGGTGCGGTAAGGCGATCGTTTCGACGCCGTATCTCTACGCGCAGGAACTTCTTGCGCACAACCGCGGATTCTTGTGCGAGTTCCGGGATGCGCAATCGATCGCGATGCGGCTCAACATGCTGCTCGACGATCCGTCGTTGCGCCGCGCGACCGAACGGCGAGCCTATCGCTTCGGACGACAGATGACCTGGCCACACGTCGCGGCGGAATACGGACACCTCTTCAACGAGCTCTGTCCGCGCGACCCCCTTGAGCTGGTGACGTCTGCGTAAGGCGCGCGCCGGCCCGGCGCCGCCACCACTCGACTATCTGTCCGTGCTCTCCGACGACGTCGGGATCGCTCAGCACGCGCTCGAAAACGTACCGAATCGCAAATTTGGCTACTGCACCGACGACGTTGCGCGGGCGTTCATGGTCGCCCTGGCGCATGCTCGGCTGGCTCCGTCGGAACGATTGAGTCAACGATTGGCCTCGAACTATCTCGCGTTTTTGCAGCACGCGCAGCTCGACGATGGACGCTTCCACAATTTCATGGCGTACGATCGCAGCTGGATCGACGAAGTCGGCACGCACGATAGTTGCGGTCGCGCGATTTGGGCGCTCGGTTACGGCATCGCCAACGCGCCCAGCGAAGCGTGGCGGCGCGTCTGTGCAACGCTCCTCGATCGCGCGTTGCCGTCGCTCGAGTTTCTCGAGTACCTACGCTCGCGCGCGTACGCCGCGCTCGGCTTGGCGCATGCGATGCCCGTCGATGCGAAGTATGGCGCCGCGCTGCAGCACGTCTCTGATGAAATACTGGCTGCCTACGAAGCCACGGCGGAAAACGGGTGGCGCTGGTTCGAAAACGTGATGACGTACGACAACGCGCGCCTGCCGGAGGCGTTGATTCGAGCGGGCATCGCGCTCGAAGTGCCACGTTATACCGAGACCGGCTTGAGCGCGTTGAGGTTCTACGAAGACGTGACGATCGAAAGCGGCATCTTCGTTCCGATCGGTAACGAAGGCTGGTATCAGCGGGGTCGGCTGCGCGCCCGCTACGTCCAGCAGCCCTTAGAAGCGGTCGCAATGGTCGACGCCGAGCTGGCCGCCTTTGATGCCACCCAAGATGCCGCCCATCTTTCCACCGCGGAACTCGCGTTGGAGTGGTACTACGGCAAGAATTCGCGCGGCGTAGCGATGGCACACGGAGGCGGCTGCTACGACGGCCTTAGTGAGGACGGCATAAACCATAACCAAGGCGCCGAATCGACGTTGGCATTTTTGGCGGCCGCCTACGCGATGGCGCAACGACGGACGCGGGTGCTTCGCGCCGTGCGCTGATTGCGCCAAACGTCGCATTTCCGTTGCTGCTACAGGCAACGAGCAGCCCTCCGCCGAATCGCTATAAATGCTCCTGGAAACCGAAATCCTCAACGACGTGCAATCTGCCGCCGTTCGGCAGACTGATGGTCCGGTCTTGATCTTTGCTGGCGCGGGAAGCGGAAAAACCCGCGTCTTAACGCATCGCATCGCCCACCTGCTTCGCGAGCTTCGAGTCGGCCCCGATCGCATTTTAGCGGTAACGTTTACGAATAAAGCGGCGGGCGAAATGAAGTCCCGATTGCAGAGCATGGTCGGGCCGGTCGCGCGCGACGTTTGGGCGGGCACGTTTCATGCAATGTGCGTGCGGATTTTACGTCGTGACGGTTCGCGTATTGGCATTGGGCCGACTTTTGCGGTCATCGACGACTCGGACCAGCGGCAACTCGTTAAGGAAATTCTCGACGATCTCGACTATGACGAGCGCCAACTCGCCCCGGGAGCCTGCCTTGCGGAGATCGATAAGGCCAAAAACGCGCTGATGTGGCCCGAAGAGTACGCTCAGCGCCAGACGTCCTTCGTCGGCGAGCGCATCGCGAACGTCTACGCGGAGTATCAGCGACGCCTAAACGAATCGAATTCACTGGATTTCGACGATCTGATCGTTCGGACGATCGATCTGCTGGAGCGCGATAAGGCCGCGCGTGAGAAGTATCAACACAAGTTCGAGTACGTTTTGGTCGACGAGTACCAGGACGTCAACGCCGCGCAATACCGGTTGATCGCGCTGCTCGCCGGGTACCACGGCAACGTCACGGTGGTCGGGGACGACGACCAATCGATCTACTCGTGGCGCGGCAGCGACTACCGCATGATCCTGCGCTTCGAAGAAGACTTTCCCGGAGCGAAGACCTTCAAGCTCGAGGAGAACTATCGCAGCACGAGGCGGATTCTCGAGGCCGCGAACGCCTTAGTCGCCAACAATCGCTCGCGCGCGCCGAAGAAGCTTTTCACGTCGCGCGATGAGGGTGAGCCGATCACCCTCTACCCCGCGGCGACGGAACGCGACGAAGCGCGTTACGTAGTGGAGAAGGTGAAGAGTCTCGTGCGCGATGGGGCCGCGTATCGGGACTTCGTCGTTCTCTACCGTACCAACGCGCAGTCGCGCGTTTACGAAGAAGCGTTGCTGGCCGAGGGCATTCCCTATCGAGTCGTGGGCGGCGTCGGCTTTTACGCGCGCACCGAAATCAAAGACGTCATCGCGTATCTGCGGTATATCGTGAACTCGTCGGACGCACTTGCGTTCAAACGGATCGTCAACGTGCCTCGGCGGGGTATCGGTCAGCAAACGCTGGCGGCGCTCGTGCAGTCGGCCAACGCGGCGCGCGTTTCCGTGGGTGAGGCGATCTTCAACAGCGAGCTGTTGCGTTCGGCCGTTCCCAAGAAGCTCAAGGAGCTCGAGCGCTTCGCCGAACTCATTACGGAGTTGCGCAAGCGCGCCGAAGGCGCCGGTGTGGCGGACTTGCTCGTGGCGGTGATGGAGCAATCCGGATACGTCCGGGAACTCCAAAGTGAAGACACCCACGAGGCGCGCGCGCGCTTGGAGAATCTTTCGGAACTCGTGGGCGTTGCGCGGGAGTATCAGGCTTCCGATGAAGAGCCCTCTCTCGCGGGATTCCTCGCGAACATCGCGCTGGTCAGCGATCTCGATTCCCTCGAAGAAGACGCGTCATACGTAACGCTGATGACGTTGCACAGCGCCAAGGGGCTGGAGTTTTCCAGCGTCTTCTTGACCGGTTTGGAAGAGGGTATTTTTCCGCATAGCCGCGCGCTGACGGAAACCGCCGAGCTGGAGGAGGAGCGGCGATTGGCCTACGTCGGGATCACGCGCGCAATCGACCGGCTCTTCCTAACGTATGCGTCTCGCCGCGCGCTATTCGGAAACACGTACGCGTATCCGAAGTCGCGGTTCTTGGAAGAGATTCCCGCGGTCGAGGTGCTCGAGAGCGACAGCGTGCCGCTGCCCCGTCCGGCAGGCGGGCGCTGGCGCGAGGCTGCGATCCACGAATCGGCGGGCGCGGGCGTGCATCTTGGCCTGAAGGACGGCGATCGCGTGCGCCATCCGAAATGGGGCGAAGGCCGGATTGAAGGCATCGTCGGCGCCGGCGGTGATGGACTCGTGACGATCGACTTTCCGAACGTCGGCCAGAAGATGCTCATGTTGAAATACGCACCGCTCGAAAAGATCTAGGAGTGGGCGTTGCGGTCGCGGGGGCGATGGGACGCATGGGTTCCATCGCCCGTGAAGCCTTGCAACGCACGGGGGAATATTGCTGCGGTCTGGCGCGCCGCGCCGATCCCCAGCACCACATCGTTGCATCGTTCGACGACCTGTTGGCGCAAAGGCCCGACGTGCTGCTCGATCTCACGACGCAGCCCGCGAGCTACGAAATTTCGCTGGCGGCGCTTAGGCACGGAATTTTCACGGTCGTCGGCTCGAGCGGGTGGAGTGACGTGCAGCGCAGCGCCCTCGCCGAGGCGGCACAAGAGGGCGGTGTGGGAGCGCTATTGGTTCCAAATTTTTCGATCGGTGCGACCCTGATGATGCGCTTCGCCCAAGAGGCCGCCCGGTATTTCCCCGAAGCAGAAATCGTGGAAATGCACCACGCAACCAAAAAGGACAAACCATCCGGTACGGCGCGCGAGATCGCCGCGCGGATCGAG
>Ga0209169_10000281_pt1 | contig 30655 bp, 17 predicted proteins | sample HubBroMetageWRM4_FD_188346 | JGI IMG/M metagenome (GOLD analysis project Ga0209169, IMG submission 188346) | Warmed soil microbial communities from the Hubbard Brook experimental Forest, New Hampshire - Hubbard Brook CCASE Soil Metagenome WRM 4... | ecosystem: Environmental > Terrestrial > Soil...
TGTCCGCGGAGTCAGGGACGATTGCTGAGTAAACAGGAATGCCGATGCGATCGAGGCCCGTGATGTCGGCAACCCGCGTGACTCCAAGCGATTCGGCAATGGCCGCGGCGGAGGTTACAGTCTCCGCCGCGGGAATTGTGCGTTGTATACCGTCGACTTTCAGCATTGCCCGACTAGAGACTATTGGCCGCCATTCCCGTTGCCATCGCCGTCGCCGTTCGTAATCTGGTTAATCCCGTTCTGTCCGAAGGCGGTAACGCCGGAAGGTGGCGGGGGCGGGGCAGGCGGCGGGGCCGCACCGACAGGGGAAGGAGGCGTTTCCGGGGCGAGGAATTTCTTCATGTCGTCCCTGCTCACGTCTCCGCCAAACAGGCCAGCAACGTGTTTGAACTTCGGTATCAGGCGATTTACCACGGCTCTTTCGGATGCAGTAAGCGAGGCATAAAAGACCCTGAATTTGAGTAACAGGTTTTGAAACTCTTCGTCCGTGAGGCCCAGGTGTTTCAGCATTTCACTGCGAGTCATGGTGCGCTCCTTCTTATTGGTTATCGAAGATTCATTTGCTTCAAAAGCGATTGGAACTGTGGGTCCGCGCGGAGAGGAGCGAGGAGTGGGTCAACATTGATGAAGATTAACTGCGAATCCCGTTCGTCGAATGCGATCTGCAACATCTCGATCGCCTTCTGATGATCACCGAGAGCGGTGTAGATCTCTGCAGTCTCGTACGCGATGGTTTTGCCTGACTGAACCTTGGCCGCCGCGTTTCGCGAAGCATCCGTAGCCTTGGCGTTTTCACCGTTATAGGCATAGGCGACTCCAAGGAGCGTCTCTCTGAAGTCGACGTCATCCGGGGCTACGGGTACGGAGCGAAGAATCTCTATAGCTCGCCGTGGCTTCCGTTCCTGCAAGTAACTTGCAGCTAACTCCTCTACGGCGGGTTCGAGTGGGTCCGGTCCTGTTATGTGCGGCTCAAGCAGCTGTATGGCTTGCGTGGTTTGCCCTGAGAAACGGTCGATCAGGCCCAGGCCAAACATCGCCACGGGAGATTCGGGATCCGCTGTTTGCACGTACTTCATCTGAGCCCGGGCCTCGGCTTCGCGCCCTTGCGGGGTCAACACAGTGAGTGCGTACCATGCATGAGCCTGAGCGTAGTTGGGATTGAGCTCAATGGCGCGTTTGTAGTCGGCCTCGGCTCCGTCCCAGTCGAAGTTCAACAGTACGCGGGCCAGTGCTCGGGATGTGTAGGCTTCGGCCAACGTGCTGTCGAGCTCAAGCGCCTGCTGCGATGTTTTGAGCGCGTTCTTTAGAAGAGGCGTTGGGGGTTCCCATCCGTTGAAGGCGAGAAGGCTATAGCAGTCGGCGAGCCCTGCGAGAGCGGGAGCATATTGTGGGTCAAAGGTGAGAGCGCGCTGGAAGTCGACGACGGCCTCGCGAAGGCTGTCAGGGCTTCGTTTGGTGAGTTGGAAACGGCCCTTCAGATAGGCATCGTATGCGGCGGAGTTCGTTGAGTATTGACGCGTGAGCCGCGCGGTTGTCTCCGCTCCCAATTGAATCTTGAGGTGGTAGGCGACGTCGGTGGCAATCTCATGCTGCATGTCGGCTAGGTTCGAGGTGCTGCCCTGGTAGGTCTGCCCCCAGATCTGTTTGCCGGAACGAGCATCGATGAGTTCGATGGGAATTTGGAATTTCCCGTTCGAGGATCCGAAGGAGCCGGTCACAATCGAACCGGCATGCATCTCTCCGGCGGCGGAGGCTGGATCTACGTTGGCACCCTGGTAGCGGCGGGCCACGCTCGCGGCGACGACCTGGAGGCCGGGCATGCGCGAGAGATCGTCGGTGAGTGCCTCGGTGATGCCGGCGCCCACGTAGTCGAGGTTCGTGTCCCGGGTGCGATTGACGAGTGGAAGCACGGCTAGTGAAGTGGACGGAGGCACGGGTCTGAAGTGGTGCCAGAGGCCGAATGCGATCAGAAGTATCGCTGCGGCGATCGCGGCCAGTTTCCAAAGTTGCGGGCGGCCCGGCTGCAGTGCAACGACGATGTCCTCGAGTTTTTGGAAGCGGTCTTCGGGAGCCTGTTCGAGACAGCGAAGGATGACGCGCGCCCAGCGGGGATCGGCAGCTTTGGCGAGTTTTGCCTGCAGTTGAGCGCGATTGGAGGCTACCTCTTCGCGAGAAGGCCGGGAGCCGGTGAGGATCTCGGCCAGGATCACGCCGAGTGCGTATTCGTCGGCGAGAGAGGTGACCTCTCCGGACCTCATCTGCTCGGGCGCCATGTATGCGGGGGTCCCTTGTCCGCCGGACTCCTGGAGGCCACCTTCGCGACGCAGGACGTTTGTCGCTAAGCCGAAGTCGGTGATTACGGCCCGAAGCTTTCCGAGGGTGCCGCTGACGAGCATGATGTTGCTGGTCTTGAGATCGCGGTGGATCACTCCATTCGCGTGAGCGGCGGTGAGTCCGCTGACAATTTGCCTCAAGAGGTCGAAGGCTAGTTCGGGGTTGACGGGGCCGTCGTGGCGAATGTGTTCGCTGAGGGTGTGGCCGTCGAGGAACTCCATGCTCAGAAACCAGACTTTGTCACCGGAGGGCGACACATCGCAGAAGAGCTCATGGATACGGCAAATATTTGGGTGGGAGATGGCGCGGGATTGCTTTACTTCACGGCGAAAGCGCTCGATGACCTCGGGATTTTGGGCGAGGTCGGTGCGGATGGTCTTGATGGCGACGCGCTCGCGAAGCTCGGTGTCCCATGCCTCGTAGACTTCGCCCATGCCGCCGCGGGCGATGAAGCGATGAATCTGAAACCGGCCGGCGACGGTGGTTCCGGGTTCAAAGGTTGGGGTGGGTTCCCGTTCGGAAGAGTCGGAGTTCGACAGGATCGGGGTTTCGAGGAAGTCGCCTGCCTGCTCGTCGGCGAGGAGAAGCATCTTGACGAGGTGGCGAACCTCGGGCGCGTCCGGGCAAGCGGAGTCAAGATAGGCGCTTCGCTTCTCCGGAGGTTGAGCGAGCGCGGCCTCAAAGAGGTCCTCGACGAGATTCTGAGAATCGGCCATTGTTTCCATCCAGCCCTCGGCAGAATGCGAAACGGACTTTTAGGTTTAGTCATGATCCTGAACGGACCAGTCGTGGGTTTGCCGAATCGCAGGGCCGAAGCCAGTGAAGCAGCCGGTAAAACTCCGCGCGATACGCCGGTAACGCGCTCAATGATTACACAAGACAGGTGCGATTTCCACCTGAAAGAGCTTTAGAGCCCTATATTTACAGCAAAAAGATGAGCAGGAGGTGCCCCAGAGGAGGCGCGTCCTGCTCACCATATAATCACTGCGTTTGTAAGCGCGGCGATTCTGTTACGGAAGGCGCAGCATCGCGAGCTCCACGTTCGAAGGCTTTTTCGCGTTCGACGCGAGTTCGGACTTCTTCGTCTGCTTCTCACTCTTCGACTCCGGGCAGTCAACATAAGAGGTTTCCTGCGGGTTGAACCAGATCTGGCGAAGAAAGTAATGATCGCCATATCTGTCAAAGACAACCTTTGCCGTGTCTGTCGGCTTGTAGCTCTGCTCCTCTTGGGTGAGGATCATGCCGGCGGTCGAGCGGTTGCTGAGCTCGATGATCCCCGATGCCGGCGTGCTGACGGTGTAGACGCCCGGTGTGAAATGCTTGTCGCCCATCTCAAAACTGAACGGCACGTTGACTGACATGGTGTGCCCAATCGTTTGTCCGTGAGCGGGTAAGCAAACAGGGGCAAATGCCAGGCTCGAAACGATAAGAACGGCGCGGAACATCCAGAATACTTTCATGGTGCTTCTCCTTTTGGCGGGCGCCTCGTAACTGCCCTCACCTAGAAATGCGCGATCCACGCGCAAAAGGGGCCACCATTCTTTAGTGCACTATTTGTGTGCTGCCGGATCGACTCCGCGGCTGTGCGGCTTGAGTTCCTCGAATAGCCAGATTCGCGCAAGTGCCCAGTCCCGCTTCACGGATCGCGGTGCGATTCCGAGCGTTGCTCCAATCTGCTCTATGGAAAGACCACCGAAGTAGCGAAGCTCAACGACCTTGGCTTGGCGCGGACTCTTCTTCTCTAACCTGTCGAGCGCCTCGTCGATCAGCGAGACCTCTTCGAGCCGTTCGGGCGAGATCGCGAGCTGATCCTGCAACTCGACCCGTTCCATCTTGCCGCCTCGCTGGTCCGCGTTGCGAGCGCGCGCATAATCAACCAGAACTCGCCGCATGACGTGAGCGGCGAAGCCTATGAAATGTTCGCGGCTGTTCCACTCGACGTCCTCTTTAATCAGGCGTAGATAGGCCTCATTAATCAGGGCAGTCGGTTGGAGGGTGTGGTCGGGCCGCTCGCGTCGCATGTAGGCATTTGCAACGCGATGAAGCTCGGAGTAGACGAGAGGCAGGAGTCTCTCGGCTGCGGCTTGATCGCCGGAGTGAACAGCTTTTAGAAGCCGCGTAACCTGGCTTCGGTCATCGCCCATGGAAACACCCAGTGAACCCGTTGTTCGGATCAGAGAAGAGACTTAAAGGGGGCCCTGAGAAAGATTCTAGAGCCGGAACCGATTTGAGGGTTGCGCGGCATCAAAATCGCTTCACCGGCAGCGTTTTCGGCCCATGAATTCCCAATCCAAGCCGGTCGTGCTAGAAAGACTATTCAAGATCCGCAGCACTGCACTGATGGAGCGAGCATGAAGAGAGTGGTGTTACTTCTCCTGTTGTTCTTACCGCTGATGGGCGTGATGGGAGCTCAGACGGCAAACCAACAGACAGGTGTGCTCAACCCGAGCCAGATTCAGACGCTCCTTCCCGCTACGGTCTATTTCAGCGGACAGACGGCGACGGTGCAGCAGCGCAACGCTGGAGGAGTCCGCTGGAGCGAAGGGAAGCAGACGCTCTTCGCGATGGTCGATGCCAGCGGCTACTCCACCGGCATGCGCGAACGGTATCAGTTCTACATTGTTAGCGACGTGCCGGTTGAGATCGCGGGCAAGCATTTGCCGGCGGGGGCTTACGGTGCGGGATTTCTTACCGATAAGGGATTTGAGGTGATGGACATTGGCGGTACGGAGTTATTCCATGCTCCTGTCCAGCATGACACCGCGATGCAACGGCCCCGGCCGCTGCAGGTGACGGCAGCTGGAGATGGCCACTATCGTCTTTACCTGGGACGTGAGTATGTGGAGTTCACGGCGGCGCGATAGACAACAGCTCATCCGGAAGATGGATGAAAGGCGCTTTCCCGGTTTGCTAGAATTGGCCGCGACTCCGCTCGTGCGCTCAAGAAGACGCATTCGTCGTGGTGCGGAGGCTGGTACGCATGGGTTCGCAGACCAACTCGCGATGGGCTCTCAGACTGCTGTTGGTGCTTTCAATGGTTGCGGGTGGTGGGTGCCTGTTTCGGGCAGTTCAGGCGACTTCTGAGAGCGATGCCGCCGATGCCGCTCGCGGAGCCTACAACCAGAAGACACTCGCGACCTACAACAACCGCTTCGGGGCTGGGCATCCGTTTCTACCATCGAACGCGACCACCGATACTGGAGAGCTCATCGATGCAAAGAGCTTTCCAACCGCGAAGTATTGCGCCCATTGCCACGAAGAGGCCCATACGGAGTGGCGTCAATCAGCACACTCGAATTCCAATCGGCCGACATGGTACCTGCGCAACACGGCGCTGCTGAAAGCGGAGAAGGGCGTCGAATACACGCGCCACTGCGAGGGCTGTCACGATCCGATTGCTCTGGTGAGCGGAGCTTTGACGCAGAGTGGGCCAGGGCGCAAGTGGTACGACGATGAGGGCGTCACCTGCAGCGTGTGCCACTCAATCCAGAAGGTGGACACACGTGGAACGGGAAGCTACGTGCTGGGTGTTCCTGCGGTGCTTATAGACGAGGATGGTAAGCCGATCACGCGACCGGTCAGCGACGCGGAGATTCTTGCTCATCTCGACCGGCACAGCAAGGCGGTGATGAAGGACTTCTATCACACGTCACAGTTCTGCTCTGCGTGCCACGAGGCAGCACTTCCGAGATCATTGAACGATTACAAGTGGCAGCGCGCCATCTCGTTATATGAGGAATGGCAGGCGTCTTCGTTTGCGAAGCAGTCGCCGCTTCCGTTCTATGTGAAGGATTCGGTCTCGACGTGCCAGACATGTCATATGCCGCGCGAGGCTGTGGAGACTCGTGATCAGGGAGCCAAGCAAGGCAAGCTTGCTTCGCATCGCTGGCTGGGTGCGAATACGATCATTCCGCAGTATTACGGGTTTGATGTTCAGGAGCGCCGGACGGTGGAGTTCCTGCAGAACAATGTGTTCAACGTGGATCTGTTCGCTATCGAGCATGGCGCTGAAACAAATGGAGAGCCGGCGAAGGTCTCGGCGCCTTTGGGTCTTGTGAACTATCGCGTGGATCCGGGCGAGCGTATCACTGTCGACGTCGTTATTCAGAACAAAGGCATCGCGCACAGTCATGTGCCTGAGCAGCGCGACATGTATGAGTCGTGGGTTGATTTCACGGTCAAGGACGGGACGGGCAAGATGCTCGTGGAGAGTGGATTCCTGAAGCCCGGCGGCGACCTCGACCCTGAAGCGCACAGTTTCATGAACCGCCTGATCAATGTGAAGGGCGGGCTCAACGATCTGCATCAGGTGTGGGATAACCGTGTTGTGGCTTACAACAACACGATTCAGTCCGGCCGTTCGCAGGTGGTGCGGTATACGTTCACGATGCCGTCCGACGTGAGCGGGACTGTGACGGCGACCGCGACCGTGAAGTATCGCCGCTTCGATCAGCACTTCATCGACTTCGGCATGGCGAAGCATTATGTGGAGCCAGTTGTCGATATGGCGTCGGCGAGCCGGGTCATTCATATCGGTGAGAATGCGCCCGAAACGCCAGGGCCGAATGAGAACAAAGAGTGGATGCGGTGGAACAATTACGGCATTGCGCTGCTGGACGCTCAGCAATACGCGTCGTCTTACGGTGCGTTCCAGCGTGTTGCCAGGCTGCGGCCGGACTACGCCGATGCTTATACGAATATGGCCATCGTCGACATTCAGTGGGAGCGGTATGCGGATGCGCGTCCAAATCTCGCGAAGGCGCTTGAACTCTCGCCGAACAACGCGCGCGCGCTTTACTATCGTGCACTCGTTGAACGCAACGAAGGGAAGCTCGATCTGGCAATTGCGGACTTTGAGGAGATGGCACGGCAGTATCCGCTTTCGCGCGATGCGCATCGCGAGCTGGGCTTCACTCTGTATCAGCAGCACAAATACCCAGAGGCGCTGAAGGAGTACCAGGCGTTGCAGGAGATTGCTCCGGATGATCTCGCCGCTCACTACAATCTCGCTATCCTCTACCGCCGAACGGGTGATAAAGATAAAGCCGCGAAAGAGGCGGCAACTTTTGCCGATCAGAAGGACGATCCTGTGGCCACGACGTATGCGCTTGAGTTTCTGCGCAAGCACCCGGAGCTAGCGAACGAGAGCGTGACATGGCATACGCATAACCTCGAGATGCTGCCGCCGAACTCCGGCAGCGCGATGACGCAGTCGTCCGAGGCCCATGCACGATGAAGGAACACGATGTCGTGCCCGGTGGAGCGAACTTAGGATCAGAGGCGAACGAGAGAGCGGGACAACTCGTGGGCCGTCGGGTCGTCGGCAGAATTCTTCTGGCGATGTCGATGCTGCTGGTCGTTGCCGGTTTTCCCGGGCACCATGCGAATGCGGCATCGAGCGGCGACCGCGCGGCGGGGGCGGAGATCTTCAAACAAAACGGCTGTGAGCACTGCCACGGAGCGGATGGAATCGGCACGGATCGCGGTCCGTCGCTGAGTACGGTCGGCAAGCGCTTGAAGAAGGACGAGATCGAGCACCAGATTCGTAATGGCGGCAAGCAGATGCCGCCGTTCCAGGATGTGCTCAATGACGACCAAATTCGCAACCTGGTGGACTATCTTGCGCACAAGAAGAGGGCGCCTAAAGCACAGCCTGGTAGTTGAAGATTTGAGTGTGGGCACTTGTGCTGCGTAGGATGATGCAGAACTTCTGAGAGCCTTGGGGGCATACTCTTCACGATGAAGCATCGCATGATTGTCGAACGGATTGTTGCGAGACTCTGGTGGGCGGTCCTTGCAATTGCGATTAGCTCAGTATCAACTTCTCTGCTGCAGGCACAGAATCCGACGCCGCTTGAGAAAGAGGCACAGAAGCCGGTCGAAGGATCGCAGCCGGTCTCGAACGGTAGCGTGTCGACGGGCGCACCGCACGCCGCCGTGCTCGATGCCGAACATCGACCGATCACAGCGGGAGGCTTCGTCAAGTCTGGTCCAGTGATCTTCAAGGATGTCGCTGCGGCGGCGGGTTTGACGAAGTGGAAGCATGTGGTGGGAACACCCGAGAAAAATTTCATCATCGAGACGCTGGGCTCTGGAGTCGCGCTGCTCGATTACGACAACGACGGATGGCTGGATATCTATCTTGTCAACGGCTCTACTTACGACGCGATGTCAGGCAAGACGACTCCGCCGCACGCCGCGCTCTTTCACAACAATCACGATGGCACCTTCACCGATGTAACGGCGAAGGCAGGGGTCGCGAACGACCGATGGGGCGTCGGCGCGGTCGTCGGCGATTTCGATAACGACGGCTGGCCCGACATCTATGTCACCAACTTCGGGAAGAACCGGCTTTATCGAAACAATCACGATGGCACATTTACGGACGTCGCCGAGAAGGCCGGTGTGACGCTTGGCAACTGGTCTACCGGTGCGACGTGGGGCGATTACGATGGGGACGGATTTCTCGATCTCTTCGTGCCGGGCTATGTCCACTACGAGATGGACAATCAGCCGCGCGCATTCAGCTTCTGCAAATTCCGGGGCGTCGATGTAATGTGCGGGCCGCGGGGGCTCCAGGGCGAGGGAGACCATCTCTTTCATAACAACGGTGACGGGACCTTCACTGACGTTAGCCAGCGCGCGGGCGTGTCGGACCCGAGCCGTTACTATGGGCTGGCTTCACTGTTCGTTGACGTGAACGGTGACGGGAAGGTGGATCTGCTGGTTGCGGATGACTCGACCCCTAACTACCTCTATGTCAACAAAGGCGACGGGACATTCGAGGACGACAGCTATTCGAGCGGCTACGCGCTGAACGACAGTGGCCGTGAGACCGCCTCGATGGGTATTGCAGCCGGGGACTTACTGCACAAGGGAAATGTCGATCTCTTCAACACCACATTCTCCGACGACTACAAGCCTCTTTATCGCAATGACGGCTCGGGTAATTTCACCGACACCTCGTACCAGGACGGTATCGCCGAGGCGACAGTGCCCTTTCTTGGGTGGGGCACGGCCTTCATCGACTATGACAACGATGGCTGGCTCGACCTGATCGAGGTTAACGGTCACGTTTATCGCCAGGCTGACGCGCAGAACTGGGGAACTACGTGGGCTCAGCGCCCGCTGCTCTTTCATAGTGAGAACGGCAAGCTGAAGCTCGTGCCAGCGGTCGAAGGCACGGGACTCGCGGAGGTCACCACGGCTCGCGGCATGGCCTACGGGGATCTTTTCAACGACGGGCACGTTGACGTCGTTGTGAATAACCTCGACGGCCCGCCATCGCTTCTCCGCAATGTCGTCGAGAACGACAATCACTGGATCGCGTTCAAGCTCGTGGGAGCGCCGGCTACGGGGACTGCAAAGCGCGGCAGCCCTCGCGATGCTGTGGGGGCCTGCGTTCTGGTTACGGCGAATGGCTTTACACAGCGGGCGGATGTGCTGGCAGGTGGGAGCTTTGCTTCGAGCTCTGACCAGCGACCGCACTTCGGCCTTGGCAAAGCGACGAAGATCGATAAGATCGAGGTCCGCTGGCCGAGCGGCCACACGGAAGCCATCCCGCCGCCGACGGCGGTGGACCGGTTCTACGTCATAACCGAAGGGAAGGGGATCGCTCCGCAGAGATAAGGTCCCAAAGCACCCGCTCCAGCTGTAAGGGAGTCTGTCTTTTCGTTCACATCTTCTAAGACACGTCATGAGTTTGCTCCGCCGCTCAGGGCGGGTTGGGCGGGGTCGCGCCCGGTCCGAAGTGTTGCCTGTCGAGTCCTGGACCGCGATTCGTCGAGGGGGAGATGTTATCTAGGACGGCACCAGTACTAAAGATCTGGCCGGGGCCGGCGGGGGAACGGGGTTGGCGTTGATTGATTCCATTTGTTTTTCGCCAAAAATGAAATCGGGGAATCAATCGGATTACGGTAGCAAGGAGGTGGGAAGTAGATCCAAAATTGGCATGTCTCTAGCCGTTTGGCAGGCTCCCGCCGCCCCAAAATCGTGCACGTTGTCAGCGTCCTGACAAGTCAGGCCATAATCTGGCTGCTGGCCGGAGGGACCGTTAGGAGCTGCGCTATTTCGCGCCTCCATCTTTCGATGGATACTTTTTTGTTGACAAGTACGAAATAGGCTCTCTATAGTTCCGCTCGCTAACAAAACCACGTTCGTTACGCCGCTTAATTCGTGCCAAGGAAGGCAGTTGGTTCGAAGGGCCTTAGCGATACGCCCGCATGGTTATAGCGGGAAAACTTCAGGAGGCAATGTCCATGATCAGCGCATTCAGCATTCGTGGGGGATCGAGTACAAGGCGGAATTTGCGGCAGCTCTGCAAAGCGGGTGGGGGGCTCATCCTTGGGGCCGCGTTGTTCCTCGCGTCTGGACGGTTGAGCTATGGCCAGACGACCGCGCAGCTGACCGGAACCGTTCAGGACGCTACGGGTGCGGTGATCCCCGGAGCGCAAGTGACGCTGACTGACGATGCGACGGGCTTTGCACGCGTGGTGCAGTCGAATGGCCAGGGCTTCTTTGCGTTTCCGGCACTGGTGCCGGACTCCTACACGGTGAAAGTTACGGCTGCAAATTTCCAGCCGAAGGAGTTGAAGGGGCTTGTGGTGCACGCTGGCGACGAGCGGACGATCCCGCCGATTTCACTGGCGCCAGGTTCGACCAGCACTACGGTGACGGTTGAAGCGGCCAGCGAAATGATCCCCACCGATAACGGAGCGCGCATCAGCGTCCTGGACTCCAAACAGATTGAAAATCTGGTGTTGATCGGCCGCGACACCACGGAGCTGTTGAAGGTACTTCCAGGCGCGACGACGGTATCGTCGGGTTTGACTCAAAACGCCCCAGAGTACAGCGATAACAACATCACCGTGAATCAAAGCGCTGTCGGAAGCGGCATTAACATTAATGGCGCCGTGAATCGTGGCGGCACAGCGCTTCTAGCGGATGGAGCGAACGTTATCGATCCAGGAGACATGGCGTCCGCCGTCTCCATCATCAATCCAGAGATGACGCAAGAGGTCAGCGTTCAGGCATCGGCCTTTGGCGCAGACACGCCATTTGGTCCTGTGGTTATCAGCACCATCAGCAAATCAGGCACCGACCGCTATCACGGAGAGGCCTACTTCGACGCGCGCAATAGCGTACTGAATGCGAATGACTGGGCAGATAACCACCGTGGTATCCCACAGGGGCCGCAAAGCTACTACTATCCAGGCGGCAACTTCGGCGGTCCGGTACCCGGCACCCACAAGCATCTGTTCTTCTGGGGCGGTTATGAGCGTTGGCTGCAGAACCAAGGCAACGCGAATGTGCTGCAGTCGTATATTCCAACCCCAGAGATGATGGCCGGCGACTTCACGACGGACAATCCTGACAACCTTGCGCTTTGCCCTCAGGGCTTTTTCCCGACGACAACGTCTTCGTACCCGCAAGGCGCTTGGTGTAACGATCTCTCCGGAACCAATTTTCCTGACGGTTCTACGGCGCAGGCTACCACGGCACTGACACCATTCGGATCACTCGGGGGTAACACCGGCCAGAAGATACCGTCACAGTTCATCGATCCCGGCGCACAGGCTTTGGCCAAGATTTGGCCCAAGGCGAACGTTGCCAGCTCGTCGAACCCTTCCGGTTACAACTACGTTGCACCCATCCCGAATATCAACAACGGCTGGATCTATCGCGTGCGGGTGGACTATCAGCTGGGCGCCAACACGAAGATTTACGGTTCCTATCAACAGGCATACAACTCGGAACTGGCGCAGGGTAACGGAGCCCACCTCTATTGGACGCCGGGCAACGCTATCCCTTATCCGGGCGGCGGAATGTCTCAGTCGTTTGATGGCAAGTCGCTAGCCGGCCACTTTGTTCATAACTTCAGCTCCACGATGACCAATGACCTAATGGCGGCATGGGCCTTCGGCAGCTTCCCCTTTGTTGAGCCTAACCCCGCAGCGGCGTCGCGGACCGCGCTGGGCTATCCGTACGGCAAGGTCTTCCAGACAGAATCAACTAATATCCCCGCATATAGCTCCGCAGGTTCCTTCAGCTTCCCGGATTTCTCGCAGGCTTCGATCTTCGAGAATCCGGTGGGCAAGTATGCCGTCAAGAAACAAGCGCCGCAGTTCAATGACGTGCTGGTCAAGGTATGGGGCACGCATACTGTGAAGCTAGGCGGTTTCACCCAGAACACCGATAACTACCAGAGCACATTTTCGACATATCAAGACGGTAACCTCAGCAGTGCTGGGGCCGGCATTAATCCCAACATCATTACCGGACGGCAACTAGGGTCTAGCAATCCGGTTGCAAACTTCACGATGGGCGTCGTCAGTGGTTACAGCGAAAACAATTCGTCCCCCATTGCCGATACGGCCTATCAGGCGACAGCGTTCTTCGCCATGGACACCTGGAAGGTTACTAAGCAGCTGACTGTGGAGTATGGCGCCCGCGCAGAGCACATCAGCCACTGGTATGACCGCGGCGGCATCGGTATGGCGGTCTTCTATCCAAACCGAGTCCTGTCTGACTACAACTCGGGCAAGTATGCTCCCGGTTTCTACTGGCATGCGATCGATGCAGGTGTGCCGCTGAGTGGCCAGCCTGACCGGCCGCTTTACTTCGACCCGCGAATCGGGCTTTCCTATGATCTCCATGGCAACGGACAGACGGTGTTCCGCGGTGGTTGGGGCGCTTACCGCTTCGTCACCCAGGTAAACGACGTCTCAACGGCGCTGGTTACGGCACAGGATGTTCTGGGCTATAACCTGCCGGGCGGGAAGAACGTGATGCTCTCGCAACTCAGCCAGCTGGCATATAAGCCCTGCACTCAGTTCTGCGGCAGCGGCTCGCAGACCGGCTTCGACCCCAGCGATTATAGCCAGCCACTTACGATCGCCTATAACTTTACGGTCGACCAGAGGCTGAAATGGAATTCGCTGTTGGATATTGCCTATGTAGGAAGCAATACCAGCCAGCTCTCAAATAATAGTGAGGGAATCGAGGGCAGCAACTTTGCCGCGCTCGCCGACCAAAACAAGACGCCGGTTGGAGCCTTGTTCAAGCCAGATCCAGTGACGGGTGTTCTCTCGACGAACCCGGAGAACGTAGCGGTCAACCCGAATTTCTCAACCCTTACTGGAACTGCAACCGGAAACACCTACTCGGACTACCATCCGTATGGATATGCCTACGGTACGAACTCGGTTTATGTGAACCAAGGGCTTGACTACACGAACTACAACGCACTGCAGGTCGCTTGGATCAAGACTTCCGGCAGGTTGGGTTACAACCTGAACGCGACCTGGTCGAAGACGCTCGCTACGAGTCTGCAAACAAATCCCTTCGATGTCAGGCTCAACTATGGTCCTACCTCGATTGACCGGCCGTTTGTCTTCAACGCCTCCTACTACTACCAGACCGGCAACATCCATATGTTCAATAGTTTCGTCAACGGAACATTGAGTGGATGGACGATCTCCGGCATCTCTACGTGGCAGGCAGGCGGTTACATTCCTTCTGCACTTGGCAATGGCGTCCCAAACTTCGGGTTGGGAATGTCATATACCACGACAAGTCTGCCGGGCACGCCCGCTCAACAGAAGGCCATGGGACTCACGAATGGGCTCGGTGCTAAAACCTACTTTGGGACTGACGCCGCTCTTCCGATCATGCCTGTGCTGACCTGCGATCCAACCACGGGTCTCAAGCACTACCAGCGCGTGAATGGAAACTGCTTCAATGCACCCACGATCGGGCAGCAGGGTGGTCAGAATTATCCGTACATGAGCGCGGGGGCCTACTTCAATAATGATCTGGCAATCTACCGCTCGTTCCGAATCCCGGGCCATGAGGGGCAGCAGGTCCAGTTCCGGGCCAGCGCTTTCAACTGGCTGAACCATCCGATTCCCGGCTACAGCTCGCTCAATCCGCTTACGTTGAATTACGTGGCGGACTACGGGAGCAAGGCCATCACGAAGAACTACAACACCAGCACCTTCGGCGTGATGGACTACAAGACGGCCGCACCTTATCAACGCATCATCGAGCTGAACGTGAAGTATTTCTTCTAAACGCCTCCTCCAGGTGTAGCGGAAGGTGAGAGCATCGCTCACCTTCCGCGCTTTTGTTTTTGTCCGACGTGGAGCGAGAGTTCCGCCAAGGGCGACGCGATGAGAGGAGCGCCGGGTTCGGTGTGCTCGATGCGATAGGATCTAGTCGAGGGCGAGATGCCGTCGAACTGCGGCCCCAACATGCGTTTTCGACTTAAGCTTCCGGGTGCTTGCCTTAGCGTGGTGCTGATCTCGACGGTGAGTCTCTTCGCGCAGAGTACCGGCGTGGGTTCTCCCAATCGACAGACCCTGCAGAGACAATATGACGATGCCCAGGAGCTTCAGCGGGTAGGCAAGCTCACAGAGGCTGCCGGGCACTACCGCGCGTTCCTTGCCGAAGCACTCGGTGGGCTAGCGATTGAGTACGCAATGGTGCCGGACTACGCTCGCGCTGCGCCGCTCTTTGATGAGGCTCTCACGCTTGAGCGTAACTCACCGACATTGCTTCTGGGCTATGCACGGACGGCCTTGACGATGGGCGACTATTCGCATGCCAAGACATTGGCAAGTGAGTTCATCCGGATGTATCCGAACGACCGTCAGAGCCTCGCACAGGCTCATCAGGTGCTCGGACGCGCACTTCTGAAGCTCAACCAGGATCAGGAGGCTCGCAAGGAACTGGAGACGGCGCTGGCGCTTGATCCTACCTTCGCGAACGGCTACGACCTGGCCGTGGCGTGCCTTGATCTCGACGACGAGAAGTGTGCAGTGCAGATCTTCGGCGAGATGGAACGTTCATTTGGGGACACGGCGGAGATCCACCTGGCATTTGGCCGAGCTTATGGCGACTCGGATTTTCAGCCCAGGGCGATCACGGAATTCCAAAAGGCTATCGAGGAGAACCCAAAGCTATCCGGCGCGCACTATTTGCTGGCTGCGGTTTTGCTCGCCACGGGCAATGATCAAAGTCCTCTGGAGAGTGCTGAGGCTGAGTTGAAGAAGGAACTCGCGATCTCCCCACGCGACGCCATGACTTATGCAGCTCTCGGAAAGATTGCTGTAGGTCGTACCAACTATGCCGAGGCGGAGACCTATCTCGAGAAGGCGATTTCCCTCGATCCGCAAAACCCCGATGCGTATCTATATATAGGGCAGATGTACTTTGACACGAACCGTTTGGATGAGGGAGAGGCTGCTCTGCGTAAGAGTATTGCGCTGACGACGGATGTTTCGCGGAACCGGTATCAGATTCAGAAGGCCCACTATCTTCTCGGAAGGATTCTCATGAAGAGGGGGCACGCGGATGCGGCGCACGCAGAGATGGAAATAAATCGCGAACTGGCCGACAAGACGCTCGCGCTAGATAAGAGCAAGCTGGCCGGGCTGATGGATACGGCGGGTTCGCAGGAATCTCCCGAAAGTGCAGCTCCCGTCGTTGGTTCCGGCAAACAGGATCCGGTGGCGCTGCGCAACGCCGAAGCGATGAACGACCGACTTAAGCCAGCCGTGGCAGATAGCTACAACAATCTGGGTGCTATTGCTGCCACAAATAGCGATTACTCGTCGGCTGTTACCTACTTCGAACGCGCATCGGAATGGAACCCGTCGCTTGATGGACTCGACTACAACTGGGGGCGAGCGGCCTTTGCGGGATCCTTGTATGCAGAGGCCGTTCTGCCGCTGTCGCGGTACGTGAAGGCGCACCCGGATGATTCTGGCGCGCGCAGCGTTCTGGGCCTCAGCCAGTTTCTGTCGGGCCAGTACCTCGATTGCGTGGAGACACTGCACCCGATCGAAAAAACTGAGCTCGCTCCGCAGGTCGAATATGCGTATGCGTCGTCTCTTGTGAAGAGCGGGCAGATTGGTGTAGGGACAGAACGGCTGCTTGCGCTGGAGAAGGCTCATCCGGAGATTCCCGACGTGCATAGAGCCTTGGCGGAGGCTTTCGGTCGTCGGGGAGATCAGAAGCGAGCTAACGAGGAACTGCAGACAGCGGCTCAGCTGAGTCCGAAGAATGGCGGGTCACATAACGAACCGTAAGCTACGAGTTACTTCTTCTTAGCAGGACGAATTTGATCGGCGGCCACGATCCCTTTGCCTTCCATTACTGAGTAGAACTTGTCGGCTGCAAGGTTCGCTACCCTGTCAGTCCTTCCTGAGGGCCAAAGGATCTCCACGCTCTCAATCTTTGTGGCCGATCCCAATCCGAAGTGGATGCGGGTGTCATTCTGCGATAGGTAGCTGCCGCCGCTATGGACCTCGTCGGTCTGGGTCATTCCACTTGCAACGATGCGAATGCGGGCGTTGAGTGCCATGCGGTTGCTCTGCACGCCTTCGAGATCAAAGCTTATCCAATGTCGGCCCGGAACGCCCTCGTTCTTGAGGATGATGGGAGATCCATCAAGTGTCTCGATGACTACATCCAAATTGCCGGTGTTGAATAGATCGCCGATTGCGAGCCCGCGAGAGGCGCGCGGATCCATCAGCGCAGGCCCAGTCATTGTGCTCGCATCACAAAAGGTTCCATCGCCTTCGTTCAGATGAAAGAGGCTGGGCTCTTTATACCTGGGACCTACAGCGAGTTCATCCACCTGAGGGTAGACGTGGCCTGAGACAGCGATCAAGTCGAGCCATCCATCGTTGTCGAAATCGCCGAATGCCGTACCCCATTTCACGAAAGGGAGCGAGGGTACCGCGACGCCGGCCGGATAAGAAACCTCTGTGAAGTTCCAGTTGCCATCGTTGCGATAGAGATCGTCATTCTCATCGGAAAAGTTGGTTACATAGAGCGAGGGACGTCCTGTGTGCATGTAGTCGCCGACGGCAATTCCCATCGAGGCCTGCTCGGCGCCTTCTTCGCTTAGTGCTGTGCCCGATTCAAGCCCGATCTCCTCGAACTTGCCGTGACCCATATTCTTGTAAAGGAACTTCGGCGTGGAATCGTTGGCGACGTAGATGTCCGGACGCCCGGTGTTATTGAAGTCCGCCCAGATCACCCCGAGACCGTAGTAGCCATGTGGATCATTCACGCCGGCGGCCTCGGAGACGTCGGTGAATGTGCCATCGCCGTTGTTGTGAAACAGCGAATCACCGGCCCCTTTCAAGCCGCGTGGGCCGCACTGCACATCAAGGCCGCGATACTTGCAGTACGATTTGCTTCCGAACTTCGGCAAATCATCGAGATGAAAGTCCACGTAGTTTGTCACCATGAGATCTACGAGGCCATCGCCGTCGTAGTCGCCGAACGACGCGCCTGTGGACCATCGGCCATCGCGTACACCGGCCTTCGTAGTTACGTCAGTGAACGTGCCGTCGCCGTTATTCCTATAGAGGACATTTCCACCGATGCAAGTGAGGTAGATATCGGGCCAGCCATCGTTGTCGTAGTCTCCGACAGCTCCGCCCATCGCATAGCAGGAGCTTGAGAGCCCTGACCTGGCAGTGACATCGGTGAACGTTCCGTCGTGGTTGTTGTGGTAGAGGGCGCCAGGGCTGATCTTTTTATCAACTGCCATAGCCACTGTCGGAGCATTCGTGAAGTAGATGTCCGGCCAGCCGTCGCGATCGTAGTCCAACAGCAGGACGCCACCGCTCATGGATTCTACGATGTACTTCTTCTCGGGATCGGAGGTGTGTTTGAAGTGGATGCCGGCTTGAGCAGTGACATCAACAAACTGCGGTATGGGTCGGCCGGTGCATTTTTTCGACTTCGCTCCCGGCGGGGGTGGCGGGGGAACGGGGTGACCGCTCTGTGCTGAGCCAAGTGGGAGACCGATTGTCGCGATCAAGGCAGCAGAAAGCAGCCACCAGCCATTTTGCCGTTTCGAAACATTGCGAAACGAGGTTGCAGATCTCCCCATGCCAGGCTCGAGCCCTCTGATAAGTGTAAGTGGTAGCCAAGGGATTGTAAGTATCGAACTTAGTTGCGTCACCAATTCGCAACGGGCAAAGGCCATTGCAGTAGTATCGGGGCAATGTTTCTCCATGCCATACAGACTCTGATGAAGGGTAGAAGGCTGCGATGCGCCCTCTACTTCGCGATGGCGGCTGCCCTCGTCATTACGGTCCGCGCGCAAACTCCTGCCGGAACAGGGCCGGGGAGCGGTGTCTCCCGGGAACTGGCTCGCAGCCGCGCGGCTCGCTTGTCCGATCTGCACTACGATCTCGCGTTCGATCTTGAGCGTGGATCGCGGGAGACTCACGGCGTCGAAACTCTGAGGTTTAATCTCAAGGATGTCTCGACTGATCTGCCGGTGGACTTCCGGGATGCAACTCTCGATCAGGTCAAGATCAACGATCACATTCTCCCGAGCGAGCTCCGCGACGGCCACCTTCTGCTGCCCGCCGACACGCTGCAGCTTGGCGAGAATACTCTCAGCCTCCGGTTCACCTCACGCGTTGAGGCTGCGGGCGCTGCCATCACGCGCTATGTGGACAAGGAAGACGGCAGCGAATACATTTACTCGCTGTTTGTCCCCATGGATGCCTCGATGGCATTCCCGTGCTTCGATCAGCCCGATCTGAAGGCACGGTTTACGCTGACCATCGACGCGCCGACAGCGTGGACCGTCATCAGCAACACTGCACCCGTGAGGAAGACAAGCAGCGGCGCAGTATCTCAGACCGTCTTCTCAGAGACAAAACCGATCTCTACATATCTGTTCGCCTTTGCGGCTGGTCCATGGGTGAGGGTGCATCACACGCCGGGGCTGTCTGACGTTTATGTGCGACATTCGCAGGTCAAGCGCGCTGAGCCTGAAGTTCCGGAGCTCCAGACAATCACACAACGAGGAATGACATGGCTTGCGGACTACTTTCATCAGCCGTTTCCGTTCCCAAAGTACGACATGGTGCTCATTCCTGGATTTCCTTTTGGCGGTATGGAGCACGCCGGTGCAACCTTTCTGCGCGAGGATGCGATCCTCTTCCGTCAGGCACCGACTGCCTCCGACCGCTTTGGGCGGGATGTTACGACACTTCACGAACTCACCCACCAGTGGTTCGGTGACCTAGTGACAATGCGCTGGTTCGACGATCTCTGGCTGAAGGAGGGTTTCGCGCAGTACATGGCGTACCGTGCCATGGATGCGCTTCATCCTGAAACCGATCCCTGGAAATATTTCTTCGAAGACATCAAGCCGCAAGCTTATGGGATTGACGAGACCGAGGGCACGACACCGATCTTTCAGGACATTCCAAACCTCAAGGACGCAAAATCAGCCTACGGTGCGATCGTCTACCAGAAGGCGCCGGCGATTTTGAAGCAGCTTGAGTTTCGGCTGGGGCAAGCAGCGTTTCGCGATGGCTTGCGGATATATCTGGCGCAGCACGCCTATGCAAACGCGGAGTGGTCAGACTTGATTGCAGCCTTCCATCAGGCTAGCGGACAGGATGTGAAGTCGTGGGCGGATGCCTGGGTTCTTCGTCGCGGCATGCCGGAGGTGACCGCAGTATTCGCGTGCAGTAAGGGACAACTCGCCAGTCTTTCGTTACACCAGCGTGACGTGCTTCCGGACAACTTCGTCTGGCCGATCACCACGGATGTTCTTTTGCAGGAAAGCGGCGGTGGTGAAGCGTCGAGAAGTCGCATGCTGCATGCAACGCTCGACAAGGCCGATGCGTCGATTTCTGTGCCGCGGGACACCCCGTGCCCGTCGTTTATCTATGCCAATGCGGGCGATTACGCATATGGGCGTTTCCTGCTCGACTCGCAATCAGCCGCTTACCTCGCACCGCCTGAGAAGACCGACGCGCGCGATGTTCCACTGACTCAGATTCGCGAGCCGTTTCTGAGCTCGCAGCTTTTTACTGCTCTATGGGAGAACGTCCGCAAGGCCGACTTCGCACCCAGCCGCTTCGCACAGCTAGCGCTGATCGACTTGGACCACGAGAGTGACGAGTCCATCAGCCGCATTCTCGGCGGTCATCTCGCGACTGCGTTTCACGCATATATCTCGCCTGACGGAGGCAGCGGCCTGCGAGCGACAGCGTATGAGATCACGCGGCGTCGCATGCTGCAGGCGCCCAGTCTTGGACTGCGGATCGTTAGCTTTCGCACCTTCGTTTCGATCGCAGATGGGCCGCGCGCGTGGAGCGATCTCGACGATCTTCTGAGCGGTAAGCTCACGATACCCGGAATGGAACTCCGCCCTCTCGACCGGTGGAACATTGTAGGCAAGCTTATCTCCTCGGGGTCGCCGCTTGCTGCTGATGCGTTTGCGGCGCAACAGAAGGCCGATCAGTCGAGCGATGGCCTCAAGTACGCCTGGGCCATGCAGGCCGGGCGTCCCGACTCCGCAATCAAGATCGACTATTTTGCTGCTTACACTCTTTCGTCCAAGGACCCAGCGGCGAAGCCAGAGGATTGGCTGACGCAGTCGCTTCGGCCGTTCAATAGCTGGAATCAGCAGGAGCTCACGGAGCCGTATTTGAAGCGTGCACTAGCACAGCTCCCTGAGATCAAGCGGGACCGCAAGATCTTCTTCCTCGGCGCGTGGCTTGGTGCCTTTCTAGGAGGCCAGACCAGTATGACGGCGCTCGATGATGTTCACGCCTGGCTTGGGCAATCTGACATCGATCCAGACCTTCGGCGCAAGGTGCTTGAGAATGCCGACGAGCTTGAGCGCACTATCCGCATCCGAACGAGATTTCCGGAGTGATGTTGTTGCGTCTGTATGCTCAAGGTAATTTTGGATAGATCGGCCCACGCAGTGTCCGGTTATAGAGGAGCCCATTGATCCTTCGCACTCATCGTCACTTTGCTGTTCTGGTTGTGCTTTTCGCTCTGTTCGGGTCTGCTTTGATTGCGCAGCCTCGCTCGGAGGCGCAAACCTTCAAGGTCGTGGGAGATCACTTCGAGCTGAATGGCAAACCATTTCAGGTGCTTTCGGGTGAGATTCATTACACTCGCATTCCACGCGCCTATTGGCGCGACCGCATCCGCATGGCACGCGCGATGGGTCTCAACACGATCGCCACTTATGTCTTCTGGAACGTGCATGAGCCGAAGCCCGGAGTCTATGACTTCAGCGGGCAGAACGATCTCGCGGCGTTTATAAGGGTCGTGCAGGAGGAGCACATGTATGTGCTGCTTCGTGCAGGTCCGTACTCGTGCGCAGAGTGGGAGTTCGGAGGATTTCCTGCGTGGTTACTTGCCGATCCGCGCATACAGACTGCTCTGCGCAGTAATGATCCAGCTTATATGGTTCCGGTCGAACGCTGGATGAAACGGCTGGCGCAAGAGGTCGCTCCTCTGCAGATCGGTCTCGGAGGGCCCATCCTCGCGGTTCAAATCGAGAACGAGTATGGGAATTTCGGAAGCGATCAAGCCTATATGAACAATCTCCATCAAATCTTCATTGAGGATGGTTTCACGCACTCACTGCTCTACACAGTTGATCCGTCGAAGGCGCTCGAGAACGGACAGATCGACGGTGTGTATTCGGGAGTGAATTTCGGTACTGGTCATGCTGCGGCCGGACTGGACGCGCTTCAGAGAGCGCGCCCGGGACAGCCACTCTTCGCCACTGAATACTGGCCGGGCTGGTTTGATCTTTGGGGTCATCCACACCAGACGCGTGCGATCGCTCCGCAGCTGGCAGACCTGGATACGATCCTTGGCCGCGGTGCCTCCCTGAACCTATACATGGCGCATGGGGGCACGAGCTTTGGCTTTATGGCGGGAGCCAGCGAGTCCACTGGGGCTTATCGTGGGAACGTCACGAGCTATGACTACGATGCTCCCATCGACGAGGCCGGCCATCCGACGCCGAAGTTCTTCGCCTACCGCGACGAGATCCTAAAGTACACGCACCAGAAGCCGCTGCCCGTGCCCCCGGTGCCCCCGTTGATTGCGATCCCAACGTTTGCTCTCGCCCGCATGGAATTGCTGTGGGACACGCTGCCGCCGCCCGTCTCGAGCGACGCGCCAAAGACGATGGAGCAGATCGACCAGGCCTATGGGTTCATCCTCTATCGCACCCGGTTGAAGCAAGGCGCGCAGAACGCCACGCTAGTACTTCAACACATCGGAGATTTCGCGGTGGTGTTCGTCAACGGCATGCAGATTGGCACGCTGGACCGCCATTATCACCAAGATCAGCTTGCGATTACTGCGCCTGCTGGGGCACAGCTCGACATCCTCGTTGAGAACATGGGGAGGTTGAACTCTACGAAGAGGATGCGCGATGAGACCAAGGGCATTCAGGATGCAGCGCTCGACGGCCAGCCGTTGCGGGGATGGGAGATCTATCCGTTGCCAATGGATCCTGCGCCACGAGTGAACGCAATGTCGAAAAGTTTCAGTGCTGGCCCTCACTTTGCCGAGGGGACATTTACGTTGACCAAGGTTGGCGACACCTTTCTCGATATGCGTGCTCTCGGCATGGGCGCGGTTTGGATTAACGGTCATGCGCTCGGTAGATTCTGGAACATCGGTCCGCAGGCGACGCTATATGTTCCCGGCGCGTGGCTGAAGAAGGGCCGGAACGATGTGGTGATCTTCGAACTGCTCAAGAATGATCCTTCTCCGAAACTCGCGGGTTTGACGCAGCCCATTCTCGACGCACCTACCCCCGATTACGCGACCGATCCGGAACGCCAGCGCAAACCGAAGGCGACGGATGAGTTTGCACCAGGTCCGGATGCGAAGGCACCGCAGCTGCCAACTCATCAGTGAGTTAGGAACCGGGAGGTCAGGAGGTCATGGACGAGGTGTGTTCTGCCGCACGGATGCATTCGACGTGCACAACCTCTAATGAGGACCGGAGGGAGCTTTGGAGTTCGCAGGGGCTGTAAACGGCAGAGTAGTCGATGCTGGTGGCGGTGGTGCGGTCGACGAGGGAACTGGCTTGCCCGTCACTGTGTTGGGTTCCATGATCTCTACCCGCGTTCTGTCGGGATCGTACAAGTTCACCTGACGCTTGCCATTGACTCCGGTGTGGATTGTGAGCGTCTCGCCGTAGGTCTTGTAGTACGGTCTCGATTCCAACTCTGCTACAGACTTCTCGATGTCTGGCACAACGAGCGAGAGGTGGTTTTTGGTTCCCCAATTGCTCGATTCGGAAAGTGAGTGATAGAGCATCAACTCGACGTAATCGTCGCCATCGGGGACCTTCATATTGATCCAGCTCAACTCCTTCGGATTGGCGCCGCCGCGCCAGGTCTCGGTAAAGCCAAGCATCTTGTAGAAGTCTTCCGTCTTCTGTGCGTCGGCAACGAGATAGCCGACGTGGTAAATGCGCGGAGAGATGCGGGTCGAGGGCATAAACTTCCCTGCAGCCTGCATCTCTTTGCCTGTTGGAAGACGCTGAACGAACTCAATCAGCAAGCCATTCGGATCCTGAATCTCGAAAGCATAGTCGCCGGCCTTGGTTTTCGTCCCATCGCCCTGCTCGACGTCGTAACCCTTTGATCGCAAGAACGCACGCATCTTCTCGATGTCGTCGACAGTAAAACAAAGATGGCTCATCATGTTGTGCGGCGTTGTGGGTGCTTCATTGAAGAGTTCAATGTGCTGAAGATCATTGATCTTGACGAACGCGATTCGCACCTCGCTGCTGTCTTGCTTCAGCAACGTGTACGCCTCGTCGTAGCCGAGAAAGTCATGCCAGAAAGCGATAGTCTTCGGCAGGTCGGAGACGAAATATCCGACATGGGAGATGCCAATGATGTGCGGTCTTTCGATCTGCTGTGAATGCGCCGCGATTGTGACGCCCCAGCAGAGCGCCAGTAATGTCATGGCGCACAGCTGTCTAAGGAGATTGCTTGCTTTCGAGTGCATCCGCCAACCTCTCATGCGGTTCAATGGTGCTTCCAATCTAACTGGCGGGGCGCGCTCCGAAAAGGCTCATGATCTGCGCAGGGAAAAACCGGCAGCTCGATAGTGCTGTCGAGTAGGATCCGAAAGAGATCGGGCGAGCTCTGACTCTAGCTCGCCCGATGTTTGCGCGTGTGGATTGGTCAGAAAATGACTTTCAGGGCGAACTGTACGACGCGGGGAGTCCAAGTACTGGAGATAATTCCGCCGGCAGTGGGAATGGCGCCCTGGGTGCCGGTAGGGCTGCTCGGCAGGTAAAGGTTGGTGTGATTGAAGATGTTGTAGAGTTCGGAACGAAACTCTATCTGCAACCTTTCTACCGGAGTGCGGAACCGTTTGTTGATGGCGAAGTCTGTCTGGTACAGCGGAGGAGTGCGTCCAGGATTGCGGGAGAGGGTGCCAAATGGTGGCAATAGTGTGCCGCTGGAGTTGGTGATAGACGGCAACTGCAAGGCCGCATAGTTGATGTACTGGATGTATCCCGTGTTGGCCTGCTGGACGCTGCGGCCAAGTGTAAGGGGAACGCCAGGTACGCGGTTCGGACGATAAAGATTCACGCCGCGGTAGTTGGCGGTGATTTGGGTCGATGCCAGCTGCGCTGCGTTTGGTGAGTAGGTAATGTCGAAGGGAGTTCCGGCCTGTGCAGTGTTGATGAGGTTCACCTGCCATCCACCCAGCGCAGCGTTGACCGCTGGGTTCCAGTCATTGCCGTAGTGACGGCCACGTCCGAACGGGAGATCATAGACCAAGCTCGTCACGTTGATGATCGGCAGATTGTAATCGGACTGCGCATAGTCGGCTGAGAGGTTATTGGCGTCTTGTGGCGAAGGAGTATTGCCCTCAAGCGACGCGCTGGCGTTGTCGAGCGAGTGCTCCCACGTGAAGCTGTTGAGCAACGTGAGGCCGCCAACCATGCGCTGTTCGTAACGTACCTGCAACGAGTTGTAGTTCGACATGAACTCGTTCAGCGCCTCAGTGATGTCCGAGGGCCAGTTACCGAACGGGCGGGTATATGTACCCGTTGGGGTGATATTGCGCTGATTGCCGTTGATGAAACCCTGCAGCTTGACACCATGGTTGCCAACGTAAGCGACGTCAACCAATCCGTTCTTGAAGAGCTGTCGCTGGATCGCCAGGTAGTAGTTCTCGACATAGCTGTCGCGGGTGTTTCTCGGTATCCATGTGATGTTGTCCGTCGCGGGGTTGAAGGTCGTGACCAGCCCGCTCGGAAATCCCTGGTCGATCGTTGCGTAGCAACTCGGTGCCGTGCTTCCTGTCGGGATGATTTGCGTCGGCAGCGGTGTGCTGCAATGGTTCGCTGGTGTGGGAGTGTTGTTAGAGCTTGTCGCCTGCGTCACAGCTGCGAACTGCGCCTGCGGTGCGTTGATGGCGAGAATGTCACCAGATCCGGCACGCGTGTAGTGCACAAACCCCAGGCCAAACCCTCCACGAACAGAGATATTCGAAGTCGGTGAATAGGCGAAGCCGACTCGCGGAGCGAAGTCATCGAAGTCAGGATTGACGAGTGTTTTTCCGTAGACGCCGCCGCCCGAGGTTGGGGTAATGCCATTGCCTGCGACAGCTCCAGGCGAAATCGTCAACACGGTCTGGCTGATCGGGTCCCAGTTGGAGACGTAGTTGTTCTTCTCGGAGTATGGGGATCCGTACTCCCAGCGGAGTCCGAGGTTGAGCGTAAGGTTGGGCAAGACCTTCCAGTCATCCTGGGCGTACGCGCTCTGGAGCGTCTCGCGAAGATGGGCTTCGAAGTAGTTCGCGAGTGCATAGGCGCTCGTATCCCCGAAGAGAAAGTCTGCGAAATAGGTGTCGGCGACCTTCGTCGTAGAGAGGTTTACTGGAGTTCCAGCCGCCGAGGAGCATGTACCCACACCCGGGATCGCCGTGCCCGCCGGGCAGGCGCTATAACCTCCACCGAAGGTGAACGAGCCGTAGAGTGGGTTGTTGTCCAGCACTCCCATGAAGACCTTCTCCCACTCATAACCGAACTTGAATGAGTGGTGGCCGAGCACCCACGTGTAGTTCATCTTTGGATCGATGAGTGCTGGATTCTGGAATTGCGGGTTTGTGGTTTGGCGTCCGAATGCCGTAAAGCCACCGGAGATGCTGGTAGCGGGCAGTCCGCCAGTGAGCTGCGGCGCCGTGGGCAGGCCAGGGATTGGAAAGGCCGATGTGCCGACACTCAACGGCGTTTTGCCAGCCTTCGTGCGCGAAATGCCGAATCGGACATCGAGCACACGGTTCGGACCGAATATCCCCGTGTAACCGAGGGCGATCTGCTGATCCAGGATGCGTTGTATGCCGGCAGTTTGTCCTTCCAGTGGGAGTGGGATCGTTGGATAGTTGATTCCATTTTCCTTGCGATCGCTAACGCGAAGAAAGAACTGCGATGACGGGTTCAGCACGTAATCGAGCCGCAGGTCACCCTTGTCGGAGTAGTCGCGGAAGGGTATTTGGACCGAGTAGTCGTTTGCGTTTTGTCCGTTCGCGGGCGCGCCCGAGACCGGGAGACCGCCGATGGACTTGAAGGCGTTAACCATCTCCAGCGAGAGAGGGTTGATCGCACCCGCTGGAATTGGGGTATTGGCTGGATAGACGACATTCGTTATCGGGTTGCGGACCGGAACAACGAGTATGCCGTCCAACTCATTCTGTGTCGGAAGGGTAAGAACGAACAGCGGCTTAGTTACAGCACGCAGGCCCTCGTAGTCGAGGAAGAAGAACAATTTATCGTGCACGATTGGGCCGCCGAAGTCGCCCCCAAACTGATTGCGGTTGTATGTCGGCTTGCGAAACGGTACGGGGCCGTTCGTGCCTACCAATGTCGGCTTGAAGAAGCCGGCAGCGTTCAGACTGGTATTGCGGAGGAATTCATATAGCGTTCCGTGGAACTGGTTGGATCCCGATCGAGAGGCGACATTGATCGTGGCTGCGGAACTCCTTCCGTACTCTGCAGTCTCATTGTTCGTCACCACGCTGAATTGCTCGACGGATTCAGGCGGAACGGAGATGATCTGGTTATCGAAGCCCTGGTTCGACTCGCCGTAGGAGTTGTTATCCATGCCGTCAAGCAGGAAGTTATTGAAGATGGAGCGTTGACCGTTGACGTTGTACGCGCCTTGCCGGATGAGGCTGTTGCCGTTGCTGGAGGTGGTCGCGGCGGTGGGTGCCTGACGCACACCAGTCACCAATCCAAGCAGATCCGTGTAATTGCGATTGACGAGTGGCAGCGCTTCGGATTGAGCGTTCGTGATCGTCTGGTCACGTTGACTTGAATCAGTCTGAATTTGAAGGGCAATATCGCTGACTTCCACGGAGATTTCGGTGCTGCCAACCTTCAACGTGAGATCGATGCGCTGCCGATTTCCAACCGACACAGTAATATTCTTCGCCACCGCCGGGGCGAATCCTGATGCATTCGCGGTGATGCTATAGATACCGACGCGAAGCTCCGGCAAATCATAGTTGCCTCCGCCGTCAGTCTTGGTCTGGTAACTGACGCCCGTTGCCGAATTTGCGATCGTGATGTCGGCGTGTGGAATCGTGGCGCCGCTGGCGTCGCGGATCGTGCCTACCAGACTTCCATTGTCATATTGCGCATATAGGACTGGGGCGGTGAAGAGAAAAGCGAGTATGGCTGCGCCGAGACGCAGCAGAACGGAACAGCCGGAGGTCTTTTGCATCCCTCCAGTAAAGCGCTCGAACTTAATGAGGACATGAAAGTCAGGTAAACGTTGTGTTTCGAGCTCAATGCAGCAAGGGTTTCGGGCTGAAGCCTCTGGCCTCAAAATCCCTCGATAGAGTGCTTGGCCGATATTTTCGGCGACGGGATAGGGGCAGCCTCGGCGGCGGTTAGGATTTGCGGTTGCGGAAAGCGCGGCGTCCTTGTCGTGTTTCGCCTCCCGTTCTCGATTTCATTATCGAGAGCAGTGCCGCGTACTCTCCCCGAGCGAGCTCGCATTGGCTGACGCGGCAGCTGCTCCATGCACCAGAACAGGAGCGTGTATGAATCGCATCAGAAGTCTCGTATTACTCTTCGCCGTAGCCTTTTTTCAGCTGGTACCCAGTTTGAACGCTCAACAGCCGGTCTTTGAAGCCAACGTGCCGTTTCAGTTCTCCGCCGGCGACAGGACCTTGCCTGCCGGTGAATACCGTATCACCCGCAATGACGCATTTATTCACATCCAAAACCGCGAGGACTATAGCGCCGCGCTTATCCTCACCACGACCGCGGACTCGTCCAGCGACGGTCAGGTTCACTTGGTCTTTGACCGTGTGAATGATCTCTTCTTCCTGCGAAAGGTGGTCGCACCGGCGTTCACTGGAAGCATCGAGCTCGGTGTCTCTGGCGCAGAGAAGAAAGCGAGAGCCGATCTGCGTCGCCTCTCAATCAAGACTCCTCCCATCACAATAACGACGGCTGCGGCCACCGGGGCACAGTAACCCGAGGACCGCTGAAATCCGCACAGGTGGTCCTTCTCCACGTCATAACCGAAACGGTCTTCTCGCTTGGAGGCGATGGCAAGATGATGAGTCGAGTTAAAAGGATAGAGCCCTCGCCTCACGAGCCTCGTTCGACGATTCATCGCGCGCCAATAGTCGTTGTTCGTCACTATGTCTTTCGTCACAATTCTGCGTCGTGGGCCAAAGGAAAAACATCGGAGAAGAGTCATTTAGCTATGGCACAGATATTTCCCGCTGCCACGGCCGTGAGGGCCGACACAGATGTGCTCTTCAGCGCGTTGTATGCAGAGTTGCATCGACTTGCGAAACGGCAGCTCGCACGGCAGTGGACACCTGCGCGGCTGGGTGTAACTACGCTTCTTCACGAGGCGTACCTGAACCTCGCCAAGAACGCGGATGTGTCGTTTTCTGACCGCGCGCACTTTATGGCCTACGCGGCGCGCGTGATGCGTGGACTGATCATCGATCATGCTCGCGCCCGGAGCTCTGCTAAAAGTGGTGGTCGGTTTCACATCACCGTCCTCACCATGGACCGATTGCAGAATCCAATCGACACCGCCGAGTTAACTCGAATTAGTGATGCCCTTGAAGAACTGGCCGCAATCGAACCCGAACTCGCCACAATTGTCGATCTCCGGTTCTTCTGTGGCTTTTCGTTTTCTGAAATTGCAGCGATGCGGACTATCTCGGAGCGCACGGTGCAGCGCAAGTGGGAGAAAGCGCGAATCTATCTGCATCGCAGTCTCAACGGAGACCTGCGCACATGATCAGAGCCCGTTCGACGGTACACAGTGATGAGTGGCGTCTTCTCAGCCCATTTCTTGAGCGCGCACTTGATCTCGATGGAGACGAGCGTCGTGCATGGATCGAAGAGCAGGAACCCGAGATTGCCACCCGGTTGGAAGCCATGCTGCTGGAGCACAGCATTCTGGTCTCCGACGGATTCCTCGAGAGCACTCGGGTAGATTTGCCAGCCACGACGGCGACGCTCGTAGGCCAAATCGTAGGTGCCTTCAAAGTCGAATCCCAGATTGGACAGGGCGGAATGGGAACCGTCTGGCTTGCCAAGCGCAACGACGGCCGATTCGAGCGCAAGGTCGCTCTAAAGTTTCTCAACGTCGCTCTGCTCGGCCGCGCTGGCGAAGAGCGCTTCCGCCGCGAGGGCAGAATCCTTGCGCTCCTCGCTGATCCACATATCGCCGAGCTTATAGACGCGGGTGTGACTGACACCGGCCAACCCTATCTTGTTCTCGAATACGTTGATGGTGAACGCATCGACCGCTACTGCGATCAGGGGCGCCTCGACGTCGACTCCCGTATTCGTCTCTTCCTTCAGGTGCTCGACGCCGTCGCAACAGCGCATGCCAATCTCATTGTGCATCGCGACATCAAGCCTACCAACGTCCTCGTGCGAAAAGACAGTGAGGTCAAGCTTCTGGACTTCGGGATCGCCAAGCTCATCGATTACGACGGCAGGACCGAGCGCGCAACTCCGCTCACGACAGTCGGTTCTGCACTTACTCCCGAGTTCGCTGCGCCCGAACAGCTCAAAGAAGAACCGGTCACCGCGGCCACGGACGTCTATGCGTTGGGCCTCTTACTATATGTTCTTCTCACTGGAAAGCATCCGTCGGGTAATGCTCTTAACTCGCCCGCCGAACTGATAAAGGCGGTCGTTGAGACGCAACCCATTCGTCCGTCTGACGCTGTCTGTGGCCAGCCCGACTTCTATGCCGAGAATGAGGCGCAGGCAGCGCTACGCGCCTCTTCCGTCGAGAAACTCCACCGCGCACTTCGAGGCGACCTCGACACTATTCTGCTCAAAGCGCTCAAGAAAGATCCGAAAGAGCGCTACGCATCCGTCAGTCTGTTTGCCAACGATCTTCGCCGCTATCTCGAATGTGAACCCATCGGGGCTCGGCCCGATACACTGATGTATCGCGCCGGCAAGTTCGTTCGCCGAAATCGCATCGCG
>Ga0209169_10000282_pt1 | contig 30638 bp, 28 predicted proteins | sample HubBroMetageWRM4_FD_188346 | JGI IMG/M metagenome (GOLD analysis project Ga0209169, IMG submission 188346) | Warmed soil microbial communities from the Hubbard Brook experimental Forest, New Hampshire - Hubbard Brook CCASE Soil Metagenome WRM 4... | ecosystem: Environmental > Terrestrial > Soil...
ATCAAGAACGTCAATTCTTTTCGCTTTATTCGCGACGCGCTGGAATATGAGATTGGCCGGCAAGTGGGAGTTCTTGAGTCCGGGGGCAGGATCACGCAGGAGACCCGACTGTACAATGCCGCCGAAGGTAAGACCTACAGCATGCGTTCGAAAGAAGAAGCGCACGATTACCGTTATTTTCCGGAGCCTGACTTGCAGCCCTTGGTGGTGGATGAGGAGTGGCGAGCGGAAATCGGACGCAGCCTGCCGGAGTTGCCGGAAGCCCGGCGAAAGCGCATGGTCGCCGACTACGGAATCACCGAGTACGACGCTGAAGTGCTCACCGCTTCGAAGACATTAGCGGACGAATTCGAGCTGGCCGCCAAAGCCGCAAAGAATCCCAAGCGGGTGGCAAACCTGGTGCAAAGCGAGCTAATGGGGCGGCTCAAAGCCAAGGGTCTAGAAATCGCGCACTCGCCCATTTCGATGAAGGGCGTGGCAATGTCCGCCGACCTGGTGGAAAGCGGCAAGATTTCGGGCAAGATGCTCAAAGATCTGTACGACCTGAGCTTCGAGCGGAACCAGGATTTTCCTGCGGTTTACGAAAAAGAGAAGCCACAGCAAATAACCGACACCGCCACTATTGAGAAGATCATCGACGAGATTATTGCTGCCAACCCCAAACAGGTTGAGCAATACCGGGCTGGTAAGAAGACCGTGGTTGGCTTTTTTGTAGGCCAGGTGATGAAGGCTTCCAAGGGCCAGGCCAACCCGCAGATGGTGAATGAGCTGCTGGCGAAAAAACTGGAGCCGACATCTTAGGTTGGAATCCAATATTCCATCGGCCTAATCCGAGGACCCATGGAAATCCGAGATCTCAATAACTTCCTCGAATATTTAAATAAAGTGCACGAACGCACAGTGCGCGTAATTCGCTGCATTCCTCCCGACAGGCTCGATTGGTCTTATGCCCCCGGAAAATTCACGCTGGGCGACCTGGTGCGCCATATTGCGGCCATCGAGCGCAACATGTTTGCCGAAAATGTGCAGGGCAAACCCAGCCGCTATGCGGGCTGCGGAAAAGAACTGGCCGATGGCTACGATCAGGTGCTGCAATTCATGGAGAGCAAGCATCGCGAATCGGTCGAAATCTTTTCCCGGCTCAGTCCCGACGATTTGAATCGCAAGTGCGAAACTCCCGGCGGTGTATCCATCACGGTTTGGAAGTGGCTGCGATCCATGGTTGAGCATGAGATTCATCACCGCGGCCAAATTTACCTCTATCTCGCGATGCTGGGAGTCGCCACACCACCGCTTTACGGCCTTACTTCAGAACAGGTTAAGGAGCGCAGCGTGGCCGTCTGAAGCACCCTCCGGCCAATGTCTTCCGTCACCTAAGAACATCGCGTTTTGCCCGTTAACATTAACTTATGAAGAAGTGGAAATGGGACCGCATTATCAGCGTGGCTACGCTGGCCAGTTCGCTGATTGCAATCGTTCTGGTGCTGAAGAAGCCGCATCCGGTTGCGCCACCGATGCCCGCAGCGGTCGCGGCTGCCAAAGCAGAATCGTTCCAAGAAAAGGTTGAACAGTTCGAGCAGCCGAAACAGCCGGGTCAGGCCCCGGCTGAGGTGCACCTGAGTTCAGACGAAATCAGCGCGGCGCTGGCCCAGGCCGCCGGAGCAATCCCGGTTGCTGCCCAACCTCAGCAGCCTTCGTCACCGGGACCAGGACTTCCCAGTACGCCGCCCGCTTCCGCCGACGCAGCTTTCGCACCCGGCCAGCCTGAGGTGAAGGACTACCAAGTGAGCTTTGATGGGGACGTGGCCCGCGGCCAGTTTGTGACCCAGGTCGGCGGCAAAGATGTTTACGTCACCCTCGCTGGACATCTGGGATCGAAAAACGGCTATGCCACTTTCGATCCCACGGAGTTCAAGGTCGGCGATTTGAATATTCCTGTATCGCTAGTGAACGATGCATTGCAAAAGAAGCTGACCGAGCAGCGCGACCGCCTGAAGCTGCCCGACAATGTGGACGGAATCAAAGTAGAAAATGGCGAACTAGTGATGACCGGAAAGTAGCGCTTCACTCTCCTGGCGTGCCCTGAAACAATGCATAGAGCTGATTCCCGATCACGCGATACACCACATAAGCGGTACCGGCATCGGAAACCTGGCGGAAGAGCAGCTCGCCGCGCCCATCGCCATCGACATCGACGGCATCGATCAGCTCCATCTGCGGAATTACATCGAGGTGACTGGTGTCGGTCACATTTGAAAATACTTTGTGAAAGTCGGCGTTGACGTCTTGCCGGGCCACGAGGGTCACGAGGTATTGAAGGCCACCGGCTTCCTTCTCTTTCTCCTTGGGATTCTGGGGGAGACGCGCTTTTGCGTTCAAGATCAGCACGGGTTCGTTGCTGCTGTTGAGGTCGAAGACGCGAAGCTGGACATCTTCGAAGTCGGGCTGCGGAGACTTGGCAGCCGCCGATTTCCGCCCCACGGGAGTCTTCACGGGCTCGCTCGGCTGGATGGTTTGGGCAGCCAGGAGCTGGGCGCGGGCGCGAACCTCATCCGCCGCCATCGCCAGCACCTTTTTGCGGAACTGTTGCTCCTCCTCCGGCTTCATGGGGTAGCTGTACGAGTTCGGCTCGGGCCCGCCTTCTGCCGAGATTGCCGGGAACACGTCGGTATGTGCCGCAGCAGATGCAGGCGTACTCCCGCGCTTGGTCGCGCTGCTCGACGCGCCGGGCTTGGGTTCGGGCGGCTCCAGTGGCTCGGGCGGTTTGGGCGCGGGCTTACCACGTTTCAGCGTGGGTGCGTCTTTGTCCGGCTCAGGAGCACTGGTTGGTGCCGTAGGTTTTGTTTCATCTGGGGCTGGAGCGGGGGATGCCGTTGCCGCTGGCGCTGGCGCGCTCGGCGCGGCGGGCTGTGATGGCGAGGGCGGAAGCGGCGGCGCTGAGGCTGCGGGAGGAGCGTCCGGAGCTTTGGGCCGGTTGGTTCCCGCATGGCGCAGCACCGGTGGCCCTTCGTCCTCGTTCAAGCCGCGCGGAATCGAGGAAGCGGATTTGCTGGCCGTCTTCGGCTTGATGGCACTGGCCGGCAGCCAAGCCCCTTCCCCAAGCCACTGATGTGTGTCAGGGTTTTCCAGAACGCTCTTAACCGTGAACAGTCCTTGCGACACGCCCGTGCGCACGCCTTCGTAAACCGTGCCACCCCACAGCGCCATGGGCACCGGCGAAGCCTTGTAGGCGCTGGCGTCGAAGTATTGGCCATCGATCAAAATCACAATGGGGATAAGCCGGGCCTTACCGTTGGTCATCTCAATCAGGCCCAGCGCGCGTGGGCCCTTGTTGACCTTCGTGCGGGAATCTTGCGCCGCCGCGCTCGGGAGCATCATCAAAGCCAGAGTGGCCGAGATGACGAGCCACCCGGCCCTGCGGTATAACCTTGATCGAGAGGAAGAGACAGCCATGGATATCAATGATAAAGCCCCGGAGTTTACTTTGCCTGACCAGAATGGCGAGAGCGTCTCGCTGAAGAGTTTTCGAGGAAAGTATGTCGTGCTTTATTTCTACCCGCGCGCGGACACGCCGGGCTGCACCATCGAGGCCTGCAGCTTCCGCGATTCCTACAAGAAAGTCGAGAAGGCAGGGGCGGTGGTGCTGGGCGTATCGCCTGACGAGCCGAAAGCGCTGAAGAAGTTTGAAGACAAATTCGGTCTGCCGTTTACTCTGCTGGGTGATGCTGATAAAAGAGTCTGCAACGCTTACGGTGTGATCCAGGAAAAGAACATGTACGGCAAGAAGGTGATGGGGGTCGCCCGCACCACGTTCATCATCGGCCCGGATGGCAAGATCAAACACATCTTCAACAAGGTGAAGCCAGAGGGTCATGCGGACGAAGTGCTGGCATGGTTGAAGGAAGCCGCCAAGGGCGCCGCGTAGATTCGTGGGCGGTTAACGATGGCGACTTTGACCCTTCCCGCTGAGCGGCTGCATAAGGCGTTGCCACGGGAGTTTTACGACCGCGATCCCCGCCGTGTGTGTCGGGAATTGCTGGGCAAAGTGCTGGTCCGCAATGAGCATCGAAAGTATTTAGCCGGCCGCATTGTGGAAGTCGAAGCGTATTTAGGCAAGAGTGATAGAGCGGCGCATTCCTTCGGCGGGCTCACCGCACGCAATGCAGTTCTGTTTGGACCTCCTGGCTTTGCCTACGTTTACTTCATCTATGGCAATCACTACTGCTTGAATGTTTCCTGTTTGCCAGATGGGGTAGCCGGAGGAATTCTGTTTCGAGCGGTGGAACCGCTGGTGGGGATTGAAGCGATGGCGAAAGCCCGCGGCCTGACGCTGAATGGTGCGCGTGATTTGCGTAACCTTACCAGCGGCCCGGGCCGATTGGCCGAAGCTTTTGGAATAACTCGAGAGCGGGACAACGGGAAAGACCTGGGTTCGGCACAATCCGATCTGTTCATCGGAGACGATGGCTACCGCGTGAAGAAGGTTCTCACCACGCCGCGGATTGGCATCACTAAGGCTGCGGAGCGGCCGTGGAGGTATGTGATCGCGGGAAATTTGTTTGTGTCGGGACCGAAGAGTCTGCGGTAAACGATTCAAGCTTTTTTGTTGGCCGTGTTAATCCTAGAAATCTGTCACCAAGTCTTTCCCTGTGTACCTCAGTGTCCTCTGTGGTTTATTGTTTATTCCGCATGACCCAGAAACCCGACTACGGAATCGATGCTCCCGGAGTGGTTCGCAATTTGTTTGTCGCCGGAGTGCTGTTACTCGTACTGGGGTCGCGGTTCCCCGTCCTGCGGCTCGGTCCGGTCATCTTTTTATGGAAATCGGGAGCACTGGTGACGGGCGTTCTTTGCCTGATCGAGGGCGTTCTGATGGTGGTCTACGCCAAGCATGGAAAGTTTCTTCATCGTGACCGCATGCTCGCCATGGTGGATTGGAAGGGCAACGAGTCGGTACTCGACGTGGGCACCGGCCGCGGTCTGCTGATGATTGGCGGAGCCAAGAAGCTGACCATGGGGAAGGCCGTGGGAATCGATATCTGGAGCGCCAAAGACCTTTCCGGAAATGCTATGGACAAAACATTACGTAATGCCGACCTGGAAGGGGTTCGCGATAAGGTCGACGTGCAGAATGGCGATGCTTCTGCGATGAAGTTCCGTGATGCTAGCTTTGATGTGGTGTTATCGAATCTGTGCATCCACAACATTCCCACGAGGGCAGGGCGGGATAAAGCCTGCCGCGAGATTGTTCGCGTGCTGAAGCCGGGCGGAAAGGCAATTATTTCAGATTTCATCAAGACCGGAGATTACATGAAGGCTTTCGGGGCGGCCGGCGCTGCAACTTCGCGTACCGGTTGGGATTTTCTGCGAACTTTCCCGCCGCTGAGGATTATCGAAGTGCGGAAGCCGAGAAGCTGAGCTCCCTCCGGATTGACTTCCATAACGCAAAAGCCTTAGGCTAATCGCCAGCGCGAAGGGCGCATCCAGTCCGCGGAAAGGGCCGTGCCCACCTTGGTAAACAATTCGAAGGATACGATCCTACTTTTGGCCTGACTCGGGGCGGACTCCAGGCGCAGTTACGAAAGGAAGATCGTATGGATGCCAGAGAACTACCCCCGCGCCCCAACCTGGAGCAATACCGCAAACAAGCCAAAGAACTTCTCAGGGCCTGCAAGTCAGGCGATTCTGATGCTATTGAGCGGATCAAGCGGCACCACCCTCACCCAACTAAACTTTCCGATTCCGGCGGTGGGTTCACTCTTTCCGATGCTCAATTGGCGGTTGCACGAGAACATACTTTCGAGAGTTGGCCGAAGTTCGCGAAACATATCGAGGCACTGGCTCGCGAAACTTCTCCCGTCTCGCAATTCGAGCGGGCTGCGGATGCGATTGTCGACGGTGACGCGGCTACACTTGAGCGTTTGCTGCACGAAAATCCTGAGTTGATTCGCGAGCACTCGACGCGTGTGCATCAGGCCACGCTGCTTTGCTACATCGCTGCGAACGGATTTGAGGATTATCGCCAGAAATCTCCGGGGAATGCGGTTGAGATTGCGAAGATTCTGTTGGACGCTGGCGCTGAGGTCGACGCAGTTGCCAATACCTACGGCAAATCCACCACTCTGAGCCTGGTGGCGAGCAGCGTCCATCCGAAACGAGCTGGAGTGCAGATGGCGTTGATGGAGACCTTACTGGAAGCGGGCGGGGCCATCAACGGCGTTCAAGGAGGGTCGAGCCCAGTGGTTTCAGCTCTCCACAACGGGCGTGGTGAGGCAGCCGAGTTTTTGGCAGAACACGGGGCGCGCCTCGACCTGGAAGCAGCGGCGGGAGTCGGACGGCCCGAGCTTGTCAGGAAATTCTTCAACGAAGACGGCAGTTTGAAAAACGCGACAAAGGCACAGATGGAGTCCGGATTCTTATGGGCCTGCGAGTATGGCCGAGACGAGGTCGTAGACTTCCTGCTCAAGAAGGGCATGGATATGAGTGCGCAAGCGAATACTGGACAGACCGGCCTGCACTGGGCCGTGGTTGGCGGGCAACTGACGACAATTAGATTGTTGATAGAGCGAGGAGCGCCGCTCGAAGCCAGGAACAGCTACGGCGGAACGGCTCTGGGGCAAGCCCTGTGGTCTGCGATGAATGGAGACGCAGGAATCGATTATGTCGCGATTATCGAAGCACTCATCAACGCCGGCGCGAAGATTGAAGCTGGCTCATTGGCTTGGTTGGCGCAGCAAAGCATTTCTGCTTCGACTAAGGCGCGCCTCGAAGCATTGCTCCGGCGTCACGGTGCGACGTCATGAGTATCGTTTGGGTGAGAGCACGACGTTGTCGATGAGCCGGGTCGCGCCGACGAAGGCGGCTACCGCGACCAGAGCTCCGCTGCGTATCTCCGCAACCGGATCGAGGGTGTCCGGATCCACAATTTCCAGGTAGTCCGGGCGGACGCCGGGTTCCTGCGATAACACGTGGTTTCCGGCTTCCGCGAGCTTGTTGGCGCTGCGCTCACCTTGATCGAAACGCTTCTTGACCTCGATGAGCGCACGATGGAGAACCAGGGCCGAGTTGCGTTCTTGAGGACTCAAGTACGCATTGCGCGAGCTCATGGCCAGGCCATCGGGCTCACGCACAATTGGGCCGACGACGATTTCGACGAGGAAATTCAAGTCGCGCACCATACGGCGGATAATCGCGCACTGGGCAGCGTCTTTTTGTCCGAAGAAAGCCAGGTCTGGTTCAACGATGTGGAAGAGTTTCGCCACTACCGTAGTGACTCCGCGAAAATGCCCAGGGCGCGACTTGCCGCACAGCTTTTCGCTCATACCCTCAACCGTCAAGTAAGTGACGGCATCTTTCGGATACATGTCTTCGACCGACGGCGCAAACAGAATGTCGACCCTCTCGCGCTCCAGCAGTTCACGGTCCCGCTCGAAAGTGCGGGGATATTTGGCCAGGTCTTCATTGGGTCCGAACTGCAAGGGATTTACAAAGATGGAAACTACGACTGACTCGCATTGTGCCCGGGCGGCGCGCACCAGCGACAAGTGCCCCTCATGCAAGGCGCCCATGGTGGGCACAAAGCCTATGCGCCAGTCTTTGCGATCTTGGCGCATGAGAGCGCGCGCTTTGCGCATCTCCTCGACGCTGTCACAGATCTTCATTAGAAATGAGTGGTCACGTGGAGGGGACCCAGTTGATGACCACTTGAAGATTTTCGAGCGTGCCCGCGACTAAGGCCCGGTTACGGCGCAACTGCGCCTTTTCCGCTTCGGAGGTAGCAGCCCCGCCGCTTTCCGCCACCGCCACTACTCTTCCGTAGGGCCAGGCAGAGGCTGGCAACTCGGCCAGCGCGGCCAGCAATTCATTGGGAGTCAGAAGTTTCTGTTCGTTGTTGGCGGCATCGAGCAGTCCGACGCCGTCCACGCGAACGATCAAGTAAGGATTCTTCCAGTTCTTCATGTCCCGCACCGCGTTGACTTGCTGAGCGTCAGCGGGAGGCAGAGCTTCGATCCGTAGCAGGGGATTAACCGCTGATCCCACACTACTCGAAGACTTCGAGCCGGAGCAGGCGGCCAGCACAGCCATAAGGCTGAGCGCCAACGGAATCAGGAAGCGACGCGTCATCTGGCTAATTCTATCGCCGGACGCCCGGTTTGCGCTCCAGCACTGTTTCCAGCGCCTGCTGAGTTTCCTTGGGTAGATGATAGGACTCGCTGTCCGCAGGGTACTGACGCGATATTACGTCGGCGCGAAAAGTCTGCACCGCGTCTGTAATCAGCGCTGCCGCGTCGCCGTAACGGCGCACGAACTTGGCAGCGGGGGCGAACGTGAGATTCAGGATGTCGTGAATCACCAGCACTTGGCCATCACACTCGGGGCCGGCACCGATGCCGATGGTCGGGGTCGAGACCTCGGCCGTGATCATGGCCGCCACTTCCCGCGGAATGCCTTCCAGAACGATGCAGGCCACACCGGCGCGATCTAGCGCAACGGAATCGCGCATCAGTTGTTCAATGGCGCTGAGCGACTTGCCCTGCACCTTGTATCCGCTCATGACGTTGACCGACTGCGGCGTCAGGCCGATGTGGCCAGCCACAGGAATCTCGGCGTCAATGATGCGGCGAATAAGGTCGGAGCGTTTCTCTCCGCCTTCGATTTTCACCGCTTCCGCCCCGCCTTCTTTCACGAAGCGAGTCGCGTTCTTGACGGCTTCGTCGGCGCCGACGTGGTAGGAGCCGTAGGGCATGTCGGCGATCAAGAAAGCGTGTTTTACGCCACGGCGTACGGCTCGGGTGTGATGCAGCATTTCATCCACCGTGACCGAGAGCGTGTTTTCGTAGCCCAGCATGGTTTGGGCCAGAGAATCGCCGACCAGAATGATGTCAATGGCGGCTTCATCCACCAGGCGCGCGGTGGCGTAGTCGTAGGCGGTGAGGCAGGTGATGGGTTGATGTTGGATTTTCTTCTCGCGGAGAGAAGCTACAGTGATTTTCTGGCGAGGTTCGCCAATCGGGGTGAGACTCACAATGTCCTCCAGTGCCCCTCCGGCTTCGCCGGATAGAGCCTGTGTAATGCTGAAGGTATTGTAGTCCCTGGCGCAAGCCATTGGATAGCTGGAGTGAGGCCAGCTTGACCTATATGACAATTGGCGCTACACTTGGCGACATATGGCGGACGATATCCGGGCGGTAATTCGGGAACTGGGGGGCGAGCGGGCTTTGGGACGCCCTCTTAAGAGCGATGTGGATCTACGCGAGGCCATCCGCGAAGGCTTCCCACACGCGGTTCTGGGTGAACTTCTCCGGGCGTCAGGATTGACCCTCACAGAGCTGGCTGGGGCTTTGGATTTGTCCTCCCGCAGCCTACAGCGGCGGCGCAGAGGACGGCTTGCCCGCTTTGAGTCGGACCGGTTGTACCGGTTGGCGCGCGTGCTCGCCTTGGCCCGCGAGAGCTTGGGCGACGAAACTCGCGCGACGCGATGGCTGAGACGCACCAACCGCGCGTTAGGCGGGGTGGCCCCCATTGCGGCCATTGACACCGAACTCGGGGCGCGCCAGGTGGAAAACCTGCTCGGACGCATTGCCTACGGTGGAATTAGTTGACCCCTGTATTTCGCGTGCTGCGCGCGGCGTACGCGCGCGCGCCCTTCGACGGAGAAGGCGCTTACCGCTATGGCGGGCGATGGTCCAGTCCCGGGATGCGTCTCGCCTACGCCTCCGAACACCAGTCTCTCGCCATGCTGGAATATTTTGTCCATCTCGATCCGGAAGACTCACCCGAGGACCTGGTGCTTGCCATAGCGGATGTTCCTGAGGAAGTGTCCCGTGAGCGAGTAGTGGTAGGCAGGCTACCCGCTAATTGGCGAGAAACTCCAGCGCCGCCAGAGCTCGCCCAGATTGGCGACGACTTCGTGAAGAACGCAGAGAGTTGTGTGCTCTTGGTGCCCTCGGCTCTGGCGGTGAGTGAGGATAATTGGCTGATCAATCCACTGCATCCTCAGTTCCGGCAGATCGTTCTGCATTCGGCGGAGCCGCTGCGCTACGATTCGCGCATGTTCAGCGGGAGGCGGCGTGGACGGAAACACTGAGCGAATTGAACTGTCGGCTCGTCACTCCGCCAATGCGCGGAGTGTATTGCGACAGCGGGACATGATCGCTTGAGCCTTCCTCATTTTCTTCCCAATTACCGGCTCGTGGGACGTGAGTCTGTAGTCACTGTCTTCCGCTTCGATCAGAAGAAGGTGCTCGCCTTCCCACGTATGCAGACGACGGATGACCTCCTTGGGCAGTATGACCCCCAGCGATTTGCCGAACTTGCGGACTGTGATTTTTGTCATGACACAGAGTCGAGCAAATGAAGGGCCAACAACCAGCGACGCACGACCAACGACTACCCCTACGCGCTGGCGGCTTCTTCTCTTCCCAGCGGCAGGAAATACTGCGTGCCTTTGATGGGGGCGGAGACTTTTCGCAGCAACTCCTGCAAGTCCTGGTTGCGCTCCACGAAGTCGATCTCTGAGGTATTGACGATCAGCAGGTCCGATGATGTGTAGTGAAAAAAGAAGTGCTCGTAGGCCTTGATCACTTCCTCCAGATACTCTTCGTTGATCGCCTTCTCCCCCGGAGCATTCTTCTTCTTGAGGCGCTTTTTCAGCACCTCAGGCGTGGCCTGCAAATAAATCACCAGGTCGGGCGTGGGAAGTTGCTCGCGGAAATAGTTGTAGTAGCGATTGTAGGTGTCGAGTTCCTGGTCGGTGAGGTTGAGGCAGGCGAAGAGCTTGTCTTTCTCGAAGATGAAGTCGGCGACCACCATCTTCTGCGAACTGGCGCCCAGGTCAAGTCCGTGAAGTTGCTCGAAGCGGCGGATCAGAAACGCGAATTGCGCCTGGAACCCGGCCCCGCGTTCCCCCTCGTAAAACGGCCGCAGGAAAGGATTGTCCTCGACTTCCATCACCAGTTGTGCATTGAGGCGTTCGGCCAGAACCCGCGCCAGCGTGCTCTTTCCAACGCGTATGGGACCCTCCACTGCAATGTAGCGGGGAAGCTCGAAAAGCTTGGCCATGGGATTTTGAGGACCGCTGCTTCGCATGGCAGCATAACGCGAGTAGGGGCGGCTGGCAATTGTGGAAAAGGTTACTAGCCAGCGGTTGACGGAAATCGAAAATCGCCCGATGATCGGTGCGGAGATAGGTAATGCTGAAAAGATTGATCTTCGGCCTCATCCTGTTGTCGCTCCTGCCGGTGTCAACACAAGCCAGAGCGCAGTCCAGGGCCGTCGCGAAGAACTCGACCAAACTCATCCAGCTTCGGGTCATCGGTTCTCAACGCTTCTCGTCCGAGGTCATCGCCGCTGCGACCGGCCTCAAGCTCGGAGAGGACGCTTCCGATGCCCCGCTCAAGCAGGCGGCCGACCGTCTGGCCGCCACCGGCATGTTCAGCGATATCACCTACAGCTACGTGTCAAGCCCGAAGGGAACTAACGCCGAGTTCAAGGTCACGGATATGGACAAGCTGTTTCCGGCGTTTTTCGACAATTTCGTCTGGATGTCGTCCGCCGACTTACTGAAAGAATTGCAAAGACGTGAGCCTTTATTCGTTGGGAAAATTCCCAATGCCGGCGAGATGTCAGAACGCCTCACCGATGACCTCAAGAACATTTTGGAGTCGATGAACGTGACCGCAACGGTCAAGGTTTTCCCTCGCATGCCCCAATATGGTGGGGAACTCATGGGCTTTTCGTATTCGGTCGAAGGCGTGAAAATTCCTGTGGTCAGCGTGGAATTTCCCGGCGCCTCCCCCGAGATCGCTCCAATTCTGCAAAAGGCAGCCGCGGATAGCACTCTGCTCGGCAGCAACTATTCGGAGATGAAGCTGCGCAGTATCGCCGGGTTGGACTTCGCGGCCCAATATCACATGCGCGGATATTTGAAGGTAGCATTCGGCGATCCGGCGGCAGAATTGCACGACCGCACTTCGGGCTCGGTCGCCGTCACTCTGCCGGTACAGCAAGGAATGCAGTACAAGCTGGCCGGGATCCAATGGGCCGGAAACAAGGCCTTTTCGCAAGATGAATTGATCAAAACCTTGAAAAGCGAGCCAGGCAGGCCCCTCGACCAAGTGAAGATGGAAGAAGAAGTCGGCGGCATTTCAAGAGTCTATGGCACCCGCGGCTATATGGATGCCCGCCTGGATCCGCAATACAACTGTAACGATGCCAGCCAGACCGTCGCCGTCGTTATTCAAGTTCGTGAGGGCGAGCAGTACCACCTGGGCACTGTGGAATTTCGCGGCCTGAGTGAAAACGCAACCGCGAGCCTGCGCCAGCAGTGGAAATTGCATCCGGGCGATACCTACGATTCCAGCTATCCAAGCCTCTTTCTTTCCGGCATAAGCCGGCAGTTCGATTTGAGCCGGGTGAAAATTCAGTACAAGCAGGAACTGCACCACGACGCCAAGACGGTGGACCTGATTTTCACGTTTGCCCCGAAGACCTAGTGCGGGATGTTGGAACGGACGCAGTTACAATCTCAGCCATGCTGGAGCTAGCGATCACCGCGAGTGGAGTAGCCGCCGTCTTCTGCGCCGGTTATCAATCGATGTCCCCCACCGGCCAGTGGTATGGGCGGACTTTTGTCGGGCTGCCGCATGGCTCGAAGCAGCTCGCGCTGACCTATGACGACGGTCCCAACGACCCCCATACGCTGCGTTTGTTGGAGGTCCTGGCCAAACATGGCGTTCATGCCACTTTCTTCCTGATCGGCCGCTATGTGAAACAACGGCCCGACATCGCGCGCGAGATCGCTCAAGCCGGCCACGCCATCGGCAACCACACCTTCGATCATCCCAATCTGATTTTTGCGTCGGCCAGCCAGGCTCGCGCTGAACTGCAAGTGTGTGAGCAGGCGTTGCGCGACGCCGTGGGAAAGCATTCGGGGCTGTTTCGTCCGCCATTTGGAGGACGGAAGCCGGGAACGTTGCGAGTTGCGCGGAAGTTGGGCTTCGTGCCGGTCATGTGGAACGTTACCGGCTGGGACTGGAGGGGAAACCCGGCGGCGCAGGTGGAACAAAAGGTCAGTCAACAGGTTCGCGGCGGAGATGTGATTCTGCTGCACGACGGCAATCACGCAGAATTTGGCGCCGATCGCTCGCAAACCGTGCTGGCAACGGATCGTTTGATCACGCGTTATAAGTCAGAAGGTTACGATTTCGTGACCGTTTCCGCGATGATGGGAACTGCAAACCTCAACGGCTAACCATCGGCTCTACGCGTGGGCCAGCGCGAATGCCTGTTTTGCGGCTGCGATTGTCTTGTCGATGTCTTCCCCAGTATGTGCAGCGCTCAGGAACGCCGCCTCGAATTGCGAGGGCGGCAGGTATACGCCACTATCGAGCATGGAGCGGAAAAAGCGCGCGAAGGCGTCGGTATCGGACTTTGCGGCAGAAGTCCAGTTGGTGACGGGACCGGGCTGGAAGAACCAGGTGAACATCGATCCCACGCGATTATGGCGGATCGGTACGCCGGCGTCTTTGGCTGCGGCTGCAACTCCCGCTACCAATTCACCGCTGAGTTTCTCAAGACGAGGGTAGATTTCCTGCTTGTGGTCCCGTAGATGCCGCAAGGTTGCGAGCCCGGCGGCCATGGTCAGGGGATTTCCCGAGAGCGTTCCCGCCTGATACATCGGCCCCAACGGCGCCACCAAATCCATAATCTCGGAAGGCCCTCCGTAGGCACCGACCGGAAGCCCTCCTCCGATGATCTTGCCCAGCGTGGTCAGGTCGGGCTGGATGCCATAAACCTCCTGAGCGCCGCCGAAGGCCACGCGAAAACCGGTCATGACTTCGTCGAAAATCAGGACAGTCTTCTCTTGATGCGTCATCAAACGCAGCGCCGCCAGATACTCGCCCGACGCCGGCACGACACCCATGTTGCCCACCACCGGCTCCACAATCACGCACGCAATCTGGTGCTTGAATTTCTTGAAGGCTTCTTCCAGCGCATGCAGGTCACCGAAAGGCAATGCCAGCGTGAATTGCGCGAACTCCTCAGGAACGCCCGCCGATCCGGGAATACCGAGCGTGGCCACACCCGATCCGGCTTTCACTAACAGGGCGTCAGCATGCCCGTGATAGCAGCCTTCAAACTTGATCACGTACTTGCGCTTGGTGTAGGCCCGAGCCAGGCGGATGGCGGACATGGTGGCCTCGGTGCCGGAACTCACGAACCGCACTTTCTGAATGTGAGGAAACGCCGAGATCACAACTTCCGCCAGGTCGGCTTCACTCGGAGTGGAGGCTCCAAAACTGGTACCATTTCGCGCCGCGGCTATGACCGCCTCTAAGACGTCGGGCGAGGAATGACCGAGAATAAGCGGTCCCCAGGAACCGACGTAGTCGATGTACTCATTTCCGTCGGCGTCAAACAGGCGCGAACCTTGGCCGCGCACAATAAAGGGCGCGTCTCCGCCCACGGCGCGGAAGGCGCGCACCGGGGAATTGACGCCGCCGGGAATCATGGTTTCGGCGCGCTTCTGTAGCGCCCGAGAAATCTCCATCTTGCGGGCCATGGTCTCCTTGATGACCTGAAAGAATAGCAGGCCAATATGTTAACAGTCGCCAAAAGCCCTGGTGAAACACTCCCCACGGGCTGCGGTTGAGGGAGCTAGGTAGTTACAGAGAGGTAACGGAATTCACGGGAATTTTACAATTTAGCAACAGTGCTGAAACACGCGTCCCGTAGGCTTAGTCTCATTAAACCCCTTCTAACCGGGAGGGTCTTTAAGGACGGCCTCGGGGGGCTCCGGGTCGTCCTGATTTTTTTGTGGACGATTTTTCCTCGAGTGCCAAGCCCTTCCAGAATCCCCCACGACTCATCGCTGTTCCCTGTGACAATACGTATGCTGCAAGCAATTGACGGCGCATAGAACATAAGCACGACGAGCATCCGACTAATGGCGCCCGTCTGAAATAGAGGGAATGGGGGCTTTCGCATCCCGCTGACAGGTCCGGTGCGGAATGCCGAATATTTCCGGCGAATGGTTAACCATAGTTTACTCGCGCATGTATACTTACGTTAATCAAATACGCACTGAGAACTGCCTTTTGATGGCCCGGGCCCGCGGCGTTTTAATGTTCCATTCATCCATTTGGTGTAGGCTGTGTGGCTTGGTTTGCAGAATGAAGAACCGTCTCCAATTCGCAGCTGCTGACGTGCTCTGGCTAGTACTGGTCGTGTGTGCCGCCGCCGTTCTTGGCTGCATGCCTCTCGCTGCCGCGCAACAAGCACCTGCGCCTGCTGGAGATCCATCTCAAGCCTCGGATAAAGCTGCCCCGCTGGCTGAGCCCGCCGATCCTTCCGGCCCGGGCGCTCCGGAAAGCATGCTCCCACACTTGAAGGATGACCGCTTCTGGCTATCCGGCCAGGCGAATTTCATTTTTCAGACGAATCCGCCGTTCTTCGCCAAATATAGCGGGACACACAGTCTAGGTCCCGAATATCAGAAGGCAACCTCACGAGTGTTGACCTTCTACAGCGGGGTGCGCTTGAACAATTCCACGGAGATTCTTGTAGACATTGAGGAGGCAGGGGGCGCGGCGCTCAGTTCGGGCTTTGGCCTGGCGGGTTTCACCAATCTGGATATCGTGCGCAATCCTCTATTGAGCAAGGCGCCGTACGTAGCCCGCGCTATGATTCACCACGTTTTCGCTTTGAGCAAAGACAAGGCCGAGAACGAACGCAATCCGCTGTCGCTATTTAGTGAGCTTCCTAAGCGCCGCCTGGAGGTCCGGTTTGGCAAGTTCAGCATGCCGGATTTCTTTGATCAGAACTCAGCCGGCTCGGACACGCACCTGCAATTTCTCAACTGGACGGTCGATAACAACGGCGCCTACGACTATGCCGCGGACACACGTGGCTATACGGTTGGAGGGGTGGCCGACTATGAAGATCCGAGATTCAGTTTCAAATTTGCTGAGGCGCTGATGCCCAAAGTTGCCAACGGAATCGATCTGGTGTGGAAGTTCTGGGAGGCGCATGCAGAGAATGTCGAGTTCGACTGGAACCGCGGCATTCTTCCCAAGCAGCCAGGTGTGATTCGGCTGATCGGGTACGTCAATCACGCAAATATGGGCCTTTACCGGGACGCCGTTGCCCAGTTCGAGGCAGGTCAGTCGCCGGTTCCCGAGATTACCGATCATCCGTGGCACATCACCATGAAGTATGGCTTTGGAATTAATGTCGAGCAAAATCTCTCCCCGAATTTCGTTGCCTTCGCGCGTTGGGGCTGGGACAACGGCCGCACCGAATCGTTTGCCTATACCGAAGTGGACGAAACCTTTCTGGAAGGGCTGGGCGTATACGGCGCCAAGTGGCATCGCAAACAGGACCGCGCAGGAGTTGCATTCGTTTCCAACGGAATTTGCAAGGACCACCAAACCTACCTCGCTGACGGAGGACTGGGTTTCCTGCTCGGCGACGGTGGCTTAACCTACGGGCGGGAAAATATCTTCGAGGCATACTACACCGCTCATGTGTGGCGCGGAATTTATCTGGCTCCTGGCGTCCAGCACATCAACAACCCCGGATACAACCAGGACCGCGGGCCGGTCACCGTGCCCAGTTTCCGCGCGCATGTTGAGTTTTAAGGCCGCCGCACCCTCCCAGGTTGCTTTCGTTACCGCGTCCGTTTAGATTGCTGAACGGAGCCACCCTTGCACACTTTGACCAAGCCGGCAACTTTCACCGTAAATTCCATGGTCGGTCCGCTGCGGCGCGTGCTCGTCTGCTCGCCGCATTCGGCCGGATGGGACACGCCGGGACAATCGAGCGAATGGCAGAAATTAGGGTTCTGGCATCGCCCGGATTTCTCGCTGGCGCAATCGCAACATCAGGAGTTGTGCCGGCAATTGCAGGACGTGGCAGAGGTCGTCCAACTTCCTCCCGCCTCAGATCTTTCTCTGGACGCGGTTTATGCGCACGATCCGGCGCTTCCCACCGACTTCGGCGTGATCATCATGAACCCGGGCAAGGCGAATCGCGGATCGGAAGCCAAGCGCCAAGCGGATTTCTACCGGAAGCTGGGAATGCCGGTGCTGGGTGAGATCCACGCCCCAGGCACAACTGAAGCCGGGGACATCGTATGGCTGGATTCTCACACTCTGCTGATTGGCAGCGGCTATCGCACCAACCCGGCTGGCATCGAGCAGATGTGTTCGCTGCTTGTTCCCAAGGGCGTGGAGGTACATACCGCGCCGCTGCCCTATGGTGCCGGGCCAGCCGCGTGCCTGCATCTGATGTCACTAATCAGTTTGCTCGATGAAAGCACAGCCTTGGTGGATTTCCCATGGCTCGCCGTGGAAACGGTCGAGTTGCTAAAGGCTCGCGGCTGCAAGTTCATCGAAATTGATTCTTCCGAACGCGATACTCTGGCCTGCAACGTACTCTCGCTGGGCAACAAACGACTGCTGGCGCTGGAAGAAAACTCCAAGACGAACGCCAAGCTGCACGCCGCCGGATTCGACGTCCGCACCTTCCACGGCTCCGAGCTGTGCATCAATGGCAGCGGCGGGCCTACATGTTTGACCCGACCGCTGGTGAGGGGCTAACTGCTTACCTAATTGAGTAGGGACAGTCCTCGCCCGTTTAGGTCAACCAAACTCAACAGCTTTCCATCCCTGCTAAAATCGAATCACGATGGTTCTCGCCTTCGTCCGCGATCTGTTCGCGGACGTAGAAAAGCTGCCAGCCTTTGCGCGTGTTGCCTCCCACCTCCGAGAGGGCACGGGGCGGCTTGGTGTTTCTGGACTGACTCCTACTGCCAAAGCGCTGTTTCTGGTTCTGTGGCAACGTGCGGCCGGGCGGCCGCTGATCGTGGTTGTCCCTGATAATCGCATTGCCGAAGACATGGTTCCGGTGCTGCAAGCCTTCCACGAACTCACGGGTGGCAACGTTCCCGACTCCATCGTTTCCCTGCCCACGCGGGATGTTCTGCCGTTCCAGAACCTTTCTCCGCACCCGGAGATTCAGGAGGAACGTGCCGTCGCTCTTTGGAAAATCGCTTCGGGAGCGGTCTCGATCCTGGTTGCACCGATTGCTGCCGCGGCGCTTCGTCTGCGGTCCGCCGAGTACTACGCCGACCTGGCGCGAGTGATCCGCCGCAGCGAGACTCTGGACATTGAGCCGCTGCTGGCGCATCTCAACACCGTCGGCTACAGCGCGACCGATGTGGTCGAAATGCCCGGCGAGTATGCTTCGCGTGGCGGCATTCTCGATGTCTACTCACCCGAGGCCGACCGGCCACTGCGCATCGAATTCTTCGGCGATGAAGTTGAATCCATCCGCAAATTTGATCCCGCTACTCAGCGTTCGTCCACCCCGGTGGACGAAGCTTTGCTGCTTCCGCTGACTGAGACTCCGGTTACCGAAGAATTGCTAGGCGCGATTCATGCCCGACTTTCCGGCAGACGCATCACCGGCGCGGAAGAAGTGGTGGAGCAAGCTGTCCGATCCGGCGGAGTTACCGTATTTCCCGGCTGGGAGTTCTATGCGCCGGTCGCCGGCGCCGACCGCACCGTATTTGATCTCATGCCCCGAGCCGCAGTTCTAGCCGACGAACCCGACAGCCTGCGCAGCGAGTTCGATCAAGTTTGGGCCCGCATCGGGGAAGCGCATGAACGCAGCGGCGTGGGCAAACTGGTGCAGCCGTCCGATCTCTATCTACCTCCAGACTCCTGGTGGGAAAAACTCCCAGATCTGCCCGGTGGCGACGTAGAGCATCTCGAAGTCACGCGTCCAGGCCGTATGGAGTCAATCAGCTTTCACTCGCAGCCTGCACCGCGTTTTCATGGTTCGGTGAATGCGATGCTGGAAGATGCCAAGAAGCTAGTCGCAGAACAAAACCGCGTGCTCATCGCTGTACCCAACATTGGGGAAGTCGAGCGCCTGGCCGATGTTTTCAGCGAAAATGCGGTTTCCTTCCGCTTAGGAAGCCGCACCCGCGGCGGCGAGAGCTACGCCGATGAAACTGCCTATTTCGCTGGCGAGGTCTTTACCTCAACGCTGGCCAAGGCCTACATCCCAGACGGCGTCGTGCTGCCCGACGCGCATCTTGCCATCTTTGGCGCTCGCGATCTGTTTGACGAATCTGACGCGGTCATCTCGCGACCGCAGCGGTCGAAGTCCAAGACCTCCGCATTTCTCTCCGACTTCCGCGACCTCCAGGTTGGCGATTACGTCGTTCACGTCGAGCATGGGATCGGGCAATACCAGGGATTGAAAGAGATCAATCAGGGCGATGGCAATGCCGAATTCATGCTGCTTGAGTACGCGGAAGGCGCGCGCCTGTATGTGCCGCTTACGCGACTCGATCTCATCCAGAAATACCGGTCGTCTGAGGGAGCCAAGCCGGCGCTGAACCACCTTGGCACCGCCGCGTGGGCCAAGACCAAGGCACGTGTGAAGAAGGCCATGAAAGACATGGCGGACGAACTGCTCAAGCTTTACGCCGAACGCAGCGCCGCCAAAGGTTACGCGTTCTCCGCCGACGGCCAGTTCATGCGCGAGTTCGAAGATTCCTTCGAATTCAGCGAAACCGAAGATCAGGACATGGCCATCATTGACGTGAAGCGCGACATGGAGTCCTCGCAGCCCATGGATCGGCTGCTGTGCGGCGACGTCGGTTACGGCAAAACAGAAATTGCCATGCGCGCCGCGTTCAAGGCGGTGAACGACAACAAACAAGTGGCAGTTCTTGCCCCAACCACCGTGCTTGCTTTCCAGCATTTCGAGACCTTCAAGCAGCGCTTTGCAGCCTTTCCTGTCGGCATCGAAATGATCAGCCGTTTTCGCACTACCAAGCAGCAGAAAGATATTTTGCAGAGAGTCGAATCCGGGAAGATTGACATCCTCATCGGAACACACCGCTTGCTGTCCAAAGACATAAAGTTTCCCGACCTTGGTCTGCTGGTGGTGGATGAGGAACAGCGCTTCGGTGTACGCCACAAGGAACGCTTGAAGCAGATGCGGAAAGAAGTCGACGTTCTTACCATGTCAGCCACACCCATTCCGCGCACGCTTCATATGTCGCTGGTGGGGTTGCGCGACATGAGCGTGATCGAAACTCCACCCAAAGACCGCATTGCCATTCAAACTGTGGTCGCGAGTTGGGACGAGAAATTGATCCAGTCTTCGCTTGAGCAAGAACTCTCGCGTGGCGGCCAGGTCTATTTCGTGCACAACCGCGTGGAAAGCATCTGGGAGATCGCCGCCAAACTGCAGGCTCTGGTCCCAAAAGCTCGCATTATCGTGGGGCACGGCCAAATGTCGGAAGGCGAACTGGAAAAAGTGATGCTGAAGTTCATGCATCACGAGGCCGATATTCTGGTGGCAACGACCATCATTGAGAATGGTCTCGATATTCCGCTGTGCAATACCATCATCATCAATCGCGCCGACCGCTTTGGATTATCGGAGTTGTATCAACTGCGTGGCCGTGTGGGCCGTTCCAACCGGCGGGCCTATGCGTATTTACTGATTCCGGCCGACATCGAACTCACTCCCATCGCCCGGCGGCGACTGGCGGCGCTGAAAGAATTCTCAGATCTGGGAGCCGGATTCAAGATCGCAGCCTTGGACCTCGAACTCCGCGGCGCTGGTAATCTGCTGGGCGGCGAACAAAGCGGGCACATCGAAGCTATCGGGTTCGAGCTTTACACCCAGATGCTGGATCGAGCGGTACGTGAAATGAAAGGTGAGGCCGCGGTCGATGAGGCTGCCATACAGATCAATCTCGGTCTCAACATCCGCATTCCCTTCAATTACATTCCGGAAGAGAACCAGCGGCTGCGCATGTACAAACGTGTCGCCGGGGTGGAAGCAGAATCGCAGCTGGCGGATGTTGCGGCGGAGCTTCAAGATCGTTACGGTGAGCCCCCGGCGGCGGTGCGCAATCTGGTGGACTACGCATCGCTCAAGTTGCTGGCGGTTCGGGTCGGCGTAACAGCCATCGACCGTAAGCGCGAGCTAATGACCATCAAGTTCCGCGAAAACGCCGCCATCGATCCCGAAAAGTTAGCGCGCTTTGTCTCCTCCCAGCGCGGCGCCCAATTCGCGCCTGACGGCACGTTAAAATTTACGTTGAAGGCTACCGCTGCGACAGATGTGCTCGCTCAGCTGCAAAAACTTCTTGAAGAGCTGGCCGCGGAAGTTCCTGCAATCGCCTCGGCTTCTGGAAGTGCCTCATAGCCCTCGACGCGTCCCCAACGGTGGCGTGTTAATCTCAAGTACTTCGCACCGCGATCATGGTTCTGTCTCCTCAATTCTTGCCCGCCAGCTTCAGTCTGGCTGCCGTTTTCGTGTGGGGCACCAGCGATTTTCTGGGGGGATATGCATCCCGCCGATCGAATGCATTCGTATTTACCTCGATCGTTCATGCTAGCGGCCTGCTTTTAATGCTTGGGATCGCGGTCGCCTGCCATTCTCCCTTTCCTGCGCGCAGCGGCATCGCTTGGGCTCTGGCAGCGGGGTTCTCTGGCGGCGCAGGTTTGGCCATCTTCTACCGGGCGCTGGCCTCGGGCAGAATGGGTTTGACCGCTCCGGTTGCGGCGGTGCTCAGCGCGGCGATTCCCACGGTTTTTGGCATGTTTACGGAGGGCGTTCCGCGAGTTGTGCAGATCGCAGGCTTCGTTCTGGCAGCAGCTGGAATCTGGCTGATTTCCCGCCCCGAAGATGGCAGCCGCCCCGAGGGAATCGGCGCTGCGGTTTTTGCAGGTGTCGCTTTCGCCGGCTTTTATTTGTTTATGAAACAAGCCGGGAACGACTCCGCCATCTGGCTTTCCGCCATTTCGCGCGTCGCCGCCGTCTCGCTGACCGGGGCCATCGTGCTCTTGGGACGTTACCGCCAAATCACTCCGCAGGGAGTTGGGTTGGGCATTGTCGCCGGCATTCTCGATATCTCTGGCAGCGTGATGTTCATCCGCGCCGCCCAAACCGGCCGCCTCGACGCAGCCGTTGTCATCAGCTCGCTTTATCCCGCAATCACAGTATTGCTCGCTCGGGTATTCCTCAAGGAGCACTTCACGCGCTGGAAGCTGGTGGGCATGTTTGCGGCGCTGCTGGCAGTGCCGCTGATTGCGGGGAGATAAAAACAGCCCACTGATTTTCAAGGATTCTATTGGCATTTGCTTGCCTTGATCCGTGTGAATCCGTGGCTATTTTTCCTGTTAGCATCTTCTCGTGCCGCTGCTCGAAATCCGCAACCTGACCAAACTCTTTCCACTGGGCGAATCTGCTTTCGGTGGAGGCGCAAAGGGCGAGGTCCGGGCAGTTGACGATGTTTCTTTCGATATCGAATCCGGCGAGACCCTCGGCTTGGTCGGCGAATCCGGATCAGGCAAGAGCACTCTCGGCCGTTTGATTCTGCGTCTCATTGAGCCTACCTCGGGCAGCATCTCTTTCGAAGGCCGCGACCTGCTCGGTGCCAGTCCCTCCGCGATGCGACGGCTCCGCCGCGATATGCAGATCATCTTTCAAGATCCCTTCGGATCGCTCGATCCTCGCATGCGAGTCGAAGACGTGATTGCCGAGCCCCTGATCATCCATGAATCGATGACCGCGACGGCGCTGCGCCAGCGGGTCCAGGAACTGCTGCGAGTGGTCGGTCTCGACGACTCCGCCGCCCGCCGTTTTCCCCATGAATTTAGCGGTGGGCAGCGGCAAAGAATCGGCATTGCCCGGGCGCTGGCCTTGCGCCCCAAGTTTATTGTGGCGGACGAACCGGTTTCCGCGCTCGACGTCAGCGTAGGCGCTCAAATCGTGAATCTGATGGCCCAATTGCAGCGCGAGTTCGGATTGACCTACCTGTTCATTTCGCATTCCATGCCGGTGGTTCGCTATCTTGCCACCCGCATTGCGGTGATGTATGGCGGCAAGATCGTGGAAATTGGGACGACCCAACAAATCACCAGCCAGCCCCGGCATTCTTATACCCGCAGCCTGCTGGAGGCCACTCCTGAAGTGGTTGCTTAGAGGGTGCAGGAACCACCCACTGTCGTCATTCGCCGGTTAATTTCGTCATTCGCCGATCCTCGCTTGCCCGGAATCTATCCCGCAAATACAATCCCCACGATGTTCAATTGAGGAGGCTTTATGGCAGCCGCACCCAACCTACCCGGGCCCACTCCGGTATCCGCTCCCGAGCTTGTTCCGCTGTCTGAAGGGGCGCGCATCGTCGACACGTTCATCGCTCCTGGCAAGACTTTCTCTGATTTGCGCCGCAGTGCCAGCTGGTGGGCGCCGTTTCTGCTGCTTTCCCTAGTCGCCTGGGGCTTCTTCTACGTCGTCGACCAGAAGATCGGCCTGCGCAAAGTTGCCGAGAACCAGATTCAGGGCTCTCCCAAGGCCGCGCATCAAATCGACCAACTCCCGCCCGACCAGCGTAGCCAGGCCGTCACTCGGCAAGCCACCGGGATACGCTACTTTCTGTATGGATACCCCGTCATCATTCTGCTCTGGAACTTGCTGATTGCCGCGATACTGTTCGCGACCTTTAAGTTCGCCGCCGGTGCTGAGTTGAGGTTTAACGCTGCGCTTGCCGTCATCATGTATGCCAGCTTGCCGCTGCTTCTCAGGACCGTTCTCGCCACGATTTCGGTCGCGGCCGGGGCTGATCCCGATTCGTTCAACTTGCAGAATCCGGTGGCAACGAATCCCGGCTATTTCATTTCGCCGGGACAATCACCTTTCCTGTACAGTGTGGCTACGGCGCTCGACATTTTCATGATCTGGACGCTGATTGCGACCGCCATCGGGTTCGCCAGCGTAACGAAGGGCAAGCGTTCGACAGCCATGGCCGTCGTCTTCGGCTGGTACATAGTCTTTACCCTGGGGGCTGCCGGACTCGGCGCGCTATTTTCTTAAAAACAACGTCAAACTAACGGGAGGCTTTATGAAACGACTATTTAGTGTTTGCTTACTTCTGGCTTTAACCGGGATGGTGTTCGCTCAGAGCAAGAACCCTGTCACCGACGTCATCAAGAGTGCGCTGGCCAGCCGGCAGAAGAACATCACCGCCGCCATTGAAGAGATGCCGGCTGACAAGTTCGGGTTCAAGCCTACGCCTGAACAAGAGACCTTTGGCCACCTCACACTGCACATCATCGAATCCAACAACTACTTTTGTTCAACCGCTGCCGGCATTACTCAACCCAAATCGGAATTGAAGGATACCGACAGTAAAGACAAACTGCTGGCTGCGGTGAAAGATTCGTTCGCATTCTGTGGGACGGCGCTGGACAAAGTGGACGATTCGAAGCTGGGCGATCCCATCAAGGATTACAGCGGGAAAGACCAACCACGAGCATGGGCGCTGATCGCGTTCGCGAGCTCCTGTGCCGATCACTATGGCACTGCGGCCATGTATCTGCGGCTGAATGGCCTGCTGCCGCCAACCGCGCACAAGATGTAGCTTTGTCGTCCTGAGCCAAGAAACCCGATTCGGATACGAATCGGGTTTCGAGGTCGAAGGATACCCTACTTCAATTGGGGATTCGGGGCCTTACTCGATCTGTACGAGTTCCGCGGCCGCGCCGGTCCCGGGGTGCTGTGGTGCCCGCCAGGAATCGAAGATCGACACCTGATGCACGCACGAGACCGTGCAGTGCGGCGCACAGGATTTTTCCGTCAGGTACTCGCGGCGCAGGTCTTCGACACTGTATTTCTCCAGCGGAACCGCGGGGTAGCCGCGCTGCTGCGAGCAGTAGTGCACCAGCCCGTCTTCGCAAATGTACAAGTAGCGCGACCCAGCGCGGCAGCGCCACTGGTTGGGGCGTCCCTGCGCGATGTTGTCCTGGAAAGCGTTGATGCGAGTGAAGCTGCTCTTCTCCAGCGACTTCATCTCGTGATACACCCGCCGCTCATCTTCGCCCAGGGGCTGCAACTGGCCGGTTCCGTCGTGAATGATTCCGACGGTTGAACTGAATCCCAACTCCAGGGCGCGCTTGCCGATGGTCAGCGCGTCCTCGGGATTACACACCCCGCCACCCACCACCGAATTGATGTTCACATGAAAGTCGGCGTGCTCGGCAAGGTTTTCGAGCTTTTTGTCCAGAACTTTCAGACTCTTCTTCGAAACGTCGTCGGGAGTGACATTATCGATCGAAATCTGCAGCCACTCGAGTCCAGCGCGGTTCAGCCGCTGAATGCGCTCTGGAACCAGAAAATAGCCATTGGTGATGAGCCCGGCAATCATTCCATTCTTGCGAATGCGGCGAATGATGTCATCCAGCTCGGGGTGCAGCAACGGCTCACCGCCGCTGATGGTGATCACTGCTGTGCCCAGTTGGCCGAGCTTATCGACCCGGCAGAACATTTCCTCGGTCGCGACCGGCTTCGAGAAATCGTCGAACTCGTTGCAATAGGTGCAGGAAAGATTGCAGCGGCGAACGGGAATGATATGTGCCAGCAGCGGATGCTCGGTCGAGGCCAGCGCCTTGGCCATCATCTTCGCTCCCCGGACGTTCCGGTAGAGCGCCTTCACGCGGCGGCGCAGAATGGTGCTGGTTGAGGGCATGAAATTGCTGCTTTCATTAGAGCACAGAGGACTTACGAGTGCATAGTTCCCACAGCATGCGGCAGCTTTGGCAGGGTGAACTGTTGTGCCGTAAAGTAAGCGGGGACCTCCCCAGGCCACAATTGCGCCTACGAGCGCGCAGCCACCGAATCGAACAAATTTAAGAACTGCAGCTTCCTCTCTGCCGGCAAGAACGATGCTTCAAACGAATTCCTCGCCAGCTCACGCAAATGCTCGTTGGTGAAGCCGAACGCATCCTGGGCCAGCTGATACTCCCCGGCGAGGGTTGTCCCAAACATGGCTGGATCGTCGCTGTTCAACGTCACCATAATCCCCTGGTCAAAGTAGCGGCGCACCGGATGCTCCGCAATCGCCGAACAAACTCCCGTCCGCAGATTGCTGGTCATGCAGATTTCCACTGGAATCTGCCGCCTCGACAATTCTTCCACCAACTCCGGATCATGCCACGCAGTCAAACCATGTCCGATGCGTTCTGCACGAAGATTGAGCGCGCCCCATACCGATTCTGGCCCCGCCGACTCGCCTGCATGCGCGGTCAGCCGCAGGGCGTTCTCCGCGGCGTAAGCGTAGACTTCGCGGAACAGCTCCGGCCCGGCCTTGGCTTCGTCGCCACCGATGCCAAATCCGACTACTCCGCGATCTTTGTACTTGACCGCTAGCTCGGCAACGCTCTTCGCTTTTTCTGCTCCGAATTGACGGACGGCATCAAAGATCCATAGCAACGAGATCCCGAAATCCCTCTCTCCGTGCTCGCGCCCGCGCTCCAGACCCTCGAAGATCGCTGCAAAATCCTGCTTGCGCCACAGACACACCCCTACCGACACATAGACCTCGGCGTGCAGCACATTTTCCGCCTTAAGTTTTTGCATTAGACGGTAAACGATCAGTTCGTAATCCGCGGGTGTTTGCAGATCTTCCGTGACCGTCTTAAATGCCATGAGGAAACCGGGGAAGTCTTTGTACTGGTAAAGCTGCTCGATTTCGGCGGGGGTGCTCGGTTTCCCGTGCCGATTTCGCAACTCGATCAGGGTTGCCGGATCAATCGAGCCTTCGAGATGCAAATGCAACTCAGCCTTGGGCAATGAAAGAATGAATGGACTCGGACCCGGAGATTTGAGGGGCGTCACTGCTAACCCTTTCCGGCAAACTCGCTGTGATGCCGGCTGTAGAGGTAATAAATAGTGAGGCCAATCACCAGCCAGGCAAAGAACCGCAGCCAGGTAAGAATGGGCAAGCCGGACATCAGCAGTACGCAAAACACCACGCTCAGCACCGGCGCCGTAATGCCGCCAGGGGCACGGAAACCGCGATGCCGCCCTGGGTCACGGTAGCGCAGGATAATCACTCCCACCGAAACCAGCACAAACGCGAACAACGTTCCGATGTTAGATAGATCAGACAGCGTGCCGATGTCGAGAAACCCGGCCGGCACGCCCACCAAGAACCCGGCAATCCAGGTTGCGGTAGCAGGAGTACGAAAACGGGGATGCACGCGTCCGAACAGTTTGGGCAGCAGGCCATCGCGCGACATTGAGAACCACACCCGCGCCTGCCCGAGCTGAAACACCAGCAGCGAGGAAATCATTCCCATCATGGCCCCGAAAAGAACTCCCAACTCAATCCAGTTCAGAGTGTGCGAGCCGGTCCTGGCCGCCAGCATCTTCATGCTGTTTACCACCGGAGCGGCGTCGTCTCGCACCGCCTGCCACGGCACCAGTCCAGTGAGCACCACGGCCACGCCAATATAGAGCACGGTGCAGACCACCAGAGTGGCGATAATTCCAATGGGAAGGTCGCGCTGCGGATTGCGCGCTTCCTCGGCCGCGGTGGAGACAGAATCGAAACCGATGTAGGTGAAGAAAATAATCGAGCCGCCGGTCAGGATGCCAGACCATCCCTCGGGTGCGAACGGATGCCAGAGCTTCGGGTTGACGTACTGCGCGCCCACAATTACGAATGCCAAAATAGCGGCGATCTTCAGAATCACCATCACATTGTTGGCTTCCGCGGATTCGCGGATTCCGCGCACCAGTACGACAGTCAAGAGCATCACGATCAGAAACGCAGGAACATTGAATCCGAAATGCAATCCCGGGGAATAGAGTACGTTGCCGTTAAGGTCAGTGAGCCCTCCGGGAAGATAGGCAGGAGAGATCCAGCGCAAGGCGGGATGCCAGCCAAACCAATCGAACATGCCGACAAGATGGGCGGCAAACCCCACGCTCACCGCCATGTTGCTGACTGCGTATTCCAGGATCAGGTCCCAGCCGATGATCCACGCCACCAATTCGCCCATGGTGGCATAGCTATAGGTGTAGGCGCTGCCGGCGATCGGGATCATTGAGGCCAGTTCGGCGTAGCACAGGCCGGTAAAGGCACAGACGATGGCCACCAGAACCAGCGACAACGCCAGCGCAGGTCCGGCCCCGGGCCTTCCCTGAGTGGCATGGTGGCGGATCAGAAAGTCCAGCAAAGGCGCGTTGAAGATAGAGGAGGTATTAAAGCTCTGGCCACCAATGGCCGTCCCGATGACCGTGAAGATGCCAGAACCAATCACCGCGCCGATGCCGAGAGCGGTGAGCGACACCGGGCCCAAGGTTTTCTTTAAGCGCCGTTCCGGCTCTTCCGAATCCGAGATCAGCTTATCGATGGATTTGCAGCAGAAAAGCTGCACCTCCGAGGTGCGGATGATCACGGTGGTTCGGTCGCTGGATGGTGGTTGCGCCAAAGGGCCTCGTTATTATCGATGCACCAGCACTTGGCACCGCCAGATACTTAACTGGCTGATGCCAAGTGCTGAGTGCTGCCGTTACCGCTTCGCCTGACCGCGCACCAGTTTCTTGACTTTGCTCTTCTTGGAGCCGCGCGCGTACTCCCGCGGCTTCAGCGGCTTTTCTGCCTTCTGCTTCTTGCGCGAGGCGCGTTTGGACTTCTTGCGTTCTTCTTTGGTTAACTTTGATGTATTTGCCATGAGTCCTTTTTTTGGATTGGGTAATTTGGTAATTGCGTAATTGAGAAATCTAAAATCAAGCGCGAGGTCAACTTGCTCAATTACCCAATTTCAAAATCACTCAATTATCTCAGCCCCGCTCCAGCTGCGCGTATTTCTCCACCAGCTTCTTCAAGCCGAACCTCGGGAATTGTACCGTAATTTTGGCTTCCTCACCTTCCCCTTCTCGCTGATACACCGTGCCTTCACCATACTTGGGATGCCGCACCTTCTGCCCCGGCCGAAAACCTTTCCTGCCTTTGGGTTCTTCAACCGGGAGCTTGGCGACGCTGAACTTCTTACCTCGCGAAGCGAAAAACTCCGCGATATTCTCAATGGAATTGTAGTTGCGTCCGGAATACGCCGTAGGCACGGCCTTGCGCTGTGCGCCAGCAGCCCAGTTGGCGCTCTGATCTTCGTCTTCGTAAGCGTAGTGGGCCGAACCCTGCTCATATGGGTTCGATACTTTTGCCCGCCCAGCCGATGGCCTCCGCGACGTTCCCAACTCCTCGACCAACTGAGCCGGAATTTCTTCGAGGAAGCGCGAGGGCACGCTGGCTTCCGGCAAATCCGTGCCGTAGCGACGGCGATAAACCGCCCGGCTCAGGATGAGCGTATCCATCGCCCGCGTCATACCGACATAGCACAACCGCCGTTCTTCTTCGATGTCATCCGGCTGCAAGAAAGTTCGCGAGTGCGGAAACAGGCCCTCTTCGAGGCCACACAGAAACACTAGAGGGAACTCCAGCCCCTTGGCTGCATGCAACGTCATCAGCGTGATTTGCGCGCGTTCATCGTAGGCGTCGGCGTCGCTCACCAGCGCTGCATGATCAAGAAACTGGTCAAGCGTCTCGCCGCGATCGCGCGAATCCATGGCGGCATTCACCAGTTCGCGCAGGTTTTCAATGCGCGAATAGGCCTCGGGCGTGTCTTCTTCTTCCAGCTGTTTGATGTAGCCAGTGCGATCAATCAGGAATTTCAGGATCTCACCCGTATTGGCCGGTGTGGCGCGGGCGCCCTCGCCCGCGTCAACGCCAGATTCACCAACCGTCGCGGAAGGGATGTCAGGATCAGCGATTCCGAAGTCGAATGAGATGTTGTCATCTTCGGCGGTGTCGAAGGGGCTTTCTTCCTGACTTTGTCGAAACTCGGGCTGCGCGGAGTCCGCTGCCACTCCGCCCGCGGGCGAGGGCGCCCGCGCCACACCTGCCAGCATTGCCCGCCCATCTTCAATCAAACTGCGAAAACTCTTGAGCGCCGCGACGGCGCGCTGCGGCAAAAGCTGCCGGCGGATCGCTTCTCCAATCGCTCCCCACAATGAAACTCCGGTTTCAAGCGCGATCTGCTCAATCGTTTCCATAGTGGTCTTACCGATCCCGCGCACCGGAGTGTTAATCACGCGCAACAGGGCAATCGAGTCGTCCACATTGTGGATGACCTTCAGATACGAGATCATGTCCTTGATTTCGGCGCGCTCGTAGAACGAGAACCCACCCACCACGTGGTACTTCAACTGATAGCGCCGCATGGCCTCTTCAAACAGTCGCGACTGTGAGTTAGTGCGATACAATACCGCCGCCCGCCCGTTTTCGCCACGCTCGACTGCCTCGCGCAGATACTTGGCCAGGTAGTCGGCTGCAAACAGAGCTTCGTTCTCGCCGTCCGGCGCTTCGTAGTAGCCGATTTTGGTGCCGCCCTGACGCGCAGTCCACAAGTTCTTGCCCTTGCGTCGAATGTTATTGGCGACCACCGCCGACGCGGCCTGCAAAATGTTCTGCGTGGAGCGATAGTTTTCTTCCAGACGAACGATCTTGGCCTCAGGAAAGTCTGCTTCAAACTCGAGAATGTTGCGAATATCCGCGCCTCGCCAGGAATAGATCGACTGATCTTCATCGCCCACCGCGCACACGTTGTGACGGTCTCCGGCGAGCAGCCGCATCAGCTCATACTGCGGGCGGTTCGTGTCCTGGTACTCGTCGACGAGCAGGTAGCGATAGCGGCGCTGGTAGCGTTCGCGCACCTCGACGGAAACCTTGAGAAGCCGCACCGCCTCGAGCAGCAAGTCGT
>Ga0209169_10000283_pt1 | contig 30599 bp, 25 predicted proteins | sample HubBroMetageWRM4_FD_188346 | JGI IMG/M metagenome (GOLD analysis project Ga0209169, IMG submission 188346) | Warmed soil microbial communities from the Hubbard Brook experimental Forest, New Hampshire - Hubbard Brook CCASE Soil Metagenome WRM 4... | ecosystem: Environmental > Terrestrial > Soil...
CGCGCTCCAGCCGCACCTTGCCCTGAAGCACGTGGGCATCCAGATGAAATCGCTGCCGCATCCTCTCCGCCACCGATTCCGGGTCGCGCACATCCAGCACAATCACGTCCCCGCCAATTTCCTGCTTCAATTCGTTTGGCGTGCCCAGCGCCACGACTTTTCCTTCATTCAGTATCGCCAGCCGGTCGCAACGCTCAGCTTCCTCCATTAGGTGAGTCGTCACCAGAACCGTCACCTTTTCCTCATCTCGCAAGATCGCCAGATATTGCCAAAGATCGCGCCGGGCGCCGGGATCGAGCCCGGTCGTGGGCTCATCCAGCAGCAAAACGCCCGGATGATGCAGCAATCCCTTCGCCAGTTCCAGTCGCCGTTGCATGCCGCCGGAAAACGTCTCAGCCTTTTCGCGTGCGCGGTCTGCCAAACCCACGCGCCCCAGCATTTCCTGAATTCGCGCCTTGAGCGCGGCTCCCCGCAAACCGTAGAGATGTCCCTGATGCCACAGATTTTCCTCCGCAGTCAGCTTTACATCGATACTCTGCGCCTGAAAGACCACTCCGATATGCCGTCGCGCCGTATTTGCGTCCCGGGCCACGTCGGATCCCAAGATGGTTGCTCGCCCACCCGTAGGGATCATCAAAGTGGAAAGAATTCTAAACAGTGTGGTCTTGCCGCTTCCGTTTGGGCCCAGCAGTCCAAACAACTCAGCCGATTGCACATCAAAGGAAACGCCATCCAATGCCGTACGTTCTCCATAGCGATGGATCAGGCTTTGAACGGAAATGACCGCCGGACCAGTCGCGGGGCGGATTGCATCGCGGGGGAGAGTGGAGGTCTTAGAGGCCACAGAACATTCTACCGTACCGCTTTTCTAGGCAGCGCCTACGCTGCCACCGGACTGCCCGCGCGTCCCGGCACCCGCGCGGCAAACGATACCGGCACGTGCCGCCACACTTGAATCGCCAACACAACAGCAGTTGCGAGCAGAAGTGCGCCGACTGCAACGTGAGCCACCGTCGAGAGTACCATCGGCAATTCCGGCTGGACAGCGTCACGGCCCCAGGCCACGCGTGTCAGAAAGGCCACGAACCCCAGGCATAGTTGCGTGATCAGCAAGCCGAGCAGCGCAATCGCCGGCCGCCGCACCGCTTCAATCTTTGCATACACCGCCAGTGCCCGCACCGCCGTCCACGTGAGTACTAGGGCTACCACCGGAGCGTTCACCACATGCGGCCACCAGCTCATTCCGTGATGCCGAAACATCGCCCCCAGAATAAGCTGTACGTAAAGCACAAAAATCGAAAAAAGGGTCAGCGTGATCAAGTTGGGCCGCCGCGAATCCAGTTCCACTTCTGGGACCTCTTCCACCCATCGCAGTCCCGTGAATACCGCGATGGCGACCGCGATGCAGAAGAAAGTCTGCGCCAGCGCCGCGTGCGCAGAAGAAATCGCTGGCGGCAGATAGAACAGAACCGTCAGCCCGCCCAACACTCCTTGAGCAATCACCGTTCCCAATGCGCCAACCGCGAGCGCCTTCATCCACCGTCGCGTTTCCACGCGCCAGGTCCAGATCGCGAGAATAATGGTCAGCAACCCGACAAATTCAGCGATCATGCGATGGGTGTGCTCAAAGCGCACACCACCCACCATATGTGGAATCTTATAAATCGAGCCGAAAGAAGTCGGCCAGTCCGGGACCGAGAGCCCGGCGTCGTTACTCGTAACCAGTGCCCCGGCGATTAGCAGACAGAAAGTCGTGCCCGCTGTAAACATCGCAAAGCGGTGGAGGGCGCGATTGTACGGCATGGCCAAGCCGTTCAGAGGTGACTCCTGGGCCCGAGGAAATGTCGGAGACGGGCGATTCGCCCGTCCCTTCCTACCCAATCTGCTTACTGTTGCTTGAAGCTCTGGTCCACCGTCTTGCTGTCTTTAGCGGCCAGCGTGACCTGCTGGGTTTGTTCGCCCAGCTTTTCCTGCACGAAGGCAATGGTGTAAGTCCCCGGCGGCAGGCCCGCAATCGTATATTTCCCATCCGGCCCAGTCACCGCGTAGAACGGGCTCTTCACCACGTTGATGTACATGCGCATCCACGGGTGCTGGTTACACTTCACCGGCAGCATGATCTCTTCGCGCGCGAAGCTCTTGGTAATGGGCGCGGCCTGCGGCGGTTGCGACTCGTTCCACTCCCGGTTGTCCGCGGGCGTGGGATGGATGTTGTGGGTGGTCGGATCGTCATTCTTGATCTCGATATTTTGCCCCGTCATTACACCCAGTACATGAGGATGATACTTGCAGCCTTGCTGATCAATGGTCACAGCCGCCGTCGGAACATCGAACGTACGCGTTCCGAGACCGTCTTTCACATATACGAACACATTGGCCATGTTGCCGCCGTCGGCGACAATCGTTTCCGCCGTGTTGGTGCCTTTGCAGGCTGCATCCTGGCTCATATCGATCTTCGCCACCTTGGGGACCGCGCCGTCCAGTTTCACGGTGCCGCTGACGCTGGCCACGGTTGCCGGGTCAATCGGCGTGGCTGCGGGCGCCGCGGGTTGAGTCGCTTCCGGCGTCGCCGCAGGTGTTGCGTCCTCTTTCTTGCTGCAACCTGCCAGCATTCCCAAACCTAGGCACAACAGGCCTGCTAATGCAATCCATGTCCTTTTATTCATAATTCCGTCCTTTCGTGGAGTATGTAACATAATCTCTCTGTGTGGAAACAGGCGTCCTAGCCCGTTCAAAGTCAAGCGCACGCTCGACAGTTTTGAATGTAGCGGCTTACTGAACCCACCATTCTACCGCGAACCGCCGCTCGCCGCCGTAGTCGTTTGCTTTTTGATCACCGGCGGCCGACTTGAGGCCTGCGGTCTTCCCATCGAGGCCGCTACTCGCCGCTGCTCCTCCGGAGTGAGTTGGAAGATGTAATCCACCAGCAGCTTGGAGTGGTCCTTATCGTAGCCCTGGAACGACGGCGGCGTCGGCCCGGCAAACACCCAATGACCGTTCTCACGCCGGAACAATCCCGAAGGCATCGACGTTCCCGGGCTGATGGCCTGCGGATCCAGCACCCACCGTTCAGCCCAGTCCGGCTTCAACCGTTCCTTGGCCAGCAGGAAGTTCGGGGCCGTCGCAATCTTGTCATGTTGCGGATCGCCCGTGGCATGACATTTCAGGCAGGGCGCTGCCGTGCTCGAGAACAGGCTGCGCGCCATCTCTGTTTCTTTGGCGGTCAGCGTCGGCACCTCTTCCGGAACGTACGGCATCGCCTGTTGGGAAAGCGCCTGAAAGAAACGCACCAGCTTGCGCTGCTCATTCGCAGAGAATGAGAACGTCGGCATCCGCACCTTCAAATATGGACGCACCCCATTCCGGTTCGTGTCCGTCTCGCTCAGTGAAGGATTCGAGAGGAATCGCCGCAACCACTCCGGATCGACCCGCGCTCCCTCGGTCAAAAGTTTAGGAGGTAATTGCTCCGGATTCTCCCGGTATTGTGGCAATCCCATCAGAATAGTCTTCTGGCCCGGGATGAACTGATGACATCCCATGCAGTTGTATTTCTTGACCACCCACCAGCCTTCCTGAATGTCGCGACGCGCATCGCCAGGTTTGTACTGGTAGGTGATGGGTAGGGAATTCTCTTCGCTTCCCAGCAGGAACGTGGTCAGCGCCCGCACCTGTTCCTTATCCAAATGTAGGTTCGGCATGCGGAGCAGTTCCATCTCCGCCTTGGTCTTGCCCTTGTCGTAAACGTTCGGCTCTGCGAGTTTGTGCTCGAAGAATCCTTTATGGTCGTACCAGGGGCCTTTCGCCGGCCCGTCCGGCAGGCGCTTTAAATCTTCGGGATCGGTGATTGGCTCTGCCGTGCCACGCTGGGCTACTTCCGTGAACAGCGCGAAATCGAGGCGCTCGATCGGTTTGCTGCCTTCGTAGGTCAGCTCCGTTCCGATGCGTCCTTCGTCCTCGAATCCTGAAATCTCGTGGCAGCCGGCGCAACCAAAGTTACGAACCCATCGTTTACCTTCTTCCTTCAACTTGGGATCGTCCATGAATGCCGCCTCCGCATAAGCCGAAGGCTCCTGATGTTTCTGTGTCATTAAGTAGCTGGCGATGTCCTGCGCGTCTTCCACGGTGAGCCGCAGGCTCGGCATTACCGTCATGTTTTGCACTTGCAACTCGTGACCATCGTTGGGACATTGGCTGTGCTCCAGGTCCCATTGGTAAGGCAGTCCCTTCTTGGCGTAATCCTCCGGCCCGATGTCCTTTTTCTCCAGCGGACAGTAAGGCCGCGTTCGCTGCCGCGCATTGTGGACCCAGCGCACCAGATAATCGTAATTCGCCTTTTCACCTTCGCGGCTCAGATTGGCCGCGAAAGTTCCGCCCATCAACTCGCTGCCTTCACCGATCGAGTGGCAAGCCAGGCAACCCCGGGTCTCGAAGAGTTCTTTCCCGTGCTCAACGTTTCCCGGTTTCTGCTGGGGTAGAGCGTCGGTGAAACCCGATTGCCAGATGTACGCCGAAATGGCCTGAATCTGATGCTCATTCAGCCGGAAGTTCGGCATCTTTGTTGTGGCCCGGAAATCCGTCGGCTTTTTCAACCACACCGGGATCCAGTTCTTGTTCAACTTCAGCCGCACATCTTTCAGGTTTGGCCCGACCTTCTTCTGGTCCTGCATCAAGCTGTGCGCCTGGAAATCCAGTTGCTGAATACTGCCTTCCATCCTGCTGTTGGCCACCTTGAGCGAAGTAGCTTTGTCATTCAGTTGATTGGCTTCTTCGTTGCTCGCCGCAGTGTCGGCCTGCTTCATCAGATCGGCAGCTTGCTTGAAGTTATCTTTCTTCTGCTGTTCGAGTTGCTTGATCTGTTGGGCAACGCTGTTCAGATCCTCGGGTTCCTTGTCATACCCCTCATAACGATGACACCCCATGCAGCCTTTTTGCCGGAATAGGTCTTTGCCCTCGCTAATCGTCCATCCTACATCGCCACTCAATAGCACCATGTCCGCCGAATGGCAGGTCTGGCAGCCCGCCTCGGCATTTTCCTTCGGAAACAACGGCCACAGCCAGTGTTCGTAGTTTCCGTGCGCTTTCTCTTCGCTGGTGGTGGCGCGCCCGTTCCCTTGATGGCAGGGCGAGCACCCAAACTTGTCAGGATCATGCACCTTCAGCAATTCCGGCTCGGGATGGCTCACGAAAGCTTCTGCGTATTCATCCGGCTTCTTCGCACCCTTCGCCGACATCGACACTGCCGTTAGCCTTAGCGGCTCCCGAATTCCCATGTGGCAGGACTCACAACGGTCCACAATGTTGGCTTCTGCCACGTTGATCTGCACGATCTTCGGGTCCCACTCCTTGGTCTTCTTGACCAGACCTTCGAGTTGGCTGGGAGTAAGATCGACCATGTGCTCGTTGATGTAGGTGGACATGGCCGTGCTGGCTGCCGTCACCGGCTTCAGCACGTCGCCCAGTTCGGCATTCAGCTTGGTGCGCTCGTCCTTTAGGTCGTTGTACTTCTCTTCCAGTTGAGGGTAATTAAATTTCTCTTTGTGTCCGTCGGGAAATTCAACCGCAGTGACTTTCTGTTTGTATTCGGCAATGTCTTTGCGCTTGCTCTCCTTGCTGGAAGCACTGGTGTCGGTTTCCATCTTGTAGGTGAGAGCGTTGACGTAAGCGCGCCGGTCGGTAAACACATTTTGTACCGCCAGAATCTGCGCGCTGAGATCGGCTATGTGTTTCTGTAGTTCTTCCTTGCGCGGCTTGGCAGCCGCATTCGCCTGCTCGTAGACCTGGTTCAACTGCTGGTATTCCGGAGTGTTCTGGACTGCCTTCACTTCGTTCTCGGACTTCGGCCGCGTCTTATCCAGGAACGCGCTGTAGCGCCCTTTCCATTCATTCTGAAACGCTTTCCACGGACGCTGCCCGTAGGCCTCGTCCCATAGCGCCCAGAACAGCGTCCCCATCAGGATCACCATGACCACCACGTAATGCAGCGCGTACGACTTGGTGACTACCGGGTCTTGTTCCGGAATCGGTTGTTCAGGCAATGCATTCTCCCAGACAGTCGTTGGTCGTAGGTCGTTGGTTGTTCGGGTTGGCACTTGCCAACGACCGACGACCAACGGCCAACGACGGTGTCACACGTTGAACCACGGCGTAATCCACACGTACTTGATGTTGAATCCCAGCCGCAAGAGCATCTTCAGCGGCAACGCCACCATGGTCAGCAGAAAAAACTGCATCAGCGAATATTGCAGCAGGCTCATGCGCTTGTAATCTTTCGGATTGTAGCGGCGGAAGAACGCATGTACCGCAAATCCGCCCAGCAGGTAATACGCGCCCACTACGATCGCTCCAAAGATCGCTTTGCCCGCATTCGAGGCGATCCCGAACAAGTCGGGCAAGTCGCGGTTGACTTCATAGATCAAACGATTGTGGTCCCACGTCTGCCCCGGCCAGAACCACTGCCAGCCCGGCCCGCGAATAAATGTCCCGATAATTATCATCGCCACCCACAGCACGATGAAGCCGAACAGGAACGTGCCAATCGCAAACTTCCGCTGCTTCCAGGTGTAATAACCGCTGCCCAGCGGATTGGTATCAATATAGGGAATGATCATGAGGCCGATGATGATCAGCGTCGGCATCACCACGCCCGCAATCCACGGATCGAAATACACCAGCATTTCCTGCAATCCCAGGAAGTACCACGGCGCTTTCGCCGGATTCATGGTTAGATTGGGATTCGCCGGCTCCTCCAGAGGCGCGTACAAAGTGATCGACCATATCATCAGAATGATAGTGACAATCATGGCTCCCAGAAACTCAATGCGCAGCAGAAACGGCCAGACATGCACCTCTTTTTGCCATCCCGGACGAAACGGCCAGCTCTTGCGATGATGGGTCTTCGCCATCGCCGGATTGGTTTCCAGTTCGCCAATCAGGTCGTCATTCGCCCTGGCCTGCTTCCACGCCAGGTAGACATAAAAGATCAGGAGCGGAATCATGCCGACAATCGGCACATTGTCAGGCGCGGAGCAGATCTCCCAAAGTTGTTTCCAATCCATAATTTCGTCTCCACTGCTCGCGTGGGGACAGCCGCCCTCGGTCGGGGCCCCCAGCACGTTGCTTTTGGCGTGATGGGGTGATCAGCTGTCCGGTCGAGCGAAGCTCGACAGTTCTACACCTGCCGCCGCGGCTTGTCCCCTTCCGCTGTCAGCATCACTGGCGCTGGCCCGGAAATCCCGCCATCCTTCCGCACGCGCCAGAAGTGAACAATCATCAGTACCGACGCCACAATCGGAATCCCGATGCAGTGCCATATATAAGACCGCAGCAGCGCGTTCGCATCCACGATCGAGCCGCCCAGCAGCCCGAAGCGCACATCGTTATACGGCGTCATACCCATCATCTTGCCGAACGGACCTTCGTGCCCCAGCAGCGGCGTGGCGCGCGCCATGTTCGTTCCCACCGTCACCGCCCAGAACCCCAGTTGATCGTCGGGCAGCAAATATCCGGTAAAAGAGAGAAGAAGCGTAAACACCAGCAGCAGCACTCCGATGTTCCAGTTGAACTCGCGCGGCTTCTTGTACGACCCGGTCAGAAACACCCGGAACATATGCAGCCAAACCGCAATCACCATCAAGTGTGCCGCCCAGCGATGCATGTTCCGCAGCAGTTTGCCGAAGGGAACGTCGTGCTCCAGATACAAAACGTCGCGAAACGCCTGAACTTTTGTGGGATGGTAATAGAACATCAGCAGCACACCGGTAAATGTCAGCACAATGAACAGATAAAAGGTAATTCCGCCCATGCCCCAGGTGTAGCTGTAGCGCACTGCGTCACGATTGATCTTCGCCGGATGTAGATGCAGAAACACATTTGACAGCACGCCCAGTGCCCGGTTCCGCGGCGTGTCATCGTGCTTGTGGCGAAAGATGGAAGTAAAGACCTGGGTCTTGGTCGGATCTTTCAGGCCTTCAATCTGCTCTTTCGCCTTGGCCGGCATGTCAGTCTTAAGCGACTGAACGTCCTCCTGGACGCCGGCCTTGACCCGTTGCAGCAGTCCGACCCGGTCTCCGTTTTTTCCGTTGCCGCTCTCGTCAGCCATCGTAGGGTTTCCTTAGTGAACCTCTGTGAAACTCTGTGTCCTCTGTGGTTAAGCTTTTTGCTGTCTAAGCCCGCAAAAACGCCCCATCATCGTTGAACTGACTCGGCTGCCCCTTCGGCCACTGATAGAGCCGCGAGACATCCACCAGAATCTGGCCATCGGGTGAAGTCTCGATGTGCGCCCGATCCATCGGCCGCGGCGCCGGTCCTTCAAAGTTCACGCCTTCGCTGTCATAGCCGCTGCCGTGGCACGGACACTTGAATTTGTTCTCACTCGGCTTCCAGTCTGGCGTGCAGCCCAAATGCGTGCAGCGAGCGTAAATCACAAAAATGCGGTCGGGCGTACGATCCACCCAGATGCGGTACTTCTGCTGGAACTTCGTGTCGACTCCCAGCCCATATTCTTCGGGATATCCGATCTTGAAGCTGGTCGCAGGTTCGAACAATGTGCGCGGAAGGAAGAATCGGAAAAAAGCCAGCAACCATGCTGTCAGGAACGCAGCAACCGTTGCCCACACCAGCCTTCGCCGCGCGCGATTGATCTCGTTATCTTCTGGCCCGATGGATGCCACGCCTCCAGCCGCCGCGGCCTTCGAAGTTCCCACCGCCGGCGTGCCCACGTAGGTTGTGGATTCCCCGCTCCGCGCCACCGAAGCTGCGGCCGATGAAGCCATAGCCGGTGCAGCCGCACGCGGGGCTGCTGCCGCTGCCACGGGCGCAGCCGCTGCGGGGGCCGTTGCGGCAGGCTCGCCCAACAAAGCGGCAACTTCGGAATCATTGAGCGCAGGGAGGCCCTTGCGCCCGCGCCGTGCTTGTTCCGCCGCGATGGTGGACTTGCTCCACTTCTTTCCCTGCGCGACCCAGCCCGCAACTTCTGCGCTGATGTTGGCCGATGCGGCCACGGGCGCCGCAGCAACAGGCGCGGCTGCCACGGGAGCGGCGGCAACTGGAGCGGCTGCTGCGGGAGCCTCACCCAACAAGGCAGCGATTTCGAAGTCATTTAGCGCAGGCAACTCCTTACGTAGGCGGCGCGCTTGTTCCGCTGCAATCGTGGACTTGCTCCACTTATTTCCTTTCGCCACCCATCCGGCAACTTCCGCGCTGATGTTCCCGGAAGCCGCTGCCGCCGCAACCGGAGTCGCCGCTACAGGAGTTGCTGCTGGAGGCGCGGGCGCAGCCGCGACCGGAGTTGCGGGTGCTCCTCCGCCCACCTCCCACGCCATGGGCTGACCTGCCTTCAGCGCCTCAATATCCGCGTCCGAAAGCAGTGGCAGGCCCTTGCGTTGCCGATAGGCTTGCTCCATGCCAATCACCGAATTGTTCAGCGCCGGCCGCGGCAACGGCGGTAGGCGCCCCAGAATCCCCTTGGCGGACTCGTCTGCCATCCCTCTTTACCTTTCACGACCGCAATCGCACTGCCGAAAACTTAACGTAGGATTTCCAAACCCAATAAATGTCAATCCGCAGCGACCAACACGTCTCGTTCCCGCCGCTCTAAATTTACACCAATCGCAGTCTCCACTAAATCCGCCAACGCAGAAATGAACTTGGGCGAGTTGTTCAGTCCCGGCATCATCTCAAATTGCCTGATACCCAGAGCGGCGGCTTCGTGCCGGGCTTCATGATCAATCTCGCCCAGCGTTTCCACGTGATCAGAAACAAACGAAATCGGCACGATGCAAACCTCGCTCACCTTTTCTGCTGCCAGCGTGCGCAGAGTCTTATGCAAAGAAGGTTGCAACCACTTGCTGGCACCCACCTTGCTCTGGTAGCAAAGCCGGTGCCGATTGCTCCAGCCCCCTCGCTGCATCAGCATTTCAACCGTTTCTTCAATCTGGCGCTGATAAGGATCTCCACCCTCAATGACGGACACCGGAACGCTGTGCGCGCTAAATACAAGCTCCGGCCGGCCAGGATGGGGAAACCGCGCCAGCGTCTCTTCAATCTTCTCCGCCAGTGCGTCCAGGTAAAGATGATGGCGATAGAACGGCTCAACGCAATACACCGGCAGTTCGTCATGAAACCTGCGTCGCCACTCGTTCAGGCTGCTGCCCGTAGTGGTGCTGGAATATTGCGGATACATCGGGAGCAGCACCACTTCATCACATTCCGCTGCTCGCACCTGCTCGATCGCCTCCGCGGTAAACGGGTGCCAGTAGCGCATGGCCACAAAACAGCGTGCGTTCATTCCCGACTCATTCAACCGCCGCTGCAAAGCCAGTGCCTGCTGCTCAGTAAACCGCCGGATGGGCGAACATCCCCCAATCGCCGCATAGTGGTGTTGCACTTTCCGCGCGCGGGTGCTCGAAATCAGTTTGGCCAGGGGTTTCCGCCCGATGCGGGCAAAAGGGAAGTCAATAATATCGGGGTCGCAGAAGAGATTAAAAAGGAATGGCTCGATCGCCTCCAGCGAGTCAGGCCCGCCCAGCTGGAAAAGAACCACACCTGTCCGCCGTGTTGAGTGCGCCATCCCCCGGGATTCCTTCGGAACAATAAGAACAGAGGATGTTACTCAATCATGCAAGACTTCGTCAACGCGGAAGTGGAACGGATAGTGAGCTACCTTGAAATCAGTTCCAGAAATTGAGGCTCGACCCAGATCGTTTCGCCTATGCTGCCCGTCGCGGTCTCGATGTCGAGTTCGGCCATCCTAGCTCGTTGAACCCCGTTATAAGGAAGTCGCGACCGACGCACTTTTCGAACGTGGCTCTTGTGGGAAGGTCAGCGTCTCCGACCGGGAGACCTGGTGGGAGTGAGGTCAATCGGACTCGATCCCCCGGTTTTCATCTACGCTGCTCCTGAGTCGGCCGCTCCATTGTGATCTGATCCCCGACTTCGATGCTCATCGGATCTTCCCAACTTCGGGCGGCCCGAATAGGTTTTTTGAGTATGCGCAACCAAGACCGCCCGTGCTCCCTGTGACCTCTGTGGTTCCGCATTTGACCTTCAGGACCTACATTGAAGTGGACGAAGATCGGGAGGCGACGCCGGTTTCCATCGCCGCGATAATCGAATCCGCAAACTCCGAGGTACCCGCTTTGCCGCCGACATCTCTCGTCAACTTGTCGCGGTCGCGATAGACTTTTTCCAGTGCATTGCGGATCTTCAGCGCAGCGTCAAACTCGCCCAGATGCCGCAGCATCAGCAGGGAACAGCGAATCAGGGCAGTGGGATTGGCAATGTTCTTTCCCGCAATGTCCGGCGCGGAGCCGTGTACCGCCTCGAAAATCGAGCAATGGTCGCCAATGTTTGCGCTCGGCACCAGTCCCAATCCGCCGATAAACGCCGCGCACAGGTCTGAAATAATGTCGCCGTAAAGGTTTTCCATCACCAGCACGTCGTACTGATACGGATTCATCACCAACTGCATGCAGGTGTTGTCCACAATGTGCTCGGCGTAGGTGATTTCCGGAAAGCCTTTGGCAACATCCCGGCAGCAGCGCAGAAACAGGCCATCGGAAAGCTTCATAATATTGGCTTTGTGGATGGCGTGAATCTTCTTGCGCTCATTCTTGCGGGCATACTCAAACGCAAACTTCGCAATCCGCGTCGAAGCTTTCTCGGTGATGATCTTGATGCTCTCCACCACCCCCGGCACCACTTCGTGCTCAATGCCGGAGTACAGGCTCTCCGTGTTCTCACGCACAATCACCAGATCCACTTCCGGGTAACGCGTGGGAATGTGCGGCAGGTTGCGGATGGGACGGAAGTTGGCGTAGAGCTCAAACTGTTTGCGTAGGGTGACGTTAATGCTGGCGAAACCGCCGCCAACGGGCGTGGTTACCGGCCCCTTCAGGCCAACCCGTGTACGCTCGATCGACTCGCTCAGCGCTTTAGGGATGTATTCGTGATATTTCTCGAAAGCCTCAGCCCCGGCAGCGAAAGATTCCCACTCGAACTTCACACCCGTAGCCTCGAGAATCCGCACCGTCGCCCGCGTTACCTCCGGACCAATACCATCGCCGGGTATAAGCGTAATTTTGTGGGCCATAGGGCTGTCTATCTATCGGCAGAAGCGCGACCGGGCTTCAATCAGTTCTTGGTGACCGTCTTGCCACGGACCTCGGCCGCATCCTTGGTCTTAAGCAGGTCTTTCAGTTCGGTCATGAATTCCTGCACATCCTTGAAATCCAGGTACACCGAAGCGAAGCGGACATAGGCCACTTTGTCGTAGCGGCGCAAGCGGCTCATGATCAACTCACCCAGTTCGCTGGTCTTGCGCTCACGTTCCGCCGACTCGATGACAAAGGCCTCAGCTTCGTTGACGATCTGCTCCAGTTTGCTGATCGGCACTGGCCGCTTCTCGCAGGCGTGCAATAGACCGTTTAAGACTTTCTGGCGATCGAATTTCTCCCGCCGCCCGTCTTTCTTAACCACCATGTAGGGAATTTCATCGATGCGTTCGTAGGTGGTGAAGCGCTTCTCGCACTTCAGGCATTCGCGGCGGCGGCGGATGGAATCCGCCTCTTTGCTCTCGCGCGAATCCACCACTTTGTCATTCGCAAATCCGCAGAAAGGACACTTCATGGGGCTAGTGGGTCAACTAGTGATTGTAACAGGCGACGCCTGTAGAAAGGTGTCCGCGCTGGGTGACGGCGCGCTACGTATTCTCTGCGCTCTCTGTGGCTACTCTCTGCGATCTCCGCGATTTAAGAATTTGCCTTTGTTGATATCTCACCTCAATCAGCCTCTTCCGCCTCCGCCTTCTCGCTCTCCGCCGCCACCTTCCGCAACGACAACCTCTCATGATGTGCGAACAAAAGCCCAACCGGCACAATCGCCACAAAACTCACCAGCCAAATCAGAATCCCGCAGCTCACCGCCAGTTCCCGCGGAATGTCGAAAACTTTGTTCAGCGCTTCAATGGTCGCCAGCTGCGCCCCGCCGCCCACGCCCGGTAGTTGCAACAGCGATCCCGCCATGCCCGATCCCAATAGCAGCAACACCTTGGTCACACTCATCGCCTGCATCGGCGCCCCATAGGCGCGGGCGACTTCCTCATAACTGGCGGCAATCATCGACCACATCAAGAGCGACGCCACCGAGACTTGCACGAGCGCCCACAACCCGTGGATGGTATGCAAGCCTTCGGCAAATTCCCGCAATCGCTGGGCGATCCGGTGGCCTAATCCCTTCGCCAGATGCGAAAAGCGCTTTTCCACCCAATCCGCGACGCTCGGCCCTCGATAACGGACCACAAACATCACCAGAACCAGCGCCAGCACCAGCACGGTAAGGGCGTATCCCGTCACATGCAGCCAGTGATCGTAAACCGGACGCTCGCTGGCAAACGCGCGCAATTCGGTGGGAAGAAATATTGCCGCGACCAGCAGCAACGTAAACGCTGCCAGATCGAAGATTCGTTCCACCGCCCAAACTCCCATTTGCGAAGAGAAAGTAAGCTTCGTCCGCCGCGCAATCAAGTAGGGACGAATCAGTTCTCCTGGCCGTCCCAGTATCGCCAGCCCCGTGAAACCCACCACCGTGGGCGAAATTAATTCCAGCGTCGAAACGTTCTCGCGCACTGGCCGCAGAAAAACTTTCCAGCGGAAGGCGCGGAGCACATAGCCCAGGTAGATGTACAGGATTCCATAAATGACGTGCCGCCACCTCACATCGCGGGTGTGCTCGGCAAACTTCCCCCAATCGAACGTCCGCCACTCGCGGAACTGCATATACACAAGCGCCGCCAATACGGCTAGCACCAATCCGTAAATCGTCGCGCGCTGTTTGTTCATTGCGTGGGAGTTCTCAGAAAAATTCGCGGATGCCGGCAATACTATTGAGACTCGGTCACCGGCCGTGCGGGCTGTGCCTTGTGTAGACTTGCCTTCTTCAATGCTGCCGCTTTCCGTTCCGCCAGTTTCTTGCGGTTGAAGTCCCGCACAATCTTCGCCACATAGGCCTGCGTCTCGTAATAAGGTGGCACACCGTGATACTGCTTCACCCGCTGCGGCCCCGCGTTGTAAGCCGCCAGCGCCTTGATCAAATCAAAGTCATATCGCACCAGCAACTCCCGCAGATAGCGCGTGCCGCCATCCACATTGGCGGTGGGATCGAATGGGTCCGCCACGCCCAACTCCGCCGCCGTTCGCGGTTCCAGTTGCATCAACCCCATCGCTCCCTTGGGCGACACCGCCTTCGCATTAAACCCGCTTTCAGCTCGAATCACGCTGTTCACCAGATCGGGATCAAGATGATAGCGGCGACTCGCCGACCCGACGACATCGGGCGAGGGCAGCGGGGCCGTTCCCGCCGTTGGGGTCAAGTCGCGCTCGAAGCGCTCAATCTCCGCGTTCTGAACGTCCACATATCCGCTCCCGTCCCCGTTCAGGTAAAGCCGCGTAACCTCCCCGATGACCTCTCGCCGCTCGTAGCGGATGGAGAACCCATTACGCAGGACGGCAACATCGGCCGCGAAGCTAGAACCGGAGATGACCAGCACCATCACTCCGCAGGCGATTAGCCCACCGAGCCCCTGTGCACCTCTGTGCCGTCTGTGGTTCATTTTCTTCTTCATGTAGAGAATCACTAAACCTGTACTCGCACCGCGCCCAACACCTGCTCAATCGCCGCTGCTACTCCACTCTCCGCGTTCGACGGCGTCACTGCCCAGCCCCTGGCCCGCAACTCTTCTGATGCATTTCCCATGATAAATGGCACTCCGGCATAGGCCAGCATCTCAATGTCGTTATAGTTGTCACCAATGGCCATGACCTGCTCGCGGGGGATGCCGCGGAAATTGGCCCAGCGCTCCAGTGCCTGCCCCTTGGTGCATCCCCGATTCAGCACATCTACAATCGATAAATCCCGCACCGGATACTCTGTGCGCAACACCGTGATCTGGGGTTCCACCGCGCTCGCCGCCAACCCATCCAGCACCTGATGCATACGCGCGATCGACCCGCAAAACATCGCCTGCACCGGGTCCTGAGTCAACGAATCCTCGATCGGAATCACAAAATCGATGTACTCCAGATTCTTTTCCAGCCAGCGCTGAATGCTACCGCTCAATTCCTGCATGTGCTCCAGCACAATGGCGCCCTTGCCCTCGGTATCGAAAGTAAGCACGGTGTTGCCTCGATATTCCGCCATTTCCTCGCAAAGCCCGCGGCAAACCTCCGCCGGCAAAAGATCACGATGGAAAGTCTCGCCTCCGAGCGACCGCGTAACCGCTCCATTCGAGCTGATGACCCACAGATCAAATCCCAACTGCTGGGCGATCGGCAGGGCAAACCTGTGCCGCCGCCCTGTAACCAGAACGATCTCCACCCCCTCAGCTTGCGCTCGGCGCAGCGCCGCCATATCAGCCTCGGAAATCTGAAACTGGGGATTCAGCAGGGTACCGTCAATATCGGCGGCCAGCAGGCGAATGGAAGGGGTCACCACACTCAATTCTAACATCGGCATCCCCGTGCTGGGTTCCGCCGAAGCAGCCGGGTTCCTCTCTGATCTTCTGTGCCCTCTGTGGTTTAGTCTTTCTGCGGAGGCTCCCATGCTATAGTCCCCTCAAACCATGGGATCGCTGATCTTTCTATTTTATCCGTGGGGGCTGATCCTCCAGGCGGTCGCGATTGTACACTTTATCCGCCGCCGCCCGGACGGTTATTGGCTCTGGATCATCATCTTCTTCGGCGGCTTGGGTGCGCTCATTTACATTGCGGCGGAAGTCATTCCCGACGCCGGCCTGCTGAGCCAGTCCTTTAAGGCCTTCCCCCGTCGCCGTCGCATTCACGAACTCGAAGCCGCCATCCACGACAACCCCTCGGCCGGTAACTACGAAGAGTTGGCGGATTTATATCTGGAAGAAGGCGCGTACACCCGCGCCCGCCAGTGCTACGACCAGGCGATCTCCGCCCGCACCGATTCCCCCGACCCGTTCTACCGCCGTGGCATCGCCGAAATTGAGCTGGGCGACTTCGCCGCTGCCGTCCCCGATCTGGAGCGCGTCGTCTCCGAAGACTCAACTTACGACTTTCATCGCGCCGCCGCGCTGCTCGCCCATGCCTATGCCAACACCAGCCAGCCCGAGAAAGCCGAAGCCTTGTTCCGCGAAGTCACAAAAATCTCCACCGCATCGGAGACTTACTACAATTACGCCGGCTTCCTGGCCTCGCAGCAGCGCAATGCCGAAGCTCGCCACTGGGCGCAGCTCATCCTCGATAAGAAACCCAGCATGCCTGCCTACCAGCGCCGCCGCGAACGCCCTTGGTTCCGCCGGGCCACGGCACTGCTGTTGCGGCTGAAGGTGTAGATAAGAGTTAGCCGCGAAGCGGCGAAAGAATAATAAAGTCCACGGCGCAAGCCGTGGGTGAACAGCTACTCAGGATTCACTTCCCGAACGCTTCTTTATTCACCACATACGGCATCTTGGTTAAATCCCCGCCATATTTGCCTTCCAGCACATCAATCAACCCCTGCACCGCACGTCCCGCCATCCCTTTATCTGGATCAGTCGACAGCCGCGTAATCCGCGCCGCGCTGGCGAAGTGAGGCAGCAAGCGGCAGCGGTCTTCAATCGCCGGATCACGCAACGGTGAATCCGGCGGCAGAGGTTCGGTTTCGTACACGTCCAGCGCCGCTCCCGCGATCCAGTTTTCCCGCAGCGCCTTGGCTAACGCCGCTTCATCCACTACCGGCCCGCGCGAACTGTTCACCAGATAAGCCGTCGGCTTCATCATGCGCAGGGTCTTCTCGTTGAATAAATGATAAGTGGGCGTCGTGCTCTCCCCTTCGCGCAACAGCGGCACGTGTACGCTCACAAAATCACCCTGCGTCAACGCTTCATCGAGCGAGACATATTTGATCCAGGTTTTCTCTTTCTGGATCCCGCGCGCATGTCGCAGGTCCATCACCTCTTGAATTCCTTTCACATACTCCTGATTCTGATAAGCCAGGTCGAAACACAAAATATTCATATCGAACCCGGCGCACTTCTTGATGAAGGCCAACCCAATCCGACCCGTGCCGATCACCGCAATGGTCTTGCCCGTGACTTCATCTCCAAGGAAGGGAAGATACGGATGCCAGTAGCCCCACTTGTTTTCCCGGGTGAGGTGTTCCGCCGGCCACATTTTCCGCGCCAGCGCCCCCAGCAGAAAAAATGCAAACTCGGCCGTAGCCTCCGTCAGCACATCAGGCGTGTTAGTAAAAGGAACGTTGTAACGATTGGCGTCCGCCCGATTGATATTGTCAAAACCCACCGCATACTGAGCCACAACTTTCAGCGTGCCCTTGCCGGCCTCAAAAATCTCCGCATCAATCGGATCGCGCAACGTCGTAATCAGCCCGTCAATCCCCGACTTCACCTTTTCAATGATCAGACTCTTCGGCGGTGCGTCGGGGCTCGCATAGACCTCAACCTCATAACCCCGTTTCCGCAGCAACTCGATCGACCCCCCAATATCCGCCGTGGCAAAGACCCGGAATTTCGTGCTCATGATTTCCTAGGTTGGTCTGATCCGCGTTGATCCGCGTAAATCAGCGGCGAAAAGTTTTTACAAATTCTTCTTAGTCCACTCATCCACACGCGCCAAGGCCTTGTTCAAGTTCTCCAAAGAATTGGCCACGCTAAATCGCAAATACCCCTCGCCATAATCTCCAAACGCCGTTCCTGAAAGGCAAGCCACGCCCGCTTGCTCGAGCAATGCATCCGCCAGTTTCTTCGATTTCCATCCCGTCTTCGTGACATTGGGGAACACATAAAACGCACCCTTCGGCAGCCGGCACGAAAATCCCTTGATCTTATTCAGCCCCGCCACAAACGCATCCCGCCGCCGCTGAAACTCGACTCGCATCTTTTCCACCGACGTCTGATCTCCCTTGATCGCCTCGATCCCCGCAATCTGCGTAAAGCTCGCCGTACACGAATTCGAATTGGTGTTCAGCCGCGCGATCTGTGCCGCCAGGTCAGCCCGCATCACGCCATATCCCATGCGCCATCCCGTCATCGCCCAGGTCTTCGAGAATCCGTCCAGCAGAATCGTCCGTTCCTTGAATCCCGGCACCGACATGATCGAATGATGCTCACCTTCGAAGATCAACCGGCTATAAATCTCGTCCGAAAGCACCATAATATTGCGATCGCCAATCGCCTCTGCGATCCCCTGAATGTCCTGCTTGCTCAGCACTCCGCCGGTAGGATTCTGTGGCGAATTGAGAATAATCAAACGAGTGCGATCCGAGATCAGCGCCTTCAATTCCTTCACATCCAGACCGAAATCCCGCTCCTCGTGGAGGCGAATCGGCACCGCCTTCGCCCCGGCATAATTGATCATCGACTCATAAATCGGAAATCCCGGGTTGGGATAGATGACCTCATCTCCAACATCAGCTAGCGCAAGTAATGTAAAGAAAATAATAGGCTTGCCGCCAGGGACAACCACCACTTCATCAGCCGTGACTTTCACGCCCCGCGACTTCGAGACGTCTTCCGCAATCGCCTGCCGCAACTCCGGCAAGCCCGCCGACGGCCCATAGTGCGTCCAGCCGTTGCGCAGGGCATCGACCCCGGCGTCGACCACATTCTTAGGTGTATCGAAATCCGGCTCGCCAATTTCCAGGTGCACAATGTCCTTGCCCTGGCGCTCCAGCGCCCGCGCCTTGTTCAATACTTCAAATGCAGTTTCCGTGCCCAGGCGTGACATCCGCTGGGCCAGCTTCAATTCATATTGCGTAGAGGTTTCCATAGTCGTAGGCGACATAATTATATCCTTCCAGTGTGGCGCGGGCGCCCTCGCCCGCGATCGAGACTGGTTATGTAGGTTGCTTGACTGGCCAAATATCTCTTGCGGCAACGCGGAAAGTGGGCCACGCGTTCCAATACACCTGGATATGGTATTCGCAGACGCGCAACTTCCGACCTGACGAGTGCGTCGGCTCAAATACGGGAGTATCTTCACATTTTTGCCGAAGCCCGTCCGCGTCAAATCTTTTGCCCTGGCCTGGCTGATCGACCACCCTGATTAAGGCGTATTTGCCATCACTCATGAGCTACACCCGTCCCAAGCCCTCGCGTATCATTGTGCCACATGTTTTCCCGCCGCACCGACTGGAAGCTTACGCCCAACCCCTTCACTCAGGCGCAACAAGAGATGCATGCCGCCGGCAGGGAAGTGCTCGATCTCACCATTTCCAATCCCACGCGCGCGAGCTTCGACTACGACCGCCAAGCCGTCCTCCACGCCCTTAGCAACCCCGCCGCGCTCGACTACGATCCCCAGCCCAAAGGCCTGCTCAGCGCTCGCCAGGGAGTGGCCGAATATTACCGCCATCGCGGCAAGGTCAATCCCGAATCGATCGTGCTCACCACCAGCACCAGCGAAGGCTACACCTTCGTCTTTCGTCTGCTGTGTAATCCCGAAGATGAAGTCCTGGTTCCCAAACCCAGCTATCCGCTGTTCGAATTTCTAGCCGACTTGCAGGATGTCAAACTCGTCTCCTACCCCCTGCTCTACGATCACGGCTGGCAGATCGACTTCCCATCGCTAGAAAAAGCCCAGACCACGCGCACCCGCGCCATCGTGCTGGTGCATCCCAACAATCCTACCGGCTCCTTCGTGAGCGACAAAGAGCGCTCCCAGCTCAACGCTCTCTGCCGGCAACACAACCTAGCCATCATCGTCGACGAAGTCTTTCTCGACTATGCCCACGATGGCTCGCTGCCAGCATCCTTCGCCAGCAACTCCGATGTCCTGACCTTCACTCTAAGCGGCATCTCAAAAATCTCCGCCCTGCCGCAAATGAAATTGGCCTGGATTGCCGCCAGCGGCCCCGCCGATCGACTGCATCCCGCCCTCTCGCGCCTGGAAATCATCGCCGACACTTATCTCTCAATGAATGCGCCCGTGCAACTGGCTGCGTCCACATTGATCGATCAACGCCACAGCGTCCAACCCCAATTGCTTGACCGCGTCCGCGCCAACCTGGCCGAACTCGACCGCCAACTAGCCCAGCAGGGAGCCTGCGAACGCCTAGCCGTCGAAGGCGGATGGTACGCCATCCTCCGTGTCCCCGCTACCCAATCCGACGAAGACCTCGCCATCGATATCCTCCGCAATGCCAGCGTCCTCGTTCATCCCGGCCACTTCTACGACTTTCCCCGCGACGGTTATCTGGTGCTAAGCCTGATCACCCAACCCGCCCAATTCCACGAAGGCATCAACCGCCTACTAAAACTGCTCGCTACCTAGATTGGCAACGCCCGTGTAGACGGACACTCTTGTCCGTCGCCTTTGACTTAGCTGGCACCTGGTTTCCAAGGATTCCGCATTTTCCTTGTCACCGCTGGCTTCAATAAGCGTTATCGCCTGATTCACCCGTTGACGGCGCAGTGGCCGGAGTCGATAATTCCCCATACACGGCCACGGGCGTGAGTTCTGTCTGAGCGCGCCCGGAGGACTCCGGCGGTCGCGAGTGGTCCGCGATGCAGCATCTTGCATCACGAGGAGAAGTCTTATGAGCCGAAACAAATCGTTCAGTCTTCGTGGAAGACTTGTAGCGGCCTTTCTACTGACAATGGCGCTGCCGAACGCCTGGGCACAGATCCCCTACAAGAACCTGCACACCTTCACTAAGGACGGCGCCGGGGGCGCTGAACTCACCGGAGGGTTGGTTCTGGATGCCGCAGGTAATCTCTACGGCACGACTGCCGTTGGCGGGACTCGTGATTTTGGTACGGTCTTCAAGCTGGCGCAGGGCTCAGATGGACGCTGGACGGAAACCGTGCTCCACAGCTTCGTCGGCCCGGGAGACGGATCGTTTCCCGGATCCAGCTTAGTTTTTGACCAGGCAGGCAATCTTTACGGTACGACTGCTGAAGGCGGACCTTATAACCGGGGTACAGTCTTTGAACTGAGCCCAGGCTCCAATGGAGGATGGACGGAGAGCGTCATATACAGTTTCTGTCCCATCGCTAATTGCAGCGACGGGGCGGATCCAATATCCAGTTTGGTTTTCGACCAGTCGGGGAACCTCTACGGCACCACCAGACAAGGTGGCTCGAACTTGTACGGCACCGTCTTTGAATTGAAGCCCAAGCCGATTGGAGCCTGGACCGAGACTGTCCTCTATGACTTTTGTCCAGTGAAGGGATGCGCCGACGGCCAGCAGCCTTACGCCGGTGTCATTTTCGATCAAGCCGGAAATCTCTACGGCACGACTACCTACGGCGGTGGAACCCAATGCGGAGGGACGGGCTGCGGCGTAGTCTTCAAGCTCACTCCAAACGCCGGCGGAAGCTGGACAGAGAGCGTGTTATATAGCTTCTGCTCGCTTAGCGGCTGCGACGACGGCATATTTCCTCTCGATAGCCTTGTCTTCGACCAGGCGGGAAATCTCTATGGCACGGCGGAGCTGGGCGGGACGGACAACGATGGCCTCGTCTTCGAGCTGTCGCCCAGTTCGGTGGGGGCCTGGACAGGAAAAGTTCTCCATACGTTCAAAGGCACCGACGGAGGCGCCCCCTACGCCAATCTCATCTTCGATACGGCAGGGAACCTCTACGGTACGACTTTCGAGGGCGGCAGCGGTGGAGGAGGCGTGGTCTTCGCACTCAAGCCGAAATCGAGCGGGGCATGGGAATACATCATCCTGCACAACTTCTTCGATAACCCGGGGGCAATCCTTTTTGCCCCCGTGGTTATGGATTCGGCGGGAAATCTCTATGGGACCAGCTACGGAGACAGCAACAACACCTTCGGGTCGGTGTACGAAATCTCCCCATAGCTGAGTCTCGTCAGCGGGAGAACGCAACCACCCAGGACCTACTGTAGGGCCGTGTAGGCCGCGCAACCAGCTTCAGTAGTAACCTGCGAGGAACCAACCGCGGTGAACCGAATCACAGCATCCTCGTTCGCACAGAAGCCGCGCACACCGGTCTGGTTCACTGACGCAGGTATACCGCTCATGGTGTAGCCCGGGATGATCCCGCTTACCGCCGCATTTGGCGTATCCTTAAACCAGTAACCGCTCTTCGGCGAGCCCGCGACGCTGGCTTGGGCAACGATCCAGTCGACCAAGCAGGCATTTGTTGAAGACGGCGTAGTGCAACCAGTCGAAGCGCTCGGCCCCAGAGCCGCAAGCGTGGAACTGAAACCCACCGTCGGGTAGGTTGACTGGTAGGTGGCCTCGGCAGTATTCACCGTCCGGATGGAGCTGACCGCCGACGACTCATTGGCCGCGATGCGCGACCGCAACAGGTTCGGAATTGCGATGGCAGCGATGATCAGGATGATCGCCACCACAATCAACAATTCAATCAATGAAAATCCTTTGCAATGTTTCCGCATCCCGATAGGATAGTCCGCCCCATCCGGTTTTTGGCGCTCGATTCTGCTGTTGCTGGTTACCAAAGTGCCGGTGCCGGGCGCTAAAGTAAGCATAATCCTAGCGTTCCTGGTTCATCCCGGACGCTTCTACGACTTCCCCTAGGCTCGTCCTAAGGCTGATCACCCAACCCAACCAATTCCGCAAAGGCCCTGACCATCGGTAGGCAACCCAGCGGGGATAGCACTTCTCTAAAGCGCGGAAAGCTTTTCATGCCGACCGGGGAGCGACCCCTGATCGCGTCGGAGGTAACGTGAGAGTAACCGCTGTGTACTTTATTCTCGCCATCGTCATAATCCTTGCAGCAGCCTCGGGACAAGCACAGATTTTCACGTTAATGGCCACAGTGCCCGCTTTCGCCGCGGCCAACAATGGACCACCTGTCAGAGATGCCATCGGCAACCTCTATAGCGCGTCGGGCTTTGGAGGCTCACAGACTTGCATGCTGGGAGAAGGCTGCGGTTTCATCTTGAAAGTGGACCCGACGGGTAAAGCCACGGTTCTCTACGAGTTTCAAGGTCAACCCGACGGAGCTACTCCGTTACCGGGACTCGTTCTGGACAGCGCTGGCAATATCTACGGAACTACCGAGTCCGGCGGGACCTCCAACTTCGGAACGGTCTTTAAGCTGGACGTGGCAGGCAATGAGACTGTCCTGCACAGTTTTGCCGGCCCGCCGAACGACGGCGAGCAACCCTTTAGCGGGCTGACTCGCGATGCTCAAGGCAATCTCTACGGAACCACTTCAGAAGGTGGAATCGGAACCTGTTTCGGCTCCGGTTGCGGAACCGTATACAGGATTGGTCCCGCCGGCAAAGAGACGGTGCTTTACAGCTTCAGCGGCGGGACCGATGGAGCGACACCGTGGGCAAGTTTGCTGCTCGCCGGAAACGCTCTCTATGGCACTACGGTCGACGGCGGCAATATCAACTGCCAAGCCCCGGGAAACACCGCAGTCGGGTGCGGGGCGGTTTTCAAGTTGGACGCGGCCGGCGAGACCGTCCTGTACAGTTTTAACGATGGCGCCGATGGCGGTTTTCCGGTCGCGGGCGTCGTGCGGGACCCCGCTGGCAATCTTTATGGCACCACCGAAGACGGCGGTGATCTCAACTGTAACTCCGGATTCGGTTGCGGTGTCGCCTACAAGCTGGATCCCTCCGGTAATGAAACCGTTCTGCACACCTTCCAGGGACTTCAGGACGGGGAGACGGTTCATGCAGGGCTCGTGCTCGATCAAGGCAACCTCTACGGGTCAACTTTGGTCGGCGGTGGAATCTTTCAGATCGACATGTCGGGGAATTTCTCCGTCGTTTATACCCTCAATTCAAACGGAACGGGTCCTTCCACCATGATCCGTGACAACGAGGGCAACCTCTATGGAACCTATGGCGAGGAATTTTTCCGCTTCACACCTTGAGCCGGAGACAGCCAGCGAGAATCTATGAAAACCGTTGCAGCTCATTTCATCGTCGCATCTGTTGTGATTCTCGCCGCAGCCCCGGTGCACGCGCAGATTTTCACGGTCATCGCCACTGTGGGTCAGACACCGGTCAGCGGGCCTGTGACTCGAGACCTAGAAGGCAATATCTACGGAGCCAACAGTTACAGCAACCAGTCCTGCAACCAGGCAACCTACTGCGGCGACATTTATAAGGTCGATCCCACCGGCAAGCTAACCGTGCTGTACAACTTTCGAGGTCAACCCGATGGCGCCATGGCCATGCCGGGGTTGGTTCGGGACAGCTCTGGCAACCTTTATGGAACCACGGAGTTCGGCGGAACCTACAACTTCGGGACGGTATTCAAACTGGATCCCGAGGGCAATGAGACCGTCCTGCATAGTTTCGCAGGCCCGCCCAATGATGGTGAATCTCCACTCGCAGGCTTGATTGCCGACTCGCACGGCAACCTCTACGGAACCACCGAGGAAGGCGGCCTCCGAACCAACTGTTCCTTCGGGTGTGGAACCGTGTTCAAGGTCACTCCCGCAGGCAAGGAGACTGTTTTATACCTTTTCAATGGGGGTACAGACGGAGCGGCGCCGTGGGGAGCCAGTCTCCTGCTCTCCGGCGGCGTTCTTTACGGCACCACCCTGGCAGGCGGCAACAACACCGGGATCTGTCAGGGTGAGGGCTTTGTTCCCGGCTGCGGAACTGTTTTCAAGTTGGATCAGACTGGCGAAACCGTGCTTCACAGTTTCGACGGCACGGACGGCGATGGTCCGGTAGCTGGGGTGATAAGCGACGTGGCGGGCAACCTGTATGGCACGGCGGCTGGAGGCGGCGATCTGACTTGTAACTCGGGGTTTGGTTGCGGCGTCGTCTACAAACTGGATCCCCTCGGCAACGAAACTATTCTCCACACATTCGAAGCTCAGCAGGATGGCCAAAGTCCCACCGCTGCTCTGACGTTCGACCAAGGCGTTCTCTACGGATCATCGGAAGGAATCTTTCAAGGCGGCGGCATTTTTCAAATTAACGGCTCGGGAAACTTTGCCATGGTTTATCCGCTTCCCGCAGGCACCTCCACCATGATCCATGACAACGAAGGCAACCTTTATGGGATCTACGCCGGTCAGGTTTTCCGCTTCGCCCCGTAGGTTGGATTGACGTCCCAAGCCAAGGGATTGATTTAAGAGTAAGAATTCAGGAGGAAAGAACGTGACCGCCAACCTAGTCCGCACCGGATTGATAGCCGTGATTCTCGTCGCCGCCAGCGCAGCGCAATCGCAAACTTTCAGCGTGCTCTATTCATTTGGAAGCTCCCCGGATGGTATCAACCCGCAGGCGGCTCTGATTCCCGACGGCGCGGGCGGCGCCTATGGCACGACCTTCTACGGAGGCGCGCATGGCTACGGCGCCCTGTTCAGACTCGACAACACCGGGCAGGAATCCATCGTCTACAGCTTCGCCGGTCCGCCGGACGCCGGAAATCCCGCCGGCAATCTAGTGCGCGATGCTGCCGGCAACATCTACGGCGCAACCGTCTGGGGCGGTGTTTCGAACAGTGGCGCTGTGTTCAAGGTGGATGCCACCGGCCAGGAAAGCGTCCTCTACAGCTTTCAGGGTGGCTCGGTTGACGGCGCTAACCCCGAGGGCGGCGTGATCGAAGATTCTGCCGGAAATCTGTATGGCACGACTGCCGGCGGCGGTTCATTTCTTGGCTGCGCGAATTACGGCTGCGGAATCGTCTTCAAAATCGATGCCAGCGGCAACGAGACCATGCTGTACGGTTTCACCGGGGACACCCAATCCGGCGGCATCGATGGAGCAAATCCATGGTCAACTCTGTTGCGCGATGCAGTCGGCAATCTCTACGGCACGACGACGCTCGGCGGGACTTCGGGGTTCGGAACTATATTCAAAGTGGACAGCTCCGGAAACGAAACTCTCCTTCACAATTTCGCCGGCGCTGAAGGGGCCTACCCATACGCAGGTTTGATCGCGGACACCTCTATGAACCTGTACGGCACTGCGTATGAGGGCGGGACCTCGCATGTCGGCACCATTTTCAAGATGGACAAAACCGACACAGTCACCCTGTTACATAGTTTCGGTGGCGGAACTGATGGCGCGTTTCCTTCCGCCGGTGTGGTCCGCGACAGCGCAGGGAACCTGTATGGCATCACCACCCAAGGTGGGCCGGCCGACGTTGGAACCGTCTTCAAATTCGACACTGGCGGTAACGAAACTGTGCTCCACAGCTTCAGCGGAGGTAAGCAAGGCATGGCTCCCGAGGCCGGCGTGACTCTCGATAAAGCGGGCAACATCTACGGCACAACCTACTACGGAGGCCAAGCCGACAACGGCGTTGTGTTTAGAGTGCGCCCCTGAGGCCAGCGGCCATCCAATCGCCAGAGGGGCGGACACTTCTGTCGCCGCTCTTGACCCTAGCAGCCAACGACCCCAGACGTCCTTGACCGTCCGCCTCCCGCGGAGGATAATCCTCGCTACTCGGCCTGCCGCAATCCCCCTGCGGCGCGGAGTCGAGCGGGTTCCGGCTTATCCAGGTTTCGCAATTCGATTGGCGACACCGCCGTGGAGGACTGTCATGACAAGACTTGACCAGCGGATGCGGCTACTCGGCCTATGCACTCTCGCAGTAACAATGTCAATTTCCGCATCAGCCCAAACTTATAAAGAACTGGTGAGCTTTAATGGAAATAGCGCTGCCGGCCCAGAAACTCCGCTGACCCAAGGCATTGACGGCAGTCTCTACGGAACAACAATCTATGGCGGCACCGGGACCTGCACCGGCACCGGAATAGGTTGCGGGGTGATATTCAAGTTGACGCCTGACAACCAATTCAAGATCTTGTACAACTTCCAGCAAACAAGCGGGTCCATCAACCCGATAAATGACCTGTTGCTAGGGTATGACGGCAACTTCTACGGAACCACCTATTACTCGATCTACAAGGTCACTCCTGAGGGCGACTTCACAGTCTTGCACACGTTCAGCCCCGGAGGGGACGGTGCCTACGATCTTGCCGGTGGACTGATCCAAGCCGTAGCCGGGGATTTTTACGGAACGACGAGATCTGGCGGCGCGCCATCCAACTCTTGCCCCTATGGCTGTGGCACTGTATACAAAATGACGCCCCAAGGTGTCGTTACTACGATCTACAACTTCTGTCCTCAGAACTACTGCCCCGATGGTGAGTACCCATTTGGCAATTTGGCGCAAGGGCCAGATGGGAGCTTCTACGGAGTCACATACGCGGGCGGTCTGTACAAATCTGGGACGGTTTTCAAAATTACCCCCAACGGTCACCTCACATTGCTCTACACCTTCGACTCTGACGCCCCCCAGGCGCTGGGGGGGATGATTCTGGCGTCCGATGGAAATTTCTACGGCGCCACTGGTGGCGGCCTTTATCGGATGACTCCGCAAGGGGTTTACACACCGTTGGTGAATCCCGGCAGCGTGCCGCTTACTCCGGTTCAAGGCAACGACGGAAACTTCTATGGAATCACAGAAGAAGGTGGAAATCCCCGCGAGGGAAACATCTTTGAAATGCCTCTCGACGGCTCTACCTACTCAGATCTGTATACCTTTACCGGCTACCCGAGCGATGGATCCTATCCGTACAATGGACTCGTCCAGCGCACGAACGGCCAGTTCTATGGCGTGACCTTTACCGGCGGCAGCTCTCCCTGCAACTACGGCAACGCCCCAGGCTGCGGCACAATCTTCAGCCTCGACATGGGCCTTGCCCCCTTCGTAGCCTTCGTGCGTGGTGCGGGGAGAGTCGGGCAGAACTTCGGCCTCCTCGGTCAAGGCTTCACCGGAACCACCAGCGTCTCGCTCAGTGGAACTCCCGCAACATTTACCGTCAAGTCCGACACTTTGATAGAGGCCACGGTTCCAACGGGAGCAACCACAGGATACGTAACCGTCACAACGCCCGGTGGCACACTAACCAGCAACTCCAAGTTTTATCTGATCCCATAGTTGTGCAGACCGAAGCCGCATTTCACAGGTGCACCATCCACGCCGAGGCGGCGACGACTGCGCCGCCTGCCGCCAGCAACAGTCCAATGTGCCAGAAGACTCGACGCCCGGAGAGCAATGCGATCGAAGTGATGACCAGAGCGATCTCCAAACAGACTTCGCCTAGATCGAAGCGGTCCGCCTTGCGGCGCGCAATTTCGGCTTCGTTTTCCAGCGCGCGCGCTTCCTTGTCCAGATCTTTCTGCTCATCTTTATAGCGGTCCGCTTCAGCCCGGTATTTTTCCTGTAGCTTGGCAACCGCCTCCGCGTCTTTGCTGGCAACCACACCGGCGAGATCAGCGAACAATTCGTCGCTGTGGCGCCGGATATTCTTGGCCTGGTAGTAGGCCCATTGGTCCGTGACCCTGTTCTGCAAAATAATTTCTTCGGTATGCGTGCGATGTCCCATCAATGACGCCGCCGCCACCAGCACCGCCAGTACTGCCATGGTGAGTGTGATAGGCGCGAGATCGGGACGCTCCCTGGCGTGTTCAGCCTGCTCGTGCAATTCGCTGAGTTCGTCGCTCATGGTGTTGCGCTCCAGTGCGTGCATCCTGTTGACGAGCTAAGCATAAACCAAACTGCCGTTCCCCATTAGTCGATCTCAATTCTGCACGCTAGCTTTTCACTCCTTATGGAATGTCCTATACTTTTTCCCATGCCTAACATAGATAAACACCAGCCCGGCTCTTTTTGTTGGATTGAACTGGCCACCACTGATCAGGCCGCCGCCAAGAAGTTCTATAGTGGACTGTTCGGCTGGGAAGTTAACGACATGCCCATGGGGCCCACCGAGGTTTACACCATCTTTCGCCTCCAGGGCCGCGACGCCGCTGCCGCATGCACTCTGCGTCCCGAACAAAAAGGCGTTCCGCCTCACTGGATGATCTACATCGCTGTGGATAACGCCGACGCCGCTGTCGCGCGCGCCTCCAAAGCCGGCGGCAAGATCTTCGCGCCCGCATTCGATGTCATGGACGCTGGTCGCATGGCCGTCATCGCCGATCCTACGGGCGCCACTTTTTGCGCCTGGCAGTCCAAGCGCAATACCGGCATCGGAATTGCCGGCGTCGATGGCACACTCTGCTGGGCTGACCTGAGCACGCCCGACCCTGATCGCGCCCGCAAGTTCTATAGCGATATGTTTGGCTGGAAGTTTACCGACGACACCGACGACGATCCGCCGTCAGGTTATGTTCACATTCTGAATGGCGAGCAACCTATCGGAGGGGTTCCGCCGGTTCACTTTCGCCAGCCTGGCACGCCTGCCCACTGGATGCCCTATTTCTTCACTTCAAACTGTGACGCTACCGCAGCTAAGGCCAAACAGCTGGGGGCAAAGTTCTACATGGAACCTACGACGATGGAGAATGTCGGCCGTTTCGGCGTCCTCGCAGACCCGCAGGGTGCCGCCTTCTCTATCTTCCAGTCGATGCGGAAGTAGCAGCCGTGCATAATGCGGCGAAAGAAGAGCTTTATCGAAGAAAGGCACACGCCCACCGATGCATGAACCCACGGGCCTTGCTTCGTTCTAGCTGACCAGCCGCGCCGGCGTGCGGTCGGCAGCTTCTTCGGCTCGCACCGCTTTCTTGGCGAATTCCAGCGTGATCTGCTGCCGGATCGCGCTCGAAATATCCAGCAATCTCTGGTCGGTCGTCTCCAACTGCCGTTTCAGGTCCGCACTTGCCTTCAAGGCTTCGTCGCGTGCGTCGCTGATCTGCTCCAGCTTGCCCGCCAGTTCGCCAACCAAATCGTTGAACTTCCGCACCGCATCCATATAACGATCGATATCAAGATTCAAAGCTGCCACCATCCTTCACACTACTTTAAGACCGCGCCATAAAGTATCACACACCGCCCATCCCATCAAGCCGAACCCATCCGAGAGGGACTAACATCTGTGGTCGTCAGACTCCCCAGCGCCACGGTCTCGGCAATGCGGGTTTCCTCTGTGTTGTCTCTGTGCCCCCTGTGGTCGCGCTCTTCCCGCGTATACTCGACCTACCCATGATTCACACCATAAACCACGGCCCCATCCGTGAACTCCGCCTCAATCGGCCACCGGTCAACGCGCTTACCGGGGATCTCATCGTCGCTCTTCGCCACGGCGTCGAGTCCGCCGCCAAGGAAGACGTCCGCGCCCTGGTGCTCTCGGGCACGCCCGGCCGCTTCTGTGCCGGACTCGATGTCCCCCAACTCATGGGACTCGATCGTCGCGCCATCACCCAACTTTGGCGCGAACTCTATGCCCTGATGAAGGCGCTCGCCAGCTCGCCCATCCCCATTGCCGCTGCCATCATTGGACACGCTCCCGCCGGCGGCACTGTGCTCCCTTTGTTTTGCGATTGGCGCATCATGGCCGACGGCGAATTTAAAATCGGCCTCAGCGAAGTCCAGGTCGGCATTCCATTGCCCGCCGTGATTCTCGCCGCTCTCCGCCGCCAGGTCGGCCCGCGTCAGGCCGAACGTCTGGCCTCTTCAGGCCTGTTGATGTCCCCGGCCCAAGCCCTTGAAATCGGCCTCGTCGACGAGTTGGTTCCCACCGAACACGTCGTCGAGCGCGCCATTGCCTGGTGTAAGACCCTCCTGGCCCTGCCATCCGAGGCCATGACTGCCACTCGCCACGAAGCCCGCGCCGACCTCATCGCTATCTTCCGCCATGACCTTGAGCCGGAAGTAAAGAA